>ERZ808044.102-NODE-102-length-118132-cov-12.976545_pt1 | contig 118132 bp, 105 predicted proteins | sample MGYA00380195_ERZ808044 | MGnify/ENA primary metagenome ERZ808044 (study PRJEB31490, sample SAMN06133423) | mouse gut metagenome | isolation source: Z7_2 | host: mice | place: China: Chengdu | collected 2015-05 ...
TTATTGTAATGGTCTACAATTAGGATAGCATATTTTGTTGAAGTTTTTCATGTTAACTAGCACAACAGGTTAAATTATAATATGCATTCTACTATTTGATGGGATTTTTATAAAATTCCTGAATCTCTCCATAGCCCTCTTTGGCCAGTTGTTCCTTCTGGAACTTTTTATTCTTGTTCATGCGCACTACCAGAACCTGCTTTCCTTTTTTGCGCTCTTCCTGGGCCCGGGCAATCACTCTGCAAAGCTCCTGCACCGGAAGTCCCTTTTCCAGAAGATAGGCTGTCTTTTCCGGCTGGGAGGGAACCTGGAAGCCGCTTTCCATAAGAAGCAGGATAATTCTCTCAAACCCAATGGAAAAACCGCAGGCGGGCACATCATTTCCGGTAAATTTTCCTATCATTCCGTCATATCTTCCGCCGCCTGCGCAGCTTGCCCCAAGCTCCGGCATCACAACCTCAAATATGGTCCCCGTATAGTAGGACATGCCTCTCACCAGAGTGGGGTCAAATACCAGTGTAAAGTTGGAGTCCTGGGTGGCCTTCACGCTATCTATAATTTCCTGCAGATTGGCTCTTACCTCCTCCCCCAGGAAATCACCCAGGATATCTGCCAGATAGCTGATACCGTCAGCCTTTCCTTCCATTTCCTTAAAAAGAGTTAAATACCTGTCAACACATGCTTTTTCAAAACCATTGTCAAGAAGTTCCTCTTCTACCCCTTCCAGACCAATCTTGTCCATCTTATCCAGAATAATGAAGACACTCTCATAAGTTTCTTCTGCAAACCCGCTGTAGGCCGCCATGGCTTTTAATATCCGGCGCTCATTGATCTTAACCTGGAAGTTCTTGAAGCCCAGTTTCCCCAGCGTGGTGGTGGTAGCCAGAATCAGCTCGATCTCCGCAAGATTGGAAGGCTCTCCCAAAATATCAATGTCACACTGCATAAGCTGGCGGTAGCGTCCTCTCTGAGGGCGGTCTGCTCTCCACACATTTCCCATCTGGAGCGCCTTAAAAGGGTTTGGAAGTTCATTCGCATGATTGGCATAAAAACGCGCCAGCGGCACCGTCAGGTCATACCGAAGCCCTCCGTCCACCAGATCCTTCTCGCTCTGCGCGGTCTCCAGATTCAGTTTTTCTCCTCTCTTCAAAATCTTAAAGACCAGCTTTTCGTTCTCGCCGCCCTGCTTATTGCTCAGATTTTCTATATGCTCCACACAGGGCGTTTCAATAGAGGTATATCCAAATGCCCCGTAGGTTTCCTTAATTACACCAATCACATAATCACGTATCTTCATCTCCCCGGGAAGAATATCCTTCATTCCCGTGACCGGTTTCTTACTCAGCGCCATATTATGATTCCTCCTGATCCTTATATAATTTATAATTCTACACTTTTCCCTCCTATATTGCAATGCGTTTTTTCTGCGCCCTGAGCCTGTTCTTGTTCTTGCGCTTCCTGTTTTTATATACTATAATAGACAAGGTTTGGTTTTGCCGCCAGAAAGGAGAAATCATGGCATTTAAATTCATTCAAAAACTTCCTACGCCGGACGAGATCAGGAAACAGTTTCCCGTGCCGTCTGAGCTTGCCCGGCTGAAAAAAGAAAGAGATAGAGAAATTCGAAGTGTTATTACCGGAGAGGACAACCGATTTCTCGTAATCATCGGTCCCTGCTCCGCTGACAATGAAGACGCAGTCTGTGATTATGTGTCCCGCCTTGCCAAAATAAATGATGAGGTAAAGGATAAGCTTATCCTGATCCCCCGCATTTACACCAACAAGCCGCGGACTACCGGAGAAGGTTATAAGGGAATTGTACATCAGCCCAATCCGGAGCAAAAAGAGGATTTCCTCGCCGGGCTGATTGCCATGAGGAAAATGCACATCCATGCCATCGAAGTTTCCGGCCTTACGGCTGCCGATGAGATGCTTTATCCGGATAACTGGGGCTATGTGTCCGACATTTTATCTTACGTTGCCATCGGCGCCCGTTCAGTGGAGGACCAGCAGCACAGAGTTGTTGCCAGCGGCTTTGACGTCCCTACGGGTATGAAAAACCCCACCAGCGGCAATCTGACCGTTATGCTCAATTCCGTATACGCTGCCCAGCATCCCCATTCCTTTATCTACAGAGGACAGGAAGTTGTGACCAGCGGAAATGAGGTTGCCCACACAGTCCTGCGGGGCGCCACCAACAAGCATGGCGGAAACCTCCCCAACTATCACTATGAAGATTTGAATCTGCTGCTTAATCTTTACAATGAGCGGGATTTAAAGAACCCGGCGGCTATCATCGATACGAATCACAGCAACTCAGGCAAGCAGTTCGAGCAGCAGATACGGATTGTTAAGGAGGTTATGCACAGCCGTAAGTTAAACAAAGATATTCATAGTCTGGTAAAGGGAGTTATGATCGAAAGCTATATCGAAGAAGGCTGCCAGAAGATTGGCGAAGGAGTTTATGGAAAATCCATCACAGACCCCTGTCTTGGATGGGAAGACTCCAGGCGGCTGATTTATGATATCGCTGAATACTGATGTTGATTTTATTCACTTTCCAGCCATAAGTTACCTCCATCCCACAGGTTCAGGTTTACTTCTCCGTCCTCTGCTTCCTGGCCTTCAGGAACCGTCTGCCAGCGCAGGATATCTATACCGTCTTTCCCAATCCTCGCTTCCACCTCCAATACCTGTACCTCTGAGATGGGACAGGTATAAAAATATATGCCGTCATTTTCCACAACGCCTTCCGGGAGCTCTCCCCGCCCTAAAAGAGCCAGTATACGCAAAGCCTCACAATCAGCGTTATAATAGCTTTTTACCGACTGGACAGATGCATCTGTCAGGCGGCTCTGCGCCCGGACAGTGGTAAGCGCAAGCAGGGCAAATATCGTAAGACACAGTACTGCAAAAGCCACCAGCAGAGAAATTCCGCCTGTTGCCGGCGGTGAAAACCTGTCTTCTTTCCTCATATCGATTACCTCCTCCTTTAAAAAGTTTTCCTGTCACTTTTCTTCCAGCCATGCCACATCCAGTTCAAACAAAAGCTCCTGTTCCCCATTTTCCATTTCAGTCTGATGAGTCTCTTTCTTGAAATCAGACGCTACAAATACCTGCACCCGGGCCTTTTGCAGACCGTCTTCGGGAACAGGAACTCCATCTGCCTTTAACAGATAGACTCCTTCTTTGTCTGTCACCTGCCACTGTTCATCATAGTTGATACAAAGGCACCCTTCGGCGGCGCTGCTTTTTCCCTCTTCATAAAAACCTCCCAGCATATCGGCAGCTCCTTTCAGGGCATTCTCCATACTTCCTCCACTATACCGGATACACTCAGCAGCATTCTGAGCAGCCAGACAGGCATTACTTTTTGCCTGGCTCATCAATGATATGGCGTCAGATTTTACAAAGGCCTGCAGACACAAAGCCGCACCCAGAGCAAAAACCAGCAGCATCACCATCTGTTCCATCAGAGCCAAAGGCGCTTTACTCTTCATCCTGCATTCCCCCCTTTTTTTCTGGTGACAGGGGCTTCAATGACAAAAACATTTCATCCCTCTCCCCTTCTCTGTCCACGGCTATTATGCGAAGCATCCCGTCTTCCATTGACATGGTCAAATCTCCGGTCTCCATAATCTTTTCCCCGTCCTGGGGATTCAGTATGGAATCTTCCTCTGTATACAGTTCCATAAGATAACCGTCGTGAAAATATACCCTCGTTACAAATCCATTCCTGTCTGCAATGGTCAGAGCCTCTCCCCTGCCAAAGGGTTTCAGCTCCACATCAGACGGATTCTTTGCCTGCCGCACTCTGGTGGCAATATACTGCACAATAGTGCGGCGGCTATACATCTGCTCATCCCGCTGTGTCAGTCGTCTGTAAGCTCCTGCCCCTGTGAGCAGCACCGCCAGCAGGCAGGCAGCAAACACACCGAACAAAAGCAGAGCAATCAGGCCGTCCAGATGATGTCCGGTCCATTTCTTTTTCATGGTCATTCCCCCTTGTCTCCTTCCCTGTCAGGATACAGGCTGTACTTTCAGTACGGTTATGTCCGGCATCAGGTTCTGGGCAAATCGGTCATAGTAAACGATATAGTGTTCCTCGTCAATCTGAATACCATAGTGTTCTTTCAGATAATCCAGATCCGGAGGATAGATCCCCTCGGAAGCGTAACAGGATACACAGCTTTTTCTGAGCACCTCTTCAAGCTGCCGGATATCCTCCTGCTCGCGCCCGCTTTCCAGATTTCCGAGAGCGGATGTAAAGTACAGAAGCACCACTGTCACGACGCATGGCAGCAAAATAGCCCCCAGTAAACTCAGTACTGTTTTTTTACTTTTCCTACCTTTCATATTTATACCATCCTTATCCGATTGCCGAAATAATGTGCATGAGTGGCAGCATGACAGACAACAGAATCATTCCCACCAGAACGGAGCACACCAGTACCAGTGCGGGTTCTACCCGGTTTACTGCTTCTTCCAGAGCCGCCTCACTGTTCTCAGCCATATCCCCGGCTATCTTTTCCATAGACCGTTCCCCGGCTCCGCTGCGCAGGCCAAGTTCTAAAAGCCGGCAGGAAGCCGCCGGCAGAAAACCACTCTCCTTCAGGGCATTTCCCTGGCTCTCCCCACTTTCCAGACGCTCACGGCAGTCTCTGCATCTCTGACTGGCTCCCGGATTATCTTCCACCAGCCGCTCTGCCAAAGCAACAGATTCTTCTACAGAAAGACCGCTTGCCATTCCCATAGAAAGAGCCTGAGCCAGCCGCGCGGTGTTCATCTGGCGGGAAATCCCTTTGTCGCCCCATCCCGCCCGCCACCGGGCCAGAGTCTTTTCCCGAAAAGAGGGTAAAGCCGCAAAGAGAGAGAAAAACACCACCAGAATCAACAAAATCGTCCACAGCACCGGCATGATTTGATCCAAAAAGCGCCCCAGAGACAGAAGGCCTCCTGCCACTCCCGTGAGACGTCCTCCCAAAGACTGATACACATCCTCAAACATGGGCAGTACTTTGATCAGCAGAACCGCGATTACCAGAAGCATCAAAAGCAGCATCACCGCCGGGTACAGAAGCGCGCTTCTGATACGCCTGTCTAAACGAGTCCGGTATTCATAATATCCGGAAAGAGCCTGCAACGCTTCCTCCAGACGGCCTGACTGCTCTCCTACCTCCGTCAGCCCGGAAACATAAACAGGAAAACATCCGCTCTCCCTGAAAGCTGTTGACAGAGAAGCTCCCTCATCTACCTGTCTGGCCATTTTCGAGAGCACATCACTGTCAGACTTATCACCGTTCTCCAAAAGAAGCGAAAGGGCGTCTCCCACTCCCACCCCTGCATGAAGCAGAAGGGACAGTTCCATGCACAGGGACGATATTTCCTCATGTGAAAAAGTTTTATTCATTTGAACCTCCATGCTGCCGCCGACAGGCGGCTCTCCATCAATACTGATACTTTTTGGAATAATTGCTTCCGTTGCCAATATATTCCATAATTTCCTCACTGCCTCCTCCGGATGAGGCAAAAGTAGGATCCATACGATGCCAGGTGCTGCCGTCAAAATGGATAATACCGTCAATCCACCCATCGCCTTCTGTCCACACACTGATCCACGCATGGTACGCGCTGCCCGCATAGCCTACCACCAGCTTACAGGGAATATCCTGACTGCGCAGCATCCCTGTCATAAGAGCAGCATAGTCGAAGCAGATTCCCTTTTTCGACGAAAGAACGCTGTCGATCACCGGAAGATATCCGCTGGTAACCGTGGCGGCCTTCTGCGTATCATAGGTTACGTTTCCCACCACATAGTCGTACACCTTCTCCACCTTTGCAATGGTTCCGTCCACCCCTCCGGTAAGCTCCGACGCCTTTGATACGGCGGCTGACCCGCTGTTATAGTCCACATACTGGTTTGGCCGCAGAAAGGGCGCAAACTCACTACTTAAAGACGCCTGAAAGGAGCAGGAAAGCACCGCTGCATATTTACTGTCCACCACATTTTCATATACCGTCACCTTATAGGTTCCGCTACCCTCCGACAAGGGAAATGTGGTCCATACCCCCGGAGTCAGATTATAGGTATAAGTTCCTCCCGGTCCCTCCACCTGTACCTTCAGCCGGCCGCCGGCCGCAGCAGTGTGATTGACCATCACATATCCGTCCCCCGTGTTGGAGTAATCGATCACAGCGCTCTCGTTCTGGGTCACCTGCGTTCCAGAAGCGGCCGGAAGATTGACCGCCGGCTGAATCCAGTCGCCTGCCCCTCCTGAAAGGGGTGCTGCCAGAACAGCAGCCGGCTGCCCCAAAAGTGCAAGTAAAACCGCCAAAACAATCCATTTCTTTTTCTTCATGTTCCTGTACCTCCATAATCAAGTTCGTCAATACAAATAAGATAGCATCTCCCGTCCCTCTGCCGATAGGAACAGGTAATCAGCACAAATGCGTTTCCCGTGGAAATTGGGATTCCTGTCCTGTCCAGCAGGAAACCCTCCAGCTTCTTCCGCAGAATCAGCTTTCTCCGGTAGTCCCGATCCTCTTTTCCCGTATAGCAGTATACGGGTTTTAGCCTGATCTCACGCTTATCGGTCCATATGGTAATATTCTGATGTTCCTCCATATACTCCGGTTCCAGAAACCGGTAAATATCCCTGAACATGGTTCCGTTTTTCATGTGATGCCCGTAAACCGCGTGCATCCCTCCGATATGGATATCCTGATTGGAATCCAAAAAAACAGAGCCCGGCTTACTCTCTTGTCCATCCACGTCCCTGTACAGAAACCACTCATTGTCCTGTGTATCCTGGACAATAGGGTAATCGATGTTCGTGTCCTCAATCCGCAGCCACCCTATCACAGAAGGGTTTTCCTCCATCAGATCGAGCAGGCCCTGAGGCGCCTGATACCCCGTTTCCTCCTGTTCCAGTTCTTCTTCGGCCTCCCGCTGAGGGATCGCCACCCGCTCCCTCAGCGCCTGGAACTTCGCTTCCGCAGCGCTTTTTTCCATATAATCAGTTATCGCCAGCCCCCCGCTGACCAGAGCGGCGGCCAGCAGGAAAAAGATAAGTAATTTTCTATATCGAGTCATGTGGGCCTCCTTACTTAATCCAGCAGCAGATAATTCACCGTATCGATCAGCAACTTTTTGGTGAAATATCCGCCTCTTATCAGGAAGCTGATATTTTTGATATGATTCACCATCTGATAATACTCTTCTTCCGTGATATTCTTCACAAGGTCTGCGGCTTCCTCCAGAGAATCGACCACAAATCCCAGCCCATACTCACGTACCATTGATTCGTGAAGAAGCCCCTTCTCGATCAGCACGGGAATCCCGGCGGCCAGATACGTACAGAGCTTATGGGGCTGATTGCACCGATAGTATTCCGGGCGGGCAGTCTGTTCCCAGACCAGTCCAAAGCCGCCTTTCGTATATTCTACCAATAATTCCGTGGTATTTTTCCACCCGTCCCTACAGATATTCTGACCCTTTAATGGGAAATCTTCACTTGTAAACAATCTCAGCGGAACATCATAATTCCAATCAGAGACAAAGCCAAACCTTTGAGGGGAACCCGGAAAAAATATCTCTCTCCGAAACCCCGGGATTTTCAGTTCCCCCGAGAACGGCAGATCCCACAGGGACTGAATCAGTACCTTCTCCACCGTCAGTCCTTTCCCACGCAGGAACTCCAACATGGGTTCGGATGGGACGATTACAAGGTCGGCCATATTGTAGATTTCCATCAGATATTTATAATTCGGAACACCCTCAAACATCATCATAGCCACATCATGAATAAAGATGGCAAGTTTCACGTCCCGGTGCAGCCGTATCACATCCAGCAGCGCTTTATCATAGCGCAGCGCATTCCATGACGGGGACTGAAAGATAACAAGATCGCCATCGCTTACGGCGGATGTAATTCCGTCCAGGCGCTTACTCAGCTCGTTATCCGTATCAGACTCCACCGGATAAACAAAAAGATCCATCTCGGTAAATCCCAGTTCTCTGGCAATCCGTGCCACATTCTGCTGGGCAATTGCCGCAGTGCTCTTCGGGTTCATTCCATACAGATTCGTAATATGCATTGTCATAGGCCAATTCTCCCTCACCCCAGCATCAGATAGTTCACTGCATCAAGCAGCATCTTTTTCGTAAAGAAGCCCCCTCTTACCAATGTGCTGATGTTGCCCACATTGTCCGCCATCCGCCGATATTCTTCTTCCGTAACATTCTTTACCTTTTCAGCGGCTTCTTTCAGAGAGCTGACCACGAATCCCGCCTCGTACTCCCTGACCGTCTGATCGTGTGCGAGCCCCTCCTTCACAATCACCGGAATCCCGGCGGCCAGATAACGGGCAAGTTCATGGGGCTGGCTACATTTATCATAATCCGGCTGAGAGGTTCTCTGCCAGACAAGGCCAAAACCTCCCTTTGTAAATTCTGTCAGCAGCTCCGTAGTATTTTTATGTCCCTCCAGAGCAATATTCTTTCCCCCCGACTCAAAGTCTTCATCAACGAACACGCGCAGAGGAACCTCATAGTTCCAGGAGGACAGAAACGCCCGCTGCTCAGTCGAAAGGGGAGAGGTCTCCGAAAAAAGAATCCGCCGCTGAAATTCCGGTTTCCGCAAATCGCCGGAGAATGGAAGATCCCACATGGGCTGGATCAGAACCTTCTTTACGTTAAGCCCTCTCTTTCGCAGAAAGCCCAGCATAGTCTCCGTGGGGACGATTACCAGATCCGCCAGGTTGTAGCTCTTAATCACCTGCTGATAGTCGTTTTCCGTGCCTCCCAGCATCATCGGCATCACGTCATGGATAAAGATGGCCAGACGTATATTCCGGTGGCGGCGTATCTCCCTGAGCAGTTCCCTGTCACAGGCATCCACATTCCAGGCCGGCGACTGGAAGATCACAATATCATTATCCTTTATGACCGAGGCAATCCCTGCCACCTGTCTTCTCACTTCACTTTTCGTCTTTCCGGCAAGGGCCTGTGAAAAAAGGGGGATTTCCCTGAACCCCAGTTCACGGCCGATCTGCGCCACATTGTGCTGCGCCGCGGTCTGCGCCTTTTGCGCGCCTTTCCCCTGCAGATTGGTGATATGCACTGTAATGGGAGGATTTTCACTGACCGGTTTTCTCTTTTTTTCATAGAACTGCAGATATCCTTCCCGGGTCTCCGAGAGCGCCGCCCTGTGCTGCCGTTTAAGCCATCTCTCCAGCTCCTTTCCGTCCGCCATAACGCTTCGGATATCCGAAATCATCCGCTGGAAATCATTTTGTCCATAACAGTGCTCCTCCGCCACATAATCACCGTTGTGCAGGATCTCCCTGAAACCCAGAATCAGATGATTGTTCAGGAACGCCCGGTACACAGCGGAAGCGATCTCCCCTCCATGGTTGATGTCCAGATAAAAGTCGCAGGCATCAAAAAGTTCCTCCAGCACATCCGCCCTCACTCCGGGATAAAGGCTCACATTCCCATAAGCCTCCATACGCATCAGTTTAGGGGACATTTCTGTGAGAGCCGCCACATGGAAATGCATTTCCGGGAGAGCTTTCACCATCTCCTCGAAGCGCTCGATCTGATCGGAGTTTGTGCAGATCAGCGCCTGTCTCCTGTGCCGGTTTTCCTTCTTAAAAGGATAGATAAACCCAAGCCGCTGAACGACCTGGGGCGATGCCCCCAGCCTGAGCAGCTGCTCGCAGGAATGCCGCTTCTGCACCATGATTCTGGCAGTACGGCTGGCCTCCCCGTTTAAGATAATCTGCATATTTCCCGGAATATCCTCCCTGACCGGCTCCTGCCAGAACAGAACGTCCCTTTTATACACGGAGTGGAGGCTCTGGGATACAAAGAACGGCGTGGACAGGGAATTATAGAAGATCCTGTTCCTCTCAAAACCGACTCTGCCCAGAACATAGAGGGTAAACTCCGCCCTTCCCCGAAAGATTCTTACCCGCTCTCCCTCGTTCAGGATAATATCCCCTGTCACATAGTTCTCCACGATGATCTCCCTGCCATCTGCAGAAAACCAGGATTTATTCACCCTCTGGCCTTTCACATTAAAGGCCGTTCTGGCATATAACGCCCCGTACCTGTTATAGTGGTCGCTGGAACGGGCTTTTCCCCTCTCATCATACCAGTCCACCACCTTCACCAGGCGCCTGTGAAGAGGCTCCGCATAAAATATCCGTCCTCTCTCCCGATCCAGATCCTGAATCTTCCCAAAACTGTTAGTTCCGCTGATCTCCCAGTAATCCGGCACCGGAATCTCATTGAAATATCTGGGCCTGCCCGGAATGTTCTTCGCCTCCTTATAATTCCCGAGAAAGAACCCGAACACGGACAGGACGTCCTCCGACAGATAGCCGTCATCCTCAATCACCACCGTGGGAATACGGTAGCCCGCCCTCTGAAAGGAGGTACGAAGTCTCTGGCTGTCCGAAGAATAATTGTCCAGAAGCAGGACTATGTCATCTGATCTAATAAACTTATCCATTCTTTTTCTACCTCCTCTGTGAGATAAGACCGCGCTTTCTGATAAGAATGCTCATGAAACATATTCAGATCCGCCTCCCGAAACAGCCGAACGATGCTCTCCGCCAGTCCCTGGATCCGTTCCCTCTTATCCATCCGCTCCTTCACCGGAATCCTGTACCCGTTTTTTCCCTCGTCAATAAACGTCTGATTGCCATAAGGCACATCGAAGCCCACGACAGGAAGGCCTGAACCGATGGCCTCCATCAGGGAAAGGCCGAACCCCTCGCTGGTCGATGCTGAGACATACGCATCATATTGCTTATAGATCTCATCCAGCTTCCGCTGACCCTTAAGATGTACATAATCCCCGCAATTCCATCCGGCGATCAGCTCCTTTAAGCGGGCCTCCTCCCCTCCTTTTCCGTAAATATCCAGCGAGACGTCCGGGATCTCCTTCCTCGCCTGTACCACCGCCTCGATCAGCCAGTCCAGATGCTTCTCTCCCGCCAGCCGGGATGCCGTGATCAGGGAATGCTTCATCCTGCCTTCTTCCGGATATTTCAGTTCATCCAGACTCCCTACGGGAATCGTCACCACATGGGGCTGAATTCCCACATATTTTTGAAACTGCTCTCTGAGAAGGCGGTTCTGCGCATCCGTGGACACGATATAAAAATCCACATGCTTATGCTGGGAAAAGGTGTATTCATAGAAATTGTTCCATAAAATATGTTCTTCGTCCGTACTGCCTTTGCTGAAATGATCCGCATGGATCGCAATGCCAATCCTGGCGGGGCGGGCATTCTTCATAACGATCTGGCCAAAATCGGAGGCTCTGTCAAGGATCAGTACATCCTTCTCCGTAAGGTTTAAGGAAGCGATCAGAAAGCCCACCAGTTCCTTCTTGGAGTACAGGAGACGATCCGGAAACTGATATACCACCGAGCCGCTGTCCGTGATCTCCTCATAGGCCACAGAACCGTCCTCGTTAAAGAACCGGCGCTGATACAGATGCGCCTCATTATTCAGCGGCGCATAGTATTCCGAATAGATCCTGCAATATGTGTAGTAGTCCTTCCGCACCAGACACCCTGCCGAAACCATCTCCACCCGGTGAACCCGCTCGCTCTCATCATCCACCAGATAAGCCATATAATACACATTGGTTCCTTCAAACACATATCTTGCCCTGCGGCCTTGTCTGGAAAATGTGAAATTATTGTTCCCGAAGCTCTCCTCCAACTGCTTCAGGGTGTAGGTAGTGGGCGAAATCTTACAGTCTGTGAAAAAGGTGTACAGCCAGATTACCTCCGAATCCAGAAACCCTATATTTTCCGTCATATGCTGAATGTTCTCTCCCGGAAACATATCGGTGAAGATAAACCTGGCCTCCCGTCCAATCCTCCGCAGGACTCCCGCCCGGTAAGCCTGCGCATATTCTACGCCGCTGCTGGCCCAGCCGATACCAAGATTAAAATTGTAAATCATACGTCTCCCTTCTTATGGCAAAAGAATGTGAAGCTGTCTCTTTTCGTCCATAAACACATTGCTGAGCAGAATATTCCTCATAATATTCTCCAGAATCGTGAGCTCCATCTTCCGGAAGGATTCCAGCGCCTCCTTCTGGAATTCAAACAGGGGATTTCTCTGAGCCGCAGCCCGCCCCGCCACAGCTCCCTGAATCTGCTGCAGATAATCCACCTGCTCCACCCAGGCCTCGTCGATGGCCCCCAGCGCAGCCACCCTCATAAAGCGTTTCAGCCGGGAGCGGTTTCCGATTTTCTTCTCCTGCTCCGTAAGCCCCTGCTCCACCCGCTTCATCAGATATTCCTTCACCGCCGCGGGATCGTCTGTGGGAATGCTCCGCATCTGAGCGTCCAGACGATAGGAAATATGATCCAGAAGATAACGCTGAAGATCCTGCACCGTCATGGGCGTCTTTTCCTGGATAAACCGGACGATATTTTTCTCTGCAATTTCCATCAGCTTCTCCCCGTCCATGCCTCCGCCGTCCAGAAGCGTATCCCTGGCGGCATACATCAGCTCTCTCTGGATCTGGAGCACCTGATCGGACGCAAACGACTGTCTCCTGGCCAAAACGGTAAACTCTTCCCCTGTGGATTGAGCTGAGTCGATCATTTTTTTCAGTCTCCTCTGGCTGAGCCGTCTTTTCCCCTCCACATACTTTTTCAGTCTGGAGGAACTGCCTTCCGTCACAGCGCCATCCTGGAGGGAGACAAAAAACTGGCTGGTTCCGGGATCCCCCTGTCTTCCTGCCCGCCCCCTGGCCTGACGTTCCTGCCGGATATTTCCCATGCGGCCGATACCGATGACCGCCAGTCCGCCCAGTTCCTTCACCCCTTCTCCCAGACGGATATCTGTTCCCCTTCCGGCCATGGCGGTCGCCACCGTCATGGCATACATCTGTCCGGCTTCCCGGATGATCTCCGCCTCCCAGAACGCGTTATTGGCGTTCAGCACATTATGAGGAATACCTTCCTCCACCAGATACGCTGAAGCCAGCTCCGTCTCCGGGATCGTGGTGACCACAATCAGTACCGGCTGTCCCTTTGCATGAAGAGTCACAGCCTCCCTCATGGCGGCTTCAAACTGCTCCTCCCTGTTTCTGAAATACTGATCCTTCAGATCCTTTCTCCGAACCGGACAATTGGGGGGAATCACCACCACTTCCTTTTGATAAACGTCCCTGAGCTCCTGTCTCGCGTCTGCAATGGTACCGCTCATTCCGGCCATCTTAGGAAACATCTGAAAAAAATTCTGGAAAGTAATGGACGCCATGGAACGGCTTTCCTGGGAAACCTCCAGTTTTTCCTTTGCCTCAAGCGCCTGATGCTGGCCGCCCCGCAGCTTTACGCCAGCCATCATCCGTCCCGAACCGGAATCCAGAAGCTGCAGCTTTCTGTCATCCGATACCATGTAGGATTTATTTCTTTCAAACAGGGTATGGGCTCTGAGCGCCAGAGTCACATGACGGTTTATCTCAAAATATTCCTCCGCATAAAAATTGGGGATACGGAAAAATTTCTCCGCATATCGGATCCCATCCCAGGTAAGCCAGACGCTTTCCTCCTCCTTCTCGTAATCCCTGCCCTGAATCAGCGTTGTGACAAAAAAGTCCGCCAGCTCATACAGATTGGACTGTACCCTGGGCGAGCCGGAAATCACCAGAGGCGTCTGGGCGCTGTCCAGAAGAACCGAGTCCGCCTCGTCCACGATCACATAGCCAAACTCCCGCAGGAATCTGTCCGACGCCGTTGTGACCAGGTTATTAATCAGATAATCGAATCCCAGCCCGCCGTGGGTAGTATAGACAATATCCGCCCCGTAAATCTTCTTTTTATCTTCATTTGTCAGGGGTTTATCTGTCTGCCGATTGACGCCTGCGGCCACTGTAAGCCCCATAAAGCGGTACACCTGCCCCATCTCCTCGGCGTCCCGCAGCGCCAGATAGTCATTGGTGGTGAGCAAAATCGTGCTCTCCCCCGAGAGCGCATTGAGGTACAGCGGCATGGTAGCCACCAGGGTCTTACCTTCCCCCGTGTTCATCTCCGCAAGCATCCCCCTGTGAAGGGCGATGGCTCCCAGTATCTGGACGTCATAGGGAAATTTCCCCAGTATCCGATAATCGGCTTCACATATGGCGGCAAAGGCTTCCGGCAGCAGATCGTCCAGTCCTTCTCCCCCTCTCAGGCGCTCCTTAAATGCCCCGGTAAGGCCGGACAGCTCCCCATCCTCCAGGCGTCTCATTTGCGCCCGTAAGCTCCTGACCCGGAGCAGTAGCTGATGAAATTCTTTCAGGTATCGTCTTTGTCTCATGGCAGTTTCCTGTGTCAGTTCACTCTTCTGAATCTGTATCCGATGGAAGGAGCTCCTGGATCACAATCGAGTGAAACCGCAGCTCTCTTCCCCCGCCATTGATGAGCTGCATCCGATAGCTGTAGGTCTTAAGGGGACACTGAAAATCCGCCACCCGATCTCTGATTGTAAGGCTCCCCACCTCCGTCTCATACCGGTCATAAAAGATCAGACGCACCAGGGGCCTCTCATCCGATGGGGTATCGATATCCACCGCCAGCCGGTATCTGCTCTCCCCGTCGATCATGGGGAGGGCCGGCTCAATCCGCTGGGCCTGATAATTGGTTCTGGAATACCACTGCCTGATCACCGTACCCGGGGGCATCAGGGGATTGACGAACTCCACATCATCCCTTCCATGATAAGTGATCTCTGAGCCGTACAGGTAAGTATCCGCAGAATACTCATTCCAGTATACGATCCATCTTTCTCCTTCTGTCGCCATCTATGTATCCACCTTTCTCTGAAAATCCTCGCTGAGCGTCTGCTTCAGCTGGCCGGAAAACCAGCTTACGATCCCGCCTGAATTATCATTGTGCCTGCCATGAAGCCCCTTCCCATAAAGCTGAACTCCCTCCGAGTGAAGATGGGAAATCAGGCTCTGATAGGCGGTTCTGTCGTAGTCATCCTCTATCATATAGGAAACAATGATTTTCGTCTGCCCCCATTCCGTCCCGTCAAACTTATCCCAGAACCTCCGGTTCAGTTTCACCACCGAATCCTCATTCGCGTCGTCGCACAGGTATCCCAGCACATCCAGGGAAGTGGGAAAGCCTCCCGGCCGGTTCAGCCTCTCATTGGCCGCCACATCCCCGATACTGACCAGCGGTTTGCCCACAATCACCGCATGGGGCCTGATATCGCATCCGTAGTACAGCGCCCCGCAGCTTCCCATGGAAATTCCGGACAGGATCACCTGGTCGGCAGTAAACCCCAACTCTCTCATGTATTTCAAGATCAGTTCCGGAATCAACGCCTCATACTCCGGGACCCCCATATAGAAGCCCCCGCCCTCCAGCCGGGCTTCCGCAACCAGTAGGAACGGACATCCCATTTTTCTCATGAGATAATATCCTTCAAACCCCTCTATCGTCTTATAACCGGAAAAATAAACGTTCAGCGGCGGTTTCATATCCCCCGGATCAAAATAGCAGAAGACTTCCTCCCGCCCCGATGTTATATACCTCTCTCCACCCGGAAGGAACAGACCATGCCCTCTTCTGGAATGGCGGTCGTGAAGCCCTATCATACGGATTTCCCCTTTTCCCTTCGCCAGAAGAGAAACAAATAGAACTCCATCCGACATCTGATTATCGATCTGAATCCCCTGTTCTATCTCCTCCTCCGAGAACTCCCATTTCTGGTAAAACGTAGAAACATCTTGCTGTGCCAAAAGCGTTATATTCATCGCTATGGACACACTTCCTGTTTTTCGGTACTCCAGCCACAGTTCCATACATTGTCCCTGAAGCAGTGGAATATTATTTCTCCAAAAAAGCGTCTGATTAAACTCCTTTCCGAAATTTCCCTTCAGGCAGACGCTGTAGTTTCCATTCCACTTCACTATACCGACAAATCCCTGGGCGACAGCCACATGATACATCTTAAATTTTTCTCCATATGGACTGGAGAAATAGTTCTTCGTTTCCTGCAACAGAAATTCCTGAATATCCTCCCTGGCAATCCGCTTTCCCTTTTTGCAGTGATAATACCACGCCGCCCGGCCGGGCAGCTCTGTCTGCTCTGTCACAAACAGCGTGTAAGCCCTGGTGGCACTGTGAAGGAAATCAATCTCCCTCTCCATGGGCGTCCGGTCGAGAAACACCAGATCGTAGAGCCGTTTTGGTTTCCTTTTTAACTCTTTTCTGTAATCAAATTCCACCATCTCCGGCAGCGTATAGATTTCTCTCCAGTCTTTCTTTCCCAACTGTAACACGTAAATCTTATCCAACGAAATCAATGACCTCTTTCCATTTATTGATCAGTACCTCTGAGGCATACTCTTTCCCCAGGTCAAAGGCATGAACCTTGGCGTCGTTCCAATTAGCCATCCCGTCCAGATAATAAGTGAGTGCCTCCGAAAGCTGACTTAAGCCTTCCAGGATCCTTCCATTTTTTCCATCATTTATGAACTGAGTTTTCCGCCGCACAATCTGGGGGATTCCCACACTGATGGCCATGATCTGTAAATACAGCGCCGGAGTCTCTCTCATATCCACCAGAATCCTCTGCTCTCTCATGCATTTGCTCACGGACAATTCATCTACGCATTGTTCCACAAAAAACCGGGTTTCCACCGCCGCGTCTCTGTCCAGCCCGTTTTCAGAAATATCTGCCGAAGTCTCTTCGTCTCCCCATTCTTCCGCCAGCCCCTCCGTCCTCAGACATTCTCTCACCAGCTCCAGGAGCCGGGCCGGTCTGTCCCACTGTGCCTGTCTGGTAAAAAGATGAATCTCCGCTTTCTCATTCTGCGTGAGATATTTCCCCATGACTGTCACCAGTTCTCTGAGCATGCCATCCTCCAAATCGTCCACCGGTACCAGAATCTTCTGCACCGAAAGCTGCTGGCTGATACCGAAATCCACCCTGGTGTCATAAGGGGATATATCCGTGACCTTCCGGAAGGCTTCTCCCGCTCTTGCCCATATACGCTCCGACTGCTCTTTGGAGTCCGTCACCACATACCTTGCCATGGTGGTCATGGCTACCGCCTGGGGATGATTTTCCAGGTCGCAGCGACCGCCGAAGAAAGAAAGGAGAACCTTTTTGTCCTTCAGAGCTTCCATAAGCAAATCTGTGTGACGCTCATGCATTGCCACACAGAACAGATCCACAGCCTCCGTCAGTTCCAGATAGGAAAGGAGCACTTCCCGTACCGCTCGCTCCATACTGTCATAGTTAAAAGATGCAAAGGTTCTGGTTTCCTCATGTTCCTGATAGACCAGCCGGTAATCAGGGCAGCCCGGATTAATTTCCACATGACCGTCATCCTGAAAGCAGCGAAGCTTCCAGATTCCGTTTTCCATCAGATAATCCTGATAAAAAGGCTGACCGTCCCGGTATATAATGGTACTGGAGACAAATCCCCTGTCATCATAGATATTGCGTCGGCAGATGATTTCATCCTTATACATATCGATCTCAATCGGATTCCCATCCTCCCCAAACTCAATCTGGGCATATTTTTCCCCTTTCAGCAGAGCCGTCACCACAAATGGCGTATACACGAACTCTACATGAGCGGGCCATTTCATGTTGTGGAAGGACAATGGCACCGCCTTCCTTCTCTTCACCTCCTGAATGGCGTCAAAACACGACCAGTAAGGGGCATGAAAAACCCCCTGCCTGTGCAGAAAATGCCTGAAGTTGGGAGAATAACTCAAAAGCAGGATCTGAAAGGGATAGACTCCGTTACGGTAGAATAACTGTATCTGCTTTACCGTATCGTCAAACTCTGTGTGGGTCCTTCTCACGAACCACTTCTGTTCATTTTCATGCCATGTATTGTTCTGATACCAGGCCGGTATAAAATGTAACATAATCGCCTCCTGAACATCTCTGCGCCTCCTGGCGCTCAAAGTTTTTTGCTATCCTGTGTCTGCAAACTGTCAGAACCACAGCTCAAAGAAACGGCTGATAGGATTCATAGCTTTTCAGGCTTCCAAATTCCTGATAAAGGGTATACCACAGTCCGGTCAACATCATGACAGACGCCGGAAACATCACCAGTTCCCTGTCAATTCCCCCCTTCAGCTGTAAAACCATAGGAATTCCTATACAAATACTCATCACTGTTGCGCTGAAAAAACTGACACTCAGAACCTTCCTGGTCAGATAACGCCTGGTATCCCGCCCGGCATGAAGATTCAGAATGCTGTCCCCGCTCTTCAAAAACTGCTCCGCGATGTCTCCAGGGCTGATCGTAATCATGGCAAACCCAACCGTTAACAGATAAAGAATTGCTATATACACCCCTATTCCCAAGGGCTGTGTCAACACCAGATTTTCATGCCACCAGGTCAAATAACTGCTTTCCGGATACATCCGGTTAAGCAGTGTAACCGCCATCTGAGGCAGTGAAAAAAAGGCGGCGGAAAACATTACCGGCATAGCTCCTACGGGATTCAGCTTAATGGCCAGATAGTTTTTGTCCGCATAAATATTATGAATGGAAATTCTCTGTAACGGAATACGGATCTCTGCGCCCTCCATCACCAGTGTCACCATCATCACCGCCAAAGCGATTGCCAGCGGCAGTACAAGAACCTCTATCCTGTGGCGGAGCAAAGTCGCTGCTATTCCGTAGAGCACATTCACATAGATCAACACACTCTGACCGCCAAATCCATACTTTTTGTTTCTTTCCGTCAGCCACAGGATCACCATAACGCCGGTCACCATTTCTATAACCGCAACCGCTTTCGTCAGAAGCAGCACACTGCCGGCCATCCTGAATTTCATTTCCTGTACATGAAGAATCGCCTGAAACAGCGCCAGCCCCATCGTCAGGGCAAGCTGCATACGATTCATTTTGCTGGGCGCTATCCTGACTCCGGTTCCGCTCCCCCGAATGGAAGAAAGTATCTGAACCAGAATACCGGAAATCATAAGGGGCGATATTCCGAGCGCAAACAGGGAATATCTGTTGACGTCCCCTCCCACCGCCTGCGTCATCAGGCGCTCCGCATTGCCGGACACAGCCGAATAAGCCTGGATATCTACCCCGCACAAAGGTATGTTTCTCCCCAACAAATAGGCAACTACTATAATCGCTGTATATGTAAACTTATATTTGATTAGATGCTTATTTCCCTCTGTCCGAGACATACCCAACTCCAAATTCTGTGACAATCTGTCAGTGACCACCTCCATGAAAGATGGTCACTGACTCTTCTTATAGGCACTAGAATATCCGCCCTGTTATTTCTTACTGTCCGGATTTTTCTTCTTTCTCACAAGCCCCACAGCCCCCAGGAAGGACATAGCCATAACTCCGAGCAAACTCTTAGTGGAAGGCGCATAATCTCCCGTTTTTGGGAGTCCGGCCAATGGCACATCCTCATCAAATATATCGATCAGATCACCTCGACCTCTTCTGGGAAGTCTGGCTAACGGCACATCCTCATCTTCAATCACCGCCAGGGGAACCTCCTCCTCCACAATCACTGTACTGGTGGGCGGCGTCATAGATAGGGATGTACTGGTGGAAACGCTCGTACTGTTTCCCGGAGTGTCATCGCTTTCACTTTCGCTGGTACTGCGGCGATCCGGTGTACTCTCGCTCTCCGTAGTGCTCTGGCGTTCCGGAGCACTTTCGCTCTCGGTAGTACTCTGACTGTTCGAAGTGCTTGCGCTTTCGGTAATGCTGTTACTGTCTGAATTGCTGGCACTCGTGCTCTCACTTAGACTCGTACTCTGGCTCAGGCTTGTGCTTTCGCTTAAACTCGTACTTTGGCTCAGGCTCGTGCTCTCGCTTAAACTCGTACTTTGGTTCAAACTCGTGCTCTCACTTAGACTCGTACTCTGGCTCAGGCTTGTGCTCTCGCTTAAACTCGTACTCTGGCTCAGGCTTGTGCTCTCGCTTAAACTTGTACTCTGGCTCAGGCTCGTGCTCTCACTTAAACTCGTACTCTGGCTCAGACTCGTGCTCTCACTCAAGCTCGTACTCTGGCTCAGGCTTGTGCTCTCGCTTAGACTCGTACTTTGGCTCAAACTCGTGCTCTCGCTTAGACTCGTACTTTGGCTCAAACTCGTACTCTGGCTCAGGCTTGTGCTTTCGCTTAAACTCGTACTCTCGCTCAGGCTCGTGCTCTCACTTAGACTCGTACTTTGGCTCAGGCTTGTGCTCTCACTTAAACTCGTACTTTGGCTCAAACTCGTGCTCTCACTCAAGCTCGTACTCTGGCTCAGGCTTGTGCTCTCACTCAAGCTCGTACTTTGGCTCAAACTCGTACTCTGGCTCAGGCTCGTGCTCTCGCTTAAACTCGTACTTTGGCTCAGGCTTGTGCTCTCGCTTAGACTCGTACTTTGGCTCAGGCTTGTGCTCTCACTCAAGCTCGTACTCTGGCTCAGGCTTGTGCTCTCACTCAAGCTCGTACTTTGGCTCAAACTTGTGCTCTCACTCAAACTCGTGCTTTGGCTCAGGCTTGTGCTTTCGCTTAGACTCGTACTCTGGCTCAGGCTTGTGCTCTCGCTTAAACTTGTACTCTGGCTCAAACTCGTGCTCTCACTCAAGCTCGTACTCTGGCTCAGGCTCGTGCTCTCGCTTAAACTCGTACTTTGGCTCAGGCTCGTGCTCTCACTCAAGCTCGTGCTTTGGCTCAAACTCGTACTCTGGCTCAAACTCGTACTCTGGCTCAAGCTTGTGCTCTCACTCAAGCTCGTACTTTGGCTCAAACTCGTGCTCTCACTCAGGCTCGTGCTCTCACTCAAACTCGTGCTTTGGCTCAGGCTCGTACTCTCGCTTAAACTCGTACTCTGGCTCAGGCTTGTGCTCTCGCTTAGACTCGTACTCTGGCTCAGGCTTGTGCTTTCGCTTAAACTCGTACTCTCGCTCAGGCTTGCGCTCTCGCTTAGACTCAGACTTTCACTTGTCGACTCACTCTCTGAATTCGAATTTGACTGTGAAGCTCCCCCCGAAGCACTCTTTTGAGAGAAAACAGCAAATTTCGGTCGTGCAAGAATATTCTTTCCTATGGAGAAGCTCAGCCCACCGCTCCCTTCTTCACTTAATGATATAGAATTACTTTCGGCCTCGCTCAGTGACAATGAAATATCTGTAAACTGGCTCTCAGCCTCACTGAGTGATTCCGAAGCGCTCAAAAACTCACTTATCAACTCCGGAGTATCCGCCGCCTCACTCATGGACTGCAAAATATTAGCCGCCTCACTTAATGCGATTGATGTACTTTCTGCCTCGCTTGAAGCTGCCCCTAATGACTGAAACGTACTTGTGAGCTCGCTTTCAGCTTCAAGCAATGACTCAGACTCACTTAAGAATTCACTTGTCAGTTCTGAGTTTGCCTCTGAACCACCACTCGCCAGCTCAGACTGGCTCTCAGAATTGCTCGTGGATTCTGAGATATGCTCTGTTGCGCTAAGTGAATCCGCTTCACTTACAGAATCACTCACGGATTCGGTAGTAATCCCGGAGTTGCTTTTCGACGCATTCGAACTATCACTTTCCAACCCTGATGTATTATCAGAATCGCTAAGCGACCCCGTCGTATCTTCACTTGTGCTTTGTGATCCTGTTTCGCTTTCAGTTACACTTCCGTCCGACTCAGTTTCACTTTCAGTTGTCGTTTCAGTTATACTTTCAGCTACCGTTCCGGTTACACTTTCAGTTGTCGTCTCAGTTTCACTTTCAGCTACTGTTTCGGTTACGCTTTCAGTTGATGTCTCAGTTTCACTTTCAGCTCCATCTACCGGTTTTGCAGTACTTTCATCAATCCCTTCCTGATTATCTTCTCCAATGCTTTCGTTTTCCTCTGTCCCTGCAGGAACAGTATCATTAACTTGCTCATTGGCATTATCAATGTTGACATTATTATCGCTCTCTTCACTGATATCTCCGGAACCGGAGACAGGATTAACCTCTTCTTCATCTCTGGAGCCAGGATCATTATATCCTTCGTCACCGGTATCATTTTCAAATTCCACAACGTCCTCTTCTATTTCTTCGCCGGACGATTCTTCCATATCTATATCTTCTTCTGATTCTTCTTCACTTAAAGGTAAAATGATATCATTTTCCGGTTTATCAAATTCATTGGCATACACTATATCCATATCGGAAAAAATGTTTGAACCGCCCAGAAATGTACCGGCTGCAAGGACGCCTTTTAAAAGATCGTTAACCTTATTTTTCTTCATTTTTATCTTCCTGCCTATCTAAAAGCCAAAACAGTCTATCCATAAACTGCCGCTCTGTCATTCCTTCCATCCCATGGCCAACTGCTCTTCCGCAAGCATCCGTTGATAGGACTGCTCGATAAGAACCGCTATATTGGCACGGATCCCTTCACAGGTTTCCTGATACATCTTCCAGAGGCAGCGCGGATTTGCTTTCTCTTCTGCCACCTGAGCGTCATGGCTCACCAGATTGATGAAATAATTGACGCTGGAACGGGCCATGGGTGTTCCTTCCGGTGAACTGAACACCGGCCCATGGCTCCTGCCCTCCCGCCTGGCATAGTCAAGCAATTCTCCTCTCAAACCTTCCGGCAGATGTAATACTCTTTTCTGACGGGAATTATGGTATTCCAGTTCTACTTCCCCCCGCTTCACCGCTTCCACGGTGAGCTGCGGCAGCTCCTGGATCCTCATCCCTGCCCCTCCCAGGGTCTTGATCAAAAGATATGACTTCTCCTTTCCTAATTGTTTTGCTGCAGATAAAAGTCTCAGGTACTCTGTCCGGCTTAGCTCCGGCTGTTTATTCTCACTTTCCCTGTTAAAATCCTCTAATTGCCATTCACGCCGCCCCAGATAACGAAGAAAGCTGTTCCATATAGACATATGAGTATTCACTGTAGACGGCTGTAGCTTTTGCGCCTCCAAATATGCTTTCCATTGCGGCCCGGTCCCCTCTTTTATGGTCTTGTCTTCCGGAAGAAAACTGTATAATTCCACCAATATTCTGCGATAAGTATGTAAGGACGACTCTCCCCGCCCTTTTTCCTCAAGACATATTAAAAACTGCTCTATCTTTTCCAGAGTAATTTCTTCTCCTTTTAAATCGGACATGGCGTACCTCCTTCTCGATCGTTCTGCAATATTACAAATCAGATTCCCACAGAGTGCTTCCGAGTATCTGTCTGGTTAAGGAAACACAAAATTGCCAATTATACCATTGATTTGGCAAAGCTGTGGACAGATTCAATATTCTGACTACAACATTGGGAATTATCAGGAAATTTTAGAATTGAAATCAGGCGATTTGCCTTCTTTTTCGCCTGAATTAAGAACTTTGGAGAATAATAAAGAGAGACCGTAAATATTTTTTATTACGGCCTTGCTCTTCTGTACCCCAAATTCATAAAATAATATTGAAATTCTGAAATTGTATGTGCTATAATGAACCTAAAGTTTATAATATATTTTTTTCTGTGGACAGAATATTGATTTCGTCTATATTACCAGTTTCATCATTTCCAGTTGCCTTGCATGTTCTTCCCCTGCGGTAAGCAGATAAATACGGGTAGTTTCAACAGAGCTATGCCCTAAAACATCAGCCAGCTTTACAATATCCTTACAGATTTTATAAAAAGAAGTGGCAAATAGATGACGCAGATTGTGGGGAAAGACTTTGGAACTCTCCACGTCCGTTTTTTTGCACAGTTCCTTCATCTCCCTCCAAATCTGCCGTCTCGAAAGACCCTTTCCGCCTTTTGTCAGAAAAATTTCACCAGATGTGATCTCCTGTTCTTTCATATATTTAAGCAGTTTTTGGCATAGCTTCTTCGGTATCAGTATGACGCGTATCTTTCCCTTTAATTCGATCTCTGCCCTTGACTGCTGTACGGCCTCCGCCGTAATATAAGCAAGTTCGCTGACCCGGATGCCCGTTGCGCAGATCGTCTCCATCAGCAAAGCCAGCCGTTCCTTTCCTTCACTGCGGGCAGCGTCAAGCAGACGCTCATATTCTTCCCTGGTCAGTTCCTTTGACTGCGTCCTGAACATCTGTCTCTGAATGCGCAGAAACTTCACCCTACACTGTTCCCAACCCATGTAAGTGAAAAAGCCGTTCAGCGCTGAAAGCTTGGCATTGACCGTAGAAGGCGCATTCCCTTTTTTTTGCAGGCATTCCTTCCATTCTATAACTGCTTCCTTGGTTACTGTTCTCTCTCCCATCCATTCGCCAAAAGAACGTACCTCCCGCAAATATTTTTCAATTGTAGCTTTTTCCCGCTCTTCACTCTTTAAAAATGACTCAAAATTCAAAATGTCCTTCTCTGTTATAGTGCTATAGTTCATACTTATTCCTCCATAAGGTAATATTCTTTTTTTCTTATATTACCTTATTCGGTATAAAAAGTACAAAAAATCCTGCACAGAAACAAGTTATCAGGGATTTTTTAATAGTCTCAGCAGGTGTCCCTTTAAGTTCATATCAACTACTGGCTCTTCTTTTTGATGATTGTTATAAATTACGTTCCTATACGTCTCCACATTTTCCGCCAAAGCATGCTTTCGCTGCCTTTCCAGATTCTGATCAAGGGAGGATTCACTCTCCATAACCGCTTTGATCTCTGACACCATCTTTTCAAACTCTGTGACCGAATAAATATGCTCCTCCGCCACATATTCCCCATTATGCAGCGTTTCATCAAAAGCAAAAATCAAATGATTATGCAAAAAAGCTCTGAGTACTGCAGAACCTATTTCATTGTAATGATTAATATCAAAATAATAATCACATTTCTTGAACAGTTCATCCAGAACCTCCGGCACTGCTCCGGGATAAAGACTTACATTTTTATAGTTCTGCAACCCCATCAGATTGGCTGACATTTCTGTAACTGCCGCAATATGGAAGTTCATTTGTGGAAATACCTCAACCAATTCCCTACAGTGCTCTATCTGATCGGTGTTCGTAAAAATCAGCGCCTCCCATTTATGTTGATTCTCCTTTTCGAAAGGAAAAATAAATCCAAGTTCAGTTATTACCTCCTTGTTTGCTCCCAGCTTCACCAGCCTGTTATAAGCGCTCTTCTTCTGCACAATAATCTTCGCCGTACGTCCGGCCTGCCCATTTAAAATCATCTGCATATTATCTGGGATATTATCCCCTACCGCTTCCTGCCAGAACAAAATATCTCCCTTTGACGAACCGCCAAGCGCATTTGAGATAAAAAAGGGAGTAGACAGAGAATTGTAGAAAATCCGGTATTTTACCAGACCAAATTTTTTGAAACAGTATATAAACATATCCACCTTTGCCTGGAAAAACTTTGTGCTATTCCCTTCATTCAGAATAATATCTCCAGTTTTTATATTCTCTACAATAACTTCCTGCCCCTTCGCTGTGAACCAGGACTTACTGATTCGCTGCCCTTCATGATCGCAGACAGTCCTAGCGCACAGATCTCCATAACGGTTGTAATGATCCCAGAAACGGGTGGCCCCCTTTCTGTCATACCACTCCACTGCTTTTACAAAATTCTCTTTCGGTTTTATATAATGGATTCTCCCCTTTTCTTCATGCTGGTAAGAGATTATCCCATAGCCTTCATCCACACCCGCATTAATACTCCACTTATCAGGTATTACAATCTCATTATAATATTTGGGTCTCTCAGCCTTTTCTATGCTGTCGATATCATTGCCAAGAAAGAGGTCATACACCGAAAGGACGTCCTTCGGGAGAAAACAATTATCCTCCAGGACAATTGCCAGGCAATCGGCTGACAGCTTCCTGACAGATTCATATAGCAATCGGTTTTCTAAAGTGTATCTGTCAAATAGCAATATTATTCTGTTTGAATCAATGTCTTTTTCCATTGCTTTTTGATCTCCTCTGTAAGAAAAAAGCCTGCTTTCTGGTAGGAATGCTGCCGAAATCCCTCGATATCTGCTTCCGTAAACAATCGTACGACAGCATCCGCCAGTCCCTGTATGTCTCCCCATGGGAGTTTGTATCCATTTTTCCCATCATCAATGAATACCTGCACTCCATAAGGCACATCAAATCCAATCATCGGTAGCCCTGCCCCCACCGCTTCCAATAAGGTCACTCCAAAGGTTTCTACCCAGGAAGCTGATATATAGGCATCATAGCTCTGGTACACATCTTCTAATTTCTGGAAGCCGCACAGCCGTACGTAATCCTCACACCCCAGCTCTTTCATCTGTCTTTGTAATTTCCCTTTGTCACCTCCTTCACCATAAATATCAAGCGTCAAATCAGGCACGCGCTTCCTTGCCTGCACAACTGCTTCAATCACCCAATTCATACGTTTTTCAGGAGACAGGCGGCCTACCGAAATGAGCGAATGCTTCCGCCTGGTTTCTTTCGGTTTCTTTAATTCCTCCAATCCTATTACCGGGATGGTTTCCACCCTCGCGTCAACGCCTTTGTATCTTTTCAATTGTTCCTGAAGAAGTTTGCTCTGCGCCTGTGTAGAGCAGACAAAAAAATCTATTTTCTCCGTATGTGCAAATGCGTATTCATATATCCAATACCACTGAATATGATCTTCACCACTATTCAAATAATGATCCGCATGGAGGATCATTCCCACTCTGGCAGGAGCAGCATTCTGTATAAAGGCCGCTCTGTCAATTTTCCCCGGCTCTGCATCAATCAGTACGACATCCTCCTTGGTAAGATGCAGACAGAACATCATATATCCTACCAACTCTTCGCGGGAGTAGATCAACCTGTCCGAAAATTTATACAATACTACATCATCTGCCTGCGTCTCATTACTCATCACTTCTTCATAGGCCACAGAGCCATCCTCATTGAAGAATCTTCGCAGATACAAATGTGCCTGTCCATTAACTGGTGTATAATATTCCGAGTAAATCCTGCAGTAGGTATAGTAGTCTTTCCGTATCAGACAGCCGTGCGAAATCATTTCTACTCTGTGTACACAGTCCTCTTTCCCCTCCGCCAGATAAACCCGATAATAAGTTCCATTCGGGAAAGAATAAACCATCAAGTCCTTATCCCTGGAAAGGGTATAATCCCCGCTAATGAAGTTTCTCTCAAACTCTTCCAACGCATATGTAACGGGAGAAATTCTACAATCCGTAAAAAAGCCATACATCCATATGACCTCATCGTCCGAAAAACCAAGGAATTCCGTTTCATGCTGAATATTCGCATTCGGAAAGGTCGTGGCAAACACAAATCTGGCATCTAATCCCAATTTGCGGAAAAGCCTTGCCCGATAAGCCATCCCGGATTCGACCCCGCCCTTCATCCAGTAATAAAAATGGTGAAAACTGTATATCATTTTTTGCTCCTTATAAAATCAGTGACTCTCGGCGACCTTGTAATCCTCTGCGGAGGAGAGTTTACCAGCTCTGTCTCCATCAATTATACAGCAACTGAAAAACCGCGTCTGTCAAGGCTTTTTTCGCAAAGTAGCTGTCCCGGATCAGATTGGAAAATACCGCGACATTATCTACCATTTTTTCATATTCTTCCTGTGCCATGGCAGCTACCTTTTCCACCGCTTCATCCAGTGAATCCACCGCTAACCCAAGATTTTTACGGGTGATCGTATCCTTTTCTGCAATACCGCAGTTTACAATCACTGGAAGCCCGGCGGCCAGATAAGCGCTAAGCTTATAATTCACGTTCATCTTCATATATTCTCTAAAATAAGGATTCTCAGACCATAACAAACCAAAACCGCCGCTGCATCTCAGTGCGTTGGCCAAAAGCGTATCATCATTGAACCAGCCTAAAATATTGACCTGCTCTTTTTTCGCCCAATCCTGTCCTGCCCAGTCCTCTTCCTTTGCTGTGGTTCTCAATTCAACCGTATCATACTTCCATTCTCTTAGAAATTCAAACTTCCACGAATCCGGGCTTCCAGCAAAGTTGATTACTCTTCCAAATTTGGGGCGAACAAACGAGTCAATCGTTACCGGGAAATCCCATATTCTCTGTATAACAGTCTTTTCAACAGTCAGCCCTTGCGAACGCAGGAAATCGGCCATCCGCTGTGAAGGAAGTATCACCAGATCGGTCTGATTCATGAACTGAATCTCATAGGGTAAAAGCCAGCGGCTACTTTCAAACATCAAGGATTTCATATCATGGACAAAAGTCACCTTTTTGAGCCCTGGGTAACAGCTTAACTGACGGATCAAAGCTTCATCAAACTTGAAATCGTTCCACGTAGGAAATTGGATAATAACAATATCACCATACGCTACAGACGCAATAATTCCATCCAATCGTGTACGAAGCATTTCCGGGGAATCTGCGTTCATATCATAGCAATAAATCCCCAACTCATTAAACCCTAAATTCTCTTTCGCAACCCTAGCAATCCTGTTCTGTGCTTTCTGCGCTGTGCTTGTCGGGTGTTGTCCGTATAAATTGGTAATATGTACTTTCAAGATCATCGTCTCCTTCCGCAACAAATATAAATGAACAAATTCACAAGAAACACAAAAATTTCGCCCCTCTGTGGGACGAGCCCTGAGCCCTGCTACATGCACAGTGACGTATATAACCTGAACGATGCATACCGTCTTATAGGACACAACCGTAATCGCTGGGTGGTCGTAACTCCTCACCGCATACGCGATTTGTATGATTTCCCCGGCTTTGCCACTGTCATAGGCGGCGGGGACAAACCTATAAAATTGGGCTAATATCAGCCCCACATTCATATCAGTAAATCCTTCCACTTCTTTTCGATCAGTCTCGTTGAAAATCCTTCCGCGATTTCATAAGAGGCCCTGTGGAATCTTTCCAGTCTCTCTTCGTCCGCAAAGATTTCCACTATTTTCTCCGCCATATCATCAATCAGTTTGCTGTCATCCCCCTCGGTATACTTTCGGTCATAGTCAATCAGATATCCGTTTTTCTCAGGCTGGATAAACAGCCGGTTCCCATATTTTACATCCAATCCGATCATTGCCGTGCCGGACCCCACCGCTTCCATAAGAGAAAGCCCAAAGGTTTCCCCCAACGACGCGGATATATACACCTCATAATTTTTGTAGACTTCCGTAACATCCATATACCCCATAAAATGAACATAAGATTGCGCGTCATTTTCAGATACGATATCCTGCAAATATTGATAATAGTGTTTATCTGCATTTGCCCCATAAATATCAATAAAGATATTGGGATTTTTTTTATGTGCTTTTATTATACTTCTTATAATCCAGTCGATTTTCTTTCTTGGATGGATACGGGAAACTGTTAACAAGGAATGTCGCTTTCTTTCCTGGTTCGGATATTGCAATTGATCAAGCCCCGACACTGGTATCACTTCAACATTGGGAACACTGCACCTGTATTCCTCCAATTTTTCAATCAGATCGTCTTTTTGTTTCTGGGTTGATACTACCATGGTATCAATCCGATTGGAATACTTTAAATAATAAAAATATTCATGATTAAAATATAAATCGCCCGTATCCTCCCCTTTATCAAAATAATGAACGCTATGGAAAAACACCATAATACGCGCTTTCACTCCAAACTGAAAGAGCGGCTGTACAAAAGATTCATATGCCGTACCATAATCCAGAAAAATACTATCTTTTTATGACAAATTAAGCTTTTTTACAAATTCCACCAAAAATTGCGCTTTCGTGTACTTTTTCCCGTCAGGAAAGACATATTGCTCTTCATCCACTTTCCAAATCTGTTCATATGCGACAGTTCCATTCTTGTTATAAAATGTCCGCCTTACTACTTTTGCATAGAGCCTATTGTCTGACTGAGCAGTCACATAATAATTTGTGTAAGTAATTCCTTTGGTGTAAAACTCTGTGCGAACCAGCTTTGCCTGGCAAAAATATAGGATTTCAAAAAAATTCTTTGGATTCTCCTTATCCAAAAGGATTGCCGCAACGACATCTCCATCATTAATTATCCTGATCTCTTCATCCAGATAACTTATATTACTACAATGTAATCTTTCTTTTAATTCCACTGCCTTATCCTTTGCATTTTCAGCAGACTCCAGGGTGCAGTTGTCTAAAAAACATTGGTGCATACTTAGCATCTGCTCTACACTTATTCCAAGATGCATATAAAGATTAATATCCCTACTACTGGGCGCATTTATAAAAATATACTTAACAGGATGAGGGAAATCCTTTAATAGCGACGCCCTATATCCCTGTGCATGGTCAACACCACTAATCACATATCCAACCTGCAAATTAAATATATAAACGGCCATCCGATGTCCTCCCTAAACTTTTTCCAATTTATGCCCCATGATTTCCATCAGCCGCTCCCAGAACTCACGTTTTCTTTCCTGCTGCTTTGTCAGCTGTTCCCGTACAAGCTCGGGATGACCAACCAATTCCTTTATTGCGGACACGAGCATCTCCTCCCGGTCTGGGGGAAACAACAGCGTCTCATTGACCAGCTCTCGACAATGAGCCGTGTTCTCAAAGCCCAGAATCAACAAATTCTTTTGGTGCGCAGTATTGATCGCGTTATAGATTTCTCGATAATGATTGTATCAAGATAGAAATCACACTGTTCCCACAGAGCATTCAGATCCTGCATACTGATCTGAGTATAAACCCTTACGTTTTGCTGTTTGCCCAAATTCCATATCTTGTCCGACACTTGCGTATTGGCGGCGATATGGAATGTGACCTCCGGCAGTTCCTGAATGAAATATCCAATCCCCTCCAGCTGATCCGAAGCGGTCAGGATTAACGCTTCTCCCTTTGCGCTGTTGGCTGGATATTCTTCCGGTATAGCGTAAAACCGATGGCCGTTTTTCCCTTCCATGCCAACATACCGATCCAGCAATTCACTATTTGAAAACAGGACGCATTCCCATAGGCTTTTTCCATTCGACTGCAGGGTTGCCAACCGAAGCCCCTCCTGCTCCTGCACAACCAGCACACGTTCCCCTTCCAGTCCCGCTTCTTCAAAAAAATATTGAATGAACTCGGCATAGGAACAGAAAAAAGCCTTTACACATCCGTTCTCAAGCAAAGTAACCGTGTCATTTTGGGGCTGTTCCACAATTATTTCCTGATTTCTGATGGAATAAAACGCCTTGGACGCTACGTTCCCATCCATATCCCGAAACTCACTGGCATATTTCAGGGCGTATTTATTGTAGTAGTCGATCTTGTAGATCCAGCCATCCTCCATACGCCACTCGACGCGTTGTACACAGTGGTTTTCATCAAAATAAATGTCTGCCTTTCTACATCCCATATCATAAATTACCCCACGCCAACCTTCCGAGCGTATCTCCCAAAACTCGGGCACATTTATAAAATTATAATGCAGTTTCTTTTCTTCTAGGTGTTCTTGCTCCTGTCCATAAATGAAATAATCATAAAGCGATAAAGCGTTGGAGCCGGAAAAAGCAGCGTCACCTAACACCACAATCCTTGCATCAAGATCTATGCGCCGCATCATCGCCTGTAATTCATCCGTACCGTTTATATACTTATCAAATGCCACTATCATCTCCACACCATCTTTCTTACCTGCCACCGTATCTGCACAATTTGATAATGTTCATCGTCCTACTGCATTTTCAGCGCTTCATCACCTATATCAATAAACTCAGGCTCCTGAACCCCATGTTTCTTACATAATTATTTCCCGATGCGGCGGGCGGGGAAGGCCGCATAAATTGTCCGTAAACTGTTCATTTCCCTTAAGGTTCTCCCACAGAATAGATATATCACAAAATTTTCAGCCTGCTTTTCGGCCTGCGCTCCTCTAACCGCTCTTATCCCCCATTTCCTAATTATACAAACCCCTCTTAATACCGTCAAGGCAGGTTTCCAAAGGCAAACCATCGCTATGCCCGCGGATGAGCCTTTGCGTATGTCTTTCCCTCTTTATTCTGATTAACGGCAGTGTAAACCTGCGTCGTGGAAATATCGGAATGTCCCAGCATCTCCTGCACGCTCTTTAAATCCGCTCCATTTTCAATCAGGTGTGCGGCAAAGGAATGCCTCAGGGTATAGGGGGTGATATTTTCTGTAATACCTGCCCTCCCTGCATAAAACTTAAGCAGCTTCCAGAAGCCCTGTCTGCTCATAGGCTTTCCAAAACAGTTGGCAAAGAGGCACTCCGCTTCTTCTTCCATAAGGGCTCCCCTGCCCTCCTTCAAGTACCGCTCAAGAGCTTTCTTTGCTTCCTCTCCAAAAGGAACCACCCGTTCTTTTCCATCAGCCCTGCACATAATATAACCCATCTGCAAGTTAACATCTGTGAGCTTTAAATGAATCAGTTCGCTCACCCGGATGCCTGTGGCATACAAAAGCTCCAGCATAGCTTTATCCCTGATCTCCTTCGGCGTATCACCTATGGGCTGCTCTAACAGCCGCACCATCTCCTCCGGTGTTAAGATTTTCGGGAGCTTCCTGCTGGCCTTAGGCCCATGAAGCATTTCCGTGATATCCTCTTGTATAACTCCTTCCTGAAACATATAATGATAAAATGCTTTCAGTGAGGCGGTGTTCCTGGAAATAGTGGAGGCCGAAAAGCCTTCCCTTTCCAGATAAAAGATGTAGGAGTTCAAATGGGTTGAAGTAATTTTCCTCACATCCGTAATCTTCTGCTCTCTCATATAGCTCTTTAACTTCATCAAATCTCTGCGGTAAGCTATTACCGTATTTTCAGATTTTCTTTTGCGGTCCTGCAAGTAAACCAGGAATGCGTCAATTTCTGCTTCCATAAGGATTTCCTCCGCCTCTGCATATTCATTATAAGGCAGAAAGAATCCAAAAGGCAATTAAAATATTTTAGCCAGATCTGAGAGCAGCATGGGGTTTACATAGCTTTCCAGAATACATCCGATCAAGATGACGATTAAAATCCACAAAAGGGAAATCCCCTGCCGTAAAAACTGTTGCTTTTTACCGGCGTAAAAGGACGCCTGATATCCTCCCAGCCGCTGCCCTCTGCTGATATTTTCATAACACCATCCCAAAAGCATCACCTGTGCCGGAATAATTAAAAGCTGATGGGGAAACAGACTTCCCAGTAAAAGCAAAAGTCCCTTCATTCCAAACCGGATAATTGCCGCGGTAATGGTCATCCCGGCAAGCAATCCCTGCCAGATGACCCACACGTAAACTGCTGTCAGTCCTATCCCTGTGGTCGAAAGCAGGATCAGGCCTATTCCCTCTCCCATTCTGTGTCTTAAGACATATCTCAAAAATCTGCCGTTGTCAATTTCGATATACTTCAGTCTGCTTACGGAAGCGGCGCTGAAAATCCCCTCCTTTGTAAGTAATGTCTCGTTCCCCATATTCATCAAGAAAACCCCCAGAAAAAAGCTTCCCAGGAATAAATAGAACCAAACCATATAGACATGATTTTTTCCTTTCATTCCGCTCCCCCTGCTGTGCATGTAAGTTTCTTGCCGTTTCCTATATATATGAAAAACAGACAGTGCATATGCACTGTCTGTCCCGGGTTTCACAGGTGATCTCCCTGTCTCTTCCAACTATAAATGTCCCTCTTCAACTATTTTCCATATTTATCTTTATATGCCAATACCGCAGCCACTGTCTTGGAATCCTGTATTTCTCCGGCATAAATCTTATCCGTCAGCTCCTGCAGCGTGTAAGCCCCCACCTGGACATACTCATCCTCATCCAGATGTTGATTGCCAGGCGTAAGTTCGCGAGCCAGATAAATATCAATTTTTTCATTGCAAAAAGCAACTGTCGTGCGTATAGTTAGCAAGAGCTCCACCTTCCCTGCTCTGTATCCGGTTTCCTCTGCAAGCTCTCGTATCGCCGCATCCCTGGTAGGCTCCTGTGGAGTCTGCAGTCCGCCTGCCGGGATTTCCAGTGTATAGCGATCCAGAGCATTGCGGTATTGTCTCACCATGATCAGGCGTCCCTCATCATCCACGGGAACCACAGCCGCCGCTCCATTATGCTTGATAAAATCCCACTTTGCCACATTGCCGTTGGGTATCTGTATGGTATCCTGGTAATAATCCAAAATGGCGCCATGAGCAACCAGATCTCTTGATAATCTCTTAAATTCTTCCATAATAATTCTCTCTATAGTAATCCTTTCTACTATAGTAGTCCTTTCTACTATTTTTCAAGCAGCTTCTCCACACTTGCCAGCTTTACACATAAGACAAACAAATCCGTTGCCACAGCCAGTTCCTCCGCCGAGGGGAAGGTAGGGGCAATTCTGATATTACTGTCCTTCGGATCTGCCTTATAAGGATAGGTGGCTCCCGCGCCTGTCATCACCACACCGGCTTCTTTACATTTGTTTACGATTGCCTTCGCGCAGCCCTCCATAGCCTCAAAAGAAATGAAATATCCTCCCTTAGGAGTAGTCCAGGAACCAATTCCCAGACCGCCGAGCTCAGTTTCCAGCACAGAGAGAACCGCCTCAAACTTAGGCCGCATAATCGCCGCATGTTTCTTCATATGGGCCTTCATGCCGTCAATATTCTTAAAATATTTCACATGGCGAAGCTGATTGAGCTTATCAGGGCCAATTGTCTGTATGGTCATGATACTCTTGATAGAGTCCAGATTCGCTTTGGAAGCTGCTATTGCAGAAATACCGGAGCCAGGGAAGGTCACTTTGGAGGTGGAGCAAAATTCATAAACCAGATCCTCATTCCCATTCTTTGCACATTCTGCAAAAATCTCCAAAAGCTCATCCTTCTTATCCTCATACAGGTCATGAACCGCATAGGCATTATCCCAGAAAATCCTAAAATCCTTTGCTGCAGGCTTTAATGCTGCAAACCTCTTTACGGTTTCATCCGAATAGGTATAGCCCTGGGGATTGGAATACTTGGGCACACACCAGATTCCTTTCACTGCCGGATCCTCATTCACATATTTTTCCACCAGATCCATATCCGGGCCGCTCTCCGTCATGGGAATATTAATCATCTCGATGCCAAACTGCTCTGTTATGGCAAAATGCCTGTCATATCCCGGAACGGGGCAAAGGAATTTCACCTTATCCAGTTTGCACCACGGCGTGCTGCCAAGTACGCCAAAAAGCATACAGCGCGCCACCGTATCATACATAATATTCAGGCTGGAATTACCGAACACAATGATCATATCCTCGCTGACCCCGATCATATCGGCAATCAGTCTCTTCGCCTCAGGGATGCCATCAAGCAGGCCATAGTTTCTACAGTCTACGCCTGTTTCCGTCTTTATATCTGAATTGGAATCGATTACGCCCAAAAAGTCCATCTCCATATCAAGCTGAGCTACGGATGCCTTTCCTCTGGACATATCAAGCTTTAACCCTTTTGCCTTTGCTTCCTCATACTGTTTGTCTAAATCTTCCTTCAATGCCAGTAGTTCCTTCTCATCAAGCTCCTTATATGCTTTCATAGCAAAAATCCCTCCTGATTATGTCTTAATAGTATGATTGGATAATTGTATACAATCCAACGCCCACATTATTCTACTATAACATCCTTATACTGGCAAGAGATTTTTTAAAAAAATTAAGAAACGGCAGAATCCATACTTTTATGGACTCTGCCGCCTGTTATTTCATAGTTTGAATGAAATTATTTCGCATAATCAATTACTCTTGATTCTCTGATCACATTTACCTTGATCTGTCCGGGATATTCCAGTTCAGCTTCAATCTGTTTGGAAATATCTCTGGCCAAAAGTACCATGTCGGAATCAGAAATCTGTTCTGGAACTACCATTACACGAATCTCTCTACCTGCCTGAATTGCAAAAGATTTATCTACGCCTTTGAAATTGTTTGTGATGTCTTCTAATTGTTTTAATCTGCTTGTATAAGTTTCAAGCGTTTCCCTTCTCGCTCCCGGTCTTGCCGCAGAAATAGTGTCAGAAGCTTGTACAATACATGCGATCAATGTCTGAGGTTCCACATCGCCGTGGTGGGATTCCACCGCATTGATAACCGTAGGTGATTCCTTGTACTTTCTGCACAGTTCCACACCCAACTGAATATGAGAACCTTCCATCTCATGATCCACAGCTTTACCTATATCATGTAAGAGACCAGCTCTCTTGGCCATCCTGGTATCAAGGCCAAGCTCTGAGGCCAAAAGACCTGAAAGCTGGGCTACTTCTATCGAATGCTTTAATGCATTCTGTCCATAGCTGGTTCTGAACTTCATCTTACCGAGCAATCTCACAAGCTCCGGATGAATGCCGTGCACACCCACCTCTAAGGTAGCCGCCTCACCTTCCTCTTTAATCATGATATCCACTTCTTTTTGCGCTTTCTCAACCATCTCTTCTATTCTGGCCGGATGAATACGTCCGTCCACAATGAGTTTTTCAAGCGCGATACGTGCTACTTCCCTGCGAATAGGGTCAAAGCCTGATAAAATGACAGCTTCGGGTGTATCGTCAATAATGAGATCCACTCCTGTGAGAGTTTCAAGGGTTCTGATATTTCTACCCTCTCTACCGATGATTCTTCCTTTCATTTCATCATTGGGAAGCTGTACCACTGATATGGTGGTCTCAGATACATGGTCAGCCGCACATTTCTGTATAGCCGTAACCACATACTCCCTGGCTTTCTTGTCTGCTTCTTCTTTGGCGCGACTCTCCATGTCCTTGATCATCACAGCCGTTTCATGCTTTACTTCGTCTTCAACAATTTTCAGTAAATACTCTTTTGCCTGTTCGGAGGTTAATCCAGAGATTCGTTCCAGTTCCTGTAATCGCTGTTCATTCAGTTTTGAAACTTCAACCCGCAGCTTATTTAATTCATTTTCTTTCGCTGTCAGATTGGCTTCTTTCTTCTCAATCGCTTCGGTCTTCTTATCGATGTTCTCTTCCTTCTGCTGAACCCTGCGCTCATAACGCTGCGCTTCAGCACGACGTTCCTTAATCTCCTTATCCAGTTCATTCTTGGTACGAATGGACTCTTCCTTGACTTCCAGTAAGGATTCGCGCTTTTTCGTCTCAGCAGTTTTCAAAGCTTCATCAATAATCTCACGTGCCTTTTCCTCAGCATTTCCAATTTTGGCTTCCGATACCTTCTTATGGTAGGCCGTTGCCAAAAACCATGCTACAGGAGCCGTCACAATCAGCGTGAGAAAGATTGCAATCAAAACCTGCGCCATTTACAGGAGCACCTCCTTATTAAGTTTTCATTGTACTGTGATCTATATAGAATGTATGTAACAATATTGACCGGAAAGCCAATTCATTGTAATAATTACATTCTAAAAGCAATCTACAACAGTTAAATTTTAAACTTAAATAGAGGTAATGTCAAGCAAAAGTGCATTTCTTAAGAAAGCACCTTTCTTATATTATCTGTCGCAAAGCCCTTTCGATACAGAAAAGCCATCATCTTCTGCTTATCCTTAGGCGATGCTGCCTCTGCATCAAAATTCTTTTTTTCTATCCAGTGAAGAATCTGCTCTTTCTCTAGTTCATCAGAATCTTCCCCTGCTGTTTCTTCCCATGCCGCCTCTGCAGTATCGCCTGAAATTCCTCTGGCGGCAAGATCCTGCAAAATCCTTCTCTTACTCTTTTTATCTTTATTACACTCAATAAAATCGCAGGCATAGCCTTCGTCATTCACGTAATGAAAAGAAGCGACATAGTCTATGGCCTCCTGTGCAATCTGCTCGGGATATCCTCCCATGATCAGCTTATCCTTGAGTTGGCTGACGGTATAGGAACGTTTCTGTAAAAGATTCATTGCCCGCAGCTTAGCCCTTTTGGGAAGAAGCTCTGCCATGATAGTATGATATGCTTCTTCTGTTATTTCCTTATCTCTGGCGATTCCATAGCTCCTTAATTCGCTGCTGTATAAAACAAAAGCAAATTCTTCATCGATCCATATTTTTCTTCTGGATTTGGAAATCTCCGTAATTTCTGTCACTGTCATGACTGATTATGCCTTCTCTTTTTTATCTGTGGTATCTGCTTCACTAGAAGCTGGGGCTTCTGCAGATTTCTTTGATCCCGTCTCTGCTTTCTTCTTTTCTGTATCTTTCTTTGGGCCTTCATCCGCATTCTGCAGACCATAATGTGCCCTCACCTTTTCGGATATCTCTGCAAAAATCTCAGGATTATCCTTTAAGTACTGTTTGGTATTCTCGCGCCCCTGTCCTATCTTGCTGCCATTATAGGCATACCATGCCCCGCTCTTATTTACAATGTTGGCTCCGGCTGCCAAATCCAGCACGTCTCCTGTCATGGAAATACCTTCGCCAAAAATAATATCGAACTCCGCTTCTTTAAAAGGGGGAGCAATCTTATTCTTAACTACCTTGACCCTGGTTCTGTTACCAATAGCTTCCCCGCTTTGCTTAAGAGCCTCTATCCTTCTTACATCCAGACGCACAGAGGAATAAAATTTCAGTGCCCGGCCGCCCGTGGTGGTCTCCGGGTTACCGAACATGATTCCCACCTTCTCACGAAGCTGATTAATGAAGATCACCGTACAGTTGGATTTGCTGATAACAGCGGTCAGCTTACGCAGGGCCTGAGACATGAGTCTGGCCTGAAGTCCCACGTGGGAGTCTCCCATATCTCCGTCAATCTCCGCCTTGGGCACCAGAGCCGCTACCGAGTCCACAACAATAATGTCAATGGCTCCTGACCGGACCATGGTTTCCGTAATTTCAAGGGCCTGCTCACCGTTATCCGGCTGAGAAATGTAAAGATTATCAATATCTACCCCAATATTCTTGGCATAAACAGGATCAAGAGCATGCTCCGCATCTATAAAGCCGGCAATACCACCTCTCTTTTGAACCTCTGCAATCATATGTAAGGTAACTGTGGTCTTACCACTCGATTCTGGACCGTATATCTCAACAATTCTTCCCTTGGGAATGCCGCCAAGCCCCAATGCGATATCAAGGCTTAAGGAACCAGTGGGAATCGTTTCCACATTCATACGGGCGGAATTGTCTCCCAGCTTCATTACAGCTCCCTTTCCAAACTGCTTCTCAATCTGCCCAAGGGCAGCGTCCAACGCTTTTAACTTGTCATCTTTTTCCATAAATAAGGTCTCCTTTTCTCCCATGCACTCTCCTTTGAGATGCATGTATTGAGAACGTTTGTTCTTATTTACTATAAAACAAACGTTCGGTTTTGTCAATAAAAAATAAATAATGGTTTATCAACTGAACTAATATCATGATACCACATCATGAGTCCAATAAAACTCCCTCAAAGACACCTCCTCCCATTTTTATATCCCATTGTTTTGCTTTGGATGATTGGCAGAAAATGCCGGATATGCAAAGCAGATCATTTCTGCGCCCTAAAGAAAGGCCGCATCGCGAAAACAGTTACTCTATTTAATGTAGCATATCGGAGGTATTTTAGCAATAAAAAAAACAACGGATGTCAGGCTTCGCCAGCCATCCTTATGTTGATGGAAAAAGGCACTCTCAAAAGTGCCTTTGAAACCTCTCGTAATCTTTGTAAGTTACCGTCACCCAGCCATAACCGTAATAGTAATTAAATCCTACTTCCATGCCCAAAGGGGTATAAAAGATAATCAGGCTCTCATCATCGTTAAGTAACTCTGTGATTTCCTGATCCGTGAAATCATAAAGATATGAAACTTCTCCGTTCTGCTCCTCACTCCGGTTTCTAAAATCCACCGTAAATTGGTCATTGATTTCCAGGATCTGTGAATTCGTAAGGGCCATTTTGCTTTTCATATCTATATTAACGGAAACTATATAGCTTTCGTAAAATTCATCGCCCAAATACCCGTATTCTACATAGGCTATGCTGAGGATATCTTCATCCATATAGGTAATATAACTTTCCGTCTCAAAGGAAAAGGCTATCTCCTTATCAATCTCCTCGGAAACTGATGACACATACTCCTTAAGCTCCTCCACTTCTTTTTGAATCACACGGTTCACTCCGTCCATATCCTCCTCGGCTTTTCCGGAAACTACCGGATAATCAATATAGAGAAGAACATTATCCGTACCGAACATATCGGCATAGCTCTCGAAGTCCACCTGATAAGACAAATCCTCCCTAATCGCATTATGGAGTTCATAATAATCTGTATTTTCCGGAGGAATATCCTCCTCATTTTCGTAAGACTCTTCTGGGATTTCTTCAAAAGGAGACGCATCTCTGCGGTTCGCATAGCCGTCATTAGAATCTGTTTTTGGTATCTCCTGATGCTGACTTTCTTTTGCTCTGTCTCTGGCCAGCCCAAGCAGCCGCATTCCACCAAGGAGCTGCATAACCCCTATACAAAAGGTTACTAAAAGCAACATGCCCGCGGCAATCCCGCCGAGCACAAGCGCTGTTATCTTTCCCGGGCTCCATTTTCCTTTCATGGCTCCTCCCATCTGTCTGTTCATCAGACATACCGCAATAGCTTATCTAACAAAAGCGAAAGCGCCGCCTCTGTCGTCTGGGTCCTTATTTCCATCCGGTTTCCCTGGAAATGATTTTGGGTGACAAATACCTCCCCCTCCACATAGCAGCCAATATACACCAGCCCTACCGGTTTCTCGTCTGTACCGCCGCCAGGGCCTGCAATACCCGTAACTGCTATTGCAGCCTGAGCCTTTGCCTGCTCTGCCGCCCCGCGGGCCATCTGCTTCGCCACTTCGGGGCTGACGGCGCCGTATTCTTCAAGGGTCTGCTGCGAAACACCCAGAAGTTTATGTTTGGCAGAATTGGCATAAGTCACATAACTCTCTCCAAACACATCCGACACTCCGGCAACATTTACCAGCCGGGAGGCGATCATACCCCCGCTGCAGGACTCCGCGCAGGTAACTTGCCAACCCTTTTGTTGTAAGATAGATACAATTTGTTCTTCTAGGGATCTTTTTGGGTTCATATCTTATTTGTTTTCCTTCATTACATTTTTATTTTTGACCAGATAATCAATCAGAGATACCACCGTCAGAACCACGGCAATCCACAAAACAATCTGAGTCACCAGATTAAGAGCGGGTATATCTGCAATCATAAGGCAAACCGCCACCATCTGGAAGGTGGTCTTAAATTTCCCCCAATAGCTGGCGGCAATCACAACCCCATTGTCTGATGCCACCAGGCGAAAGCCGCTGATGATAAACTCTCTGGCTATGATTATGATCACCATCCATGAGGGGATTCTATTAAGCTCTATCAGACAAATAAGCGCTGAACACACCAGCAGCTTATCCGCCAGCGGGTCCATAAATTTCCCGAAATTTGTAACCAGGTTGTATTTACGCGCAATTTTTCCATCCAGCAGGTCCGTCAGACTGGCAACGATGAAAATTGCCAGTGCAATCCACTTGTCATAGGGGGTTATGGGTACCAAAAGAAATACAATGAAAAATGGAATTAAAATTACCCTGAACATGGTCAGTTTATTTGGCAGATTCATTTTCTATCTCTCCTATTAAATCGTATTCATTGGAGCCAGTTATGAGCACCTCCACAAAATCGCCACTCATAAGCTGCCACTTAGTGTTAATAAACAGATAACCGTCCACTCCCGGTGCATCCTTGTAGGTACGGGCAACGTAAACCTCTTCCTCCGCCACCTTTCCCTCGATCATCGCTTTCAGTTTTCTTCCTATCATTTTTTCTGCTGCCTCAAAGGCAATTTCCTGTTGGAGCTCCATGAGCTCCCCACGGCGTCGCTGCTTTATTTCCTCAGGAATCTGATTCGGCATCAAAGCTGCCGGAGTATCCTCTTCCTCGGAATAGGCAAAGACTCCCAACCTGTCAAACTCCATCTCATCCACCAGGGCCAGAGTTTCTTCATGGTCTTTTTCTGATTCCCCCGGGAAACCGGAAATCAGGGTGGTACGCAGACAGATATCCGGGATTTCCTCCCTGAGCCTTTTTATCATGGCCCTTATCTGTTCCTTGTCTGTCTTTCTTCCCATTCGTTTTAGGATGGCGTCGCTGCCGCTTTGAATAGGAATATCCAGATAATGACAAATCTTTTCTTCCTCTTTGATCGTCTGTATCAGTTCTTCGGTAATCTCCTCCGGGTAGCAGTACAAAATTCGTATCCAGGAAAGCCCTTCTATCTGACACAGTTCCTTAAGGAGCTCTGGCAAAGCCTTTTTTCCATACAGGTCTGTTCCGTAGAGAGTCGTTTCCTGGGCAACCAAAATCAGCTCCTTTACCCCCGCTTCGGCCAGTTCTTTGGCCTCTTTTAACAGTTCCTGTCTGGGAATACTCCGGTAATTTCCTCTTACCTTCGGAATAATGCAGTAGGTACAATGCTTATCACAGCCCTCTGCTATTTTCAGATAGGCGTAATAGCCACCTGTGGTCATCACCCGTTTGCGTCCCCCAATCGGCTCTTTATCAAGAGCTTCCAGGTGATTTTGGGGTCTTTCTTCCAAAATTTCATCCAGGGTACTCGTGATAGCCGTAAGAGCTGTTGTCCCTATGATGGCATCCACCTCTGGAATTTCTGTTTGGATCTCCTCCTGATAGCGCTGGGCCAGGCATCCTGCCACCACCAGAGCCTTGATCTGCCCGCTCTTTCTCAGTTCCGCCATCTCCAATATAGTGTTAATACTTTCTTCCTTGGCATCCCCGATAAAGCAGCAGGTATTGATCACCACCGCATCGGCCTGCGACTCATCATCCGTAAACTGATACCCCTTATCGGATAGCATTCCCAGCATCACCTCAGAGTCCACCAGATTTTTATCGCATCCCAGCGAAATAAACAATATCTTCATCTGTCACTTCCTTACGCGCCCCTGCGCACAAAAAGAGCCCGCAAGCGAACTCTTTCATCTCAAAGCAGGCCATCTCTCAATCGTCAGAGAGAATCTTGATCTTGCCCTGATTCAATTCCTCCACTGCTACAGAAAGAGGCTTGGCATCCTTTTCACTCACCAAAGGCTCCTCCCCTGCAATAATCTGCCTTGCCCTTTTTGAGGTTGCCATTACAATGGAATACCTGCTGTTGACTACAGGCGCCTCTCCGGGCTCTACTTCGCTGTTTACTACCTTCATTAAATCTGAATAAGATGGATGTAACATAATATCTCCTTTCAAAGCAATTCTACTTAAATGATTCCAGTTCTTTCCTCATCTCGGCAATCAGCTCTAAGTTACGGTTGGGCGTATTGTGAGCTGCCTGTATCAATGCATGCATTTCTTCCACGCACTTCTCCAGCCTATCATTAATCACCAGGAAATCATATTCCTCAATCCCTTCCGCTTCCTCCACCGCCCGGCTCATCCTCTCGTCTATGACCTGACGGCTCTCTGTTCCTCGGCCTTCCAGACGCTTTTTAAGCTCTGTGGCACTCGGTGGCATTACAAACATGAGCAGTGCAGTGGGAAATTTCTTCCGCACCTTAAGCGCACCCTGAATCTCTATTTCAAGGATCACATCCTTGCCTTTCTCTAACTGACGCTCCACATATTCTTTCGGAGTGCCATAATAGTTATCACAGTAACTTGCATATTCAATCAGGCCATCCTCCCTGATTTTGTCTTTAAATTCTTCTTCGCTTACAAAAAAATATTCCTTTCCTTCTTCCTCTCCCGGCCTAGGACTCCTGGTAGTCATAGAAACCGACAGTGCGTAATCCTCATAGGTTCGCACCAGTTCTTTCATTAGAGTGCCTTTTCCTGCTCCCGAAAATCCTGAAACTACGATCAATATTCCTTTACGCTTCATTTTCATCTCTGCTTTCCGCCTGTGCCCTCATTGCAATGGTTTCCGGGAGAAGTGCTGAGAGCACAAGCTGACTGTTCTCCATCACCAGCACAGCCTTAGTTTTCCTTCCCTGGGTGGCATCAATGGCATTTCCCTCTTCCCTGGCCTTCTGCACCAAACGTTTGACCGGTGCAGACTCAGGGCTGACGATGGCAATGATCTTTCCGGCATTTACAATGTTGCCAAACCCAATATGAATCAATTTATCCATTCTAATGTCCTATTCAATATTTTGGATCTGTTCCCTTACTTTCTCGATATCTGTCTTTAATTCAATGGCACGATTCGATATTTCGAGGTCTGTCGTCTTGGAAAGAATGGTATTGGCCTCTCTGTTCATTTCCTGAGCAATGAAATCCAGCTTCCGCCCAATACTGCCTCCCTTGAGCAGCGTCTCCCTGGTGGCCTCAATATGGCTCTTTAACCGTACCAGTTCCTCGTCCACGCAGACTCTGTCCGCATAGATGGTCACCTCCATAAGCAGCCTGTTTTCATCCACCTTGGCATCCTCCAAGAGCTCCTTTACCTTATCCTCAAGCTTTTGTTTGTATTCGGTAATGATCTGTGGAGAACGCTCTGCAATAAATTCCACATTGGCGAGCATGAAATCCAGCTTTTCCAAAAGGTCGTTCTTTAAATGCTCCCCTTCCTTGATTCTGGTTTCCACAAAACCTTCCGCTGCTCCCTTCACCACCTTTGCAAGAAGAGTCCAAAGCTTCTCCTCGTCAAGGGTTTGCTCCTCCATGGTAAGGACCTCCGGATATCGGGAAAGTGCATAGACCCCTATATCATTTTCAAGGGAAAAATCCTCAGACATCTTCTTTAAATAACTTACATATTCTGCTGCAAGTTCCTTATTGTACTTGATACACACATTAGACTGCGTATAATCCTCATAGGTAATGAAAATATCAACCTTTCCCCTCTGGATGTAATTCTTGAGCTCATTTCTGATTGACGCCTCAAAAAAACCAAGTTTTTTAGGCATTTTAATATTCACATCCAGGTAGCGGTGGTTGACCGATTTCATCTCTACCGTTATTTTGCGTTCGGTTTCCTGTATTTCACATCTGCCAAACCCTGTCATACTCTTGATCATGTAAGGCCTCCTGCTGCCTGGGAACGCATAACCATCCCATAGGTCTTTACTCATTTCAATCTATTATAGGGGAAATGGAGGGTTACGTCAAGAATTTATGAAAGGGGAGTTAAATCATAGTTGTGCTATCCCGACGGTTGCTATATAATGATAGGAAGCATTTTGATGTGTATTTAAATTTGAGAAAAATTACCCTTAATATAGAAAGGAAATTTTACATGGCTTTTGATGGTATTACAGTGGCGGCGGTTGTCAGTGAGCTAAGGAGCACTTTGGTTGGAGGGCGTATTTATAAGATCGCTCAGCCGGAAGATGACGAGCTGCTGCTCACTATAAAAACAACGGACGGCGGACAAAGACGGCTCCTTGTCTCTGCGGGAGCCTCTCTTCCTTTGATTTATTTAACGGAGGGAAATAAGCCCAGTCCCATGACGGCGCCGGGTTTTTGTATGCTGCTGCGCAAGCATCTTCAAAACGGCAGAATTACCGATATCACCCAGCCCGGCCTGGAGAGGATTATCCATCTTCATGTTGAACACTTAAACGAGATGGGGGATTTGTGCCGTAAGAGGCTGATCGTGGAAATTATGGGCAAGCACAGCAATATTATTTTTGTGGGCGATGAGGATATGATCATTGACAGCATCAAGCATATCTCCGGCATGGTCAGCTCTGTCCGGGAGGTATTGCCTGGCAGAAGCTATTTCATTCCTCAGACTCAAGAGAAACAAAATCCTCTGGAAACGGATTTTGCTGCTTTTCAACAGGCGCTGACTGGGAAAAATATGCCCATTTACAAGGCTATTTACAGTGTTTACACGGGGATTTCCCCGGTGATTGCCCAGGAAATCTGCTTTCGCGGGGAGGTTGACGGCGATACTTCTACCGCTTTTTTTAAGGAGTCCCCAAAAGGCAGAGAGGCTATGGACAGGCTATGGGACGTCTTTTCCCATATGATGTCTCAAATAAAGGAGGGCAATTTTTCTCCCTCTGTTATTTACACCAATAAAACTCCCACTGAGTATGCCGCCATACCTCTTACCATGTACAGGGAAAGTGAGGCTGTGACTTTTGACTCCATCAGCAAGCTCTTAGAAAAATATTATGCGGAAAAGAGCACTGTAACCCGCATCCGCCAGAAATCTGCGGATCTGCGCAAAATTGTCCAGACAGCGCTTGAGCGGAATGTGAAGAAATATGACCTGCAGCTTCGTCAGATGCAGGATACGGAAAAGAAGGATAAATACAGGATTTATGGGGAACTATTAAACACTTACGGCTATGAGGCATCCACTGGCGATAAATCCCTGGAGGCTCTCAATTATTACACAGGCGAAATGATCACCATTCCCCTTGACCCGCTGCTCTCTCCCTCAGAAAATGCCAAAAAATATTTTGACAAATATGGGAAGCTAAAACGCACCGCCCAGGCCCTTACCACACTCACCGCCCAGGTAAAGGAGGAGATTGACCACTTAGAGTCCATCCAGGCTGCCCTCGATATTGCCCTGCGGGAGGAAGATCTGGTACAGATCAAGGAGGAATTAATTGAAAGCGGTTATATCCGCAGGAAGGGCGGCGCCAAAAAAGCCCGCTTTACCAGCAGGCCCTTCCATTATCTGAGCAGTGACGGCTTCCATATTTATGTGGGGAAAAATAATTACCAGAACGATGAGCTTACCTTCAAGTTTGCCACCGGAGGGGACTGGTGGTTTCACACAAAGGGGATCCCTGGCTCCCACGTTGTGATCAAATCAGAGGGAGCAGCTCTCCCTGACACTGCCTTTGAGGATGCCGCCAGGCTTGCCGCCTATTATTCCAAAGCCCGTGGGCAGGATAAGGTGGAAATCGACTACACAGAAAAGAAAAATGTGAAGAAGCCTAACGGAAGTAAGCCCGGTTTTGTGGTGTATTACACCAATTACTCCATGATGATTGATTCCGATATCTCAGGGCTGAAATTACTGGAGGATTGATTTGCTCAGCGTTTATTCCCGCACTCCTTTTCCGCCGAAATCAGTTATTACGCCGTCCGATACATGCAGGATTCGGTCAGCGGTCTGAGCAATACTGCGGTTATGGGTGATCATGATAATGGTCTGCTCATATTTCTCGGAGGTCTCTCGGAGCAGGGCTATCACCTCACTGCTGTTTTTACTGTCCAGATTTCCTGTGGGCTCATCTGCCAGAATCAGAGAAGGACGAGTGATAAGGGCCCTGCCAATGGCAACTCTCTGCTGCTGGCCACCGGAGAGCTGGCTGGGCAGATGGCTGCGTCTCTCCTCTAACCTCAGCACTTTTAAAAGCTCCTCCAAATATTTTTCATCCGGCTTCTGATAATCAAGCAACAGCGGAAAAATGATATTCTGCTCCACATTCAACTCCGGAATCAGATTAAACGCTTGAAAGATAAAGCCAATGTTCCTGCGACGAAAAACAGTCAGTTTGTTATCGCTCATGGCAAAGATATCCTTGCCGTCAATAAACACCTTGCCGGAGGTAGCCACATCCAGTGCGCCGATCATGTTAAGAAGCGTGCTTTTACCGGAACCGGATTCTCCCACCACCGCCACAAATTCCCCCTTGGGAACCGTAAAACTTACATCCTTAAGTGCATGTACTGCATTTTCCCCGCTTCCATAGGTTTTGCCAAGTGATCTTACCTCTAATAAATCCATGATGAACACCTCTTTCTTTTTCTAAAGAATATCACAGACACCTTACAGCAAAATGAATTTCATCTTACAATTTTGTAGGATTTAAGTACAATCTTTTTCATCTCTCATCGTCTGTACCAGAAAGTTAATCGTAAAGGTAGTTCCCTTTCCCAGCGTGCTGTCCACTTCCACCGTTCCGTTATGGGCCTCGATCACTGCCTTTGCCAGCGGAAGACCAAGACCAATCCCCTGGGTATCCTTTGAAAAACGACTGCGGTAAAAGCGTTTAAAAATGTGATACATATCCTCAGGATGGATGCCGCTTCCGTTATCCTCCACCTTAATCTGTATCACAGAGGAAAAGCTCTGCCATGAAATACCAATCAGCGCCCCCTGCTTTGTATGGTCAAGCGCATTCTTGACAAGATTTCCTATTGCCTCTCTCATCCAGGTATAGTCACATGAAAGGATGATATCCTCATCACCAGACAGGACAATACTTTTCCCTTCCCTCTGTGCCCGAAAAGCAAAATGCTTCTCCACATCTCTCATCATCTCAGCCACACTTTCCGGAGCCATATCCAGCAATATCGTGCCCGCGTCCAGTCTGGTAATTTTAAGAAGATTCTGAACCAAATTCTCCATCCGGTCAAGCTCCTGCTCAGAAAGCTCTGTAAATTCCCGGATAGCAGGCAGTTCCTCTGCCTCCCCCTGCAAAATCCCATTATAAATATTCAGTGCCGCAAGGGGGGTTTTAAGCTGATGGGAAATATCTGATATGGTTTCTTTCAAAAAGACTTTGGCTCTGCCCTCATTTTCGGCCCTGGCGTTTAAGATGGCAGCCAGGGAATTGACTTTGTGAAAAAGCTTATATATCCCGCCTTCTTCATCGCACTCTATCCTGGCATTCAGATTGCCAGCAAGATATTTTGTTATCTGTGCCGAGGCTTTTTCGATCGTATCCTCCTGCCTGCAAAAATACCGCCAGCAACACAACAAGATTATAAGAACCATGCAAAGAGAAGCTCCGAAAATTCCCGGCAATGCATTATCTGGCATCAACCAGAAAAACAGAGCCGATACAGACAGATACCCTAAAATACATAACAGCAGTTTTCGAAAAAGACCTCTTATTTCAACGTTGGTCAATATGTTCATGTTTGTTTTCCTCTTTCTGCTCCCATCGTTTCTTTCTCATCCTTCATCCCCCATAAATACGCCTTTATTATAGGTAGCTTAAAATGGGTTGTCAATCTATCCCACAGCCCGTGCGCCGTTTGACCCGCGATCGGATCCGCCGCGTGGGGCGCGTGCTGCTTTGGCAGCAAACTTCCTTACTCGCCCCTGCGCATGAAAAAAGACGGGCAAAAAGCACACGCCTTTTACTCGTCTTTTTATAGTTTTTAAGATATGATCACCGAAGTCTTTCCCCCGACGCTTAGAGTGTCTTACTGGTAAAGAGACTCTTCACATGGTCAACCTCTTCCTGGGTTGCCTTAGCTGCAGGAACATAATAGGACTTCTCTCTTGCAAGCTTGTAAAGCTCCTCCTGTGACTGTTCACAGGTATTACGAAACTGCTTGAGCGTCTGCTTCAGCTCCGGATTTTCGGTCTGAGCGATCATCTCGCCGAAACGCACCAGTTCTCCGTTGATGCCGGTCAGTGTATCTGCTACCATAGTCTTCTCATTTAACTGCATCTCTTTCCCTCCTACTGCAAAAATTTCATCAACTCGTTTTTGTTTTCCATAGCCGATTTGGCCCCTTTTTCAAAAAACTGCTTAATCTGGGAATCCGTTGCAGAGGATGCGTATTCCTTCATTTTGCAGTGGGACACGTCATAACCGCCGATCAGATGGCGCAGGTTCTGTAAATCAAGCTCTGATAAGTTAGCCATAAAAAATACCTCCTGAAAATTAAACGCTGCCTCGCTTCACTGGCAGCTTATTAAATTAAATGCTGTCGTGTCTGACGCTTTTATTATTTCCAGAAGGTTTATATATATACTGCAATTTTTGTAAAATAATTTTGACTCTCTCTTTTAATCATCCAGCCAAAAATCGTCGTCATCATCATCCACTTGGTCTTGATAGAGCCTACGCGCCCCCGTCGTCACAGTTTCCTGTTTCCTTGGCTGCGCTTCTTCTGTGATCATCTGCTTTTTCCCCGCAGTTTTGCTCCCCTTATCCTTCCTTTGAGCCTTTGCAACGGATACTTTCTGTTTGGAGACTTTTTTCTTTCCTTTCTTCTTACCTTTCCCGGTTCTGACGCCTGAACCCACCTTTTTCTTACCGTTATCAGCCTTTAAAATCCTCAGCTTTCTTGCCAGGGAAAGAAGCATATGACCTTTGGGCATTCCCTTAAGCTCTTCCTCTGACACTACCTTCCAGCGAATCACCAGCACAAAATAAAGCAGCGCTCCCAAGGCGATGGCAAATCCCAGAGAAAGGATATTGATTCTACTGATATAATATACTCCCTGATAGACTCCAAAGGCTACTGCCCCCATAATAATCGACGCCAGTATGGGGAGAAAAAAGGTATGAAACATTTCCTGTCGGTAGGTTAAATATCTGTGCACGGAAATTTGATTTAGCACACACAGAATCAATGCGTACAGTACTGTGGCAAACACATAATAATACAGACTATACTTTTCATCCAAAAGCAGCATCATGGCCACCATCACACCCCCGTGGAGCACCACCGCCAGCGAGGCATTGATGATAGGAGCCTTCATGCGCCCGATAGACTGCAAAATCCCCTGAGTAAGAGTGGAGAGTCCATAAAAAACAATGCTCACCGCCATACATGCTAGAAGGATAGAAGCAATCTCAAGGGAATCCGGCTGGGGAAAGATCACCATCATCACCGGCTTTGCCAACACGCCAATGCCAACCGCACAGGGTATGGAAATCAACATGGTAACCTTCACTGCCTTTGCCACCTTTCCCCGAACACCCTTTAATTTCCCCCGTACAAAGTCGCTGGAAATTCCAGGAATCAGTGCCGTTGACATGGCAGAGGCAAAGGCAATGGGGATGTTAGAAATCTTAGTTCCTTTAGACACCACACTCAAGTCAGCTGCAACCATTGCCTCATCCAGCTTCCTGATCCCCATCATAATCTGCTGATAAATCCGGTTATCCATAAAGTTATTGATATTATAAATGCCTGTGCTCAAAATAAAAGGAGTGACCACCAGAAGGATCATCTTAAAAATATCCCCATAAGATTCATCTTTGTGATCGGTATCCCTCTCGATTCTCTTGCGCAAAGTCTTTCGGTTAAGTGCATACACTGCCAGCATAAATAACAACCCGGCAAGTACCCCGGCACCTGTACCTATGGTAGCTCCCGCCGCCCCGTAGGAGGCCTGGGTGGTAGCATCCTGATCTGCCACCGTCTGCACCAGCACATAGGCCATACCAATACTGGCCGCCGCATTTACAAGCTGTTCCACGATCTGGGAAACCGAGGTCTGTACCATGGTTTTGTGAGCCTGGAAATATCCCCTCAAAACTCCCAGTATTCCGCTGAAAAAGATAGTTGGCGCCAGAATCTTAAGGGGAAGAACAGCGCTCTCCATCTTCACCATAAGCCCGGCCCCAAAAAACACAAATAAGCTGGCAATACCACCGACTACCAGCACATAAATAAAAGCACAGCAGAAAATCCTGTGCGCATTCCGATATTCTTTTGTAGCAAGCCGCTGGGCAATCACTTTGGACACTGCGGAAGGGATACTGTAGGAAGATATCAGCAACACAATACTGTAGGCATAGTATGCGCTGTTATAATATCCATTTCCCTCATCCCCGATAATGGCCACCAGCGGAGTGTTGTATAATAGCCCTATGATGCGGACGATGATCCCGGCAAAGGCCAGGATCCCCGCCTGCATGACAAAGCTGTCTTTCTTTTTGTTATTCGGCATTACTGCTGTGCTCCCAACAAGCTTAGGACTGGTCTGTTATCCAATCAGCCAGTCATACATTTCCTGATACTTAGCTGCTGAGACATGCCATGAGAAATCGGCTGCCATAGCCCGGTCCACAATCTTGTTCCATTCCCGTTTCTTATCATAATAAATCTGCTCCGCATAGCGGATGGTCCGAAGCATTTCATGAGCATTGTAGTTGGTAAAAGAAAAGCCCGTGCCTCTGCTCTCATATTCATTATAAGGTTCTACCGTATCCTTAAGGCCGCCGGTCTCCCTGACAATGGGAACCGTGCCGTAGCGCAGGCTCATTAACTGACTTAAGCCGCAGGGCTCAAAGAGCGATGGCATAAGGAAAGCGTCGCTGGCGGCATAAATTTTATGAGATAATGCTTCTGAATAATATATGTTCGCGGAAACTTTCTTATTATACTTCCAGTCAAAATGACGGAACATATTTTCGTAGCGCTCCTCACCGGTACCCAAAACAACAAGCTGAACGCTGTCCTGACACAGTTCGTCCATAACATAAGCGATCAGGTCAAAGCCCTTCTGATCGGTAAGCCTTGACACGATACCAATCATCATCACCCTGTCATCCTGGTCAAGCCCCAGTTCTGCCTGAAGGGCACGTTTATTTTTCACCTTTTCCTTGCGGAAATTCATTGCACTGTAATTATGTTCAATATACTGATCCGTCTCCGGATTAAACTCATCATAATCAATACCGTTTACAATGCCCCGCAGGGAATTGCTTCTGGCATTCATAAGCCCGTCAAGCTGCTCCCCGTAAAAAGGCGTCTTGATTTCCTCCGCATAGGTCTCGCTGACCGTAGTGATGGCATCCGCGTATACAAGGCCCCCCTTAAGTAAATTGGCATCCTTGTAGAGCTCTAACTTATCCGGTGTGAAGAAATACCCCGGAAGACCTGTGATATCCTGTACCTCCTTCACGCTCCACTTCCCCTGGAATTTCAGGTTGTGAATCGTCATTACGGATTTGATTCCCCGATAGAAGTCGCTTCCCTGGAAGCGTTCCTTCAGGTAAACAGGAACCAGTCCCGTCTGCCAGTCATGACAGTGGATCAGGTCAGGCCTGAAGTTGATTACCGGCAGAATAGACAGCGCCGCTTTGGAAAAGAAAGCAAACTTTTCGATCTCAAAAAGGGCGTTATCGCTGTAGGGCTTAAAGCCGTTAAAAAACATTTCATTGTCTATGAAATAATACTTAACCCCCTCTTCTTCCGCATACATGATTCCCACATACTCATTTTTCCAATGAAAATCCATATAAAAATGAGTGACATAGCTCATCTTATCCTTCATGTTCTGGGACATACAGGTATACTTCGGCAACACAACCCGCACATCGAAGTATTGCTTGTCAATACATTTAGGAAGCGACCCCACCACATCCGCAAGACCTCCCGTCTTTATGAAAGGAACACCCTCGGATGCGACAAAAAGAATATTTTTCATGATAAACCCTCCAACAATTATTGTTATCAATTATTATACATCATCCATCCTGTCAATAAAAGACAAAATTTCAAAATAAATACACAAATAAGCCGACCCGCATCTTATTTTTGCGAGTCGGCGCTTCAAATTCAACAAGTGATCCTGCCATGCATGACAGTTTATGATCTCTTAACCGATGGAGCCAGCGCTTCAAAAATCTTTCCCTTATCTGTACTGCAGTCTGATCTTGTCCGCGATCAGAGCTATAAATTCCGAATTGGTAGGCTTGCCCTTTCCCGTATTGATGGTATAACCAAACATGGCGTCTAAGGTTTCCATCCGCCCTCTGTTCCACGCCACCTCGATCGCGTGTCTGATGGCACGCTCCACACGGCTGGCGGTAGTCTGGTTTTTCCTAGCAATGGTGGGATATAAAACCTTGGTAATCGATCCCAGCATTTCCGGATCCTCCACAGACATCATGATGGCCTCCCTCAAATACTGATAGCCCTTGATATGCGCCGGGACGCCGATCTCATGAATCATGTCCGTCACGTCCCTTTCAAGATCGATTCCTGTCTTCTCCTCCGGTTTTATCTTAAGCTCCTCCTCTGCAGGCTTTTGCCCTGCGGAAGGCACGGTAATCATAATTTGAAATTCCCGGTCCGTATGTATCAGTTCTCCCAGAATTTTGTACACTCTTTCCGGGTCCTGCACTGTCGATAAATTCAGTTGCTCCATCATATTCCCTCCAATTATGGTTTCGCAGATGCTGCAAAATAACGCCTTAAGTATCTGCTGTTTTCGCAAATATTGCTATGAATCCATTATAAGGAACATGAAATGACACTTCAACTGTCATTCATCGCGCAGTTTTTGTAACAGACAATCCTGTTATTGTACTCTGTCAGTCATTCGGCTTTTTATAAAACCTCCCTGTAATCTGCTCTGTCTTCATAATATTTACAAAAGCCATCTCATCGATTTGTTTGATCTTTGTCACCACTTTGTGAATCTCATCACTGCCCACTACCGAATAAAGCATATTACATTCATGCTTTCTGTAACAGCCGGTGCCTTTAAACAGGGTAGCGTCGTGATTGGTGATGTCTCTGATTCCCTCATAAACCTGCTGGGGCTTTTCCGTGACAATAAAAAGCGTCTGCTTCTGATATCGCTTGTAAAGCATATGGAGCATCTGGGTGGAGGTAAACTGGAAGATAATGGAGTAAAGAGCCTCCCGCCAACCAAAAAGACTGCCTGCAATCAACAGGATAATCACATTTCCCGCAAAAATGTAATTGAAGGTATCGATCCCGTATTTTTCCGAAAAAAATATAGCAATAAAATCCGTTCCGCCGCTGGTAGAATCCGCGTTAAGGCAAAGGCTCAGGGCAAAGGCGTGAATGATGCCGCCGAATACGCACACCAGCAAAAGATCATCTGTCACCTGAAATCCCGGCAGAATATCTGTCAGGATACTGGAAAGCACCAGCATCAGGCAGGAATAACCCGTAAATTTTTTCCCGATAAATTTAAAGCTGATTGCCACAGGCACCGCATTCAGCAGCAGATTCACCAATGTATAGGGAATATTCACTCCCCAAAATTCCATCCCTATCTGTTGTATCAGAAGAGTGATGCCGCTGAATCCCCCAGGGAGCAGATTGCCTGCATGGATAAAGCTGTTGATATTGATTGCCATAATACAGGCGGACAATACCACCATAGCAAGCCGCCTTGCATCATTATACAAGGGATTTTCAGCTATTTTTTTCATCAATTGTTTTCCCATCTCAAATCGTCTTTCCCTCCATAAGGATCTCTTTTTATTTATAGTCCATCACAATTTTCAGCCTGCCCCTTTTCATAACAAGCTCTGCCATGCTTCCGGTCACAAGGGGCATCATAGGAGGCAGATGTCCCAAATCCGCATCCATGATCACCGGAACCTTATGTTTGAGCACCGTGGGCAATACCGCCTGGTACTGGTCAAGTCCCATCATCTCCTGTCCATGGCACAGGGGACGCCCAATCAGAAAGCCCTTTACATACTGAAACCATCCGGCCTCCTCCATCTGCCACATTGCCCTCCGAATCGCAAACACGTTTAAATCGCAGGACTCCAGAAACCAGATAAAGCCATCCTCCTTATATTTTTCCAGAAAATCCTTTACTTTATCAAACCTTGTTCCCAGAAGGTTTACCAGACAGTCCATGCATCCGCCCAAAAGACGCCCTTCCATGGAAACCGCACCTGTCTCTTCCATTCCCTTCTCACCGGGCAGATACCCTTTCAGCTTCAGCTCCTGGGTGCAGTTGTAGGGCAAAAGAGGGTTCTCTTCATCCTTAAGGGACTCTCTCTCCCAAAGTCCATAGCTCTCCACCGTACTTCTTTTTCCTTCCAGAAGTTCCATGGCATCCCTGATCGATGAATGCCACGGTTCCATACCAAAAGCCGCTGCACAGGGGCCGTACACGGAAGCCGTATCGCAGATCGTGGTGAGAAGAAATGTCATGTTAGTGTTATCGGAATAGCCCATATACCACTTGGGTTTTGCTCTCTTTATCGCATCAAAATCCACATGCTCCAGAATCTCACACATCAACTCCCCGCCTCCGCAGGAGATCAGGCAGTCGTTCTCTTCTCTCAGATAATACTCCGTCAGTTCCTGCCCGCATTTCTCAGGGGTATTACTGATACCTGTACCCGCCCCCTCATAGCAGTTAGGGCCAGGGTCGAGGCCATATCCCATCTCTTTCCACTTTTGCCCTGCATGCTCAAACGCTGTCCGGTAGGGCTCGATATTGCAGCCAAAGGATGGCGCTACCAGCCCAATACAGCCCTTTTCTTTTAAAAACTCAGGATATCTCATTTTCTTTTCTCCTATTTCCAACTTTTCCCATTCCCTCAGTACACGGAAATTTCTTTCAAATGCACCTCATCTCTTGCCGCCGTCACCTGCACCTTAATCCTTCTGAGTTCCGGCTCCGAATCGTCTGTGAGAGGATTCTGCAATGCAAAGGGATCTTGGAGCTGGCAGATTTTTTTGTTGCCGATACAGGTACCCTGATACAGGGGATACTGGCTGCCGCTCTCAAACTCCGCTATGATGCGGAAGCTCTCCACTCTCTGCCCCCTGGCAATCTCCTCCCGCAGCACCACATAGTTAATCTTTTCCCTGGGCTGGTCCAAGGTAATCGTATAAACCGGCTGGGTAGCCCCACCCCCTTCTTCCTTTTGGACAGATGCAGGAATCTTTTCACCAAGCTCCTGCCTGATCAGCTCTCCAAGCTCCTTAAGCCTTGCCACGTCTCTCTCATCAATCAGGCCGTCCCTGTTTGGAGGAAGGTTTAAGTGCATGCAGGCATTGGCGCCTACGCTGGTCAGATAGGTACGGAATAACCGCTGCAGGCTGTGAGGCTCCTCTTTCTCATGCCAGAACCACCCCGGTCTGATGGACATGTCAATCTCAGAAGGGGTAAACACAAGCCCCTTGGAATAGAGAATATTAGGCATGGTTCCCAGTTCTTTTTCCGTATTATAAATATAGGAAAGATTTCCTTCCCCGGCCATAGGGCCCGGCCCTGTCTGTACATCCGCATAATGACACAGCTCTGAAGGCACCACCGCCCACTCCGCGTGGCGGGCCACTCCGGCCTCGTTGCCGCACCAGCGCACATCCGGTCCGAAATCATTAAAAATCACCGCCTGGGGCTGGTACTTATGAATCAGATCAAAATAGCGCGGAAAATCGTATTCCTGCTTTTTCCCATTGGGGCCTTCCCCGCAGGCATTGTCAAACCACACATAAAAAATATCGCCGTACTGTGTGAGCAGCTCGGTGAGCTGGTTGCAGAAATAGTCATTGTAAGCAGGCGTTCCATAATATCTGGAATTTCTGTCCCAGGGAGATAAATAAAATCCAAATTTGATACCGCCTCTTTTGCAGGCCTGTGCCGCCTCCCACACAACATCCTTTTTACAGGGACTGTTCTTCACCGAATGTTCTGTGTAGGCAGAGGGCCACAGGCAAAAGCCGTCATGATGCTTGGCCGTCAGCACCATCCCCTTCATCCCGGCAGACTTAATCGCCTCCACCCACTGGTCGCAGTCCAGCTTCTGCGGGTTAAAAACCGCCTCTCGCTCCGTCCCGTCTCCCCATTCCCTGTCGGTAAAGGTATTGGGTCCGAAATGAATAAAGGCATAAAATTCCAGTTCAAACCAGTCAAGCTGCTTCTGAGAGGGCTTTACCCGTGCCGCCTCTCTTAAGAAGTTTATCATCCTCACACCGCCTTCGCAGTCCTAAACTGCCTTTTTATTGATATAGTTTGTTTTGTATTTTGAGTACATAATTTTCTGACTGTGATACAGGCCAAAATATCCCGAGAGCATATAGCTGAAAGCAATCGTGAGCAAAAAGTAGGGCATCCCCTCATAGCCGAACATCTCAAAGCTGATCAGCAGGGAAGAGATCGGACAGTTCGTCACGCCGCAAAATACGGCGGTCATCCCCACCGCGGTACACAGAGAAGGGGAAAATCCCATAAGCCTTGCAAAAAGGCAGCCGAAGGTACCTCCTATACAGAAGGAGGGGACGATCTCACCGCCCTTAAAGCCCGCTCCCAAAGTAGCGGCTGTAAAGAGCATTTTCAAGAGAAACATCTCCGGCGCCACTTCCCCTTCCATGCAGGGCTCTATCAGCGCAATGCCGGAACCGTTGTATCGCTGATCTCCCACAAGAAGTGTCAGGGCAATGACGATCACGCCACCCGCCGCAATCCGCAGGTAAGGATTTTTTAAAAATTTCTTATAGCAATGTTCCGCGCCATGAAGAAAGATACAAAATAAAATACTCACCAGGGCGCACAGAGCCGCCAGCAAAGAAATCCTCACCGCCGAACCCACCGTAAACTCCGGGAGAGCGGAAAGTAAAAATATTTCCGCCTCCGCCCCGAAATAACCGGCAATGCCGTGGGCAATCAAAGCGGCAATCACACAGGGAACAAGCGCGGCATAATACATGATCCCCACGCTCACCACTTCCATGGAAAAAATAGCTGCCGCCATAGGGGTCCCGAACAACGCGGAAAAGGCGGCGCTCATGCCGCACATGGTCATAATGTGTTTGTCCTTCTCATCAAATTTGAAGAGCTTTCCGATTTCATTTCCAATGCTGCCTCCAAGCTGCAGGGCCGCGCCCTCCCGCCCGGCAGAGCCTCCCAGGAGGTGGGTAATCAGCGTGGAGATAAAGATCAGCGGAGCCATACGCAGGGGCAGATTATCCCCGGAATGGATAGAGGAAATCACCAGATTTGTTCCCGTATCCTTTTCGTCATGGAGCAGGTGGTACGCACCCACGATGACAAGCCCTCCCACAGGCAAAAGCCAGATCAGCCATGGATGACTGCCCCGGAGCTGCGTCACTGTGTCCATACAGAAATAAAACGCTGTGCCCACAAGTCCCACAACAATTCCTGAAATAATTGCAAAAACCACCCACTTTACGGAGGTTCTCATGCGCTGTAGATTGTGCCTAATTTTATGTCTTATCACTTCTTTCATATCATCAGTCATGGCAAAAGTCAAACACCTTTCCTGGAAAAATTTCAGGGGAGTGTCTCCCACTCCCCTCTGATTGTACCACAACTGTTTTCTTCGTTGTAGCTCTTTTTATAAGAATTAATTTGTCTCTTTTTAATTTTCCATCTTTAATTCCTGATAGATTTTCCCGCAGTCATATTCGGGGGCATACTTTTCTGCTATCCTGCATATCTGCTCCACACCGGCTTTTTCCTCCTCCAATTCGTCTGCAATGGTGTCCGCCACTTCTCCCCTGATCAGTTTTTTGCACACCTGTCTGATCAATTTTAATGCTTCACCCTCAACAATTCCTTCTGCTTTTCCCTCTGCCTTTCCTTCTGCTCTTCCATCCTCTCTGGCATATACCAGTTCTTCCCATTTCTGCATAAACTTTACCCCCATTTTCTCGGATGCTTTAATCTTCTTTACATTTTTGTGAATCACCTTGAGCCGCATACTGTCCGAAGCTTCCGCTATCCTGTCTGTAGATGCCGTAATATAAGCCATAAGATCCAAAAACTCCTGTGAAAACTCTTCGCTGTTATTTCCTTTTGTGTTGATAAACACCCTGACCGCACCGTCATTTAACTTAAGCTCAGGACACTCCCTGCAGGTTCCTTCAAAGGTATACCTAAAAAGCCCTTTTCCAAAAATGTCAAACGGTGCGATCAGGATAAAGCAGCTGTCATTCAGCAGGTTAAAGTTCGCCGTTCCCGGTTCTAACAGCGATACATCCAACTGTGCCTGATATAACCGGCTGCGCTTTCTTAGATTCCCGGTATCCGTCTTCTGCATTTCCGTATAAAAAATTTCTTTATACCAGTCCATACTCACCACATCGAGCCGAACCTGGCGGAGCTGCGGGGAAACTCGCAGTTCCTTCTCCGTCTCCGGCCTACTCAGCAGATGTACCTCTTTTTCGAGAAGGATGCCGACAAGAGCCTCATAGGATTCTGTGTCCTCCATCACTTCATCAAAAAGGAATCTGTCCACCAGATTCAAATCCTCGAGCTTCGTAATTACATTGTTTTCCATACATTTTCCTCCTTTGTGCAGGAATCTTTTCCTCTCTGTAGGAAAATGCGAATAAGACTTTCGCCGTCTGCTGCCGGCATCCCTGTCGTTTCTCCTGATTTCCTGCTGTTTATGAGTTTTGGGGTTCTAAAAGCAGGATTTCAGAAAGTGAGAACAGACTGTTCTTTCAGACGCGGCAGTTCACAGTGTCCTGCCGGAAGAAATCTTTTGCTTTGTAAAGTATCCTATCACAGCGCATTCAGTATTTCAACAAGTTTTTAAACAGGCAGAAGAATCTCCGTGGCAGAAATATAAAACTGCCGCTGCAAAATATCCATATACCGTGAAAAATTGGGTATACTATTCCATGAAGTGAAAGGAGAGTGATTCTTATGATAGAAGATGATACGATAAAATTACTGCGTGAATGCGATGCCGGGGTCAAAATGGGTATTTCATCCATCCATGATGTTCTGGAATATGTTCATGCAGACCTTCTTCGGCATTGCCTGGCAGACTGTTTATCCGGGCACGAAAAGCTCGAAATCGAAATAAGAGAATTGCTGAGCAGCTATCATGACCAGGGCAAGGAGCCAAATCCCATGGCTAAAAGTATGTCATGGATAAAAACAAATGTAAAACTTACCGTGAATGAATCTGATGCGGCGATTGCCGATCTCATGACAGACGGCTGCAACATGGGCATTAAATCCCTTTATAAATACCTGAACCAATATAAAGCGGCCGATGGGAAATCGAAGGATATCGCCAAACGTCTTATTAAGCTGGAAGAAAAGCTGACCGCTGACATTCGCTCATTCTTATAAAAAACAACGGATATCAAGACATCCTTATGTTGACAACGGGCAGTGCGCTTTGCAAACTGCCCTCATCTTAAACAACGGATGCCAGACTTCGCCAGACATCCTTATGTTGACGATTTTACCCAACATCCGGCACAAACTGGTCAGGATAGTCATCGCTTCCCTCATAGGCGCAGACTCCCATTCGGGGGGAATTACATATATTCAATTGCATGTCTTCCCCACATTCATGAGTCTTGCTGCAATCCTCACACAAAAAACCGCCGCCGCTTTCCCAATAGCATTCCGTGCAGATAACCGTTGCAGGTTTTCTTCCGCATTCCTCACAGATATATTCATGAGGATTGTTTCTTGACAAGATTGTCAGTTTTTCCTTCGTCCAATCCTTTTTTCTGTAATTGACTACCGTAATCTTCAGCTCTGTGGTAGAACCGAAATCATATTCATAGCCGAAGGTCATGCCCTTATACAGCACCTTACTCAATTTGTGATTCATACTCTCTGCCGGCTCATCCCAGAAAGAATCTTCATCCGGTTCCTCCTCATAGCTGATGCCGCCAATGTTAAACGCGCTTAAATGTCCGCAGCACTCAAGCCATATATCCCGTAAAAATATGTCCAGATCCCGCAGCGTGGCAGTCTCCTTAATCTCAATGAACAACCAGTAATCTCTGCCATAGGCGGGATAAATTGCCAGTTCAAAATATCCGCACTGTTTCTTTCCGTTCTGAGCTACAAGACTAATTTGACGTTCCTTGCAGGATGATAAATGTCTGTTCATGTAACCGAATGCATATTCCTTACCACAGAATTTACATTTTCCCTTTATTTTTTGAGCCATATCCCCTGTCCTCTCCTTCGTCCTGCTATCTGCCGGCTACTCCTTAATCTTATCAATATCGGTCAAATTAATGCCGGCTACATTGAGTATCGCCTTTAAGGATAAATAATCGTCTTTTAAACTTTCATATGTTCTCGCAGCATTTTCCTCTTTTGCTATTAACATGTGTTTTTGAACCTTTTGGAACTGCTCGATCACATCTTTGGCCACTTCAAGAGCATTTGGCATATTATCACCTCCCGTTTTCAGGAAACCGTTATCTGAATCGAATTCGTATAAACCAAATATAACACACTCAGGATATAAAGTCTATTTCAAAATCCTTCCTCCCGGCGCTGCCTGCGCATCTCCCGTCTCTTTTTTCCGGCCTCCCACTCCGCCCTCTCCGCCTCCGTCTCCAGGATAAGCCCCGGCACTTCCACAGGATTTCCGGCGGCATCGACCGCAACCAGCGTTAAGTAGGCTCTGTTTATGGGCTTCCTGATTCCATCAAGACTTTCTATATAAGTGTCCACCCGCACTTCTATGGAAGTTCTTCCCACGAATGTCACTCTTCCGATCAGCACGAGTATATCTTTTAAATAAGCTCCCCGGATAAATTTCAGGTTATCTACAGAAGCCGTTATCACATCCTGCTGGGCATGCCTGATTCCCACAAGCCCCGCCAGTTCGTCGATCCACTCCATCAATTTCCCGCCGAAAAGCCTTCCTGCGCCGTTCAAATACTCCGGCCGCACCTGGTATACCTGCTCGATTCTGGATTCCGATACTCTTTTTTCCATACCACATTCACTTCCTCCTCTTTTACACTGTATCTCTTTTTATTTATGGTGTCAATTATCCATGTTATTGAATGTGGAATCCCGGGTCAGAGCCTAAACTGTTACTGAATATGGTTTGCATTTCCCCCATTTTTTAAGTACAATAAAGACACGCTCACATTTTATATGGCAAAACGCGGCTATCGGACTGTGGGAATGTGCAGTGTGGCAAAATGTTTTTCGACCTTTTCCTGTTCCGATACGGGCGTGTTTGACGACTTTTATATCGAACCGGTATTCCGCAGAAAAGGAATTGCCCGAAAACTGGCACAGTCGGCACAGAACTGGTGCAGGGAGAACAGCATTGCAAGTCTGACCGTCTGCTGCGCGCCCTGTGATGAAAAAATGTATCAGTCCCTTGGCTTTGACACACAATTGGGCACTACATTTGCATCGCTTGGAACATGAACAACTGAGCTGTCGCACTAAGAGAGTTAGAGTTTTTCTCCCATCGTCTCTCAAAGCTGGTATTTCTCTTTCAACCTGCTCTCATATTCGGCAAATAACCGCACCGCCTTCTGCAGATTTTCTTCTATCTCTTTTAAACAAGTCACTCTGTAAAAGGGCTCCAATTCGCTGACGATCTCCGCGGGCAGATGCTGTGAGATATGGCACAGGCCATACTCCTGGTGCTTAGGCGTATATAGCAGCCGCGCAGTGCTTACCAGAGGCTCTGTCACATTCTCCATATACTTCATGTAGGCCTCCAAGTACTGGTTTCTTTTGATATACTTCACCACCCTGCTCTTTTGCAGAAGCCTGTTTTTGTTCTCCTCCAGCACCCGCCGGATCTCCTCCTTATCTATTTCATAGTCATAGAAGGAAATGATGTTTTTCTTATCAAACAGAATAAAAGGCAGTTCTGCGATATCATTTCTGTTGTAGCAGGTCACGCCCTTTCCCCTGATTTCATGTGACTGAACGCAGATATCCAGCGTCAGATATTCCGAAGTATTTTCCAGATGGATGTTGCTCTGGGCAATTGCCGTCCTTATCTCATCCACTCTGGAATCAATGGGGGCGAGCTTACCTAAGGCTTCAATACACTCATACAAAAATGGCTCCTGATGAGATTTCTCCACATCAAACCAGAAGTCTATATCTGAATATTCATCCACTCTGCCGATTCCGTCCGCACCCTCCAGCCACATGGCGTTGACATAGGGTTTTTCCATGCTGAAATTTTTCAGGTATGTAATGATGTCATCACGATTCATTGTTATCTTTCTCCTTCATCCAAAAATTTTTCTTATTCAAATATACCATATTTAAAAAACAGTATCATAATACCTCGCCTGCGCCTCCCACAGTTCTCTGTAAAGTCCCTCCTTCTCTTTCAGCTCCTCATGGCTTCCCCGCTGAACCACCCTGCCCTGGTCAAACACTAGAATATCCTCGCAAAACCGGCAGGAGGCCAGCCGATGGGAAATATAAAGGGCGGTCTTATTCCCCACCATTTTATCGAAACCAGCATACACCTCGCACTCCGCTTTGGGATCTAAGGCGGCCGTGGGCTCATCCATGATGACAAAAGGGGCATCCTTGTAGATTGCCCGGGCAATGGCCATCTTCTGCTTCTCCCCGCCGGAAAAGGCCACGCCATCCTCCCCGTAGTCCTTTCCCACACAGGTAGCAAGACCTGCCCTGAGCTCCTCCGTCCTCTCCCCCAAGCCTGCCCGCCGCAGGGCATCTCTCACCCGCTCCTTATCTGCCGCTTCCGAAGCCGCGACATTTTCCCCAAGGGAAAAGGCAAAGATGCGAAAATCCTGAAACACCACAGCAAACAGACGGCTGTATTCTTCCGGGTCATACTTGCGGATATCGATGCCGTTTAACTTGATCACACCCTCGGTTACATCGTAAAGGCGGCACAGGAGCTTAATAAAGGTGGATTTTCCGGAGCCGTTCCTGCCAACGATCGCCATCCTCTCCCCAATCTCAAAGGAGATGGTCAGATCCCGAATACTCTCCTCATGCGCCCCCGGATAGCGAAAGGACACATGCTCAAAGGATATCTGAAAACGGTTATCCCGGCGCTTTTCCACCGGAATCGTCCCCACATACTTGCGCTGTCCCAGCCCCATATACTGGGCATAATCCCCGGCAAACATGGCCATTTGCTTCATATTCCCCAGGGTTACCCCAAAATAATTAATGGCACTCGTAAGCCGTACCATGGCAGCAACATATACCACCACGCCTCCTATGGAGATCTGACCCAGATAAGCCTGCAGGCCCACAAAAAGATAGACAAGAAGCTCACAAAGTCCCATGGTCGAAAGATCAATTGCCTTACGCTTTTCATAAAGTCTGTTCTGGAAAAGCTCCTTTTCCCGCAGCTTTCTGCATACCGTCTCAATCTCCTTATTGATTTCCTCCTGTTGGGCGTTCACCCGCAAGTCCTTCTGTGCTTCCGCCCCGGAAAGGAGTTCCGCAAAATAACGCTTTTTGTGAAACAGTCCGTCCATGGTATTATAACATTTATTAATCTCTCTGATATAGTGGACACTTGCCCGATAATTAGTTCTCACCATAATACCGATCACAAGACACAACCCCAGGGAGATACCGATCATGCCATAGCCCCTTCCTCCTTCCCCCAACAGCACGGGAAGAAAAAGGCATAATGTCAGAAGAAAGGAAATCACCGCTTCCAAAACATAACGGAAATGCCACATAAACCATCCCTGGATGCCGAAATAGGACTTGGAAAAAGCCCGGCTCCTGAGCTCCTGCACATGTACATCCTCCAGATATTCATAATCCATGGAAAGGCTCTTGGCATTCATGCCCCTGGATTCCAAGTCTTTGGTATAATCCAGCTTCCGCCAGAAACCCGCTGCCGCCCTGTCCATCATCAGCCTGCAGGCTAAGGTTCCCAGAAGAATTGCCAGAGCATATGCAAAGAGCCGCTCTGCCTGCGCCCCCTCATAAGCCCCGTCCAAAAGCTTCCCCATCCCAAAAATGCTGATATAAGGCAGGATAGCTTCCGTCACCCCAAAAATGACCATATCGGCAAACCATCCCTTCTCCCTTTTTATAATATCCTTAAGCAAAAACCAAAGATAACCCCATTCCTGCCTGCTCATAGTAACCTCCTGCTGCCGATTTTTATGCTTACCCTTCCATAAATGCGTTCCTTCTTTTTTGCTCTTCCTGCTCCCTGTAATACCTGCTCTGCAGCTCAAAAAGCTGCCGGTAACGCCCTCCCTTTGCCATCAGTTCCTGGTGGGTTCCCTCCTCCTTCACCTCTCCCTCCTCCATCAGGAGAATCCTGTCGCAAAACCGGGTGCTGGAAAGGCGGTGGGAAATATAGAGGCAGGTTCGCCCCTTGGCTGCCTCGTTAAACTTCAAATACATCTCATTTTCCGCTATGGGGTCTAAGGCGGCCGTGGGCTCGTCCAGAATCATCAGCGGCGCTTCCTTATATAAAGCCCTGGCAAAAAGAAGCTTCTGCTTCTCCCCGCCGGAAAAGTCCACCCCACCATTAACCTCCCGCACCAGGAGAGATTCCCCTTTTTGGGGAAGGCTCTGATACTTTTCCCAGAAGCCGGAAACCTTAAGCGCCCATGCAAGCCTTTTTCTGTCAATCTCTTCCGGCGCTTTTCCCGTCAGGTTAAAATCCAGCGTCATGGGAAGCAGGGTGGCATCCTGAAACAATACGGAGATCCCTTCAAAATATTCCTCCCTGCAAAAATCCGAAACCGGAATACCGTTTATGAGAATCCTCCCTGACCCGGGCCTGTAAAAACCGCACAAAAGCTTTACCAACGTGGTCTTTCCCGCCCCATTAAGCCCGATCAGCGCCAGCTTTTCTCCCGGCCCAATGGTCAGATCAACGTTGCGCAGAACAGGTTCCTCCGTACCCGGATAGGTATAGCTTACCTTCTGAAATTCCACCCTTACCCCTTCTCTTTTCAGCTCCATGAGCTTTTCCTCTCCCACCCCCCGGGCTGACCAGTCCGCCCTCTCCGGCAGGGCAAGGAACTGCCGGATATAGCTTATGGACACACTCACCGGATTTAAGGTGACGAGCTGTTCCATGAGCTGTGCGAAATATCCCGAAAGGCTCCCCACAAGCCCCATGTACAACACAAAAGCGGAAGCTGACATCTCTCCCTTCACCAGAAGCGTAATCAGATAAAAATAGGAAAATCCATTTACCAGAAAAGTGACCAGCGCTTCCCCTGCCGCCCTTAAAAAAGCGCCGTTATGGATTTGCCGGAAAATAGAACCCATATCCGTAAGCGCCTGGTCATACTTTTTTAAAAGTAAGTCCGTCATCTGATACATGCGGATATCTTTTCCCGCCTGCCTGTCCATGGACTCTCTGCTTACGTAGGCAGTTCTTTTGGAATAAGTTCCTACCTTTTTATGGAGCTTTTCCTGATTTTTGCGGAGCATCGACATAAACAAAGTGCTCAGAAGAGTATTGGCCAGGGCAAGAAGGATGATCACAAAGCTCTTCCTGGCAATCAGAATGCCATACCAGCCAATTCCTGCCATGCTGCTTAAAATCTGCGGGACACCGCACAGGGAGCTTCTAAACCCGAATTCGTTGCGCAGCACATTCCAGGTATTCCCCATCAGTTTTCCGGTTTCCGGTTCCTCCAGCATCCGGTAGTCCAGCCTCATAACCTTGCTATAGCAGAGCTTTTCATAGTACATGGTAAGGGTGGGATAATTCCGGTAAAGATACTCGCTCATCCCCTTGTCCAGCATTTTAAGCAGACACATTCCCAGATAAATGACAAAAATAAAGGCAAGGAGCTTTTGAATTTCCCAGCCCTCCTCCAATCCCTGCACCAGTTTTGCCGGCAGCAAAAGTCCCAGATAGGTGGCAGCCACATTGGGAAGTACAGGCAGAAACTGATAATAAAAAAGCTTTTTGTCCCATTTCTTTGATGCTTTGATGTTGTAGAGGATATTGCCAAGCCAGTTTCTCATTTCGGTTCTTCCATCCTTTCCCTGCATCCTCACTTATCGCGGGCGGTAAAAATCTTTTTCCTGGGCGGTCACTGTAAAAATTATAGCATAGATTCTTCCCATAAAAAAATTCGCGCACGAATGACTCCTCTGCGTGCACGAATTGCATCAAACAAGCGGCAGCATCACCTCCGTGGCAAATACCCCGTTTTCCGTCTGCCGGTTTAAGTAGCCGTGATATTTGGCTACAATACTGTCAATCCTGAAAATCCCAAATCCATGGCTGCCCGGCTTCCGGGAGAGAAAGCCCCCGTCTGTCCTTTTGGCTTTCCCTTTCATGGAATTGGTCACGGAAATATATAGCTGCTTTTTTACAATATCAATGTAAATGCGGATAAACCTGTCTTTTTCCTCCGGAATTTCCAGACAGGCCTCCATGGCATTATCCAGTAAATTCCCGATCAAAACCGACAGATCAATTCCCGATACGGCGATATCCCCAGGCACCGCAGCCGTCGCGTCCACCGCAATGTGTCTCTCCTGTATCATGGACAGCTTGCTGTTTAAGATGGCGTCCACCATCACATTTCCCGTCTTTAAAACCTGGTCTACCTCTGTCAGATCCTGTTCCAGCTTATCCAGATAATCCATGGCCTGTCCGTATTCCCCAAGGCTCATGTTGGCCTTGAGCACCTGAATGTGATTGTGGTAATCGTGACGCCACCCCCGCATTTTCCGGTACATCACCTCTATCTCGTCATAGTACCTGTTCACCAGGTCATTCTGGAAGCGGGAAATTTTTTTCTCCACCAGCTTTGGCAGAAGGAGCCACCAGAGCAGTATATTTATGATGAGGATGCTTATGATTACAACGGCTGTCAGCATAAATTTCCTTTCTTTGCATTTTCTGAAGAGATTCTATTATCCATCGCTAGGTGAGCTTTCACCCCGTCCGGCCTGCTATCCCTGCCCCATACCATAGCTGGCAATAAATGCCTCATTTACCGCTTTATAAGCGCTGCGGCTCACCGGAAGTCTCCTGAAATCATCCATCACAAGTTCCGTTCTGGTGATTGCCGAGATATGTCTTAAATTCACCAGATAGCAGCGGTGGCAACGCACAAATCCTTCTTTTCCTCCCAGCATTTTCAAAAGCTCCGTCATGGAGTGGCGAAGCTGATAGCTCCCGCGGGCTGTAAAAAGCAGGCTCTGATGCCCCTCGGCCTCCGCAAACCAGATTTCCGAAGGCATGAGCAAAAGTATGCCCTCCCTTGTCAGAAACTTAAGTTTCTCCTCAGGCTTTTGTCTTCTCTTAAGCCTGCCCAGAACCGCAAAGAGCTTTTCTTTAGAGAGAGGCTTTAACAAATACTGGATGGCGGCCACCTCGTACCCCTGGGCCATATAGGTTTCGTAACCTGTGATAAAAAGAATGGGAATCTCCTCATCTTCTCTGCGGATCCGCCCGGCCAGCTCCATGCCGCTTAAGGCCCCCATCTCAATATCCAGTATCAGAAGATCAAAGTGCCTGTCATCCTCCCAGCAAAAAAGCAGACTCTCCCCATCAGAAAATTCCGAGATTTCCAGTATCTGTCCATTTTCCCTGGCCCATTCCTGGAGATATTTTATGATCAGGCTTCTCTGGGCTTTTTCATCATCACACACTGCAATACGCATAGTCACTCCCCAATTTCCTTTTCCCTTATGAGATACCATAACCTGTCCCTTCCGGTCAAGGGGAATTTTTCCACCGAATCAGGAACCTGCGGCCATGGCTGCCTGTATTGCTATGCAAACTATGATGGAAAACCGTTCAAAAGAACATGAAATTGTACCATCCCTTCTCCCCTCTTTTGATTAGGAGATCACTGAAAATGACGTGGACAAACAGGCGGAACAAAAATCATGGAGAGAGGGGCAGCTTAACTTTTTTGATTTGCTTTAGCACTATTAGACTTCGGCCATTTCCAATATCCATCCCGCCATCCTCCTGCTTTCCTCGTCCAGCCTGAGCGCTTCCTCAAGAAGCCCAATCTGTTCCCTGCGAAGCTCCGGCGTGTCCACACCAAAGGAATCAATCGTATTATACTTAATCTCACACGCAGATAAGCCGCGCACCTTTTCCCGGAATGCGGAAGTCATTTCCGCTATCCTTTGGCAGTTCTCCGCTATCCGGACAAGATACTCTTTCTCTGCCATTAACGGAACATTTTCACGCAGCCAGCAAGCCGCCGCATTCCGTGCATCTATCAGATGGCACAGCATATTGTCATTCACGCTCAGACGTCTCAAAACCTTTTCCCTGTCATTTTCCAGGTCAAAATCGTCCTCCTCGGAAAGACTTCTCATCCATGCCTGATAAGCCGCCTTCCCCTGATAATAGCCCCGGCTTTCTTCGGCCTCAAAGGACTGAACCAGAATATTCAGGGAGGTTCTCAAAACATCTAAGGGCGGTGGAGTCTCCTCTTTTTCGCCAAAGTGGAGGAGGAGAAATGGCCAGAAATCGCTGAACAGATACCCTTCATTTTCCTCAAATACCATATGCCTTTCCTCTGAATCCTGAAAATCCCCTCTCTCCAGAGCATCAAAGACCTCATGATCAAAATAGGTTCGGCAAAGAAACCGGCTGCCGTTATCCGTGTATCCTGTTATGACACCCCATTCAGGTGCAACCCGCAGGTTGATTGCCAGCACCGGCCGGCCCTTTCGGATATCCTCCATAATCCTCAGACGTTCTGCCTTCCGCTCCTGCTTTTCCAGCCTGTCCGCCATGTGGAAAGAATACCCTGCAGCTCTGTACAAAGGCGTCATATAATCAAAGGCCACAAGGGCATCCGTACAACTGAAATCCCAGACGTCCGTAAAGCATATCCGGTAACAGGCGCCGCTCATTCCCATAATCTGGTTATAGGTGTAAGGCTCGCCCATATACTTAAATGCCGCATAAAGCGCGCCCAGGGACATTCCATCCCTCTTTCCCAGGACAGCCTTATCATATCCTTCAAAATACATCGGGAATGATCCCGAAGCAGCAGACGTGTATGATTCTCATCATAATTAATGGTGTCATTTTCCGGACAACTGATCACATGAATCCCATCGGCATTTTACTGAGGTACGAGACCACTTGGCCAAAAACTAATGGTCTTTTTCATTTCCTAGGCAGCCACACAGTAAATTCCAAAAAATTCACATTTCCTTCCCTGTTGTTGGCTACTTCAATCTCGCCCTTCAAGCCAAGGACTATTTTCTTTAACTTTTTTAGGCCGATTCCATGTCCCTCCCCTTTACTGGTGAAGTCCGTCTGAAAAAAACGTTCGATCTCATCCGCCGCAAACACCCTGCTGACATTGGCCACTGAAATCCTCAGCCGGATATTATCATGCCCCATCTCCAGCCGGATCAGCTTCTCTCCTTCCGTTCTGCACAAGAGCGCCTCCATGGCATTGTCAAACAAAATGCCCAGAATCTCAATCAGTTCATAATCCGGCACTCCTATTTCCTTTTCCTTCACAGTAATCTGATACTCCACCCGGATTCCGTACTTGTCCGCCTGTTGAATTTTCCTGTAAATAAATCCCACGATAAGAGGGTTTTCTATTGCCAGCAGCAGCCTTGCCTCCCGGTTCTTCTCCGTCACTTCACACAGATACTCCTGCTGACAACGCACCAGATCTTCATAGTTGTCAATGGTGTAAATCATCCCCAGAATTGCATTGATATGATTATTCATATCATGCTGCCTCTCCCTGACTAAGGTAAGCAGCTCGTCATACGCTTCATAATACAATCTACTCATCTTAGCCTGCCGGATTTTTCTCTCTGTCTCGGCTCTGGATTTTTGCCACTGAAGCAACACCAAAAAAAGTAAAATAGCGGCCATACAGCCTAAAACAGACAATGTTTCCAAAAGCATGGGAACTGTCCGAACCATATAAAACCCCATCCTTCGTCTATCTCATACTTCTCCATCTTACACCAATTCCCATAATCTCCCAATTATTTCGGGAGATAACTTCTAAAAATAGTCATTTTTAGGGTATACGCAGGAAATTAACTGTTTTAAAGAGTATATGTCTGCCTGATTTTATATAAACTGTTAGCAGGGCAACAATTAATAGCAGATATAAAATCCGACACGGGGGATTATTATGAACGAAAAATTCGTGAGGGACAGGATTACCGAACTGAGAATGCGCAAAAAAATGTCCGAATATCAGTTGAGTCTGGAATTAGGACACAGTAAATCTTATATACAGTCTATCAGTTCTGGCAGAACGTCTCCTTCCATGGGAGCCTTTTTTGAAATCTGCGACTATTTTGGTATCAATCCTGTGGAATTTTTTGACAGTGCCCTCAAAAATCCGGAACGTATCCACCAAATTACTGATAAGCTCAGTCTCCTGTCGGAAGAAGATTTAACTTTTTATGAATCAGTTTTAGATCGGCTACTTGGAAACACTGACTGAATTTTATAGGGAACGACAAAATAATTTGTCGTTCCCTATAATTTTACCCATCACATATCAATATGCTTCTCTACTTGTACATCGGTCCGTAAACGGCACAGGCTCTATAGTCTGCTGACTGAATGTCTTCCGTACCAAAAGCTGACCACGCATGAGGACGGAAAATCTTAGCAGTCTCAACATTGTGCATATTTACAGGAATGCGGAGCATGGAAGCAAGGGTAATGATATCCGCTCCCACATGTCCGTAAACAGTTACACCGTGATTGGCGCCCCAGTTTGCCATCACACTGTACACGTCTCTGAAAGCACCTTCTCCTGTAAGTTTTGGCACAAACCAAGTCGTGGGCCAGGAAGGGTCTGTGCGTTTGTCAATCACCTTATGAATCTCATCTGGCAGATTTGCCGTATACCCTTCTGCGAGCTGAATCACCGGGCCGATACCGTCAATTACGTTTACCCGGAGCATAGTCACAGGCATCTGAGCCCTGCAGCGGAAATGACTGGAAAATCCACCTCCCCTGAAATACTCATAATTAGCACGACACCAGTCGGTTGCCTCCAAACAGGCATCAATATCCTCCTTCGTCATTTCCCAGAAGGGCTTCATGCAGCCCTTACTCTCCGCATCTTTGGCAGCACCGCTTCCATCCAACGCCGTCGCGCCAGAGTTAATCAAATGAATAAACCCACCGGCCGCAATGCCATCCGGCTTTACGCCTGTCACCCTCTCGCAAGCCTCTGGACTCCAGTAGGTACGCACATCATGAAAGCAAGGCGCAGTATTTGTAACTAGTGTCCCCAACATCATGGCAACGCCATTTAAGGTATCATTCTCTGTGGCAAAGGGTGTGGGAGCCTTTGCTCCGTTCCAGTCAAAGGTGGAAGCCATGATGGCTTCCGTAAAATCTGCATTGGGAAGCCAGTCTGTCCAGTTTCTCTGCCCCTGGAAGCCGCCGGCAATCGCATTTTTCCCAAGTGCTTCCTCGTGCCATCCCATTTCATCAAGCTTAGGATTCCCGTAAAGAATATCCCTGACAATCAATGTCATTTTGGCGATAAACTCCCAATCCTTGTCCGGGGAAACCACCTTTGATTTCCGGATGATCTCCGGCAAATCCTTGCCGTCGTTTAGGTCAAAGCCTTCTTTACAGTTTTCTTTTATCCAATTTAAGGCTTTCTCATATTCCCTGGCATCATAGATCTCAAGGGTGATTCGACGCAGAATTTCTGTCATATCCACCCATTCCGCACGAATTCCAAAGTAATTCTGGAACATATCCGCATTGCAGTAGCTTCCGGCAATTCCCATGGCAATTCCGCCCAGATTTACATAAGACTTATTGCGCATCCAACCCACACAAATCGCTCCGCGGGCAAAGGCGATAATCTTCTCTGCCACATCCTCCGGTATCCTCTGATCTCCCATATCCTGTACATCATGGCCGTAGATGGAGAAAGCAGGAAGTCCCTTCTGGGCATAAGCCGCCATCACTGCTGCCAGATAAACTGCTCCCGGCCTCTCGGTGCCGTTAAAGCCCCAGACCGCCTTAATTGTCTGAGGATCCATATCAAACGTTTCCGAGCCATAACACCAGCAGGGGGTAACACTTAAAGTAGCAACCACATTTTCCCTGGAAAACTGTTCCGCACACTTGGCCGCCTCCGCACCGCCGCCAATCGTATTCTCACTGATCACACACTGCAGCTTTGTTCCGTCCGGGTAACGCAAGCTGCCTTCAATCAGCTCCGCTGCTGCCTTTGCCATCCCCAAAGTTTGACTCTCAAGTCCCTCTCGTACTCCGCCCCAGCGCCCGTCAATCACGGGCCTGATTCCGATTTTAGGATACTTCATTTTTCCTCTTTCCCTCCAATCTTTCCTCATTGACAAACTCATTTTCTCATGCTATTAATTGTATTATATCCCATTTTTTCTTGGGATTCTTGGCTGATTATAGCAAAAAACTATGAGAATATTCACTTAAAATAACAAAGCATGGAGCGGGTATGTATTACAGCAGTCTTTACGAAAACAAAAGAAGAGGAACCTTTGATTTTCCCATAGAGCTTTATTCTCTGACAAGCACTTCCCCCCGATATCAGATGCCCTTTCACTGGCACTTGGAATATGAGCTGATCCTCATCTCCAGCGGAAGCTTCGAACTCTATCTTGACGGAAAAACATTTCTCATGAAGGGTGGGGAATGCGCATGGGTCGGCAGCGGTGTCATCCATGGAGGATTTCCCTGTGATTGTATTTATGAATGTGTTGTTTTTGATCTGGGGACTCTTCTACACAACACCCCAGTTTGCATCAAAAGCGCCTCCAGCTTTTTATCCGATGAAAATGAGTATACTGGCGTCTTCCCCACAGACAGCATCCAGGCATCTCTCTCCGGCCAGTTGATGGCTGCCATGCGTGAAGAGCAAAAAGGATATGAATGGACAACGGTAGGACTTATGTGGCAATTGATGGGAAGCCTGATTGGCAGTAAGAGTTCCTCCCCTGCCCCCTCCCCAAACCGTAGCAGAATCCTTCAGATGAAAAAGGTGCTTACCTATATCCGGGATCATTATGAGAATGCCATAACTCTTGCAGAGCTTGCCGGATTAGCCCAAATGACCCCCAAATATTTCTGCCGCGCCTTTTCCCACATGACGGGAAAAACTCCCATAGAATATCTCAACTATTACCGGATAGAGCAGGCGGGAGAACAGCTTCTTTTGACCGACCGCTCCATCACGGATATTGCTTTGAGCTGTGGCTTTAACGATATGAGCTACTTTTCCAAAACCTTTTCCAGATATAAAGGAGTGAGCCCTACGGCATACCGGCGAAAAGAAATTTAACGCCGTAGCCTTTTAGCCTTCTTCCTCTGGCTTTTGTATCCTTACGAAACTGAAGGTATAGCCTTCGTCCGTTGACTGATACAGGGCAAGTCCGGCTCTGTCTCCGCCGTTATAATCGCCGTCCGCTCCCTGTCCGCAGAACACATAAATAACACTGCCCTCTTTATAGGGCATATCTTCCACATAGGGCATCTGAGGATAATCGTAGGGATTGTAGGTAAAGCCGTCCTCCAGGCTCACCGTATACCCTTCCATCACCACTCTTTGGTAGCTCTCTCCCCCATCCTTCGTCACATACAAATCCGCCTCGTCCCCGCCGTTATGCATCAGTGTCGCAAAGCCAACCTGTTCATTCAGGAAGGTAAAATCAATTCCCTGTCCTAACTGCTGGTCAAAAGGATCCGGATTGGACATCTGCCAGCTTTCCCCTCCATCAAGGCTTTTTAAAAGACCGTAAAACCGGCTTCCCAGAGCGGCATCCTCCACTACCATTCGGTAGCGTATCCGCCCATCCCCCACCTGACATTCCTTTTCAAAGCTGCCGTCGTAGGTGTCCATGAAATTCTGCTCTGCAGTTTCCTGCAAGTTTCCGGTTTCTGCTTCCTCTGCATGAGCCTTCTCCCGCTCCCTCAAAAGCTCCGCATAAGCCTCCTGATTCTCCCGATGCTCCCCAAAAGCCGCAGAGAGACTCTCCTTCATCCGGCGGTACTGCTCCTCCCAGGTTTCGTTCCCCGCAGCATCTACCGCACTGCTCATACCAAACCGAAAGTAATCGTTTCCGCTTCCAACCTGCACATGAGTCGGAAGATAATCGCTCACCGCCCCTGTCCTGACAGAAAGGCTTTCATCAGAGTCCTCCCCGGTATTTTTTACAAACAACAGCCAGTCCGTCAGATCTGCTGCACATGCCGAAATATCATCCCCTGTATCGTAACAGGTGATATAAAGACTTGGCTCCGTCGGCAGTTCTTCCAGTTCTTCCCCGGTATCCATTGCTTCCTCAAAGGAAATGCCGCCCCCGGAGCCCAATGTCACATATCTGTTCCGGTTTTTCCAGAAATGCTCTGCCTCGCTTAACATCATCTGATAAAAACCGTTGTTTCTCATCTTATAGGAATCCGACACATGGAAATAAATAAATTCTCCATCAGCCACACGATCCGGCAGCCTGAATACATGCCAGCCTCCGGGCTGCTGCTCTACATATTCTGCCTCTGCGCCATACAATTCCTGTACCTTTTGAGTCAACTGCTGCCTGTCCCAGCCCTGAAAAGGCTTTCGGAATATTCCGGCCACCACCTCATAGTAGGTGACATGGCTTTCCGACAAAAATCCCGACCAGGTTCCCGCCAGATAACCGTCAGGCATCCTCTCCTCTTCCACCATCTCATCGGTAAAGGCGTAAAAAATACCCCGAAAGAAAGAGACTCCCAAAATCGCTAATGTCAGAAGCACTACAAGAATCCTCCGCACCATGTGAAGCGCTTTCGGATTTTCTTTTCCTTCGTCAATCCACAGCCTTACCAGAATATTGGCCGTACATAAAATCCCGGCCGGCATCACCAGCCAGAGATAAATTCCTTTGATTTCCTGTGCAAAGGTGCGCAGCTCCAGCCCTGACTGCTTTGCCACATACTCTGCCGCTGACATGACAAGCGCCGGTAAATTCAGCCCGGCTATGATGTACAAATACTTTTTTGTCTTTTTCATTTCTTTTCCATTCTCTCAATGATACAGCTATGCCGTTTATCAGCACTGTTCTTATCGTAGTTCACTCCCACCAGCAGGATTTCCCCTGAATACCCCAAAAGGGCCTGCGTATATTTCCTGTCCTTAATCTGCCATATGGCAGTCTCGGCAGACTTGTTGTATTTCAGTTCAACTACCAGTGCAGGCTTATTGCTGAAAGGAAGCGGCAGAAACACAATATCTGCAAAGCCCTTTCCGGATGGCAGTTCACGAACGATTCTGTAGTCCTTTCTCGCACTGTAATAGGCAAGGCTGATGGCACAGCCAAGTGAATTTTCATCGTTATAGGTCAGAATGGAAGCCACTTCCGTATGCGCCTGGTCAAGTCCCTTTGCAACACTTTCCTCATCGCCGAGCAGGGTATCTTCAAGAAGCCTTTCCGATGCCTTTAACACGCGCATGATTTCCGGCCATCCTCCTACACTCATTGCATTTTCAAATTCCCTGACGATCTCTCTGTTCGGAATGAACGCTTCCTCCCGCTCGGAATCATATGCAAGATACCCCAGATGGATCAGCAGCGTCAGCACATCATCCTTTTTCCGAAAGGTGCGCATATCATTCTGAAAACCAAACACATGAACCTTTACCCGCTCTCCGCCCAACATCCGGACAATATCCCCGCGCAGTCCGTCAAAATCCATATCCATATAAATCTTCAGAGCATCATAGGTCTCCGTGGTGGTCCAGTAGTTGGAAAATCTGTGGCGGAGCATTGCCTCCACTACCGATTTGGGATTATAAATATGGGTAAATCTGGTAAACTGATATCCATCATACCAGCTTCCCGCCTGTGCAAAATCCATCGAAAACCTCTCGCAAAGCTCCTTAACCTCCCCATCTGTAAAACCGGTATATTCCTCAAAAAATCCCTGATCCAGCATGGAGTACTCCCAGAACATATTCAGGGCGGAATGCTGTCCGTATTTCTTTACCGGAAGGATTCCTGTCATGTAGGCAAGCGCGACATAGGGCTGATCCTTTAAGAGATTGCGCAGAAAATCAAGATACTGCTTCTGCTGCTTTTCCTCTTCCTGCCGCTCCCGCATTACACAGTCCCACTCATCAATGAGAAAAATAAATTTTTTCCTTGTCTTTGCATAAATTCTCCTTAATGCATCCGCAATCCTTATGATCGGCTTCTTTAAAATTTCTCCATATTTCTCATGAAGTTCTTCGAGCACCTCCTGCTCAAGATAGTCAGTCACCTCTCCCACAGGGGCTTCAATCAGAAACTGTTGCATATTCAAAAAGATCACTTCATAGCAGTTTAAATTCTCTCTGTAAGCGGGATCTCTTTCTATTTCCCTTCCCGCAAACAGTGCCTGAGAATCGCATTCGCTGCCATAATAGGCGGCAAGCATTTTCAGCGCCATTGATTTTCCAAACCGTCTCGGCCTGCTGACACAGATATATTTTTGTTCCGTGTTGATATACTTGTTTGTATACCTGATCAGTCCCGTCTTATCCACATAAATTTCCGACCGGACTGCTTCCCAGAAGCCTTCGTTTCCCGGATTTAAATAAATTCCCATCTTATACCTCCCGATTCCCTTTTATCGGATTTCAGAAATCAATCCTGAAACCGTAAATGTCAGAACAATTCATCCAGCAAAATATAATACCTGATCTTCTCCAGATCCGGCCTGACGCCCAATTGCCCGAAAAGCTCCTCAGGACGATACCCCTCATAGCGTCTTTCTCCCCGGTATTTACCTTCATAATTATGCTTAAGGCTGCGGTAACCCAGGGCAATATCCTGATATTTATCCATGACTCCCGCTCTTCCCAGGTCAATAAAGCCGCTGACCTTTCCATCTTTCACAAAAATATTGGGCAGGCAAAAGTCCCCATGGGAAAATACCGGCTCCTCCTCTGGCCTGTTGCGAACCAGCCAGTCAAGGAGCTCTGCAGGATCTGCGAAACCGCCTTTCCCAAAGGTTTCCGGCTCCACATTATCCAGATCCACAAGATGATTCTCCACCTGAACCCTTGCCATTTCCAGCTTTTTGTCCAGTCCGCAGTCAAAAGGAAAACCGGACAGATCCACCTGCCAAAGCATCTCAAGCCCCTCTGCCAGGATTGCCGTCAGTTTTTGCGGTTCCTCCATATACCTTTTATGGCAGGACATCTCGCCTGCCGCTTTGGTCATCAGCAGATAGTTCATGCCCTCCTGCTTTTTGTGGCAGATCACCTCTGGAACCGGAAGCCTGCCCTTCAGCCATTTCATCACTCCGGCTTCGCGGTCAGCCTCCTGAGATTCCCTCTCCACCTTTAAGACCATATCCTTGAAAATCAAAATCGAAGCTCCTGACATTCCCACAGAATCTGTGGTATACTTTTCCGTCCCCACATACTTTCTTATTTCTTCCGGCAGATTCCGCATTTTATACCCTCCCGCAGTTCTCCAATAATTCCAGCCGCCGCGTAAACATCTCGTAATATTGGGGCAGGTTTACAAACAGTTCTTTCTCTACCTTTCTGATCTGATTCAATCCTATCACCTTCACTGCCTCCACGGCCGCCTCTTTTTGTGTCGCGCCTATGCGGAACAAAGTCTGTGCGTTTGCCCCCTCCAAAGTGTCATAGGCATGAAAGGCCCGATTAAAATCCATCAATTTATGCAGACATTTCGCCTTATTGTTTAAATTGTCAACCAGAACGCCCCAGTTTCCCCAGTGTCTGTCTGTATTTCCTACCAGATAGTCGATAATGTTCATCATGTAATAATTATGGGCATCGAGCTTTCTGATATATTCTGCAATATCTCTTTCATGATTTTGAAGAAAAACCGTAACGGCTTCCATGGACGCAATCGAATACTCTTTAGAAGTAATATTATCGCTGACTGTAACCTTTTCCCCGTCAAAGAAATCTTCCTCATACAAAACCTGGGAAACGTCAAAGCATCTGCAAATCCGGCTGGCAAGCAATTCCCTCTCCACGGCGTCCCCGCCGCCATCCTTTAACAGTCTGAACCCGTAATCCATGCGCTGCCATGCCTTTGGGAAACATCCGCCTGTGGACAAATCCCTTGCCAGATATCTGTTTTCCACACTATACTGTCTTCCTCGCAGAGAAATATCAATAAACACTTTATCCAGATGATTGTCATACAGGTTGATATCCTCGAACAAAATTTTTTCACCCCGCTGTTTTACCCAGAATACATCCGTAAGAGACATACACCTGTAAGACAGCGCTATCTGGGCGCGTTCTCTGTCAGTCACAGCCTGCGGCAGTCCAACGCTGCATAATATCTCCTTCGCATATTTCCGATCCAGCGTCAGGACTCTGGTTGCACACCAATAATGAAAATTCGTAACATTATTCACAAGGGCATCAAGATCATCGTTTTCCTCCAGATACAGATTATAGGGCACAAAGGATTTAAAGTAGATTCGGCAGTGTCCGGAAGTATCGATCTGTGCCACTTTCCGGTTCTTATGCATAATTTCGTATATGGCTTTCTGCATAGAAGATTTCCTTTCCCAAACAACGGATGTCAGGCTCCGCCAGCCATCCTTATGTCAGGCAACGGGCAGCAAGCTGCCCCTTATGCCAAACAACGGATGATTTATTATAGCATTTTAAATAGAGTTTTACAAAGAATACCGATTCTTTTGTTTCTTTGTCTGATTGCGGCCGGCGGCCGTGGCATGATATAATTATGGAAACATCATAAATCTTTTTTATGACGTATCTTGTAAAATATCTTACACCCAACACCAAGAGGGAGGTTACTTATGGGAAGAGATGATTATGCAAAAGCGTACAGACTTGGAAAAAAAGATTATCAGGCCAGAATGCTGAGGGGGGAAAAGCCCACTCTGGAAGTTTTAGATGATATTATGCCGGAGAAAGGCTCTTATTTTGAGCAGCCGCTCGGCCTTGTGCAGATCCCTGTGGATCAGATCGTAGGAACCAAAACCGTAGGGAGAAGCAGCTCCTTTTCAGGAAATTTCATGCCCATCCTGCGGGACGGCACGGAATTTGCCAGCAAGTGGTCTAACTTAAGCACCAGCCATGTGGAGGAAGGTATCCGGGATCCCATCAAGGCTTACGAGTATATGAACAAATTTTACGTGGAGGAGGGCAACAAGCGTGTCAGCGTCATGAAATATTTCGGCGTAGTCTCCATCCCCGGAAATGTTACCCGTATTGTGCCCAAACGCACAGACGAAAAAGAAAATAAGATTTATTTTGAGTTTCTGGATTTTTATCAGGCGGCCCCCATCAACTATATCTGGTTCACCCAGGAAGGAAGCTTTGCCAAATTGCAGGAAGCTGTTGGGAAGAAGCCGGGAGAGCTCTGGAATGAGGATGAGCTTTTAAAGTTCAGCTACATTTACACTCGCTTTACCGCTGAGTTTAAGGCCAAAGGCGGAAGCAAGCTGGCGATCACCCCAGCAGATGCTTTTCTTTCTTTTATCACCCTGTATGGATATGATGAGCTGGAAGAAAAAACCACCAATGAGCTCAAGGAGCTGATTGCAAAGAGCTGGGAGGAGTTTGCGCTTCTGCAGGAGGATCAGGAGATCGACCTTCGTATGAAGCCAAGCCAGGAGAAAAAACCTCTCATAAGCACACTCTTACACCCTCTGACAGCATCATCCAAACTTAAGATTGCCTTTATCTACGAAAAGACACCGGGAACATCCGCCTGGACCTATGCCCATGAGCTGGGTAGGCTTTATCTGGAGCAAACCTTCCCTGAAGAACTGGAAACAGTCTTTTTTGAAAACGGTACCCAGGAGAATATTTCTTCCCTGTTGGAAGAAGCCATTGGCCAGGACTGCAATCTGATTTTTACCACTACTCCCGCCTTCGTACAGGCCAGTGTAAAAGCCGCCATTGCCAACCCGGACGTCCATATATTGAACTGCTCCTTAAATACCTCACATCGGTATATCCGCACTTACTACTCGCGAATGCACGAGGCCAAGTTCCTGATGGGAGCTATTGCAGGCGCCATGGCGGAAAACAACCGCTTGAGCTATGTGGCTGATTATCCCATATACGGCTCCATCGCCAACATCAATGCTTTTGCCCTTGGCGCTAAAATGATCAATCCTAGGGCAACGGTTTATCTGGAGTGGTCCTCCCTGAAAGAAAAAGATCTGGAGGAAAGAGTTCTCAAGGCAAATGCCTCCTGTATTTCCGGAAGGGATATGGTGATTCCCGAGGAGGCATCCCGGTTCTTTGGGATTTATCACATGGAAGGAGAGCACCCGCGAAGCCTTGCCATGCCTCTGTATCACTGGGGTAAATTTTATGAACAGCTTCTTCGGACGATCATGGACGGCACATGGAAATACGATGATGACCCTTCCTCCATCAAAGCAATCAACTACTGGTGGGGAATGGCAGAAGGGGTTATCGATGTAGTCTGCTCCCAGAGACTGCCCATCGGCACCAAGCGTCTGGTTGAGCTCCTGAAATCCACCATCAGCTCCGAAGTATTCAATCCTTTCTCTGGCATTTTGTACTCCCAGTCGGGTATCGTGCAGGATGATCCGGACAGAAGCCTTTCCCCGGAGGAAATCATGACCATGGACTGGCTGGCGGAAAATGTGGTCGGTTCCATTCCCAAAAAGGAAGATCTGACCGAACATGCGGAGGCTGTGATCAAACAGCAGGGAGTAAACAACGGGTAGTATGCAAAGCATACTACCCTTATGTTGACAACGGGTAGTACGGCAGACATATTACCCTTATGTTGACAACGGATAATGCTAAAAAAAGGAAGGTTGACATAAACCATGAAGATACTGGTGATCGGAGATGAGGAGTCAAAATACTTATGGGATTTCTTTGATAAAAGCAAGGTGGAAGGAATTGACCTGATCATTTCCTGCGGCGATTTGGACCCCCGTTACCTGTCCTTTTTGGTAACTCTCTGCGCCGTGCCCGTCCTGTATGTACACGGCAACCATGACGGGAAATATGAGCAGATCCCTCCGGAGGGCTGTACCTGCATTGAAGACCAGATTTTTGTCTATGAGGGCATCCGTATCCTGGGACTGGGAGGTTCCATGCGCTACAGGCCCGGCCCTCACCAGTACACCGAAAAGGAAATGCAAAAACGCGTGTCAAAGCTGTGGTTCCAGCTTTTTAAACACAGAGGTTTTGATATTTTGGTGACCCACTCTCCGGCTTATCAGTTAAACGATGGAAGAGACCTCCCTCATCAAGGCTTTCAGGTTTTCCGTACCCTGATAGAGAAATACCATCCCAAGTTTTTTCTTCACGGACATGTACACATGTCCTATGGAAGGCAGCATAAGCGCTATGACAAATATCAAGATACTCATGTGATCAATGCATATGAAAGATGTGTGTTTGATTTCGAGGATGATGATCCTGAAGCGCATATTTTCAAATAGACGGGAGCCGCGAAACGCGGCTCCCCGTTTATAACATAAGAATAGCTTGCCAAACCTGACATTCGTTGTTTATTCCGCTTCCATCTCCTCCTCCAACTCTTCCAGAATATGGATGATATCCCTGATAGAACGTTTCTGGCGCAGCATCTCCTGCATTTTGCGCTGTATTTTCAGATAACTGATTTTTTCCGGCACCAGTCCTTCCACTACCCCGGGAAAAAATTCTCTGACATTATCGATCATGATCTTCACTATGTGCTTGTTGATCATCTCTGCATAGTGTTCTTCGCACATCCGGGCCGCGCAGTCGATCATTTCCCTGAAAGCGCTCTCGTCCTCTGTGGTCAGACTCCCCTCCCACAATACCCTGTCATAGGATAAAACCCGGTAAGCGTTCTTTTCCAGCTCCATGTTGTCCTTGAGCCGAAGAACCGGCATCAGGATGCCCGTTGCCTTTGCCAGTTCTTTCCGTTTCTGATTTACATAATCGCCCTCTAATCCCGCGATCACATCGGAGATCAAGTCCTCTCCAAATTCCAGCAAAAGAGGCTCCGCAAAAAGATTGCTTTTGATCTCCTGTTCCATAATCACATTGCTGTTTTCGACTACCTTTCCCTCTGTAATGCCAAGCAGTGCTCCGGCACTGATGCCCAGAATCTGACAGATTCCCTTTACAAGGGAGATGTCCGGCAAGCCGTTTCCTCTCTCCCACTTGCTCACGGCCTGGGGTGTCACCCCCAGCCGGGAGGCAAACTCTTCCTGGGTCATTTTTCTGTTCTGTCTGCAGGTACTGATAATTTCTCCGATATTTTCTTTCATGCTGATCCCTGTGCCTTTCTAAACTTTCATGCGCCGTCTCGCGGCGCACCGCCACGACATGAAAGCCGATTGCTCCGCACTTCGCGCTCCCGCAATCGCCGCCAGTATTCGCACTCCGGCCTGCCGGCCTGCATGCTCATACCGGCTTGCCCGTCCGATGTCTGTATGTCTGTGCGTGCAGGCACGCCCATCCACACAGCCGCTGTCCGGGGCTTTCATAGAGTAAATTATATCAGCAAAAAGACGCTCTGCCAAACAACGGATGGTTTGGGATGTTGTCAACAGCCTGAAATTTTCATTTTCGCAGTGCAGGCGACAGACTATTTCATGATAAGCAGCGGAAATCTCACGCGAATCCGCGTCCCCCTCCCCAGAGTGCTTTCCACTTCTATCTTTGCGTCATGGATTTTGGCCGCGTGCTTTACGATGGAAAGCCCCAGTCCTGTCCCGCCAACCTCTCTGGAATGACTCTTATCCACCCGGTAAAAACGCTCAAAGACACGCTCCTGATGCTCCGGTGCAATCCCAATCCCGGTGTCAGAGACCGACAACAGAATTCCGCTTTCCTCCTTTTGGAGGGCCACTTCCACTTTTCCGTTTTCACGATTGTATTTGATGGCATTGTCGCAAAGATTATACAGAATACTGTAAAGAAGCTGGGCAATCCCGCAAATAACTGCCCTCTCCCCTGACAGAGCAAGGCTCACATGAGCTCTTTCCGCTTCCGGCTCCAGGCTCCGCAGCGCTTTTTCTGCCAGATCGTAAAGATCAACCTTTTCCCACTGCATATCTCCGGCTCCCTCGTCAAGATGGGAAAGGCTGATAATATCCTCCACCAGCCGGGCCAGGCGCTGGGTTTCACTGTAAATCCTTCCGGCAAAGGAAGCCATATCTTCCTTTTTTACCATATCGTTTTTCAGAAGCTCCGCATATCCCGAAATCGCATGCAGCGGCGTCTTTAACTCGTGGGACACGTTAGCGGTAAATTCCCTCCGCATCTGCTCCGCCTTTTCCTTCTCTGTCACATTGAAAAAGAACAGCGCCGCGCCCCTGATGAGTTCCCCGGAGGTGATCGGACTGGCATCCGTCTGATAGCTTTCCCCGTGAAAGTCGATAATGCGCTCCCCCGCTTCCCCTTCCAGCGCTCTGGAGAGAAGCTCCTGCAGCTCAAGATTCCGGCTCAAAGAAAGCATATCCTCCCCGATGCAGTCCGGCTGTGCGTCCAGGAGTCTTTTTGCGGAGGGATTGATGCTTATAATCTTTCCTTTGGGATTTAGCAGAATCATCCCTTCATTCATGCTGCCGATAATGGTATCAAGCTCGTTCTGCTTCTGACGCAGCATAGTTTCCTGCTGATGCAACTGCTTTTGCTGGCTGTCAATCCTCCTTAAAAAAGGGGAAAGCTCATCATAACCCCCGCCTGCAAGAGGATGGTTAAGGTCGATCTCACCCAGCGGCTCCACAATCTTTTGGGAAACCCGGATTGCCAGGGTGATCGAAAGGATCAGGGCAACCACAAAGATAATACAGGTTGGCTGCATCATCCCCAAAAGAAGCGTCAGGATAGAATTCTGTGCGATCGAAAGCCTGAGTATTGTGCCGTCAGGAAGTACCTGCGCCGAGTACAGGGAACGTTCAAGCAGGGTAGCGGAATAGCGCCTGCTCTCCCCATAGCCCTTGGAAAGCGCTTCCCTTACCTCTTCCCGTTCCAGGTGGTTTTCCATCTCCGAGCTGTCTGATTCGCTGTCATATAAAACCGTTCCGTCCCTGTCAATCCACGTGATACGGTAATTTTTCACCTGCAAATTCTGAAAATAGTCTATCCCCTCGTTGGCAGTTCCCTGAGCCGCAAGGCCAAGCTGCATTTTTAGCTGTGCCTGCTGGACATTGGAAAAATAATCATACAGCACTCCCATGATCAGAACGATCGAGGCGAGAAAAACCGTAAGCGCCACAAGGCAGATAGAACGGAAAATACGTTTTGTCATATTGCTCCCCCCATTCGGTAGCCCACGCCCCGTACCGTTTCAATGTAATCACCGCACTCTCCCAGCTTCATTCTCAGCGTCCCGATATGGACATCCACAGTCCGCGTCTCCCCTGTATAGTCCATTCCCCACACGATTTCCAGAAGCTGGTCGCGGGTAAACACCCGCCCGGGATTTTCCATGAAAATACGGAGCAGCTTGTATTCTTTTAATGTCAATTGGATCCGCCTGCCGTTTACAAGCACGATATAGGTTTCCAGATTCAGCTCCAGATTACCGGCATGGAGAAGTTTGGCCTTCTGCCCGTCCCCGCCGACACGGCGCAGCACTGCCCGGATGCGGGAGACCATCTCCATCATGCCGAAGGGCTTTACCAGGTAGTCGTCGGCTCCAAGGTCGAGCCCGATCACTTTGTCATATTCCGTCCCCTTGGCTGTTGCCATAATCACCGGTATGTCCGCCGTCCCCTTCTGCGTGCGCAGCTTTTTCAAAATGGAAATCCCGTCCTCCCCGGGCAACATGATGTCAAGCATGACAAGCCGGGGCCTTTGTGTCTGCAGAGCTTCAAAAAAGCTCTCTCCGTTTTCAAATCCCATTGCCTGAAAGCCGGCGGCGTTTAAGGTGTATATCATCAGGTCACGGATTGAGCCGTCATCCTCCACACAAAAGATCATTTCCATTTTCTCCCTTCTTTTCATCAATTGTATTCCGAAACCCATACTATCAAATGTCGTAAGGAGGGCCCCATCGGAGGTGGGAGGATTCCTTACGACCTGCGCACGCATCAGCGTGCTTCATTTTACCACATAATCCGTGCTTCATCAACGAAACGCAGGTCATCCTTCTCTTTTTCCGGTAACGGAAAACAGTACCCATTTAGCGATATTAACCGCATGATCGCCGATACGTTCAAAATATTTTGCGATCATTAAAAGGTCGACGGCATACTCAGCGTCCGCCTCCGGTCTGCCAAATACCGTGACCAGCATCCTTTTCGCCTGATCAAAAAAAGAATCCACCACATCATCATAATCGATCACTGCTTTTGCCATCTGCGGATCCTTCTTTACAAAAGCGTCGATGCTGTCCGTCACCATTTTGATAACGGCAGCCGACATATCATGGATGACCTGAATATCGTCCGTGGAACGGATATTTTCCAGCGTAATAATTTCCGCAATATCCGCGGACTGGGCGCCGATCCGCGCCATATCCGTCACCATTTTAAGCGCGGATGAAACGATCCGCAAATCCCTTGCCACAGGCTGCTGCTGCAAAAGAAGCTTAAGGCACATGGTCTCTATCTCACGTTCCTTGTGATTGATCTGAATGGTCAGTTCAAAGACGGACCCGGCCAGCTTCTGATCCCCTTTTGCCAGAGCCTGTACGGACATGGCAATGGCCTTTTCGCAAAACGCCCCCATGGTAATCAATTCCTTATTCAGCAAATCTAACTGCTCGTCAAATTCAGGACGCATTATCCAAACCTCCCCGTAATATAGTCCTCTGTCCGTTTATCTTCCGGCATGGAAAATAATTTTTCCGTCTCTCCAAATTCCACCATTTCTCCCAGCAGAAAAAATGCCGTTTTGTCGGAGATACGGACTGCCTGCTGCATATTGTGCGTCACAATCACAATGCAGTACTTTTTCTTTAGCTCTGCCGCCAGTTCTTCCACCTTTGCCGTGGAAATCGGATCAAGAGCGCTTGTGGGCTCATCCATCAGCAAAACCTCCGGCTCCACCGCCAGCGCACGGGCAATACAAAGCCTCTGCTGCTGCCCGCCCGACATCCCCAGCGCGGACTTTTTCAATCTGTCCTTTGCCTCATCCCAGATAGCGGCTCCTCTCAGGGAACGCTCCACAATCTCGTCAAGCGCCGCTTTGGAACGGACGCCATGCGTCCTGGGCCCGAAGGCGATATTATCATAAATGCTCATTGGAAAGGGGTTGGGTTTTTGAAACACCATTCCCACCCGCCTGCGGAGCAGATTGCTGTCCATAGTTCCATAGATATCCTCGCCGTCCAGCCGGATGGTTCCACTGATACGGCACCCATCCACCAGATCATTCATGCGGTTCAAGCTCCTTAAAAGCGTTGATTTCCCGCAGCCGGAAGGCCCGATCAGAGCCGTGATTTCATTTGTCTGTATATTCAGACTGATCTTTTTCAGCGCCTGAAAACCGCCGTAAAACAAATCCAGATTCTCTACTGTCATCTTATCCATCCGTGTGTCCTCCTCCTATCCTTTTCGCCACAAAACCGGAAAGCCCATTGATCAGGATGACCACCACCAGAAGCACCACCGCCGTGGCATAGGTCTGATCAATATAAAGCCCCTCGCCTGAAATCGCATACATATGCACCGACAGGGTACGCGCGGAGGAAAAAATACCGGATGCTGTCTCCGCCACGGTTCCCGCCGTAAAAATCAGAGCCGCCGACTCTCCGATAATCCGTCCGATCCCAAGGATCACACCGGAAAGAATTCCCGGAACGGCGCAGGGCAGGACAATGGAAAACACCGTCCTGAGCTTCCCGGCTCCCAGTCCAAAGCTGCCCTCCCGGTAGCTGTCCGGCACAGCCTTCAGAGCTTCCTGTGTTGTCCGCATAATCAGCGGCAGGATCATAATGCTCAAGGTCAGGGCTCCGGAAAGCAGGGAAAGCCCGAAGCCAAGATATTTCACGAAAAACAGGGAACCAAACAATCCATATACGATAGAGGGAATCCCGGATAAGGTTTCCGCCGTCACTTCCACGATTCCCACCAGCTTATTTTCACAGACTGCCAGATAAGAAGAGATCCCCTTTCGTCCTTCCCCGGACGCTCCGGAAAGCTGCATTCCTCCATGGCGGGCATATTCTGTCAGATAAATTGCCGCGCCAATTCCCACGGGAACGGCAAAAAGAAGGGAAAGCAGGGTAATCAACAGGGTGTTGACCAGCGCCGGAAACAGAGATACATTTTCGGAAGTATATCTTCTCTCAAACAGCTCCGGCGTCAGGTTGGGAATCCCTTTTACAAGAATATACCCAATAATAAACACAATAGCCAATACCGTGAGCAAAGCTGCAAGATGGACGGCAGCAAACAGGACAAACGATTTCAGGTCATGCCTGGGAATGTGGATTTTTCTCTTTCTGGTTTCCGACATTTGTCACATCCTCCTTTTCAAAAGAGACAGGGACAGGTTGATAATCAGGATAAACACAAACAGAACCACCGCCGAACCGATCAATGCTTCACGGTGTAAATCCGTGGAGTAACCCATCTCCAGCACGATATTGGTAGTCAGCGTCCTCACGCCTGAGAGGAGATTCCCCGGGATGACAGGCTGATTTCCTGCCACCATCATCACTGCCATCGTCTCGCCCACCGCCCGTCCAAGTCCCAGAACAATCCCTGTAAAAATACCGCTCTTTGCTGCCGGAAGAACTACATAAAACACACTTCTTTCATGAGACGCCCCCAGGGCAAGACCTCCCTCATAATAGCTCTCCCCGACCGCCCGGATGGAAGTTTCCGAGACGCTGATGATCGTAGGCAGTATCATGAGCCCCAGCAAAATGGAAGCGCTCAGGACACTCTTTCCCCGTCCTCCAAAGATTTCCCGGATAAGGGGAACCAAAACCACCAGGCCAAAGAAGCCATAGACCACGGACGGAATTCCGGCCATCAGATTCACTGCCGCTTTCATCGGCCTGTAAATCCGTTCAGGACAGAACCGGGCCATAAACACTGCCGTCAGAACCCCGACGGGAACGCCTGCAAGAAGCGCTCCCGCCGTCACATAAAGAGAGCCTATGATCATCGGCAGATTTCCATAAAGATTATTTGCGGGCTTCCAGGTCGTTCCCAGAAGAAAGTTGAAAATACCGATTTTTCTGATCGCCGGAATGCCGTTTGCAAACAGGAAGATACAGATCAAAACCACTGCTGCCACAGATACGCAGGCCGCCAGGGAAAAAACAAACCTCATTGCTTTTTCTTTCAAATGTTTCATAAAATGCTCCCTAAGATCTTATTGCAGTATATCGCTCCAGTTAACGGCATTGCCCGTATAAATTTCCTTTACCTGCCCGCTGGTCAGGACGCTTACAGGGCTGTCGTTGTTTACAATCACGGCGATACCGTCCATCGCAATCACGGTGGCTGTCAGCCCTTTTTCTGTTTCCGAGTCCTTCAGTTCACGGGAAGCCATGCCAATATCGCAGGTTCCGTCAATTGCATCCGCCATTCCGGTGGAGGAATCGTTCTGCTGGATCTCAATCGTCACTTCGGGGTTCTTTGCAAGATAAGCTTCCTTGAGCTTTTCCATGACCGGCGTTACGGAACTGGAGCCGGAAACAACGATCTTGCCGGACTCTGCCTTACCGCCATAAGGATCTGCCTCCGCTGCGGATATATATCCGTTATCCTCGATCACCTTCTGTCCGTCCGCGCTCATGATAAAGTCGATAAAATCCTGGGCCTGGGCGCTCAGCCCCTCTTTTGTGGCAATATTGAAAGGTCTGGCAATCTTGTAGGTACCGTTCTTGATGTTTTCCACTGTAGCGTCAACGCCATCGATCTGAACCGCTTTCACGGTATCATTCATGGAGCCTAAGGAAATATAGCCGATGGAGTAGAGATCTCCCGATACCGTTGTCATCATGACAGAGGTGGAATTGGTAACTTCTGCGCTCTGGGTGGTCTGATCTACCTTTTCCCCCGCTTCATTCTTCTCCTCAATGCCGAACAGCTCTATGAAAGCTCCCCGTGTTCCCGAGCCGTCCTCGCGGGTGATCACACCGATCTCCGTGGCAGCGTCGAAATCGCCGAAGCTGTTCTCTGCATCGGCCTGCGCATCAGAATTTTCTTCGGCTTCTGTCTCTGTTTCGGCATTTGTCTCTGTCGCGGCGTCTGCTTCATCTGTCTCCGCACCTGAACTGCTTCCGGCATCGGCCTGCGCCTGCGCACTTGCGGGACTGACTTCATTACTGCCGGAGCCGCCATCCCCGCACCCTGTAAACACGGAACATGTCAATACGGCTGAAAGTATCAGCGCCAGATATTTTTTTGTTTTCATTTTGTAATTCTCCTTTACCTGTTGTTTTTAACTTACGGCTATATCATACAAAAGAAATGTCAATTCCAATATCTTGGCATTGTAAAATCGGTGTAAAACAAACGCCGTCACGCTTCGCGAACTGCCCTTATGTAAAAAAGCTGGCCGAAGCCAGCTTTACAGATCAACCTCGGGATGTCTGGCGAAGCCTGGCATCCGTTGTTTTGCATTATTAATTTCCAAATATTTCCTTTTTTCCTACTCCAGATGGAACACTGTCTGCAGGTCAACGGAAACCGGGCTGTTATCCGGGTTGGTTTCCATAATGTCCGCCATGAAATCCCACCATTTCCGGTTGATTTCCGTATCCGCACCTGCCTTCCATAAGGCTTCATCCTCAATCTCAATGTAGCCAAACAGCGTCAATGTCTCCCTGTCAAGAAAAATAGAATAATTCTTCCCGCCGTGTTCATGGATCATATCTTTCATCTCCGGCCAGAGCTGATTGTGCCTTTTTTCATATTCCGCTTCCATTCCCGGGTACAGCTTCATCTTAAATCCTTTGATCATCCTCTTTTCCTCCATTTTTTGTCTGGCAGATTTTCGATTCCTTCAATATTTTTTGTCTCCAAAACTGTTTCGATCGACTATACTTTCATTATATAGCCAAATTACGTTTTCATCAATACGGTGTGGATGTTTCCATTTTTCCAAGCATGTGTCAAAAAAAATTATTTACAAAAATCGGAATGGATAATATGACTCTATCTTACCAATCCTATCATAATGTGAAAGGAGGGAAATTTCATTATGAAAAAAATAGTTTTATTTGCATTTGCAGCAACTTTGGTTTATTCAGTTCCTGTTATGGCAAAAGAAGTGGGTGCTCCTGTAGCAGTTTATCTTGAGGAATCCTCTGACATCGGAGATCCTGACGTTACCAATGCTGCTATCGAGGAAGACAAGTTAGTAGGCGAGTATATGAACAACGCTGTTACCGGTATTTGGGCAATGGATAAGGTCACTCCCGTTGCGCAGGGCGGCGGTGTTGTGGTTGACGGAGTAAAAACGAACCTGACCTTCTCCGTATTAAAACCTGAATTGCGACGCGTCTACACGATCAAGAATGCCGCTGCATCCATTGGCGGCACCGTATTAAATGTTGTCAAGATTGGCATTCCTGCTAATCTTCGCTATCAGAGAGCCAATGTCAACTTCTATACTCCCGGTATCGTAACGGGACAGAATGTAAAGGTGTTCCAGTACGCTTACTCTGAGGGCGAAAATGATATCTGGAATGAGCTTAATGTAACCGAAGTGAGGGAAGATCATGTGGTAGTTGATATTCCTAATAACGGCGGCGTAATTGCTTTTGTGGAGGTTCCTGCCCAAACTCCTGCAACCGTTAAGGCTGTTAAATAATTTATCGAATGAACCTTTCATTCATTTTTTCAATAGGGGCATGTGCGCACTGCTGCTTAAGCGGCAGTGCGCTTTTGCATCAATAAGCTGGTTGGCAAAATGGACAGAAATACACTGTCCCTCCCAGAAAGCTCGCTTTTTCAATCTCACTTCCGCAATAAGGACATGGCTTTCCAACCGTCTTTTTGGATAGCTTTGTGAGATAGCCGCCTGGTTCCCCAAACAACGTCTTTTCCGTATTCCGTCCGCCTGCTATATGCATCTGTTCCAAAACCCGGAGCACAGTCTCATAGATTCGTCTCCATTGTTCCTCCCCAAAGGTATTGATTTTTCGCCTGGGATGAATCCCGGCCTCCAGCAGAATATCCTGGAGCACTCCGTTGCCAAGCCCCGGGATCCGCTGATTGGTTGCCAGAAATTCCTTAGCGGAAGTTTTACCGGAGAGTCCCTCCTTAAGAGAGGAAAAATATTCATAATCAAAGTCCTCTGTTCCCGGAAGGGGCTTTTCCTTTGCCGCAAGGTAATAGGGATTATCAAAGCTCTCCGGCTTTACCAGAAACATTGTTCCGTACATCTGCACCGTACAGATCAGAGAAGATCCATCTTCCAAGGTTATCCTCATCTGATATCTCTCAGGGAGCTTTTTCCCGGGCGGGAAATAGCGGAGATTGGTTCCGTCCCCCAACAGCAGACTGTAATCGTCAAGCTCTATCTCCACCATGCTTCCAATTCCCGTACTGTTTCCAATCCTTTTCCCATCCATAATACCTGCATAGGCAGAAGGTTCTCCATGGTACCATGCAAAGGAATGCTTCGTATGCTCCGCCTCTGCCTGAAGAATTCTTTTTCCTTTTACTGTTTCATTTAATTGTCTCGCCAGCGTTAGGCTCTCCGGTATTTCTATCATAACTTCTCCTTCCTGTCTCAGGCCTCTTTCCACCTAGAAAGCGTAGGGAAATATGCCATGAGCATCTCCTTTGCCTCCTCTAAGGTTTTAGCCCTTCCCTGCTCCACTTCAATGGGTGCACAGAAATTTACCATGTCCTCCATGGTACACTCATCCATCTCGCCGTTTTTGTAGCAATAGCAGCAATAGGTATCGTTTTTGCTTCCATCCTTCTCAGTGCCATACTGCTGCTCCTGCATAGGCATTCCGCAGCTCTGACAAATCTTTAATTCCATCTTTCCTGCTCCTTTCAAACATGTACAATCAATTTTCTTTGCTTCACGTAGCTACAAACCGATTATAGCAGGCTTAATCTGACATCTGTATGTCATATTAATTAGAACTTTCGTCAGAAATTATTTCATACATCCTTTTCATAGAATCTATCCGGCTTTTGATCTCTTCTCTGACCCTGTCAGGACCAAGCACTCGTGCGGAAGGCCCAAAGGAAAGAATCACCCCATATATCCAATCATCCAATAGACATTTCGTACAGACCTGAAAATTACCGTCCGAAAGCACTGTAATCTCATCCTCCTCAAAACGGTCATAGACGCGATAGGCCTCCTTTTGGTCAATCCACAGCACAATATCTCCAAAATGCCCTTCGTCTGTCTCCTTTTGTGGGAAATCGCCGACCGCATTCTCCGGACTGCAGACGGTCAAATCCACAGAAGGCAGACTCTCTTCCTCCCTCCTTGGAACAAAGCTCTCCTCCAGCATCTTTACCCGCTTCATTCTGAGCACCTTAAACAGCCGCATTTCCCCTCTCGTTCTGCAAAAAGCCCGCAGATACCAGGTATATTCCTTGAAAATAAGCTGCATTGGCTCGCTCTCCCGATGGCTCATACCGCCATACTGCCCATAATAGTCAAAGACAAGCACCTTATGGAAAAGAATGGACTCCCTTATCTGATCATACAGTTCTCCCCTTCTCCCACTCCAGTCAGAGAAATCAATGGATACCCAGTTTAAGGGCTTTGTCTTAAAGAAATCACCCAGTTTTAAAAGAATCTCATCCTCCCTTAAAGCCCCGGTTTCCTTAAGGCTTTCTAGAGCTGACAAAATCTGCGTCTGCTCCTGTCTCGTCACCAACATTTTATCCAACACAAATTGCTCTGTGAGGCTGATACCACCGTTTTTTCCCTTCCTGGTGTAGACTGGAATCCCAGCCATACTTAAGGTTTCCACATCCCGGTACACTGTCCGCACAGAAACCTCAAATCTCTCTGCCAACTCCGAGGCCGTGACGGTTTCCTTATTCATCAAAATATAAACGATACCAAGCAGACGATTCAGCATTTTAACCTCCATTATGTCAGAGTCTTAAATATTGTTTTTTTATCCTGCGTGATTGTTTTAATAATTTCTAATAAAGCTCCATAGATAATTTATTCAGATATTAACAAAAGCTGTCCCGCTTCGCGAGACAGCTTATTGTAAAAAGCAGATGACGGGAATCGAACCCGCCTCCTCAGCTTGGGAAGCTGATATTCTACCAATGAACTACATCTGCACTTCCCATACTATACCATAATGAGAAGGATTAATCAAGTCAAAATTTCATTTTTCGGTAACGGTTGATGCAGGCCATAATCTCCTGCTTTCTGGGTCTTGCCAGGGAAGAGGACACCTCTCCATGCTCAAAAAGGCTCTCCAGCCCGTCCCTGTCAAGCTGCTTTTCTAAAAATTCTCCAAGCTGCTTTAAGGTTTTGCGGCCATCCATCAGCCTAAGCTCCGCAAATTTCAAAATCCAGGCCAGGGCCGCCGTCTGCTCCTGATCTTTTAGCTGCTCCAAATACCTGAGTTCTACGCTTTCTTTGGAAAGCAAAAGCTCGCTGGTTCCCATAGTCTTAATCTTAATACGGTCATCTTTCTTAAGCCCCATATCCGGCTGAGGGCTTCTCTTATCCAGATAAGCGGGAAAGCTCTCCTCTCCGCCGGTCATGGCAGGATAACTCTCCGCCGCCTTTTTGGCCTTTTGGGTAATATCATAGGGAACATATTCCTTCATCTGTATCACCGTATCCGCCACATGGAAGTAGGAGCCAGAGCTCCCTGCCACAATGATGGAGGAAATCCCCAAATCCCGATAAAGACTGTTCACCCGGCAGATAAAAGGGGTGATCGGCTCTTCTCCGGCAGAGATTACCTCCTGCATAAGCTGGTCACGGATCATAAAATTCGTTGCCGAAGTATCCTCGTCGATCAAAAAAAGTGAACTGCCAGCCTCTATCCCTTCCATCAGATTCGCCGCCTGAGAGGTGCTTCCGCTGGCATCCTCCGTGGAAAAATGGGCCGTATCTCTTTTGTTGGGAAGATTTCCTATAAAAGGAGATATATCCACGTTGGCAATGCTGCGGCCATCCTCCGCCCGAAGCTTTACCGCCGTCTGATCGGTGATGACAAGCTCCCTGCCATCCCCCTTTATGTGATTATACACTCCATTCTGGAGAGCCTGCAAAATCGTAGACTTCCCGTGATAGCCGCCTCCCACAAAAAGGGTAATACCTCTGGGAATTCCCATGCCCGTTATTTTTCCCTTATTGGGCAAATCCATAGTTACCCTGAGAGACTGCGGGCTTTGAAAAGGGACTGCCCCTTTCATAGGCCGCTCAGAAATGCCGCTCTCCCTGGGAAGAATGGAGCCGTCCGCCACAAAGGCGCATAAGGATAATTCCGGCAACTTCTCCCGGATATACTGCTGATCCTCACAGAGGCAGATCGCCTGTTTTAATTTATTCTGGTCGATTCTGGCATAATACAGGCTCTTTCTCACGCAGTCCGGCAAAATGTCAAAGAGCATCTTGTCCAGCTCTCTCGCATTGATCGTCCTGCCGTTTGCCGGAAATCCCGCCTCAAACCGAAGCGTCAGATTCCCATCCTTAACCTTGAGGGCAGTTCTCTCCAAAACCTGCTGTCCGCATCTGGAAACGCCCAGAAGCCCGCTTTTTCCCGAACCCTTTGCCTGGAAGCTTCCGCCGCTTACCTCCCTTGCAAAAAGTCTGGTGAGATGATCCTGCAGAGTCACCCTCTTCTCATACGTATCATAAAATGCAGGCGGAAAGGCCGCCCTCTGGGCCTTAACCAGCACAGAAAGCCGGGAAGGCGCCGCAAAAGGGTCTCCCTGCACGTGGTCGATTGAGAGCACATAATCCGTAAAATCATACTGCCCCCGCAGCTCCTTGTAAGCCGGATAACTCCGGTGGTCGATATTCTTTAATTTATTCCTCAGTTCTGTTGATGACTGCATAGTTACATCCTCTCCGGAGCAGAAAATCCCAGCATTCCGATACAATCCTCGAGAATATCCCTGGTCAGCAGAAGAAGCGCGATCCATCCGTCTTTCTTCTCCTCATTCTCCTCCGTAACAATCTTGGTTTCATGATAAAAATGGTTAAAAGCATTGGCCAGATTATAAATATAAGCGCATACCTTATGGGGAGCGCTTTCTGCATAAGCTGTCTCCACCATGGCATTGAATCCCGTGATCTCCAGCATCAGCTCTTTTTCCGCCTCGCTCCTGGCTTCCCTTATGGATGTCCCCTCCAAAGAAATGCCCTGCTCTTTGATTTTACTTAAAATGGACTTAATTCTCACAATCGTGTACAGAATATAAGGCCCTGTATCTCCCTCAAAGGAAGTAAACTTGTCAATATCAAAGATATAATCCTTTGCCGCCTGATTAGACAAATCTCCGTACTTGATGGCAGAAAGGGCCACCACCTCGGCGGTCTTTCTCGCCTCCTCTTCCTCCACCTGGCGGTTGTCGGTAATCTTCCGGTACATTTCCTCATTGATTTCCTTAATCAGGCTCTCCAAACGCATTACTCCGCCATCTCTGGTTTTGAAGGGCTTTCCATCCTTTCCGTTCATGGTTCCGAAGCCGATGTGTAAGAGCTCTGTCTGAGGTTCCACCAGCCCGGTTTTCCTTGCACAGCGGAACACCTGCTCAAAGTACAGGTTTTGCCGCTTATCAGCAACATAAATAATCCTCTCTGGATGGTACTCATTCATCCTGTCTATAATCGTGGCCAGGTCTGTAGTATTATAAAGGGAGGCTCCATCAGATTTCAGAATCATACACGGCGGTATCTCTTTGGTATCCGTTTCTTCCTTCACATCCACCACCAGGGCACCCTCACTGATATAGGCATAGCCCTCCTTTTTCATGTACTCCACCATATCCGGTATCAAACCCTGTACATCCGCTTCCCCTTTCCAGAGGTCAAAATCCACTTCAAGTCTTTTGTAATTTTCCTTCAAATCCGGCACAGACACATCCATAATATGCTGCCAAAGCGCATGATACCCTCGCTTTCCGCTCTGAAGCTCGTAGGTAGCTTCCATGGCATTTTTCTTGTACTGTTCATCCTCCTTGGATTTGGCGCTGGCCGTTGGATAAAGCTCTTCCAGCTCCGAGAGTGTGAAAGGCGGCTCCTTGGGATATTCCCCTGTGTAGCTATCATCAAAATATACCAGCTCCGGTTTCCGCTCTCTGAGTTCTGTGATGATCAACCCCATCTGCAGACCCCATTCTCCCATATGGATATCCCCGGTCACATCATGCCCCGCATACCTGGCAATCCTTTTAATACTCTCACCGATAATCGCCGGGCGCAGATGTCCCACATGAAGAGGCTTGGCCACATTGGGTCCGCCGTAATCCACGATAATCTTAGCAGGCTTCTCTGGCATTTCCAGGCCAAACTTGTCCTCCGTGCGCATCCCTGCCAGATAATCCTTCACAAAGCTCTCCTGCACCTTCAGATTCAAAAAGCCGGGTGCTACCGCCTCCACACTGGAAAAGATTCTGCTCTCTCTGCACTTTTCCGCCACATCTTTTGCAATCATAACGGGTGCTTTTTTATAAATCTTTGCCCCCGCCATGGCTCCGTTACACTGATATTCACATAAATCCGGCCGGTTTGAAAGCGTCACCTTTCCAAGAGCGCTGTCATACCCCGCCGCTTCAAATGCTCCCTGCATCTCCTGAGAAATCAGGTCCAGAAATTTCTTCATCTCTCATTTCCTCCACTGAAAAGCATAACCGTTCTGATTCTTTCACCGTTCTATCCTATCATTTCAGATGGGCTTTTTCAAGGGTTTTGTGAGGAATTGGGCAACAGGCTGTAAGTGTGTTCCGCAGGTTTTCCTCATGTCAGAGAGCATTGCCGCCGTTTCTGCTCTCCCCCTCCAGGCGTGAAAACACACACCCGCAGTAATCCTGCCGGTACAGATCATACTCTCTGGAAAGCTCCACCGACCTACGGTAGCCGTCCTTTTTCTTAAAGTCCGATGGCAAAAACGAAATGTTATACTCTGCCGCGAGCCGTTCCCCAATCTCATTGATCTTCGCTGCGTTTTTCAGCGGACTGATGGTCAATGTGGTGGTAAAGTAATCTGCCTTGGCTTTTCCGGCCCATCTGGCCGTTTCCGCAAGGCGCAGCTCGTAGCACACAAAACATCTTTCGCCGCCCTCCCGGCAATGCTCAAGGCCCTTCACCCGTTGAAAGAACAGCTCCTTACAATAGCTTCCCTCCATCACCTTTATGGGATAGGCAGATACCTCTCCGGTTTCAGCCTGATGATTAAACGCAGCAATCAGCCTCTTCTGCTCCTTGGCCCGCTTACGGTATTCTTCCTCCTCCGTAATGTTGGGATTATAATAAAACACCGTGATATTGAAAAAACTCCGCAGATATTCCAGCACATAGCTGCTGCAGGGCGCACAGCAGCTGTGCAAAAACAAATGCTTCCCCTTATTTTCCGGATTCTGCAGTATCTGCTCCAGCTCCCGCGAATAATTTCGATTCATGACCGCTCTTCCTTTTTTCTTTGTTTTTCCAATTATACCATAAAAAATCCTGCTGCCCAACCAAAATCTGGGCAACAAGATTTTCAAGCTTTCGTAAAAATAACGATCGTAATCAAAAAAAACAATTTCTTCTCTTTTACCTTGATCTGATCTCCTGCCGCATAAAGGCCACATAGGAAACTGCAAAGGCCAGCAGCATCAGAGCTGCAAGGGCGGTCAGATGGGGCCATACCAGCAGCATACTCTGTCCTACGGACAGGGTGCTGACCAAAGCTCCCGAAAGCTGGGTCATCGTGACTGCATTGACAGAGCGAACCGACGGATTGAGAAGCGTGGAGGCCGCCTCGCCAAAGAGATAGTAGGGCGATAAGCGGTTGATATTCTGCCCGCAGTAATAATTTTTCATCTCATTCATCAGAGACTCCATATCGTTACCGCCCACAGGGTAGAGGGCATCCGCCATGATTCCTGCCAAAAGGCTGATGAAAATGGCACAGAACAGCCACACTGCAATACAGGCCAGCGCCGAGGTTGCGGCATGTCGGCAGATTGTTGAAAACAGGATTGCCATTGCCAGCCAAAAACCGATATAAACCACGCAAAAACAAAGGTAAATAAACAGACGCATAACCTCCGCACCCGTAGGAATCAGTCCTGTAGTAAAGAGTCCTACCGCGGCAATCAAAATCCCCGAAGAAAATACCATAACTGCCGTTATAAAAATTCCTGCCAGAAATTTACTGATGATGATATTGTCCCGGTACAGCGGCTGGCTCACCAGCCGGTTCAAAGTCCCTTCTGTCCGTTCACTGTTAATGGCGTCAAAGCCCATAAAAATTCCAATAAAGGGTCCCATCAGTCCCATAAGGGAATTGTAGGAGGGAATGGAGTTTGCGCTGACGGTAAAGAGCTTTAAAAACAGGAAATCTGCAGAGGAATTACCATTTTCAACTGCATCCGCAAGGCCTGACACAGCGGCGTAAAACCCGGTCACCGTGATCAGCGCCATCAGCAGAATAAATAGAAACATCCGTTTTCCATTGATAAAGTCAGCCGTTTCCTTCTCAAACAGCACTCTCAGGACGTGGTAATTGCGCCTTTCATTTTTTTCCGGCGTCATTGTCTTTTCCACCCTGCTCACCTGCCTTTTCAAAATATTTGCGATAAATCTCATCCAGATCGCTGCCTGCCTGACGCAGGTGCATGATCGTATATCCCTGCCCGGTCAATTCTTTTGACAGACTTCTTCTGAGGTCAAAGGAAGAATGGATGATATAGACATCACTGTTTTTTTCTATATCAATGACCCCGTTCATTCCCTGTAAAATATCCTTAAGCTTCACATTATCCGGATAAGCTGACAATTCCAGAGTGTTGATGCCCTCATGGGCAATCTCCCTTCCGAGCTCCTCTAAGGTGCCGCAGGCTATCATTTTTCCATGTACAAAAATTCCCATGCGGTCACATACCCGCTGTACCTGATGAAGCTGGTGGGAGGAAAGCAGAATTGTTCGCCCGTCCCGCTCCGCAAGATCCCGGATCAGCCACATCAGTTCCCGGATTCCTTCCGGGTCGATGCCCAGAGTCGGCTCGTCCATAATGATTACTTCCGGATCCTTCATCAGTACATCCGCAATCCCCAGCCGCTGCCGCATTCCGCGGGAATAGGTGCCTGTCTTTTTATCTGCCGCTTCCGTCATATTGACACGGGCAAGGAGTGCGTCAATCTTTTGTTCCAGGTTTTCGCCTTCCAGCCCTCCCAGTCTTCCGATAAACCGCAGATTCTCCCGTCCGGTCATCCCGGAATAAAATCCCACATTATCCGGCAGATAGCCCACTGTCTTCTTCACTTCAATAGAATCCCTGGTGCAATTTAAGTTATTGATAAAAGCTTCCCCTTCGTCCGGCTCTGTCAAACCCAGGAGCATCAGCGTTGTGGTCGTTTTACCTGCGCCGTTGGGCCCTAACAGACCAAAGACTTCCCCCTTGTTAACGGTCAAATCCAGATGATCCACCGCTGTCAGTTCTCCATATTTTTTGGTAAGCCCCTTTGTCTGAATGACTGCCGGGCTTACATTTCCCGATACAGCCATAGCTTACCTCCTGCCATATTTTTTCATCACATAATACAGCCCTGCCACCACGGCAACGATTATCACTATGGCAAAAATTCCCCAACCCGTCTGGGTTTTCACCGTAACACGAAATTCCGCCGTATCCGACTGGTTGTCGCAGGATGCTGTGATCACCGTGATGTAATCTCCCGTGAGGGCATTATCCCCAGGCGTTATATGCGCAACAACATCTGCAGAAGCGCCCGCTTCCAGCTTGTCAATGGAAGTCGTGTCGAAAGAAACCTCCCAACCTGCCGGTGCTTCGGATGACAGGGACAAATTCTCCAGATCAATGTTTCCATTGTTGGTAAGCTTCAGATTGACATCCGACTGCTTTTTCGCAAAGGCATCGAAAGAAAGCCTTCCGTCTGCGGTGGATAATTGCATATCATAAGTGCCAAGAATTGTGACATTTAAGGTTGTGGAAAGCTGCTCCCTGGCGGAGGTTGCCGCACATCCAATCTGGTACTCCCCTGCATCCACCTGTTCGGGAGGTGTCACTGTGATGGTGACGCCCGCACTGCTGCCGGACTCCACTTCCAGACTGGAAACCTGAGTGGAATCGCTGGTAAAGGAAACCCGCCAGCCAGCCGGTGCATCGGATGAAAAATTATAGTTTTGGGTTGACAAAGTATTGTTGGCGATTGTTGTAGAATAGGAAAAAGAAGTGCCGGATACCCCTTCCTGGTCAGGATATTCCACATGGAAATTGCTCTCTCCGGCTTCCAGCCCGCTGACTGTCAGCTCCAGCGTCAGATCATCTGCATACCCTTCCGCTGATTCCGCATGGACTGTAATTTCATGGGTGCCTTCCGCCGCCTCGGAGGGAACCGTCACCTGAAGAGAAGCAATCGTATCCTCACCGTTGCCGCTGGCATGAACCTTGGACACCTCATAGCTACCGCTTTTGATATATCCGGAAAAATCCTTTGGCAGGGATGCCACAGAAAGAGCGACGTCCCTTCCTGCCGCATTACTGCCTGAAAGATGCAAATCAAAGCTGACCGTGTCCCCTGCCGTCACATGTATGCCTGGATTGTCTGTGTAGAGATCGAATCCTTCCGCCGCATGCACTGACAATGGTGAAATCATAAGATAAAAAAACATGGCAATAACTGCCGCTACTACATAAGCAACTCTGATAAGAGTTGTCGTTCCAAAGTCCACAGCTTTCGCCTGGACTCTAGGGGATTGTGCCTGAAAAAACGATTCTCGTTTCGAGTCTCGTCTTGATTCTCGTTTCATTTCCTGTTTCATTTCTTGTTAACCTCCTGTTTGAATTTACAAGAAGTTTAAACAATAAACGTGAAACAAAAGTGGAAATTATGTGATCAACCTATGTTAAAACTGTGAAAATTATGTGACGCTTTCCTTCGTTCCCATCATCCTCGCACTTTTAAGTCTCCACGCCTTTTCCGGCTCTATCACATCCGGAGCAGCTTCCAGAAAATCGCAGCTTTCCATCCGATTACAGGAAGCGCAGGTACCACTACAGGCCATACGCACCTTTCTGTAAGCGCCATCCTGCGCCTCCTCATACAAAACCGGCTGTAAACTGGTATAGTGAGTTTCCTGGCAAAATCCCTGTATATACAGATATTTTTCCATCTGAGGTGCTCCTCCCTGTAAAATCGGAAACGTCATTAAAAATATTTATGACGTTTCCGATAATCAATCTCAGATCAAAGACTCATACAGCTTTGTAATATCCTCCACACTTGTCTCCTTCGGATTGCCCGGTCTGCAGGCATCGTCATAAGCTGACTGCGCAAGGAAAGGGATATCCTCTTTCTTTACGATTTCCTTTAAATCTCCAGGAATGCCAACATCTGCCGAGAGCTTTTTAACCGCGTCCACCGCTGCTTTTCTGTATTCCTCCTGACTCATGGAGTCAACGCCTGCAACACCCATAGCCCTTGCAATCTCACGGTACTTCTCTCCGGTTGCTTCCGCATTATATTCCATCACCGTGGGAAGGATGATGGCGTTGGCGATTCCGTGAGGAGTGTCATACAGAGCGCCGAGAGGATGCGCCATAGAATGTACAATTCCAAGACCTACATTGGAAAAGCCCATTCCCGCCACATACTGGCCAAGCGCCATATCCGCTCTTCCCTCTGGAGTGTTGTCCACTGCTCCCCTCAAGGAACGGGAAATGATCTCGATGGCTTTCAGGTGGAACATATCTGACAACTCCCAGGCGCCTGCCGTGATATATCCCTCAATGGCATGGGTCAGAGCATCCATACCGGTTGCGGCTGTAAGTCCTTTGGGCATGGTGGACATCATTTCCGGGTCAACAAAGGCAACTACCGGAATATCCTTGGGGTCAACGCAAACCATCTTACGGTTCTTGGCGGCATCTGTGATTACATAGTTGATCGTCACCTCCGCTGCTGTTCCTGCCGTAGTGGGCACTGCAAAAATCGGCACAGACTTATTCTTTGTAGGCGCCACGCCCTCTAAGCTCACCACATCCTCGAAATCCGGGTTTTTGATGATAATGCCGATCGCCTTTGCGGTATCCATGGAGGAACCGCCTCCGATTGCCACCAGATAATCTGCTCCGGACTTCTTAAAGGCTTCCACTCCTGTCTGCACATTTTCAATGGTGGGATTGGGCTTGATGTTGGAATACACTTCATAGGCAAGCCCTGCCCCATCCAGAACATCCAGTACCTTCTTCGTAACCCCGAATTTAATCAGGTCAGGATCGGAACACACAAAAGCTTTCTGAAAGCCTCTGCCCTTTGCCTCAGTCGCAATCTCCTGAATCGCTCCTGCTCCGTGATAGGATGTCTCGTTTAACACAAATCTGTTTGCCATGATTAAATACCTCCATTTTTTATTTATTTAACATAAGGACAGTTCGCGAAGCGTGCTGTCCGTTGTTTATTGCAGCAACCCGGCTCCCGGCCCGACTGTTACTTTTCATACAAAAATTTCTCCGGCAGCGTAACCTTAAAATCCTTCGCCAGGTTTCTGAAATCATCCGGCTTTATGGTCTGCAGCTTGTCAGGGCGCATGGACAGCATCTTGACTAAAATCTCCGCAGCCTTCTCCACCGTGTGCATCAAGCCAAAGGTCAGATCAAAATCCTCCCCAGCGGCAAACATGCCGTGATGAGCCCAGATTGCCACATCATAGGATTTCATCAGCTTGCTGGTCTCCACTGCGATCTCTCTTCCTCCTGGCACCATCCAGGGCGCCACGCCAATCCCGTCCGGAAATACCACGGGACACTCCGTGGCCATCTCCCACAGTTCCCTGGTAAAAACCTCATCCTTAAGAGGCAGCACAAAGGTAAGAGCAATCACATTGGCCGGATGCGCGTGATAAATGACACGATACCTGCCGTCCGTCAGCTCCTTTTTCACCTCGTGATTCATCAGGTGGGAGGGAAGCTCCGAGGTAGGCCTTCCGCCGTTTACCAGTCCCCAGACAATACGGTAGTTTTCCCCTTTATCGTCCAGCTCAATCATGCAGAGAGAATCTTCCGGTTTGATGATCACATTTCGGAAATACTTTCCGCTTCCCGTCACCAGGAAATACTCTCCTGCCAGCTTCGGAACCGAAGTTCCAATTTTCCGCCATTCTCCTGTCTTAAAATTTTCCTTTACAGACTCGGCTTCCTGCGGCTTTACTCTGTAGGAAAGATTTCCGCCGTTTCTCTCATGCCAGCCCTGCTCCCAGCCATCATTCGCCATCCGGATAAAACCCTGCACGAATTCCGCATCCAAAAAATTCATTTGATTCACCCTCCTTCTCAATTCCCCGGCCATTTCTCTTTTTCCTTCTTTCAGGCCGCTTCATACTCTCTGTCCATCGCCGCACTAAAGACAATCTCTTTCTGTTCATCGCCACACCAAAGATTATCTCTTTAGCAGTACCTCTTCCTCATATTTTTTGACCGTGTCAAACCATTCCCTGCCTGATGCCGCCACGCCGCACTGCCTGCAGTATTCCTCCCACACATCTCCAAAAGGCTGGAGCTTCATATCCTCCTGGAACATCATAAGCTCGGTCATCCGGTTTTCATCCTGCAGTTTTTTAAACTCTTTTTCCGGCGTGCAGAGGGCATTTAAAAGCGCTTTCTGCCAGCTCCGAAAGCCCACCGTCCAGGCAGCCACCCGGTTAATGCCCGCATCAAAATAATCAAGCGCCATATAAACTCTCTCAAGAGCGTCACAGCGGACGATCTCCTTTGCCATCTCCCTTGTCTCATCGTCAAATAAGACTACATGGTCGCTGTCCCAGCGCACAGGTCTTGTGATATGCAGGGCAATCTCCGGATAAAAGCAAAGCAGGGCAGGAATCTTGTCGGAAACCATCTCTGCGGGATGGTAATGTCCGTTATCCATCAGCGGCAGACAGCCATGGGAAGCGGCAAAGCTTAAGGTAAACTCTGCGGAACCCGCCGTATAAGACTCCACACCGATACCAAACACCTTGGACTCCACACAGGGCTTTACCAGCGCCCTGTCATAGGGCTCCGACAAAATCTGCTCAATGGAATCCTTATAACGCATACGGGGTCCCATCCTGTCTGCCGGAATGTCCTTAAAACCATCGCCAATCCAGATATTCATCACACAGGGCATCCCTGTCTCTTTTGCAAAATACTCTGAGATACGCACGCATGCCTTTCCGTGGTCAATCCAGAATTTTCTTGTCTCCTCATCCGGGCTTGTCAGGGTCAGCCCATCCTTCACCTTATCATGGGAAAAGAAGGTAGGGTTAAAGTCAATTCCCATATTTCTTTCCCTGGCAAATTCCACCCACTTTGCAAAATGCTCCGGCCCGATCTGATCCCGGTCTACAAACTTACCTTCCTCAAAAATTGCATAGCTGGCGTGAAGGTTCAGCTTCTTTTTGCCCGGCATCAGCTTCAGCGCCTGATCCATATCCTGCATCAGTTCCTCAGGCGTCCTTGCTTTTCCCGGATAATTGCCCGTGGTCTGAATCCCTCCGGTCAAAGGCCCGTCATGGTCAAAACCCGTCACATCATCCCCCTGCCAGCAGTGAAGGGAAACAGGAATTTCCTTCAATCTGGCAATCGCCTGGTCGGTATCCACTCCTATCTGCGCATAACTTTTTTTTGCGGATTCATATCTTTCTTTCTGGTTCATAATAAACTATACTCCTTCCTGTCCTGTATCTATTGCCCAATCTCTGAATCGTAGATTTATCTCAGGCTTCCGGCTCATAAGTTACAATCGGAAAAGACTGATAAATGCAGCTCCTTGCATCCTGCAAATCATCCAGCTCCCCTTCCGCTATCATCTGGGCGGCAATATTACCGATTGCAGTGGCCTCCACAGGCCCTGCCAAAACCTTCCGCCCCGTGGCTCTGGCCGTTAGGCGGTTTAAATAGTCCGCATTGGAGCCTCCTCCCATAATATGAATGCTCTCATAATGACAGCCTGTCATCCCTTCGATTTCCGTGACCGTAGCCGCATAGCACCTGGCAAGGCTGTTGTAGATCACAGCCGCCACCTCCGCAATCCCCTGCGGCGCCTGCTGCCCCGACTCCTCACAGGCTCTGCGCACCTCCTCGGTCATATTTTTCGGTGCGAGGAAGCGTTCATCATTGCAATCCACCAGAGAGGAAATTTTGCATTTCGAAGCCATATCGCAGATTTCTCCGAAGCCCAAATCCCCGCCAATCTCCTTCTTTACCGACTGTATCATCCAAAGCCCCATAATATTTTTCAGATACCGGAAACGGCAGTCATAACCGCCCTCGTTGGAAAGATTGGCCTTTTTGCTCTCCGGAGAGCAGTCAGCCTTTAAAAGCTCCGTTCCCATCAGCGACCAGGTTCCCGAGCTGATATAAAGGGCATTCTCCTCATTCCCCGGCAGCGCCATCACCGCTGACCCTGTATCATGAGCCGCCGGATGCACCACCTTACAGTTAAATCCCACTTCATCCTGAATTTCCTGCTTCAACTCACCAAGCTCACTGCCCGGCATATGGATCTGCATAAAAATATCCTCCGGATATCCCAGCTTTCTTATTAACTCCTTATCCCAATCCTTTGTGACCGGGCTCAGCAATTGGGTAGTGGAAGCAATCGTGTACTCCGCCGCCGCCTTACCCGTCAAAAGATAATTAAAATAATCCGGCGTCAAAAGCAGCTTTTTGGCCGCTTTTAGCATTTGCGGCGCCTTTTCCTTAACCGCCATCAGCTGATAAATGGTGTTAAAGCTCTGCTTCTGGATTCCGGTCAGGGCATACAGTTCATCCTCATCCACAATCTCGTAGACCTTCTCATCCATTCCCTTCGTCCTGCCATCGCGGTAGGCCGTGGCATTTCCAATCCGCTCTCCCTTTTCATCCAAAAGGACAAAGTCAACCCCCCAGGTGTCAATTCCAAGGCTCACCGGAAGTTTGCCAAGCTCTTTGCACTTTTTCATCCCGTTTTTGATCTCTTCAAACAGCCTCTCCGACTCCCAGACCAGTTCGCCGTCCTTCTCCACCATTCCATTGGGGAAGCGGTAAACCTCCTCCAGCACCATCCTGCCGTCTTCCTTGTGAGCCAGAATGTGGCGTCCGCTGGAGGCTCCTATATCAATCGCCAGATAATACCTCTCCATACCTTCTCCTTTCCGGAAACTTTGCAGGAAATGTTCTCCGTTCCTTTTCCCATTCCCTGTTATATTTCTTAGATTGATTGTTATTTTACCGAAAAAACAGGGTAAAAAAAAGACACCTTTTGTTTAGAAAAGTGTCCTTATTTGCTGGGGGTATTTTGAGGGTCAGAAAGTGCTGATTTTATGCGTTTTTTGTGGAATGTGCAAAAATTCATCATATGATTTTTGTGCAATATCACATGATAACTCGGTATAACTTTGCATAACTTGGAATAACTTTTCCTGCAATTGGTGTATAAATTGGTGTACGAATTTTATCCCTATTACATTAACATACATTCTTTTTCCAGTGAATCCACTTTTTCAAATTCTTTCTGAATCCGGCATAAATCCACATGATTATATATGTTCATCGTTATATCAGCCCGCTTGTGTCCCATAACTGTCTGCAATACTTTTATATCTATTCCTGCCTCTGCCATCCTCGTACATGCCGTATGTCTTAAAATATGCGGGGTGATCATTGGCAGCAGTTCCGGCTTGCGCTTTTCTTTCTCCGCAGATTTTTCTTCTTTTCTATTGTACTTTTCACAGGCAGCTATCAATGCATCACCAAATCGCCTGGGAATGATCACATTATTCTTCCGGCTGTTCAGGAACACAAAATTTTTGTACCCGTCAATTTCTATGCCGGAATTAATGCTGTTAAAATACTCATTCCTCTTCATATCCTGCAAAAGTGTAAGCGCCTCTTTGCTTAATGGTATAGCCCTGTTTGCATGATCTGTTTTAAGGCTCCCGGCTTTAAAGCAGTACTTGCCATTTACACTGTAATAATGCAATTGATGTTCAATCCTCAGGACTCCACTTTTTAAATCAACATTATCCCAGGTTAACCCTAACGCTTCCCCCCTTCTGAGTGCCGTTTCTAAAATCAACGATACGATGGGTAAATACTTTGCGTAGACTTTATCCTTGCTCAAAAATTCAGTAAATTTATTTTGTTCCTTCAAGGTCAAAGCCTCTCTTTTATTTAAAGGATCGTATGGATATTCTTTCAGGCAGTCTTTAGCGGGATTTTTTCTTATCCAGTTGTTATCAACCGCTAATTGCAAAGTTGGAAAAAGAATGTTGTTGTGCATTATATGAATACTGCCATTAGATAACCCTGATTCTGACATTGTATCATATATATTGAGGATATCCATTTTACTGATAGTCTTTATCTGCATATTCCCAATGTAATCAGCCTTAATATGCTTATTATACATGAGCAGATAATTCTCTTTCACATTCTGTTTTAGCCGCTTTTTTGTCCTGATATATCTCTCAAATAATTCATTTAACGTGATAGAACTGCCATTGGTATCTATGTGATCCATTAAATCTTTTTGAATTTGTGCTTCCTTTTCCCTTAAAGACAAATCCTTCTTTTTACCTGCCGGGTATGTATCAGTTTCTACCAGCCGCCAGCTATATAAAGTCTGTCTCTCACCAGCGGAATCACAATACCGATACATATATCTCCCATCATCCCGTTGTATCTCGCCCTCCTTTAAAATTCGTCCTTTATTATCTTTTCTCTTTTTAGACATGAACTCTCCTCCTATGAAGAGAGCCTTGATATGATATTTTTATAATACCATACACAAGGCTCCAAATCCATTTTTATTATTTTCATTCAAATTCGCCATCGTCTTATTTATATTGCAGTCAATTTCTCATCAACATATTTTTCAAATAATTTTTTCTTTATGCGCGGCCTGCTGCCATTCCATAGAATAAACTTTTCGTTTCCATGTTCTTCTATAATCTTTCGGATTTTCTTGTCACAGATTCCAAAATATTCAGATGCTTCCTGAACAGATAAGGTATATTTATCCCACCATGGGATCTGTAAAGTGTTTTGCTTGATTTCTGGCATTCTTGTAAACTTCACACTCCAATTCATGTAAATTTATATTAAAAGGCACCACCAATCCAATCAGCGGCACCTTATATCAAAATTAATAAATCAATATTCAGTTTTCAAAATTATATAAATCATTCATCTTGTCATTCTGTCTATACTAATTAGAGCATAGCATACATAAATAGGGAAGCTATGTTCTCTGTGCTTTGTTTTTGGTTACGTAAATTTTTTATTATAATTATGTTCTGGTTAACAACTACATCGAAACTATGTTCCGGCTACCATAATGTACCAAATTATGACATAATAAACTATAAATAATCTTGTAAAGGCATGGTATTATTATGGATGTAAATAATTTAATTGCTACAGCAAAAAATATCTCTGATGTGGCTCCACAAGCATATTCTGACATTATTCAACCACCTGCGCAAAATATAGGGAAAGCTTTAGGCACGGTCACTGAATTGTTAAATACCTTTCTTACCCCTGTTGAAATAATTAATAAAGCGGTATCTATCAAGAAAGAAAAGTTTCTTATTGAATATGAAAATAAGATAAATTCTATCCCAAAAGATAAACTATGTCCTCCAAATTTTGCCATCATTGCTCCTATGGTGGATCACTTAAAATACAAAATTACAGAGGATGAACTACGTCAAAAATACGCGAAACTTATAAGTGAGGCTTCAAATAGTGATAGCTTAACTAAGCCATTATTGTCTTTTGATAATATTTTAGATCAATTAAGCCCCTACGAAATTGAACTGCTTGCATTATTATTTTCATCAGAATCTGATCAAATTTATCCGCTCGCATCAATTACTAAAACAAGCAAAATAGGATATAACATAATTCATGAGAACATATCAAATGTTTCATTTAAAGATTTTAAATGGGATACCATCTCTATTATGTTATCAAACTTTGAAAGAGTCGGGATAATTCGGATAGACCATACTCAGTTTATTCATCCAAAAGAAGAAAGATATAGTTATATTACAAACTCTGATTTATACCTCAAAATCAAAGCAGAGTGTGATCAAATGCGTGCTGATACTAATCTCTCATACCCTGAGAGCTCAATTAATGAATATATGTTTTGTCTTACCGAATTTGGGAAATCATTTGTTGAAACAGTTATTCTTTAATAATTCTTTCAACAATTCTTCCATCATTTTGGGCATTGCATTGATTAATTCACAAAGTTGGTTTGATAAAGATTCTGAGTCCTCAATATATTGTTTAACCATTTCATTTGCCTGGAATTGATTGCTTTCAAGATTTTCTATTCTTCTCATAATACTGTTATATGTTGTTTCATCAATCCACATTTTAAAAATCTCCTTTCATAGAACCGCACCCATATTTCAGAGTGCGGCATAAATTCTTTTACTCTAATTAATAACTACCATACTTCAATGTCATAGTCGCATCATGCCAACTCTTCTCTATTGCTTTATTTGCGACCTTTTCCATCTTGTTGATAATGCGGTCAGCATCATTCACATCTCCATTAACTGTAATAAGGCTGTCATAATGCATATTCACATTTCTATTTACATTGACTTTTTCAATCTCTGGCTGTTTTATCATTGGCTCAGGGAATTTCTGTTGCTGATACTTTGGTGCGAAAGGGGAATCCTTCAGTGATGCAATTGGTATCTTCTGTCCAGTAGAAAGAGGGATATAATCAAGTTTTATATATTCAAACTCGTCATCACTTCCTGTATTTCCACTGTTAGATGTTTCATTTTTCAGTTCTTCTATCTGCTTCTCATTAAGGATTAGCCCTCTTTAACAGCTACCATTGTATCCTCACCCATGGATTCTGCTATGGGATTGAGGGGGTTATCCTTATTCTTCTTTACGACACCACCCTCGGCATACCGGTTTACATACTGTCTAATTCCACCAGAGCCTCCGGAGGATTTATTAATTGTTTTATTGAGGATAGCACTAACACCAGCAGTGGCAGCGCCTAAGCCTGCGGTTGAACTACTTGATGGGGCATTTGCTACAGCCCTGTTATAATCCTGCTGTGCGGCTCCCATTGCTGCTATGGCACTTGTGGCATTATTCGCCGCTGATGCAACACCATTTAAACCGCTTGCGATACCATCTAACGCACTTTGGATATTGCTGATATTATAACCGCCCTCAAGTGTATTGATCAGACTGTCATGCAGTGCCTGCGTCATATAGTTTAAGTTTTCTTCACTGTAATAGGATGACGCAAGCTCATTTACAAGGTTGTCAGCACGTGTGGCAAACATATAAGACAGGGTATCTGCTGTTTCATTCGCTTTATACTGCAAAGCATACACTTCATTCTCTACACCCATGATGTTGCCAATGAACGCACTTGTACCTGCAGAGAGTACATTGCCATAACTGGCTATTGCATGTTCACCATTCTGCCATGAGGTGATAATGGCATCTGATACCGTTATTCCATGCTGGGTTGCGATATAAGCAATCTCCTGACCAACTACATCGGCATTAGCCTTGACAGTCTCAAAAGATTGTGCAATGAGTGTTTCACGCTCTTCAAGGGACGCTTTTAATGCTTCGATTTCAGCGTTCCTGGCTTTCTCATAATCCTCATACTGTTTATTGAGGGCATCTTCCTGGGCTTCAATTGAATGGTCATACTGCTCATTTTCAAGGTCTTTCCTTGCTTCTGCAAGCTGTTCCTCTAACTGTTTCCTTTTGGCAACTGTAGCGGCTGTATCATCATTCTGCATAGCGGCTATCTGTCGTTCAAGGTCAGTGACGGATTTCGTCTTTTCAGCAATTGTCTGCTGGTAGTCCTGGAGATCCCTTGCGGCTTTCAGGGCATCAATCTGTGCATCTATCAGTTCCTTATAAGCGGATATTTCCTTCTCAATCGCGTCAATTTCTTCGTCAATACGTACCTCATTAAGGTCAATAATGGCATCCTTTATAGATTCGGAACTGTTTACAGCGTCCCATTGCCCTGATGACAATTCAGAGAGCTTATCCACATATTCCGTGGCTGAGTACTTGCCTGTGCCATAAGCATCATTCAGGTCGTCAATCGCGTCATTGTATTGCTGTACCTGGTATTGTGCAAGCTCATACTGCTGGGTAAGGAGCCCTAATTGTGCAAGCCCTTCCCTTGACCAGTTAAAATTGCCATCTGTTACTTTAAAATCATCAAACAAGCCCCTGAGATTGGAGAGTTCTGAATCAAGGTCTTTGAACTGTCCCTGGATTCTATCGAATACATCCCAATGGAGTTGTAACAATTCATTGTCAAATTCCTCAATGGCTTTCTTGCAGTCAAGGATATTGCCTTCTACATCGCTGAGGGAATTTGCCATTTCAAGCCATTCGTCTGTTCCTTTCTGTACCCTTCCGGAACTAACGGCAGAGGACATCTGCTCTACAAGTTTTGCTTTTTCTGTCTCTAATAATTCAAGCTGTTTCTTTGACTGGTCAATCTGTGCCGTAAAGAATGACTCGCCAATCAGTTCCCCAGCTTCTTTAAGTAATGCTACCTGTTTCTCTATCAGGTCTTTTCCATCTTCGCGGAGGTTGAACTGGTTAGAGAATTCCTCCATGATGTTATTGAATTTCTCTAATTCTAACTGTCTGATTGCTGTCCTGAGTTCTGCTAACTCCTGCTTACAGTCAGCTACCTTGTCAGCCCATTGTTCGTAGTCCTTTATTGCTTCTACGACTTCCTCATTGCCTTCACCGATAAATGTGGTGAGGTCAACAGCACCATCTTTTACTTTGGCGGCTATATCAGAAGGAAGCTTGGACAAGGCTTCATTTGCCTTTTGGGTGTACATGTTTAAGGCATCGGAATAATTCTTGAACTTTTCTTCTGTAACCCCTAATTCTGCATCTATCAGATTATTCTTTGCAAAAGAACCGGTTACATTATTAAGGTTTGTTTTCAGGAGTGCAAGGGCATTGTCAAGGACTTTTACCCTGCGCTCAAAGAAATCGAATAACTCTTCGTATTCATCCTTTGCCTCTTCAGCGGATTTTGAGCCTTTCCCTTTTGCATCATCAAGGGCACTGTTATTTTTATCCTTCTCTTTTTCAAGGTCTTTGATCTTATCAGCGTAATTATGGCTCCCTATACCGCCGTTGGCTGAATTTACCGTATCCGCAAAAGTACCCTGTAAGTTCTTGAGGATTTCAATCTGGGAGTCAATGTTGGAGATGGCCTGTTCATATCCTTTGATGTCTACTTCAAGTCCATTCTTGAACTCATTAAGGCTTAAATCACCTTTTATAAAGTCACTTACATTTGAAGTAAATTTGCTTGGGCTTGTCAGTTTTTTAATTCCGCCAGTATTGGTGCCGCTTTTCCCAGAGTATATCGCATTAGGATTGCCTACAGTCTTTCCTGTTGCTATATTTGCGACTGCAAGTGCCGCATCCGCCGCTTTCATCATGATGCCGCCTAATGAATGCTGGGAGGCTTCGGAATTGACTGCCATACCATTTGCCATGGATTCCGTAGCAGAATTCATATTGATTGCCATGTTGTCAGCAACTTCCGCTTCATAATTGCCTAACTGTTCCGTATTGGCTGCCATACCTTCTGCTGTCTGGGCATAAGACTGTCCAACCTGGTTATTTTTGGATATTTCAGCTTCAAGCTCCTGGTTTAGGAGGTCAATTTTATTCCTTGCTGTCTCTATGTCAATCTGGCCTTTTGCAGTGCCAACCTGATTAGCAATTTCAAGCTCTGCAATAGCGGTTTCTTTTCGTGCTTCCAGTTCCGCCTTGTCAGCTTCCAGCTTAGTGATCTGTGCATTAATAATAGATTCATCACCAGCAAGGATGCTCTTTACAACTTCCTCATTTAACTGTATCTGACCATTGCCAGCGTACACAGCATTGGTAAGGATTTCAGGGTACATCTGTGCCAGTTCAGCGGCGGCAGTAGTGGAAATAGTAAGCCCATCGGCAACAGCTTCCTGCACCTTTGCAAGGTTTTCAAACTGGTCTGTCACGCTTTGGATTACATTTGCAGTGTCACTCCATGTAGAGCCGATAGAAGTCGCGTATGCTTCCATACCAGTATCTCCGTAGGAGCTAAGGGACTGTAAGGAATTGATGAGTGCGTCTACCTGGGCACGTTCTTCTTCTGTATTGATGGATTCTTTCAATGCCTGTAATTCCTTGATTAATGCGTCAGGCTGTTGTGCGATCAGGGTGCTTAACCCTTCTGAGAGGTTCCCAAATCCGTCTGCTGCTAAGTCTATATAGGGGATGAGTGCTGGGAACTGCTGCATGAGGTCAATGACTGCTGACTCATCTAAGGTGCCCTGGTTGAAGGAATCCAAGGCGGAGCGGAGGGTGGAGATAGATGACTGAATATTGTCTATGGATTCTTCGTGGTCAGCGATTGTGAATGTTACGGGGGTATCGTTTAGGCTCTCAATATCACCTTTTGTCTCCGCTATTCTCTTTTGAAGCTCATCAAAGCCAATCTCATTATCAGGATCAAAAGAAAGCGCAATACGTTTATCATCATCTGAAAGCGAAACTAAATCATTACGGGAGATACCGCCGAACATTCCCTCTAACAAGTCATTGGTATTATCATATGTGCCGTTCATCTTCTGAATTTCTGTTACGATATTAGAAGAGTCCTGATAGAGTTGGTTCCAGTATTCAGCCATAGATTTTGCTTTTTCTAAATCACTGTCTGTCAAAAGCCCACTGTCAACCGCTTCCTGCGCTGTCTGGTAATTTTTCAGATATTCACCGCTGTTAATTATTAACTGCTCTTCAATGGATTGCTGTTCTTTTAGAAGTTCATTTCTCTTTTCGGTCAGCTTTTCAAGTGTCCCTTCTATTTCAAACCTGGCATGCCCTGTTAATGAGCCATTATCAAGCCTGCTTTGCAGGGAGTCGATTTCTGCTTCAACCTCTGCCAGTGAGGATTTATCTGCTTCAAACCTTACAGAAAGATATTTGAACCCTTCTTTGTTATAACGATCATATTCCCCTTGCTGTTTTGCGGTAAGGCTGTCAGCATCGAAATAATTAGAAAAACTTGTGCCAATCTGGTTTTGGTATAACCGTTTCTGTTCTACCTCCAAGATTTTCTCTTGAAGCTCTAATTCCTTTTCAAGCTGTGAAATCTTTTGGTTATCAAAATCTGACTTGTATTCAAGGTTATTTAGTTCTTCGATTTGTGATTTCAGGTCAGAAATCTTGGAATTTACCACACTTACTGCCTCTTGTGATTCTTCCACTGTCTCATTGAATTTATCAAACGCATTGGCAACTCCTGTTATTATTGTCTGTACTGCAAGACTGCCTAAGAAAGTCAGGGCTGTATTTAACAGGACAGTTTGAAGTCGCAAATCTTCTGTTGCTTGTCCTGTAGACTGAAGATAACTTCTATATCCTTTTAGGGAAGCGGGTGCATCTTTGGAGCAAGTGGAAAGGTATTTCTTTAGAGATGCGCTGTTCTTAACTACTGAATAGTTGAATTCCTCAATATCTGCCTTACCACTTTTTAACTTATTATTCCAAATTGCTATAGCTTCTCCGGCTTCCCCATAATGCTTCTTCAAATCTTTGATTTTGCTTATATCTATACCGAAAATATTTCCTTCAATATCAATCTTCTTGTTTTCTTTATCCCAGACTTTGGTAATCCCGTAATCTTTCTGCATAACTGTCATTGCAGTATTGATAGTAGTAAGCAAAACTGGAATCTCGCCAAAAGTATCAATAGCTTTTTCTGCCCCTTGGATCATTTTATCAAAGAATGATATACCGCCCAATACCGCATTCTTATTTGTAATGCTATTAATCAGGCTGTTCCAACTGTTCTGAAGCTGGTTGAGTCTTCCTCTCCAATTGTTGGCGGATTTCATAGCCTCTTCAAGTGCAGATCCAGAGCCTTGTGAGTAATCAACAAGCATTTTATCAAATAATTCCATATTTTGGAGCAATGCAGCTAATTTAGTTGCCTGATGCTTGCCGCCTATGTTAGTTAGAATTTCGGCTCTCAAAGCATCATTTTCATCAAGCTGGTTAAATGTTTTTGCCAAATCCCGGATGATTGAGATAGGATCACGCAATTTCTCTGCACCATTTACAAATTCAGTCATAGATGCATTTGCCGCATCCAATGTATCAGTAATCTTAGATGACGTAATATTCTGCAAATTAATGAGAATAGATTTGATACCATTTCCTACTTCTCCACCTTCAGCTTTTGTAACAGCTTCAATTGTGCCGATCATAGCAGACAAATCTTCTACTGATACTCGATAACTCGATGCAACTGTTCCTGCTTTGCTCATTGCGGCAGCCATATCAGACATCGCCACTGAATTTCTGTTCGTGATAGAATTTTGACCATCAAGCACTGCATTTATTTTCTCTGCCTCACCATTAAGTTTATTGTTATTCGTTAGTTTATCTGAACCCAAACCCCTTCTTTTTCTCCAAATTAAATAAGATACAGGATACTTTAATCTGGCGCATTTTCTGTCAGATTATTTCATCTCTGTATCTTTTGTGCTATCATTTTTTCTGATGCACAGAAAAAGGCTGGAACCCCAACCGACCAAAGTTTGTGTTCCAGCCCTCACCATACCATGGCGGACACGTCCGCCACAGCCATGCTTATGATAACAGCTGCTACAGAGGAATGCAATGAAATTTCACAAGATTTTTATGATGCTGCCATGGATTCCATCCAGACCAGCCAGATGGAATGCTCCTGCGGGCATTCCGGCTGCCTTGTGGGGCACGGGTCCTATACCCGTTCACTAAAGACAGCCCTGGGAAAGATTCCCTTGCGGATCCGCAGGGTACAGTGCAGCTTCTGCCATGCCACCCATGCCCTGATGCTTTCCGGCATTGTCCCTTACTCCCAGGTCCCGCTTGTGGACCACGCAGCCATTGCCTCTTCCTATGAAAACGGCGGCAGCGGCATGGAGGCGATGGATAAAAATCCCGAGCTTTCCCCCAGCCAGGTTTTCTATATCCTTTCCCTTTACATCCGCCTCTGGCGCCAGCGCCTCTTAAGCGAACACATCCCCCTGTCCCCGGCCCATGCCCTTACCGCGCCCTGCCTGCGCTGCTTCGGCCGCCAGTTCATGCAGATAAAAAGCACCAGGAATGTCCTCTTTGCGCCACCTACATAACTTTGGGTGATTTCCCTGCCCGCCTCCTTTATGATGGGAAAAAACAAAGGAGGTTTTTTCAAAATGGAACAGGAATACAGACATGCCATCGCCCTGATGCGCTATTCGGCCATCGCGCCCCTCATCCCCGGCCTGCCGGAAGGGTATAAGAACCTTTCTGACTATCTGGAGCAGGCCTCCCGCAAGGGAGTGATGCACCCGGACGGGGAGGTAAAGAACTATGCGCCCAAAACGCTGTACAAATGGTATGCGGGCTACAGGGAGGGCGGTTTCGACGCCTTGATGCCCTCCGGCAGGAACGACTGCGGCAAGCCCAGGAAGCTGGACGGCGACCTGAAGGAGCGGATCGCGTACCTGAAAGGGCATTACCCAAGGATGAGCGCCGCCGCCATCTTCCGGCAGCTCAGGGATGAGGGATGCATAAAGCACGGGGAAGTCTCGGAATCCACCGTAAACCGGTATGTGAACAGACTCGCCCTGGAAGCAGGGGACATACCCATACAGGACATGCGCAGATACGAACGCCCCCACATCAACGAAGTCTGGTGCGGGGATTCCAGCGTGGGGCCATACCTGAAAACGCCGGATGGAAGGAAACGCAGGGTATACATAACCGCCCTCATCGATGACGCCAGCCGCTTCGTCACCGGGGCAGGCGTATTCTTTGAAGATACCTTTGCAAACCTGATGTCGGTGATGAAGGGGGCCGTAGCGAAGTACGGCGTCCCCCGGGTGTTCAATTTCGACAACGGAAGCGCCTATAAGAACAAACAGATGGAACTGCTTGCCGCGCGTATCGGCTCCACCATTAATTACTGCAAACCCTACACGCCGACAGCCAAGGCCAAGGTGGAGAGGTGGTTCCGGACCATGAAGGACCAGTGGATGGCTTCCCTTGATATGAGGGACTTTCCCTCCCTGGACGCTCTTTCCGGGAGCCTTTCCTCCTATGTCCGCTCCTACAACCTTTCCGCCCATTCTTC
>ERZ808044.103-NODE-103-length-117753-cov-13.933852_pt1 | contig 117753 bp, 105 predicted proteins | sample MGYA00380195_ERZ808044 | MGnify/ENA primary metagenome ERZ808044 (study PRJEB31490, sample SAMN06133423) | mouse gut metagenome | isolation source: Z7_2 | host: mice | place: China: Chengdu | collected 2015-05 ...
GCTTTCAAAAAAGCGGGAATCCTACATTAATACCTATTTCTCAGTTTAATCCTGCAAACGAACTTCACGGATTCAGGTTTCTTTAAAAAGATATAAAGGTACCTTGACAAATGACTGATAAAGGAATAATATATAAAGGTACCTTGACAAAGAAAGGAGAAACAATTATGGAAAAAAGAGTAGAAAAAGATTTATACGAAACCGATCAGCGGGAAACAGACCGCAGAGCCCATTACGAGGCGGCAGATCAAAATGATAAGATGATTATTAACTTTCGGGATATCAGCCATACCATGCGTGCATTGAGTGAAGGAAGGGGGAGTCAGAGACGAATCCTGATCATGCTTTTAGAGGCTGGGACAATTACCCAGAGAAGACTGACAGAGCGTCTTGGCATTCAGCCCGGCTCAGCCAGTGAGGTGCTTGCCAAGTTGGAAAAGGGCGGCCTTATTACCCGCACGGAAAGCTCTGCAGACCGCCGTACCACCGATATAGCGCTGACAGATCAGGGAAAAAGCATGGCTCAGGAAGCGCTCAGACAGCGTCAGACACGCCATGAGGAGATGCTTTCTGTCCTGACGGAGGAAGAAAAAAATACACTGCTTTCATTGCTGGAAAAGGTGAACAATGACTGGAGAGAGCGCTACCGGAATCTGGACTGTCATCCGCATGGCAGACACGGTGACGGACATGGACACAAAGAGTGCCATGGGCATGGAGAGGAACATGGGCGAGGGGAAGGCCACGGACACGGAGAACACGGCGGGCACCATCATCATGAAAATGAAAAACACAGAAGCGAAGGACGGTGAAACTCATGTGGAAATATATCAGAAGCTATCTGTTTTATGCAGTCCTCGCCGCATTGTTTATGATCGGCGAGGTGATGATGGATCTGATTCAGCCGGGACTGATGAGTAAGATCGTGGACAATGGGGTATTGGGACTGGACAATGGCGGCGTGGGGAATCTTTCGCTTGTCTGGCGTCTGGGGGGACAGATGATTCTTCTTGTCCTGTTTGGAGGCTTTTGCGGTTCCATGAACAATGTCTTTGTGCATATGTCGGGACAAAATATCGGTAATGAGATCCGAAAGGACTGCTTTCGCAGGATCATGACCTTTTCCTTTCCCCAACTGGACAGCTTTGGTACCGGTTCCATGGTGACAAGGGTGACTAACGATATCACACAGGTGCAAAACTTTGTATCACAGTTTGTGCGGGGGATGATCCGCACCACTCTTTTAACCTTTGGAAGTATGTTTTTTATGTTTCGGTTAAACAGAACCTTCGGACTGATTGTGCTGTGTGCCTTTCCCTTTATCGTTGGCTGTATGGTATTTTGCCTGCGGAAGGCAAATCCTATGTTTATGAAGCTGCAGGGGCAGCTTGACAGAGTCAATGCCATTATGCAGGAGGATATTTCCGGCATCCGTATCATAAAGGCCTGTGTGCGTGAAGTTTATGAAAAGCTCCGTTTTGGTAAGGCCAATGATGAACTGATCAAAACCCAGCTTCAGGTGCTGATCATCTTTGCGTTTATGAATCCGGTGGTCAATGCAATCATGTATCTTGTAGTGGCTGTGATTTTGCTTGTGGGCTCCTTCGATGTGAGCAGCGGCGTTACTACTCCGGGGGCCATTATGGCGGCAATTACCTACACGACCCAGCTTCTCAATGGTGTGCTGATGCTGGTGATGCTTTTCCAGAATATTTCAAGAGGATATGCATCCTGGAAACGTGTAAAGGAGGTGCTTGAGAGCGAACCGCAGATAAAGGACGGAAGTGATGATGCGGCAACGGGCCTGCGCGGTGTGATTGAATTTAAGGATGTTTCCTTTTCCTATCCCGGCAGTGGGCAGACAGTTCTCGAGCATATTAATTTGAAGATCAATCAGGGAGAAACAATTGCTGTTATGGGGGCTACCGGGTGTGGTAAGACCACCCTGGTCAACCTGATTCCCCGCTTTTATGACGTAACCTCCGGTTCCGTTCTGGTTGACGGTGTGGATGTGAGGAGATACAGACAAAAAGACTTAAGGGAAAGGATTGCCATCACCCTGCAGAAGAGTGAGCTGTTCAGCGTCTCTATCGGGGAAAATATTTCCTGGGGAAAGTTAGGAGCAACAGAGGGTGCCATCAGGGAAGCGGCAGAGGTGGCACAGGCACAGAGCTTTATTACTTCCTCGGCGGCGGGGTATGACACGCCTGTTGCGGAGCGGGGAATGAGTCTCTCCGGCGGCCAGAAGCAAAGGATTTCCATTGCCAGAGCAGTCCTGAAATCAGCGGAAGTTCTGATCTTTGACGATTCTACCAGCGCGCTGGATTTAAAGACAGAGGCAGACCTGTATGCAGCCCTGCGAAAAACCCGGCCGGAAAGTACAAAGATTATCGTTGCCCAGCGTATCGCTTCGGTGCGCGGAGCCGACAGAATCGTTGTGATGGATGGCGGCAAAATCGCCGCAGTGGGAACCCATGAGGAGCTTTGGAAAACCTGCCGGATTTATCAGGATATCTGCCGCTCGCAGAGCGGAGAAGACATGCTGGCAGGCTGAGGAAGGGGTGTGGATTTGATATGCAGGAAAAAAGAGAGGAAAAAGGCATTGAGCAGAATATTCCGGGCATGGTCAGCCGCGGGCAGAGATTTGCCGAGGTGGAGCATGCCGAAAATATGGGAGCAGTGCTGAAACGGATAGGAGTATATTTTGCAAAAGAAAAAAACATGGTTTTGGGTATGCTCTCAGTGGTTATTCTGGGAACGCTGTGCGGTGTCTATGCGCCGAGTCTGCAGAGCAAAGCCATCGATATCATTGCAAAGAGCAGAACGGGGAATCTGTCGGCAACACTGATTTTAATGACGGCGATTTATCTGCTCTACAGCGGAGGACAGCTTATGCAGGGGCTGATCAGCGCCAGACTGAGCCAGCGCATTGTAAGCCGGATGAGGGAGGAACTTTTTGACAAGCTGATGGATCTGCCTGTCCGCTATCTGGATACCCATTCCCACGGCGATGTGATGAGCCGGATGACCAATGACATTGAAAACATATCCACAACCGTATCCCAATCGCTGCCATCCCTGTTTTCGGGTGTCCTGACGATCATCGGAACGGTGACGGTCATGCTCTGGTACTGCTGGCAGTTGGCATTGCTCAGCTTTGCCACGGTGATCCTGACCGTGATTGCCACGAAAATTCTTTCAGGGAAAGTGCGCAGGTTCTCCCGCAGGCGTCAGAGACTGCTGGGACAGCTCAACGGTACGGTGGAGGAAATGATTTCCGGCTATCGGACAGTGGTTGCCTATAATCATCAGGAAGTTACTACGGAAGAATTTTGCCGGACCGCCGACTCCCTGACGAAGGCCGGAATCAGAACCGACATTTTCAGTGGAGTCATGGGACCGATCATGAATTGCATTGGCAATATCGGTTTTGTGATTATTGCAGCTTTCGGAGGATATTTTTCGGTGAACGGCCTGATCTCCGTGGGCGTAATCTCCGCATTTATTGTTTATGCCAAGCAATTCAGCCGCCCCGTCAATGAGATCGCCCAGGTTTACGGACAGCTCCAGACAGCGATTGCCGGGGCGGAACGTGTGTTTATGGTGCTTGATGAAGAAAATGAGGATAAGTCCGGGGAGACCCTTGCAGAGACAAAAAAAGCCACTGTTACCTTTAAAAATGTTAAGTTTTCCTACGAGCCGGGCAGAACCATTCTGCATGATTTTACGCTGACTGTCCCGTCCGGAAAAAAGGTGGCTCTGGTGGGCGCCACGGGAAGCGGAAAAACCACAGTGGTAAACCTGCTTATGAGATTTTATGATATTGACAGCGGGGATATTTTTATCAATCAGCAGAATTTAAGGAATATTTCAAGGGACAGCCTGAGAAAGGATGTGGCTATCGTTTTGCAGGATACGGTTTTGTTTTCGGATACCGTTTTGAACAACCTGAAATACGCAAATGCCGATGCAGGGCCGGAAGAAATTGAAAGGGCAGTGGAGCAGAGCCGCTGTAAGGAAATGTTAGAGCTCCTGCCGCAGGGGTGCGATACGGTACTGACCGGGGCCGGGGAGGCGATCAGCCAGGGACAGCGTCAGCTCCTTGCCATTGCCCGTGCCTTTGTGGCTGATCCTCAGATTCTGATTCTGGATGAAGCCACCTCCAATGTGGACACCCGCACGGAAAAAGCCATTCAGGATGCCATGCATCTTGTCATGCAAAGCCGTACCAGCATCGTGATCGCGCACCGCCTTTCCACCATCCGCGATGCGGATATCATTGTGGTTATGGATCAGGGAAGAATCGTGGAAAGCGGAGATCATGATACCCTGCTTTCACAGAAAGGAAAGTATTACGATCTCTACATGACTCAGTATGCGGGGATTGCTACCTGAAAAAAGCTTATGAAGCAATCTATTTTTTGTGAGGTGCGGCCAGTGATCGATAGGTAAACACAATGGCAATGCAGGAGATCACAAAGGTAAGAACATCCGATACCGGCATGGAATACAGAACGCCGTCCAGATCAAAGAAAACCGGCAAAAGCAGCGCAAAACCCACACCGAACACTACTTCCCTGATCATGGAGAGAAGAGTGGAGAGCAGTGCCTTTCCCAGGGACTGCAGGTAAATAAATGCTGCCTTGTTGATGCAGGCAAGGGGAAGCATACACAGGTAAATACGGAAAGCTTTCAGGGCAAACTCCGTGTAGTAGCTGCTTTCATTGGCTGCGCCGAAGATTTGAATTAATTGTCCGGGCAAAAATTCTGCAATCAGCAGTGCCGTGGCACCTACAAGAGCTTCCGATATCAAAAGCCGTGTGAAAAGCTGCGCCGCCCGATCTTTGCGTCCGGCCCCGATGTTGTAGCCCACAATGGGAATACATCCGGCGGCCATACCAACCACAATGGATATGACGATCTGGAAAAACTTCATGACAATTCCCACCACAGCCATGGGAATCTGTGCGTACTGCTCCTGTCCGAATATAGGGTCAAGACTTCCGTATTTGCGGATCATATTGTTGATGGCAGCCATGGCGGCAACCAGAGAAATCTGCGATAAAAAGCTGCAGACGCCAAGGGGAATAAATTTTCCGATAATATCTTTGCTTAAATGGAAGCTGTCCTTTTCCAGTTTTACAGCTTTTAAGTGGCAGAGATACCAGACAGAAAGCGCGGCGGTCAAAATCTGACCTGCCACAGTTGCCACCGCGGCGCCCATCATCCCCCACTGAAACACAAAGATAAAGACAGGGTCAAGGATAATATTTAAGAAAGCTCCTCCAAGGGTTGCAAGCATGGCAAACTTCGGGCTCCCATCGGAACGGATAACCGGATTCATGGCCTGCCCGAACATATAAAAGGGAATGCCTGCCGTGATGTAGATAAAATACTCTTTGGAATGAAAAAATGTCTCATCATTCACCCGCCCGCCAAAGGCAGTGAGAATCTGGTTCTGGAAAACAAAATAAATCAGAGTCAGAATCAGGCTGGCGGCAATGCATAAAATAATGGCATTTCCAATACTTTTGTGGGCATCCTTCTTATTTTGCGCACCAAGACAAAGGCTTACAAAGGCGCAGCAGCCGTCCCCGATCATGACGGCGATGGCCAGAGCTACTACAGTTAAGGGAAAAACCACTGTGTTGGCAGCATTTCCGTAAGAGCCCAGATACTCCGCATTTGCAATAAAAATCTGATCTACGATGTTGTAAAGGGCGGCAACTAAAAGGGATATGATGCACGGAATGGCATATTTCCTCATGAGAGCGCCAAGCTTCTCCTCCACAAGGAAGGAGGGATTGTTTGTTTCGTTCATAAAAACCTCCTCATTTTCCATCAAAAAAGCGCATGGACAAAGGCTGGATTTACGCTTTTGGCTACACACTTTTCGGGATTTGTTTTGTTTGCAATAAAATAAGCGCGTGGCTTTCATCAACTGGATTTACGCGACTTAGCCACACGCTGTATATTTAGTATAGCAAAGTGGATGGAGGATTTCAATGGGCATTTTTGATAAAATTTTAAGATAAATTTGCTGATTGAATATAACTCTTAGGTATCAACTGATAAACAAAAGGAGACTTCCCCGGAAGCCTATTTTTTTATACGATAAAAAAGGAAACAGAAATGAAGTATCAGCAAAGCGCAGCAGAAAGGCGGAAAATATGGAAAACAAAGTTTTGGAAACCTCAAAAGCTGATTCAGTTTACGTTTACCGCTCTGGTCTATTAAAAGGAACGAGGTATTGTAAATGAGCGGAACAAAGAAAATAAGCAGGACATTTCAGATAAGCAGTTCACGCCTGATGTATCTGGCGGTGGCAAGTCTGTTTTTGGCAGTCCTTTCCGGAAGTCTTTTGGGGTGTTCCCAAACAGAGAGTACACAGATGGCATCCGGAACACTAAAGCAGCAAAGCGGGGAGCAGAAAGAAGCGGTTATGGAAAATAACACATATGAATATGGCAGTGGAATCCCGGAGGAATTAGAATACATTCCGGAGGGATATACGCAGCCGGCAAAGCAGCAGGGAACACTTGAAAAACTGGAATATCAGACCTATGAATCCTTTTCCTATGAGGAGCGCAGTGAAAGGCTGACCAAAACGGCATGGGTTTATCTTCCCTATGGCTATTCGGAGGACGAGAAATATAACGTCTTTTATTTAAGTCATGGGGGTTGGAGCAATGAGACTACCATAATGGGTACGCCGCAAGGATATCATTCCTTCAAGCATGTGATAGATCACGCTATTGAGGATGGAAAAATAAAGCCGCTGATTATCGTCCTTCCCACTTATAATAATACCAGTGAATCAGACAGCGGGGATTATTCTCTGGCGATTCAGCTCACGAACAACTTTCACAATGAGCTTGTAAATGACCTGGTTCCTGCCGTAGAGTCAAAGTACAGCACTTATGCGCAAAGCATTGATTCAGAGGGGCTTGCCGCATCCCGGGATCACAGGGGATTCGGCGGGTTTTCCATGGGCTCGGTAAATACCTGGCGTACCTTTGAATACTGCCTTGACTATTTCCGATACTTTCTGCCCATGAGCGGGAGCCTTACCACGGATGGGGAATATATGGCAGATATCGTGCGCGCTTCCGGGCATTCGGGAGAGGATTTCTTTATCTTTGCACTTTCCGGTACCGCAGACTTTGCCTATTCGGCATTTAAGCAGCAGGTGATGGCCATGGGAAGTGTTGTGGACGGCACCTTTGTATTTGGAAACAATGAGCAGGAGGGAAATCTGGCATTTCGTGAGCGTGAGGGGTATGTCCATGATGGGACGGCTTCGGATGAATACACATATAATGGGCTTAGATTTTTCTGGAATCAATAGTGATTGCATTTTGCCGCCTCCTATGCTATAACGTATGCTATGGTATACAAAAATCTACGGCAGATAACGAATCGGAAAGATTAACAGGAAAAAGAAATCGGAAATAGTACGGAGGTGGTAAGTGTTGAATATCAGTATCAGGAAGGAAGCGCCTGCAGATTATCGCATTGTTGAGGAGCTGACGCGGGAAGCTTTTTGGGGAAGTATGGATCATCCCACTTGCGATGGAGAGCATCTGCTGGTACACAAGTTAAGAGAGCTGCCTTCTTTTGTGCCGGAGCTCGATTTTGTTGCAGAAGTGGAAGGTAAAATTGCAGGTCACGTCATATACAGTCTGGCGAAAGTGGTGACGCCGGATGGTCGGGAAATAGAAGTTTTGAATTTCGGTCCGCTCAGTGTTCATCCGGACTATAAAAGGATGGGAGTGGGTTCGGCTCTGATGCGTCACTCCATTGCCGAGGCAACAAGACTGGGGTATCGTGCGATCATTTTTTACGGGCATCCCGATTATTACCCGAGATTTGGGTTCAGGAGAGCGAGCCGGTATGGTATCGTGTCCGCTGACGGGAGCAGCCGGGACGCATTGATGGCGATGGAACTCTGCGATGGCGCTTTGGATGGTATTTCAGGCCGATATATCGAAGACGAAGTCTATGAGGTTGATCCGGAGGAAATGGCTGAATTTGAAAAGGGGTTTCCCTGCAAAGAACCGGTTCAGCTTACGCCGGCTGAAATCCTGACCGATCAACTTCCCGAACGGGTAAAACAAACATTTGCGCAGCATGGAATCAGGTTTGTAGCCCAGTTGCAGCGATTCAGCGGCGCAGAACTCCTTAAATGGGAAGGTATGGATGAGCAATTACTGGTAAAAATCAACGGAATACTCTCACAATTGGGACAGCCCTGCAAAGTGCTGCCCAAAGCTTGATGCTGAGCAAAGGCAGTCTGAAAGAATGGCTGAGTATGGAGGCATATTCAATGGACTTTAACAGAACGGACGGTAAAGATAAGGATTTTATAGAAAACTGCAGGCTTCTTGACATGGATTTGGACAGGCGTGTCGGGAAGAAAATCAAAAGAGATAAATACAAAAAATATAACCGGTTAGATGAAATAAAAGAAGCTCTGTTAATGGAATGGGCTGTGGAATTGGGATATAAAAGAATGATTCTTGAAACAGGAGAGCTATTGGTTGAATCCTGTGCTGTATATAAAAAGCTGGGTTTTACCGTAATTCCCAATTATGGGCCGTATGTGGATATGCCGGAATCGTTGTGTATGGCGAAGGAGTTGGAAAGAATGATTTTTCAGGAGTGATTGAATAGACTTTGCAATCTGGCTGTGATATACTAAGAACGTAGCAATGAAAATCTACGAGCCATAATAGAAAGCAGGTGATCATATGCTATCAGGTATTGAAGTGACAAAAGCCGCACTTGATGACTTTGCAAAAGTCCAAAGGCGTATGTTATTAGCAAAAAAGGAAAATGCAGTTGAAACATATGCAGATCTGAAAGAGGAATATTTAACACTGAAAGCATTATTAAATGTTTCAGGTGTAAACCTTACAGAAATTGACAGAATCAAGGAATGAAAATTTAAATAAGCGTATAACTGGCAGGTTAAGGTGTAAAGTCTTTCATTATCAAAGGACTTTACACTTTTTTAACATAAGGATGGCTCGCGAAGCGTGACATCCGTTGTTATTAGTCAGGATACTGGGGAGGTAAAAGCAATGTCCAACACAACCAAACTGGCGTTGGAGGCGTCTCTTAAGAATCTTCTGTTACATAAGTCCATTGATAAGATCACCATAGCCGACCTGACCGCAGACTGCGGAATCAGCCGGATGTCTTTTTATTACCATTTTAAGGATATTTATGATCTGGCAGAGTGGGTGTGTTTGGAGGATGGAAAAAAAGCCTTGCAGGGAAAAAAGACCTATGATACCTGGCAGGAGGGAATGTTGCAGATTTTTGAGGCAGTGATGGAAAATAAGCCCTTTATACTCAATGTGTACCGCGGTGTAGGCAGGGAAAAAGTTGAAAATTTTCTGTATAAGCTTACCTTTGATCTCCTGGCAGGGGTGGTGGAGGAGAAATGTGCGGGAAGCACCCTGACAAGAGAAGATAAGGGGTTCATCGCTGAATTTTATAAATTCGGCTTTGTGGGTATCATGCTGGACTGGATTGACCGGGGAATGAAAAATGATTATGAAGAGATTGTCCGGCGGATGAGCATTACCCTCCATGGGAATATTGCTAATTCCATCAATAATTTTGAGCAGGCAGAGAAAGGATGATGGATCGTTATATAAACAGATATTGTTTTTGGTATTGAAAAACCAATCTGTATATGATATCATAAAACCACGCAATGAGTGGAGGAAGCATGGAAGAGAATAGAATTAGAAAATTAAGAGATGAAACAGGAATGAATAGGAGGGAATTTTCAGAACATTTTGGAATTCCTGTAAGGACAATCGAAGAGTGGGAGGCAGGACGCAGAACACCACCTGATTATTTACCGAGACTTATTGAGTATCAGATAAAATATGAAAAGCTGATTGAAGAAGTTAATAAAAGGAATGAAAAAGAGATAGAAGAAAAAGGAGAAAAGGTGTGATTAATTTTGTAAATGGTGGACAGAAAAATATATTTGCGGCAAATTCACTGAAAAATAATATTTTGAAAATAAAAGACCGATATACCGGTACAGCATATTTTGGTTTTGCATTATCGGAGTTGGATAATGAGAGAATAATAGTTGATGCGCTGATGGTGACGAAAGAAAAGGGAATTCTGGCTATAAATTTTGGTACAGGAAATGAAGCGTCTGATTTAGACCAAATGGATCGAATATACATTTTGCTTCGAGGACTTTTGGAAAAAAATCAGGGGTTAAGAAATAGAAGGCAATTAGCAGTTGAAATCCACAATGTGACATACTGTATTGCGAAAACAAGTGATATGGAGGATTTCATAGATGAGCATTCATTTATAGAGTTTTATGAAAATATCGAGGATTTTGAGGATAGGTATTTCGAGCCTCTAAATGAGTCTCTGGATAAAATTGTCTCAGCGAAACCCAAAAAGCTTAGAAAGAATGTCCAGAAACAGGATTCATTGGGCGCTAAGATAAAAGAAATTGAAAAGCAGATTGCCAATATGGATGAATGGCAGAAAGCGGCAGCTTATGAGGTTCCGGATATGCCGCAACGCATAAGAGGTCTTGCCGGTTCCGGAAAAACAGTTGTTTTGGCCTTAAAAGTAGCCTATCTGCATTTTCTCAACCCTCAGGATGACATTGCAGTTACTTTTTATTCAAGGTCATTATATGAACAATATAAAAAACTCATTTCTGAATTCTATATGCAGTATAGCGGCGGAGTGCAGGTTGACTTTGAGAAAGTACACTTATTGCATGCATGGGGAACTGACAGAGAGCCTGGGCTATATTCAGAAGTGGCCAGGAAATTGCAGGAAACAATTTACACTTATAATGAGGCTGTGATGCGCTATGGACGTGAAAGGGCGTTTGAGGGGATATGTAAAGATCTATTTACGAAAATGGAGATAAAATCTGTCGATAATATCAAGATGTTTGATCACATACTTATAGATGAGGCGCAGGATCTGCCGCCATATTTTTTTAGAATTGCCTACAGATTGTTTAAAGATACAGATAAAAGAAGGCTGGTATATGCGTATGATGAATTACAGAATTTGAATCAAAGCACAATGCCTTCGCTGGGAGATATGTTTGGCGTAGACGAAGAGGGGAATAGCCTGATAGAAATTGGAAATGAAGATGATTCGCCAAAGACCGATATTTTACTTCCGATATGTTACCGGAATACTAAATGGGCCCTTAGTCTGGCACATGCTTTGGGTTTTGGCGTATACAGAGAGACAAAAAAACAACCTTTAGTTCAATTTTTCGAGGATTTAAATGTCTGGGAGCAAATAGGGTATGAGGTGGTTTCCGGTAAATTGGAATACGGTGCGCAGGTTAAACTGATGAGGAAGGCAACACCACAATATTTCGAGCAATTACTTAAACCGGAAGAGGCAGTTGTAGTACATCCTCAATTTGAAGATAAGAATAAGGAATATACATGGATTGCCAGACAGATCAAAAAGAATATAGAAGAAGATGAACTTGATCCGGATGATATACTGGTTATTTTTCCGAATGCGCTTGACGCTAAAAAACATTATACTCTATTTATGCAAGTTCTTAAGCTTATCGGCATCGAAAGCATTATGCCGGGAGTTAATGTAGACAGAGATACGTTTTCTAAACAAGGCTGTATCACCTGTACCCATATCTATAGGGCTAAGGGAAATGAAAAGCCTATGGTTTATTTAGCGGATGCCGAGTATGGATGTTTACAGTCAGAAATTGTCCAGGCGCGTAATGTTCTCTTTACAGCAATAACACGTTCAAGGGCATGGATTAGAATCACAGGTGTAGGGAGTGGGATGCAGCAAATTGAGCGGGAAATAAAGAAATGTAAAGAAAATGATTATGCACTGGAAATAAAAATCCCAACTGAAAAAGAGATCAGGGAGCTGAATCTGCTAAATAGAGGAAATACAGCTAAAACTGAAAAAATGACGAAGAGCGTAGAAAAAACCACTGAAGAATTGATAAAACTACTTAAATCAGGAAAAGTAGAAATTGATGAAATCCCACAGTTAAAAGATTTGGCAAAATTACTAAAATAGAAAAGGAAAAAGCATTTATGCGAGAAATACCCGTAGATAAAATAAGCAGGCAGTTCGAGATTATTTCATCTTCCTGTGAGCCCTTTTTATTAAAGGAATGCATTGAGCCTGAAAAAACAGAAAGAAAGATTACTTATAAAAATGAGGTTAAACAAAATATTAATGAGAGAAGTTTAAAATCTCAAAAGTTTTTTAATTATTGCAAACAGTATGTAGCTTTTTTTAGGAGCAGATCCTTTGAATTCCTGTTTATCGATTATTCCCTGGGAAGATTTGTATATGAATTTGATGATAGGGATTTTCTGATTTCTTCTAATTTGTATTGGAATCCCTGTCCATTGAATATGCAGTTTATAAAGGAAATAGGATTGAGTGGTCTTGACGTCATGGAATATATAGACAATATTGCCGATAAAGAGAAGCTGGAGTTAGACCAAATCAGCTTGAGAACTCCGATAAGATTGGATTATATAAGAGAGTATAATGATAAAAATATCGAATATCATCCGCAATGGCATATGCATTATCAGCATAAAGATACAAGAGCAAAAACTCAAAATATGTTATCATTATATAGCTATATACTGTTTATTTTAGAGAATTGTTATCCATTAATTTATCAGGCAAAAGAACATGAAGAAAAAATAGATATGTTGAGAAAGTTAGAAAGGGAATCAATACAAGGATTTAAAGTCAGGAAAAGTGTACATGGTATTTACGGTAATAAAATACACACCGTAATTGGATTGGAGCATTGAAAATTACCTGTATAATTTCACATAAAGAGGGCTTATGAAGAGAACTTCTGCCAAAGCTGAAATTTACTGTGCACAGAAGGTCTTCCGAAACTGCCTGGGATTATATCCGGTATAGTGCTTAAAAAATCTGGAAAAGGTGCTGATATCGTCAAAGCCCACCTGCTGCATGACGTCGGAGATGGGCAGAGAGGTATTCTCCAGTAAGGATTTGGCCCGTTCCACCCGAAGTTTGGTCCAGTAATTTAAAGGCGGTACTCCCATATGGGTTTTAAACAGTCTGATAAAATAATTGGGATGGAGATGCATAAGCCCGGCAAGCTCGGCAACAGTGATTTTGGAGGACAAATGGCTGTTCATATACTCAATGACCTGATGGATATCTCTCTCGGGGGAGGAAGGCCGCTCAGGCTGGGGATGATAGCCCTCTTTTTGCGCAAGGCGGATGTAGGTGCTGACAAGCTTCAAGATAGCAGCTTTTTCCTGCATTCTGGCAGCCAGATCCATCTGTCCTGACAGAGAGATGATTTCCTGAAACAGTCCGTCTAAAGTAGCTGATTCTGGGACAGTGACATAATAAGGGAGACCCAGGCTCTTTAAAGCCTGGTCATCTCCCGTTTTTAAATCAAAGTGCATCCAGTATTTTTCAATATAGTTCTCATTGACATGATAGTAGGAATGCCTGGTGTGGGCAGGAATCAAAAAGAGCATTCCGGGAACTGCGTGAAAGGATTTTCCTTCGATGACCAGTTCGCACTCACCCTTTCGGATGTAATAGAGCTTGCTGAAAGGGCAGCTTACATGGTATTCTTTCCAGCTTTCGCCGCATCTGGTATAGCTTCCGTAATAGTAGTGTACATAAAGATTGGAGAAAAAATCCACTTCTGCAGTTTTCATAGATTTCGGATTCCCTTTGCTGCTCTCTGCCCTGCAAAGAGCAGTTTTCTTAACATAAGGGCAGTTCGCGAAGCGTGCCGCCCGTTGTTTTAAATCAGTTCCAGCTCCAGTACGGTATCCCTCTCGTCGTAAAGCCCTGCAACGCCCAAATCCACATAGGCGTCATCGGGATAATTTTCACCATTCCAGGGACGGGATAAGGGAAGCTCTGAGCCGTCCTCCAGAAGGCGGGCCTTTTTCAGCTTACCCTCCAAACCTTCTAAGCGGAAGCCTCCCACGCGCCTGTCGTAAATATGGGCGTAGAGCATCTTTCCATTCTGGGTATATCTGCCCCATTCCGGCTTGGGCAGAGAACTCTTTCCACAGCCGTAAATGCTGTCGGAATTGACGCGCATCCATTCCCCTACTTCTTTGAGAATGCGGATACTGTCACGGGGGATATCGCCCTTGGCATTGGGACCTACGTTGATCAGCATATTACCGCCCTTGCTGACACATTCCACCAGCATGTGGATTACATTTTCCGTGGTTTTGTAATCCCAAGGCTTATTTTTAGCATAACCCCAGTTCTCGTTCAATGTCAAACATAATTCCCAGGGTACATCTCTTCCCAGCACATCTGTCTCGCCCTCCGCCGGCATCATGCACTCCGGGGAAACAAAATCTCCTGAATGGAGGTCGGGCTCTTCTTTTCTGGCATCTCCGCCAAGGCGATTGTCGATGATAATATCAGGCTGGAGCTGGCGCATCATCTCAATTAATTCTCTGGAGTGCCAGGTTTCGCCGCTCATGTGCTCAAACTGCGTGCCTTTTAAGCGTTCATTATCATAGGAAAAGTCAAACCACATGATATCGATCTTGCCGTAATTGGTTAAAAGTTCTTTGACTTGGTTGTGGAAGTAGGTGATGTAATTATCCCAGTTGTGCTGAACATCCTTGTAGGCCTCATTATCCCTCATGGGATGCTGTCTGTCTCCGTAATGAGGAAAATCAGGATGGTGCCAGTCAATCAGAGAGTAATAGAAGCCGATCTTGATTCCCTCTGCCCGGAATGCTTCCACATATTCCTTTACCAGATCACGTCCGCATTTGGTGTTGGTGCTCTTGTAGTCGGTGTATGCAGAATCAAACAGACAGAAGCCGTCATGATGCTTTGTGGTCAGCACGGCGTATTTCATCCCGGCTTCCTTTGCCAGCTTCGCCCATTCCCGGGGATTGTAGCGGACAGGATTAAATTCCTCAAAATATTGCTGATAGTCTTCTACGGAAATTTTTTCATGACTCCTTACCCATTCCCCGCGGGCAGGAATGGCGTACAGCCCCCAGTGGATGAACATGCCGAATCTGGCCTGGCGGAACCATTCGGTGTGTTTTTGTCTTTCTTCGTATCGTCCCATAATCATTGCCTTTCTGCGTTTAGCCGCCGCTTAAATATAGTGATGCCGTAGTTAGTGCATCTTGTCTGACCCATTATCTTTTTAAAGAAAGTGTACCATGTATAGCGGATAAAAGAGAGCGGAAATAGTAACAGAAAGTTGGTAAAAATTAACTTAATATGGATTGACAAAATTATTCCGGTGATTTTACAGAATGAGATTTTGCATAGCTGCGAGGTGTCATTCCAGTTGCATTTTTAAAAATTTGTACAAAATACTGTGGATTATTAGAGAATCCCACCTGATCTGCAATTACGCTTATCTTATCATAGTCTGGTTTGGAGAGCAAAGCCTTAGCCTTTGTGATGCGCAGGTTTGTCACGTATTCTGTAAATTTTTGTCCGGTTTGACGCAGAAATTCCCTGCTTAAGTAATCCTCATTCATATAAAGGATGTTGGAGGCAATCCATTTTAAAGAAAGATCTGAGTCTGAAAAATGGCTGTCCACATAGTCCAGTATTTGATTGATATAATCTTTATACTGGGTATGTTTTTCGGACGGTATAAGAATCTTTGCAGGAATCAGCTCGTTAATTTTTTTTCGCTTACGGATTTCCAAGGCGGCTTTTTGCACAGCCTCCATGATCTGATTTTCATTGCAGGGTTTCAAAAGATAATTAGATACCCGGTATTTAATTGCCTGTTTTGCATATTCAAAATCAGCGTAGCCGGAAAGGATAATAAACTCGATGACCAAGTCTGTTTCAGCCGTCTTAGCGATGAGTTCTAAACCGGACATGCCAGGCATTTTTATGTCTGTCAGTACGATGTCCGGCTTTTTTTCCAGGATCATGTTCAAGGTTTCAGGGCCATTTTTACAGGTGCCAATCAAATCAATCTGCATGGATTTCCAGTTTATAATGGCGCTGATGGCTGTTCGGATAGCGGGTTCATCGTCAGCAATAATCAGTTTCAACATAGTTTTTTTCCTCTTGTTCTGTATAGGGCATCGTGATAAGCGCGACTGCCATCTCGTTTTCATTGTATAAGGTAAGGCCGTAAGAGGGACCGAACATCAGCTTGATCCGTTTATCTATATTTAACAGTCCGATGCCAAAGCCTTTGGCGATAACCGTTTCATTTTGGAGCTTTTCCAGTAAATGATCCTCAAAGAGGGATCCAGTATTTCGAACGAAGATTTGGAGCTTGTCCTCTTTAGTGAGGATAGAGATTTCGATAAAGCATTCCTCAATTAAATTTTCCATGGCATGCAAAATGGCATTTTCCACGAGAGGTTGAATGATCATTTTGGGAACTCGAGAGGGATAGAGGACAGGGTTTACCTCAATCTTGCAGTTCAACATGGATTCAAAGCGACATTTTTGGATGTTCAGATAATTTTCAACAAGGGCAATTTCCTCCTGGATGGTAAAGCTGTCACCGGATTTATGTAGAATGGCTCTGAAAAGATTCCCTAGAGATTCTACCATAAGGGAAATCGTCGAAGCACCGATGGCTTTGGCACGCCAGTTGATAGACTCTAATGTATTGTAAAGGAAATGAGGGTTTATCTGCATTTCTAGAGCATTGAGCTGCGCTTCCTTGACCAGCAATTCTTTGGTGTAATTAAGTTCCACTAGGTCGGAAATTTGATGCGCCATCTGATCAAACTGTTGATGAAGCATTCCGACTTCATCTTTTCTGCCTGAGTAATCATAGGTACTTTCAAAATCAAAATTTGTGAGAGAATCCTTGGAACTGGCAAAGTGCTGCATTTTTTTGATGAGATATCCGAAATGCTGGGTATAACTTTCGATCAGCTTTCGAGAAAAGAGAGTAATCAAAACAATGCAACCGATTAACAGCAGGACCGAAAGGCGTAAATTGTTTTGCAGAGTTTGGTATATGCTGTCATAGGATACAAGACAGGTATACTTCCATCCTTTTTGGTAAAATTCACCCTGAAGTGCAAAAAACCAGTGCCGGTTTATTTTTACGAGTTGATATCTATCACCTTGATTATCCTGGAAGGAGTCAGGAAGTGTGATATTGTTTCCCATGGTACTGTAAATGAGTTGATCACTGGAATCCTCAATCAGATAATAGAAGGAATCGTAGCTGATAAACATAGGACAACTGCTGAGCATCGCATCTAAATTGATACACAGGACCAGAGTGCCTAAGGGATCTAGGGTAAGGTTCTCATACTGGCGGATCTCTCGGGTTAGAATAAGCCCATGAGTAGGAGCATAGTCAGTTACCCAGACGGCCTTTCCGTTAGCGCTTTGGGCAGAGGAAAGGATGCTCTCAATCTGTTCCTCATTTAATGCGCCAGCCTTTTTGGCGTTTGTGTGACAGGCAAAGCTATCTGTGTAAAGGCTGATATAAGAGATAAAATCCTTTTGATGATTCTGAAAATAGGAGTGGAGGGAGCTGGTAATCTGTGTGTAATATTCCGCCCGGAGCGTGTTTGGAGGTGATTTTTTTAAAGCTCCTAGCATGGACTGTAGGCTTGCGTCTGACAGGATGGCATAAGAAAGCTGATTTGTATTTTCTAGCTTTTCGGTTAAGTCATTATTGGCGTAGTTTAAGGAAGCGCTGACAGAGTCCTGTAATAAATGGTTGTAATTAACTATCTGGAGCTTTTGAATAAAATAGGATGCGAGGACAAGTAGAACCAGACAGCCAATGGAGATCAACTGTATCTTCTGTTTCATAGAAATATCCCGAATCCATGTTTTTAAGGTATTTATGATGGTCACAGGAAATTTCATGATGAGCACCTCCCATTTACGGTAGTAATATTTCAACCATACTACATAAATTATCAGAAATCAATAAACAAATTCTAACAGATGAATAAAGGCGGATGGAGTTAAAAGTATAAAAGTCGGTAAAATTGAAAAAAAGCGCGGTTATTTATATATTTTTATTTATCGTATTTTACTATACTTGTGCCAACAGGAAAAAGAGAAAGGAAAATATGATATGCAAAAGGTACAAAAAGTTCCATCCGTAACCAAAAGCAAAAGGCGCAGGCTTTTATATAAAAACCGATACCTGTATGCTATGATGATTCTTCCTATGATCTATTTCATTCTTTTTAAATATAAACCAATGTATGGGATTTTGATTGCATTTAAGGATTTTAAAGTACGCCAGGGGATTCTTGGAAGTGCATGGGTAGGACTTAAATATTTTAAACAGTTTCTGGCTGATCCGGATTTTCATAATGCGTTTAAAAATACGATTGCCCTAAGCTTCTGGCAGATATTATTCTGTTTCCCTGTTCCCATCATTTTTGCCTTGATGGTAAATGAGATCAGGAGCAGTAAACTCAAAGGATTGGTTCAGCGGGTGTGCTGCTTTCCCCATTTTGTGTCTGTGGTGGTGACAGTATCCCTGATGATTACGCTTGTATCTAGTGATGGTCTGGTCAACCAAATTGTGGTGGCGCTTGGCGGACAGGCAAAATCCTATATGCTGGACTCGTCATGGTTTCGTCCCTTGTATATCATTTCCGATATTTGGCAGGAGATGGGATGGAGTGCAATTATTTATCTGGCGGCCATATCCGGTGTAGATACTCAGCTATATGAAGCCTGTGAAATTGATGGGGGCGGAAGATGGAGGAAACTTATCCACATTACATTGCCGTGTATTGCGTCAACCATTACGATTATGTTTATCTTGCGCATGGGCAGTATTATGACAGTGTCCTTTGACAAGGTACTGCTAATGCAGAATTCCAATACCTACAATACTTCAGATGTCATTTCAACCTTTGTTTACAGAAGAGGTCTACAGGGAATGCAATACAGCTATGCAACGGCCGTAGGTTTGGTGGAATCCGTGATCTGCCTGTTTTTCCTGGCATTGACAAATGCAATATCGTCAAAGCTCAGTGATACAAGTCTGTATTAGTGGAGGAAAAGTATGAGACGAAAAAAGATTCAGTTATTCGATGTGGTTCTGGGGATTATTATGATTATGATCAGCGTTGCCGCTGTTTACCCCTTATATTACGTGTATATCAACTCGGTTAGCGGTGGTGCATATGTGGGGGCAAACAGGGTCACCCTGTACCCAAGGGGATTTACCACTTACGCCTACTCTATTGTATTTCAGAATGCCACTATCGTCAGAGCTTTCTTTAACAGCGTTTTCTATACGGTGGTAGGGACGGCGTTGAGTGTGACGCTTTCTGCCTGTTGTGCTTACCCGCTTTCCAGAAAAGATTTTTATGGGAAAAAGATATTTACATCTGTCATTCTATTTACCATGTTTTTCAGCGGCGGCATTATACCTTTATTTTTGACGATAACGGATTTGCATATTTACAATACGATATGGGCGATTTTGCTGCCATCCTGCATCAGTGTTTACAACGTGATTGTAATGCGTACATTTTTTCAGTCGATTTCCTATGAATTGACGGAATCCGCATACATTGATGGGGCAAATGACTGGAATGTATTTTTAAAAATTATCATGCCTTTGTCAAAACCGATCCTTGCAACTATGATCTTGTTTTATGGAGTGGCAAACTGGAATTCTTTTTACAATGCACTGATGTTTTTGAATGATAAGCTTTTATATCCATTGCAACTGGTATTAAGGAGTATTGTCATAGAGGGCTCTACCTCTGAGATGGCATATATGGCTTCATCGGAGGGAAGCCTAGCCGTACCGATTGACACAAAATCCATCAAATATGCGGTGACAGCAGTGACAACGCTACCTATGATAATTATTTATCCGTTTGTATTTAAATATTTTGAAAAGGGGGTAATGATCGGATCAGTAAAGGGCTAAAAGAGAAAAATGGCTGGTAAGCTATACCAAGAAGGAGGGTATCAAGAAATGAAAAAAAAAGAAGTTTTAAGAAAAGCAATTGCAGTGTTAAGTGCAGTAACTATGGCGGCGAGTGTAATGGCCTGTGGGAATACCTCGCCAGGACAGACGGGGAGTGATTCGGCGCCGGCAAAGGAACAGGAAACGCAAAATACGGATACGCAAACAGAGACAAGTGCGGATTCAGGTACAGACACACAAGGAGGGAAGGACACCTGGCTGACGGATGAAATGGTAACGATCACCTATGCAAGATCAGAAAACAGCTTACAGCCATACAATCCTGATTGTGCGACAGTACAGTGGATCAGAGATAACCTGAACATTAATCTGGAGGTTTCAACCTATGCGGATTATGAGACAAAAATGAATACACTGTTAGCTGCTAATCAGCTACCTGATCTGTTTGGCATGTGGGGAAATGTCAGCGATGTTGTAGGGACGGAGTGCCTGCTTGAGCTGACGGATCTGATTGACCAGTATGCACCTAATATCAAAAAGGATTATGAGGAGATACCGGAACTTTCCCGATATAAAGTAAATGGCGGTATCTATACACTGGCACAGATTCGTCGGGATGAAAACTGGGAACAGGGTTCGGTTCCGTGTATCAGAACAGATCTTTTGGAAGAGCAGAATTTGGAAGTGCCTACGACATGGGACGAGCTTTATGATGTGCTGGGCAAACTGGCAAAAGCTTATCCGGATTCTATTGCTTATGGATGTAGAGGGGATGACAGGCTTCTCTTTAATTATATGAGTCCAATCAAAGGTCTTGGTGGGGAATACGGTCTGTATCAGGATGAGGACGGACAATGGCATATGGGATGCCTGGAAGATTCCTATAAAGAAGCGTTGCAGTATATTCATAATATGTACCAGGATGGTATTTTGGACAACGAGTACCTGATCGTCTCTGCGGACGACTGGAAGTCCGGGCTGGCAACAGGGAAATATCTGTTCTACTTTGATAATCCGGTCTTTTTGGATACGCTCAACACAACATTACGTGAAACAGATCCTAACGCAAAACTAGAACCAATCATGTTCCTGGCAAATGAGGATGGGGTTACCCTGAATTATGGTCATCCCAATAACTACTACAATGTATGGGGTATCAATGCGGATACAGAAAATAAGGAAGTTGTAATGAAGTTTGTCAACTGGCTCTACAGTGAAGAGGGCGGAAGGCTGATGAATTATGGAGTTGAGGGCGAGCATTATGAAATGGTTGACGGGAGCCCTAAGTTTAAGGACGAGATTGTAGAGGAGTATCTGTCCAGAACAGGAGATCCTACTTATGAAGCGGGATCAGAGATAGGGATTGGCGATCTTTTCATGGCAATGTCATGGTATTCTAACTATGATGCTGCATTTAAGTCCACCAGTGCAGAAGCATGGACAAGAGAAAATATCCATAAGGTTTATGCGGAACATATGGATTGCGTTATTCAACAGCCTGTTGAGCCTCCTTATACAGCGGAAGAATCTACAAGGATTACAGAGATCAATCAAAGCTATATGGATTATAGCAAAACAGAAATCAATAAATTTGTCAGCGGTGAGCGCTCCTTTGATGAGTGGGATGCTTTTGTGGAGGAGCTGATAAATAAAGGGGCACAGGAAAGAGTTGATATCGCCAATCAGGCAGAACAGCGTTTCCAGGAGGAAAATTAAAGATGAAGAAATATCTCTATCAGGTCGATCAAAACATAAAAGTGGTTGAAAGTGTGGATGTCCTGATTGTGGGAGGTGGATTTGGCGGCATTTGTGCCGCCTTATCCGCATCTAGGGCAGGCAGAAGGACAGCACTTGTGGAAAAGAATGCCTTGTTGGGAGGTCAGGCAGCAGAAATAGATACCTGGGGACTAGATGGATTTGTCAGTAGGGATGGACATCTGGTAGTGGCAGGATATCCATGGGAGATTCTCTGGAAGATTGTAAAAGAAGGAGGAAGTGATACCTTTTTTGATAAGTTTCCCATAGATATTATGGAGAAAGAGGGAATAGAAGCCGCGCTTCAAAAGGCAGGACTAAAAGAATATGTGCCATATATTCAGACAGGTACTTTTATGAATCCTTTTAACGATCAGTATGTGAACCCTAATGCATATCGGTATGTGGCAGCATGTGAGTTGGAAAAAGCAGGCGTGTCGGTCTTTTTGGGAATGCCGGTGGTGGATGTGATTATGGAGGACAACGCAGCAAATGGCGTTGTGATACAGGGAGAATTTGAGAAGTTTGCTATTCTGGCAGAACGGGTGGTGGATACCACCCAGGGGGCATCTGTGTGTGCGCTGGCAGGAAAAATATTTGCTCATCCTAAGGCGTATGTGGGGACGCTTCCGAGAATTGCAGGTGTGGATATCCATAGAGTGATTGATTATATAAGAAATACTGAGGATGAATGGTTTTTGCGTCCCATGGTGGGAACAAAGGCGGATCCTGACATAATGGAAAGCCTTGTAAACAAAGGAAATCCCCTGGCAATCCATGGCTTTACGAAGGCCCTTAACCAGGCAGTGAAGGAGTACCCTGAGTATGAGCTGATAAAAAGGATGGGTAAAAGCCTTATGTTTTTTTATGAAAGAGATACGGTGGGGGCTTATTGGGCGATTGATGACGTACTGAATCAGACAGATGTGTCAGATCCTGTAAAATATTCAGAGGCAATCCTGACAGAAAGAAAGCAGCAATGGCTCGTACATAAATTTTTCGTCAATTATGTTCCTGGATTTGAAAATGCCCATCTCCTGGATACTTATGCTAATATTTCGAAAGCATATCACCAATCGTTAGAGCCCTCAGGATTTACAGAATATAATATAACAGAAGAGGAAATCCAAAGCGGGATCTGTGAGAGGGAGGATTATATCGTGAAAATTCTGGGACATCCCATGAGTGGTCAGAATGCCGGAGGCTGGTATATTCCTCTGGCGGCTTTGACACCCAAGGGGCTGGATAATATTCTGGTGACAGGAAAGCCAGCATGTAGGAAAATTCACTATATTGCATCCTGTGCGCTGGTGGGACAAGCGGCGGGAGCGGCAGCGGCGGAGTCCCTTATAGAAGAGAAAAGTCTGCGGAAAACTGATCCGGAAGAGATACGAAAGTTATTGAGGAAGCAGGGGGTACTGATTTAGGATGAAAAAATTATATGGAATTACGGTGGCGATGATTACACCCTTTGATGAGGAAGGAAAAGTAGATGCTAAGATGCTCTCTACCCTTACCAAAAAGCTTCTTGACAAAGGGGTGAATTGCCTTTATCCTGGGGGAACTACCGGGGAGATGGTGCATTTAACTGTGGAGGAAAGGAAACTGATTGCAGAGAGAGTTGTTGAGGCGGCAGGTGGAAGGGGAAATGTGTTTATCCATTGCGGGGCCATGAAGCAGGAGGAGACGGAGGAACTGCTACAGCATGCCTATAAGATTGGCGCAGATGGGGCCGGCGTGGTAACACCCATGTTTCTGGGGGTGAATTCGGAAGAAATGGAAGCTTATTATGAAAACCTGTCAAAGTGCGTGCCGGACGATTTCCCAATTTATCTGTACAATATCCCGCAGTGCTCTGGGAACGACTTAAAGACAGAGAGCGCGGCAAGGCTTGCCGATATCTGTCCTAATGTGGTCGGTATCAAATATAGCTATGCTGATATGATGCGTACGATAGAGTACCTGAGTATTCCAGGTTTTAGTGTTTTGCATGGCTGTGACAAGATGCTTTCTAGTCTTCTCATGATGGGGTGTGACGGTACGGTCAGTGGTGTGGCGGGAGTCTTTCCTGAGCCGTTTGTTGCGGTTTATAAAGCATGGAAGGAGAAAAATGTAGAGCAAATGCAGCAGTGGCAGAAAGTATGCATTCGATTCTGCGATCTGCTGCGATGTGGCAGCAACATGTCCTATTTTAAGGAAGCGCTTAAGATGAGAGGCCTTGAGGTCGGCGGTATGCGCCCGCCCCAAAAGGATCTTGACAACATGGAAATAGGGCAACTTAGAGAAAAGTTGAACAAATTGTGTAAAGAGTCGGGTATTCTAATGACAATGTAAAGCGAAGCCCACGCGTGGTATACAGGGGGTGTTAGAATGAAATTTTTGGTGATGGGTTCTCTGAATTATGATTATGTATATGAATTGAACCATATTGTACAGCCCGGTGAAACGGTGGCATCCGTAAGAATGGAAACCCTATGTGGGGGAAAAGGATTAAATCAGTCGATTGCCCTGGCAAAAGCGGGAAGCAACGTCTGGCAAGGAGGAATGATAGGAGAGGATGGGGAGCTGTTGGTAAATACTGCTGTCAGATATGGGGTAGGGGTGGAATATTTGAAGACAGTTTCAGGAAGAAGCGGACATGCAGTGATCCAGGTGGATGCAAATGGCCAGAACTCCATTGTTTTATACGGAGGGAGCAATCGGAAATTTACAGAGGAATATATTCGTGAAACATTAGAGCATTTTGAGTCGGGGGATTACCTGGTTTTGCAAAATGAGATCAACCGAGTAAATGAGGTGATCCGGGAGGGTTACGCGCGTAGAATGAAGATTGTTTTGAATCCGTCTCCTTATGATGCCGAAATCCTGTCTTGGGATTTATCAAAAGTTTCTGTTTTTTTCTTAAATGAGATAGAGGGAGAGCAGATGACTGGCACAGGAGATGTAAAGAAAATGATTGCGATCTTAATGCAGCGTTATCCAGAGGCGGAAATTATTTTGACTTTGGGAGAAAAGGGGGCGTTTTACGGAAAAGGCGAACAGATATTTTTTCAACCAGCATTTCCAGTTAAAGCGGTAGACACAACGGCCGCCGGAGATACCTTCACAGGATATTTCCTTGCCGCCAGGTCAAAGGGTTTTTCCGCAAAAAAATGCCTTGAAATCGCAGCACATGCATCGGCTTTTGCGGTAGGGAAAAGGGGAGCGGCACCATCCATTCCTTTATGGAAGGAGGTTGTAATGGACACCAAACTTCGTCAGGCGTCCTTATGTTAACAACGGATACTTTTGATAAAGCTTGCGGTTAATTTCATTTTTAATCAAAACTCAAGGAATGATAAAAAATTTATCATCTGCCCTGTTTTGTAAGTGGAACCCTTTTTTTAAAAGTAATAGGATATGTTCATAAACAAACAGCAATACTATTTATATTAAAAGAAAGGTGGCAATACACATGGCAGACAAAAAGAGCGTTGGACTTGGAATGGCAGTTCTGGCGGCAGGTGCGGGGGCAGCAGCCGTTGCGGCAAAAAATTACAAAAAGGCAGGAACGGAAACGGCCAGAGAAGCAAAGAAAAAAGCAGAGGCGGCAAGGCGTGAGTACCGCAACACGGAAATCGGAAAATATGAAAAGAACAGTAAGGGAATCTACTATACAAATGGCAATTACGAGGCATTTGCAAGGCCGAGAAAGCCGGAGGGAGTGGAGGAGAAAAACGCCTACCTGGTAGGAAGCGGCCTTGCATCTCTGGCGGCGGCGTGCTTCCTGGTAAGAGACGGACAGATGCCCGGCTCCCACATCCATATTTTGGAGGCAATGGATATTGCCGGAGGTGCATGCGACGGTATCTATGATGCCACCAGAGGCTATGTCATGAGGGGCGGACGGGAAATGGAGAATCATTTTGAATGCCTGTGGGATTTGTTCCGCAGCATTCCTTCCCTGGAGACACCGGGAGTATCAGTGTTGGATGAGTACTATTGGCTGAACAAGGAAGACCCCAACTACTCTCTGTGCCGCGCGACGAAGGAGCGTGGGAAGGACGCCCACACAGACGGCAAATTTAATTTGAGCCAGAAGGGCTGCATGGAGATCATGAAACTGTTTATGACCAAAGATGAGGATCTCTATGACAAGACCATAGAGGATGTGTTTGATGAGGAAGTCTTTGACTCCACATTCTGGCTTTACTGGAGGACCATGTTTGCCTTTGAAAACTGGCACAGCGCATTGGAGATGAAGCTGTACTTCCAGAGGTTTATTCATCATATTGCGGGGCTTCCGGATTTCAGCGCCCTGAAATTTACCAAATATAATCAGTACGAGTCCCTGATTCTTCCCATGCAGAAATACCTGGAGGATGCAGGCGTTGACTTCCAGTTTAATACGGAAGTGACCAATGTGATTTTTGAGATAGCGGATGGCAAAAAGGTTGCCCGTACCATTGAGTGTCGGGTTAAGGGCGTGGAAAAAGGTATTATGCTCACGGAAAATGATCTGGTGTTTGTGACCAACGGAAGCTGCACCGAGGGTACCATATACGGAGACCAGAATCACGCTCCCAACGGGGATGCGGAGGTAAGGACCAGCGGCTGTTGGACTTTGTGGAAGAATATCGCCAGACAGGATCCTTCTTTCGGGCATCCTGAGAAGTTCTGCTCCGATGTGACAAAGACCAACTGGGAATCCGCAACCGTTACCACTCTGGATGACAAAATCCTTCCTTATATCACGGAAATCTGTAAGCGCGATCCCAGGAGCGGCAAGGTGGTTACCGGCGGTATCGTGAGCTGCCAGGATTCCAGTTGGCTTATGAGCTGGACCATCAACAGGCAGGGGCAGTTCAGGGAGCAGGATAAGGATAAGGTCTGCGTCTGGGTATACGGGCTCTTTACAGATGTTCCCGGCGATTTTGTGAAAAAGCCCATGCGGGAATGTACCGGGAAGGAGATCACAGAGGAATGGCTCTATCACCTTGGCGTTCCCACAGACGAGATTGAGGAGCTGGCGGAAAAGAGCGCAGTCTGTGTGCCTACCATGATGCCATATATCACGGCCTTCTTTATGCCCAGAACAAAGGGAGACCGCCCTGACGTCATCCCTGACGGCTGTGTGAACTTTGCTTTCCTGGGGCAGTTTGCCGATACGCCCAGAGATACTGTATTCACCACCGAATATTCGGTCAGAACCGCCATGGAAGCCGTTTATGGCCTGCTTGGCGTGGACAGAGGCGTGCCTGAGGTTTGGGGAAGCGTTTATGATATCCGGGAACTTCTCTCCAGCAGCGTGAAGCTCATGGACGGAAAATCCCCTTTGGAGATCGAACTGCCCGGCCCGTTAAACGCCCTGAAAAAGCCCATACTTCATGTGGTGAAGGGAACCGTGATTGAAAAAGTGCTGCGGGATTATGATGTGATAAAGGAATAACAGATTGCTTTTAGCAATCAAATATAGTATACTAACCTCAGAAATTTTTGAGAGAGTGAGGTGCTATTTATGGCAAGAGCGGCGACAAGAACAGCAAACGTGTATACTCGTGTTGATCCCGATACGAAAGAGCAGGCAGAGAAGATCCTTAACCAGCTTGGAATCCCTATGTCTAATGCCATTGGCATGTTCCTTAAGCAAGTGGTCATTCAGCGCGGTATGCCGTTTGAAATGAAACTGCCCGCCGTAATGCCTGTTGCGATCAGCGGCTTGACAAAAGAACGGTTTGATGCTGAAATGCAAATGGGTATGGATGACATTGCCGCCGGCCGTGTCATTGCCGCTGATGACGTCGAAGCAGAAATGAGGAGACTATACGGCGGATGAAAATTGTTTACACGTTTAAGGCACAGCAGGATTTACAGGATATCTATAAATACATTGCGTATACGCTTCTGGTTCCGGATACTGCCCGTAAGATGACGGACAGTATTATGGAAAGAGTACGCTCGCTTGCATCTATGCCGGAAAGGAACCCTTTGTATAAGGAGGAGCCCTGGCGTAGCCAGGGTGTCCGTTTTCTTCCGGTAAAGAATTATCTGATATTCTACACTGTCAATGCAACGGAAGGTACAGTTTTCATTGCCCGAATCATGTATGGGGGCAGGGATATCAGCCGTCAGCTTGAAGAGACAACTGAATGGCAGTGAGCTCTTTATACGGCCGCATCCGCCAGCCCGGCCAGCGTCCTCCACTTCCCGCTTCTGTACCTCAAAAGGAAGCAGATAATCCGGCAGATCCAGTCCAGAACCATGGCAATCCACACGCCGATCGCCCCGTACCCGAGATTGACTCCAATGAGATAACTGAATCCGATCCGAAAGATAAACATGGAAGCAATAGATACCACCATGGTATACTGTACATCATTGCAGGCCCTGAGCATATTGGGGAAGGTAAAGGACAGAGGCCAGAGCAGACAGGCACATCCATTGTGAATAAAGATAAGTGTCCGTGCCAGATTTGTTGTCTCCGGGCTTAATCCATATAAATCCAAAATCCAGCCCAAGTTCAAGAAGAGGACCAGGTTTAAAATTATGGTGGGTATATAGGCGATCAGCAACAGCTTTTTGGTGTAAATGCGAATCTGCTTTTCATCACCTGCTCCCACGCACTGGCCGATTACCGTGATCATGGCCAGATTGATGGCGCTCCCAATCAGAACGCCTACACTGTCCAGATTATTAGCTACCCCGTTGGCGGCAATCTGGACTGTCCCGAAGCCGGAAATGATGCTGACTACCAGTACACGTCCTAACTGAAAAATCCCGTTTTCCACACCGCTGGGGATTCCGATATAAAGGATTTTTTTCACCATCCTCAAATCCAGGTGAAAGGGTTCTCTCATAAAACAGATATCCAGAGCAGGATTTTTTAAGAGGAAATAGAGTATCACGCTGCCTGCCGCCCTGGAGATCAGGGAAGGGATTGCCACCCCGGCAGCTCCCATATGCAGACCGAAAATACAGATGGCATTGCCGGCCACATTGATCAGGTTGATCAGAATAGAGACCTTCAGTGTCACCTGAGAATTTCCCATGGAACGAAACAGCGCCGCACAGGCATTGTATACTGCCAGAAAAGGAAAGGAGAGGGCGGATATGGTCAGGTAAATCAGCGCATTTTCCATAACATCCGGCTCAATACTTCCGAAAAACAGCCTCAGCATGGGTTTCCTTATCAGTATAACGATTATGCCAAGCAGCAGGCCGGAGAAGATTACCGTATATAAAAGCTGATTGGCTGACTTTCTGGCGTCCTCTTTCCGTTTGGCACCCAGATATTGGGAGGTGACCACTGCGCCGCCTGTTGCCAGCGCCGCCATAATGTTGAACATCAGCATATTGATCATATCTACCAGAGAAACGCCGGAAACGGCAGCTTCTCCCACAGAAGAGATCATCATGGTATCCGCCATGCCGACGGTAATAGCCAGTGCCTGCTCAAAGATCAGCGGGACAATCAGTTTGCGCAAGTCTTTGCCTGAAAATAAAGGTTTCATCGCGATACCCCCTGCCTGTCATCGGTTTCCTTAAAAGCTTTCTCTTTCAGTTCTTTTACAATCATGACCACAATCACCTGAGTCAGCACAAAGGTGAGGCCGTCAGCCACCGGCTGGGCGAGCTGCAGTCCCAGTATTCCAAAGATTTCAGGTAAAATTAATATTGCCGGAATAAAAAACAGTCCCTGCTTGCTGATGGCGGTGAGGGTGGCACGGAAGCTGTAGCCGATGGACTGGGCCAGCATATTTCCGATGATGGTATAAGCCTGGAAAGGGAGGAGACAGCACTGCATCTTAAGTGCAAGAGCGCCAATCTGAATGACCTCTGCATCTTCTCTCCGAAATATTCTCATAATGGGGGTGGAGATGGCAAACATGATCACAGCCATGACAGACAAAAAAACCAAAGCTACCCGGCGGCAGAAGAAATAGGCTTCCAGCACCCGGTCATAGCGCTTTGCACCAAAGTTAAATCCGCACACGGGCTGGAACCCCTGGCCAAAGCCGATCAGAGCAGAATTGATAAACATCATGATTCTCGTCACAATGGACATGGCCGCCACAGCCGCGTCCCCGAAGCCGGAGGCCGCCACATTAAGCAGCACCGAAGCCACGCTGGCAAGGCCCTGCCGCCCGAGTGTGGGCATGCCGGCGGAGAGGATTTCTTTGAATACCCAGCCCTGAAAGGTGAAATACCGGGGAGCGGGCTTTAACACATTTTTGGAGCGGATTACCAGCACCAGTAAAATCACAAAACTCACAAACTGGCTGAAAATCGTGGCAATGGCGGCTCCGGAAATTCCCATGTGAAAACCAAAAATCAGGACAGGATCCAATATCACATTTAAAATGCCGCCGGTAGTGATGCCAATCATGGAAAGCGCGGCATTTCCCTGAGAGCGCAGATGGTTGTTGAATACAAAGGAAACAGTCATATAAGGAGCGGCAATCAATATGTACTGGCCATAATCCTTTGCATAGGGCGCGATAGTCTCTGTTGCCCCCAGCATCCGCACCAGAGAATCAATGCCCGCAATTCCCAGGACAGCAAGCAAAAGCCCGAGGGCAAAGGCGGTATAGACCGCTGTGGAGCAGGCTCTCCTGGCCTTTTCCAGCTCCTTTGCGCCCAGCATCCGGGACATAAAGTTTCCGCTCCCCATACCAAGGGTAAAACCGATGGCCTGAATCATGGCCATCAGGGAAAAATTCACTCCTACTGCCCCGGAAGCGCTGGTGCTTAACTGGCTGACAAAAAAGGTGTCGGCCATATTATAAATGGAAGTAATCAACATGCTGATGATAGTGGGCACAGCCAGTCTGGGAATCAGGCGGTTTATAGGTGTCTGAGTCATCAGGTTGTATTTTTCGTCGTAGCTCATTGCTTTCATCCGGTGTTTTCTCCGTTTCTCTTTATCGCTATCTCTTATTTTATATCCAAAATGACAAAAAAGGTATACCTATATTTCAAAGATGACAAAAATTTTCTGTCATATAGCACTTTGCCTGCTTTTTCGCTATAATGGGAAAAGAGTAGTTTTTACTGAGATGGAAATGATGGAATGTAAATAGGAGGTGTATGAATAATGAGTACATTAAAGAATGGAACTCTGTGGAAAGATACAAATGGCAATCCAATCCATGCCCATGGCGGCTATATTATTTTTCATGAAGGGTATTATTACTGGTACGGGGAAGATCGGAGAGAGGACTATTATGTGAACTGCTACCGTTCCACGAATCTGACAGATTGGGAGTTCAGGCATCATGTCCTTACCGCGCGGTCGAAAACGGAAGGCTGTCGCGTCAGAACGGACATTCAGCTCAGGAACTCTGATGGCGGTAAGGTGAACCTGGAGCGTCCCAAGGTGCTCTATAATAAAATAACAAAGAAATTTGTGATGTGGGTGCATTTTGAAAATGGGAAAGATTATCTTGATGCGGCGGTGGGGATTGCCACCTGTGATACGCCGGACGGTGATTTTGTGTACCATGGACATTTTAATCCCTATGGATATATGTCGCGGGACTGCACTTTGTTTCAGGAGGAGGATGGAACCGCATATTTTATTTCGGCGGCGCGGGACAATGCGGATTTGCATGTTTACCGTTTAGCACAGGATTATATGAATGTGGAGGCGCTGGTGCACAGACTCTGGCAGGGAGAGTACCGGGAAGCTCCGGCAGTGGTGAAAGTCAGAGAAAAATATTATATGCTTTCCTCCTATTGTACTGGATGGGCACCCAATCAGGGTAAATATGCATGGGCAGATTCTATGGAAGGAAGATGGAGCATGTTGACTCAGATCGGTGATGAAACTACCTATCACAGCCAGCCGGCCTTTATCATTCACAAGGATGACCGTATTTTGTATTATGGTGACAGGTGGGATGGTGAAGATTATTTTAATTCGAGTTATGTGATATATCCTTTGGAGGAGAAGGAGGGAAAGCTTGTTATGGAGTATGTGGAAGAGATTGAAATTTAATCCGGAAGGAATTTATTTTCTGCAACTCTGCCACAGGGACTTCCGTTCAGAAGAGGTTTAATGTCAATTGTGACCTGATTTTTCCGTTGTCCGTTTCGAAAGGTTTGAAAAATTTGGCATGAGGGGAAGGCTGATTTGTATTTTTTGTGTCGATAGCGCACAAAAGATTTTGAGAAAAAAGGGAATTTTGCCTTTCAAAAAAATTTGACAAATCCATTTTTCGTGTGTAGAATACAAAACGTAAAAGGCAAGGGCGTCTGAGAGTAAGCAGACACCCTTTCTTTTATGCGCAGGCCTGTGCAGAGATATATGCCGCTAAAGCGGCGCACGGCGAGCAGGGGAGAACATCTTTCCTACTCGATTTAGCAGAGTATTCTGACAAAACAAAATAGTGATAAAGACAAAGGCGTCTTTGGTGCATACTGGCACGAAAGGCGCTTTTTTCTTTACAGCAATGAAGCCAGGCAGGCCTTTGGCCGCTGCGGGCAATGAGGAGGATGAGCTAAGTGGCAATTGAAGAAGTTACAAAGATTGTGGAAGAAGCAGTTACAGGTGAGGTGTTCGGTGTCTGGTTCCTGATCGGGGCGGCGCTGGTGTTTTTTATGCAGGCAGGCTTTGCCATGGTGGAGACAGGTTTCACCAGAGCAAAAAATGCCGGCAATATCATCATGAAAAATCTCATGGATTTTTGTATCGGTACGGTAGTGTTTGTTGCACTGGGGTTCAGCCTGATGATGGCGGAGGATTACGCGTTTGGCTTTATCGGAATCCCCAATCTGAATATTTTTTCAGACTTTGGCGGGTTTATTGAAGGAAACGCATCCAGCTTTGTGTTCAACCTGGTATTCTGCGCGACAGCAGCTACCATTGTTTCCGGTTCCATGGCGGAAAGGACGAAGTTTGTTTCCTACTGTATCTACTCCGCTGTGATTTCCCTGTTTGTATATCCTGTGGAAGCCGGCTGGGTATGGAATTCACAGGGATGGCTGGCACAGCTTGGATTTCATGATTTTGCAGGCTCTGCGGCAATCCATTCTGTAGGAGGCATCACCGCTTTGATCGGTGCGATCATGGTTGGCCCCCGTCTTGGCAAGTATGTAAAGAGTAAAGAAGGTGCGGTTAAGAAGGTAAACGCGATTCCCGGCCACTCCATTACCCTTGGCGCGTTGGGGTGCTTTATCCTCTGGTTTGGATGGTATGGTTTTAACGGTGCGGCAGCCTGGGACGGCACAAGCCTTGCCTCAATTTTCCTGACCACCACCATTGCCCCGGCAGTTGCTACCTGCACTACCATGATTTACACCTGGGTGAAAAACGGCAAACCCGATGTTTCCATGTGCCTGAATGCTTCTCTGGCCGGGCTGGTCGGCATCACGGCAGGCTGTGATGCATTGGATGCCTTAGGAGCTATTGTGGTAGGCGTTGTTTCCGGTATTCTTGTGGTAGTAGTGGTAGAGTTCCTTGACTTAAAGCTTCATATTGATGACCCGGTAGGTGCGGTGGGAGTACATATGGCAAACGGTATCTGGGGAACACTGGCGGTTGGCCTTCTGGCAAACCCGGCGGCTCCTGCAGGACTGGAAGGGCTGTTCTATACAGGAAATGCAAGGCTGCTTGGAGTACAGGCACTTGGAATTGCGGCAGTTCTTGTATGGACGGGAATTCTGATGACGATCGTATTTGCGGTCATTAAAAAGACGGTTGGCCTTCGGGTATCTCCTGAGGAGGAGGTAAAAGGACTTGACAGTACCGAACATGGTCTGCCCAGTGCCTATGCGGATTTTGCACCTGCAGTGGAGAGTCTGGATTACGGTTTTGAGGATGCGGTGGGAGTGACTGGTGAGACACCGGTGGCGGAAGCCGTTCCCGTGAAGAAGATTCCCTCTTTCGAGGAGAGAGCTGAGGGCACGCCTAAGTTCACCAAGATTGAGATTGTCTGCAAGGAGGCAAGATTTGAAACCTTGAAAGTAGCTCTTATGAACATCGGAATCACTGGCATGACCGTTTCCCATGTGCTTGGCTGCGGTATACAGAAAGGGAAGCCTGAATTTTACCGCGGTGTTCAGGTGGAAGCAAATCTGCTGCCGAAAATTCAGGTGGACATTGTGGTCAGCAAGGTTCCCGTTCAGAGTGTAATAGACACTGCAAAGAAGGTTCTTTATACAGGTCATATCGGCGACGGTAAGATTTTCGTCTATGATGTGGAAAATGTGGTGAAGATCCGTACCGGAGAAGAGGGCTATGATGCCTTACAGGATGTGGAATAAAAAGCAGCGTCCTGCAGAGCATGTCGGTATTGCGCAGAAAGAGGCGAAAGATGGACTTACATGAAGAATGCGGCGTGTTTGGTGTGATAGCGCCGGAAAGAGCAGGTGTGGCGGATATTGCCTACTATGGGCTGTATGCCCTGCAGCATCGCGGACAGGAAAGCTGCGGGATAGTGATCAATGATGATGGAGTTTTTTCTTCCTATAAAGATTTGGGGCTGGTGAGCGAGGTGTTTTCTGCGGATACCCTTTCCCGCCTGCCCCAGGGGAATATGGCGGTGGGGCATGTCCGTTATGGAACCACAGGGGGAACGAACCGCACCAACTGCCAGCCCATTGAGGTCAACCATCAGAAAGGCAAAATGGCTCTTGCCCACAATGGCAATTTAAGCAATGCACCGCAGCTGCGGGATCAGTTAGAGCTTTCCGGCGCAATTTTCCATACCACAAGCGATACCGAGATTATCGCCTATATTGTGACCAGAGAGCGGCTGAAGACGCCGTCCATAGAGGATGCCTTAAGCTCCGCCATGTACACATTAGACGGCGCTTATTCCCTTGTGCTGATGTCGGCGCAAAAATTGATCTGTGCCAGGGACCCTTATGGGTTCCGGCCTCTCTGCTATGGCAAAACTCCTGACGGAATGTATGTGGCAGCTTCCGAGAGCTGCGCCTTAAAGGCCATAGGAGCCGAGTTCGTGCGGGATTTGGAGCCGGGGGAAATTCTTGTGTTTGGCCCGGAGGGTATCACCTCCCGCAGGGAACACTGCGGGAGGCAGAAAAAAAGGTTTTGTATCTTTGAGTATATTTATTTTGCAAGGCCGGATTCGGTGATCGATGGGGTATCCGTCCACGGGGCAAGGATTCAGGCCGGACGGATCCTGGCAAGGGAGCACCCGGCAGAGGCTGATATCGTGGTGGGAGTGCCGGACTCCGGGCTGGATGCCGCCCTGGGCTTTTCCATGGAATCCGGGATTCCCTATGGCATTGGGCTGATCAAAAACAAGTATATTGGCAGGACTTTTATCTCCCCCGGCCAGAGTGCCCGGCTGGATCAGGTGAAGATCAAGCTGAGTGCAATTGAGGAGAGCGTCAGGGGGAAAAGGGTGGTGCTGATAGACGATTCTATTGTGCGCGGCACTACCAGCGGCCGGATTGTAAGACTGCTTCGGGAAGCGGGGGCAAAGGAAATCCATATGCGCATTTCTTCACCGCCGTTTCTGCATCCCTGTTATTACGGCACGGATATTGACTCCAGGGAGCATCTGATCGCCTGTCATCACAGCGTATCGGAAACCGCAGAGATTATCGGTGCGGACAGCCTGGGTTATCTGCCGGCGTCAGAGCTTGGAGCGTTAGCCGGCGGGAACTGCGGCTACTGCAGTGCCTGCTTTGACGGGGCTTATCCTACGGAGGTTCCCACAGATACCCGGAAAAACCGGTTTGAGCAGAAGCTTTCGGAGAAGAAGCGGAAAGGAAAGTGAAAAACAGGAGCTTGCCCTGAAGAATGCCTATTGGCTCCGTTAAAGCTCCAGCTGCTTTAGTTCCTGACTTTCCGCTTTGTACAAATAGACTTTGTTCGAGAGAGTTTCTGACGGATCGAAGGTTTTGTTCATATGCTTAATATGCGAAAGGATGCTTCGCGGCTGTATCGTGCCTTTTTTGTGAAGTCTGGCCTCGCTGGTGCCCGTGAATGCGATATAATAATCATCCCCGAAAAGCTCCGCTATGCGCTTCATTACTCCGGGATAAAACATGGCAATTGCGCCGTTGATCTGCGCCGTCGTTGTCACAGTCGGCACCGCAAGCGGCGGAAGGGAAGTGATATCACTGTTCAGCGCCATAAATGCGCCTCTGTGGTAAGGCGGATGGTATAAGTCCATGGGCTTTAAGTACAAGCGCGGCGGAGCCATGATGTATGTATTGGTCATCGCATTCTTCCATACTTCCTCTTCCTCTATCCCCCACTCCTGCATTGAGATTCTAGGTATCTTGACAGACAATACGTTATGCATTTGGCCGTCATCTTCATCGCTGGCAAGAAGATAGAGCACCAGTACCATATCGCCCACGCGCCTGTAAATATGGTCTCTGAGTTCATATCGGTGGTTGTTGAAATTCAGCGGACGGATAAAAAGCCTGTCTTTTAACGATTCATACTCGTTTTTTTCGAGTAGATCCATAATTCCCAGTTCCCTGAATTTCCTGTTGGCATCAATTGAGGACTGAATCGGCTCCCATACAGCCTTCCAGCCACCTTTTTCATATTCCCGGTATAACTGCCCGATGTCATATCTGCTCATCTGTTCTCTCTTTTCCTCATATTGGTACAGGAGGATATAATCGCCAATCAGCACATCCGACTCGGTTTTGTGATATCTGATGTTTGTCTCACGTATGACAGCAAGCTCCTTCTCATCAGCCGATGTGGCTCCATCCTCAAGGAAAACCATTTCACTGTAACCCAGTTCCTGTTTCTTTTCCTCAAGCTTTTTTTGCAGTTCGCTGATAAATTCTTTATAGGTCATTTCTATTCCTCCGTTTGTGATTGATTCGGTTCTGTAAACTTATCTCTCCAATAGCACAATAACAAAACAGAATTCGTCTTTCTGCATCTGCGGGAAACATGATTTTTTTATTTCTCAGAATGCCAGGCGTCCGCAATCCTTTTCAGAGTATTGTTTTTGCCCAGGAGGACGAAAACGTCCTCATTTTGTGTCGGGTCATCCGCCGAAGGGTTGATAAGCAGGGCTCCTCCTCTCTTGATTGCGATTACATTTACGCCGTATTTTTTGCGGAGATTCAGTTCCTTAAGATTTTTCCCAATCCAGCTTTTCAATACTCCTACGTCGGCCATGGAGTAATCGGAGGTCAGCTCTGTAGTGTCAAGGAGATTGTTAAAGGCCAGATTATTAGCCAGATGGACGCCCATTTCCTTTTCAGGATAGACGATCTCGTCAACGCCCAGCTTTGTCAGGATCTTGCCCTGCATATCATCATAGGCCTTGGCAACAATCTGCCGGATGCCCTGCTCCTTTGCCCAGATTGCCGCCAGCACGGAGGCGTCCAGGCTGTGCCCGATGGAAATAACGGCGCCGTCAAAATTCCTGCCGCCCAGTTCCATAAGAGCATCCTCGTTTGTCACATCCACACACATGGCCAGGGTTACGTATTCTGCAATCTGATTGATGCGTCTCTCATTCCGGTCAATGGCAAGCACCTTACAGCCGTTGGCTTCCAGCTGCATGGCAACACTGCTGCCGAACCGTCCAAGTCCGATTACAATATATTCTTTCTGTGTACGCTTTTTCATGAAGGTTTCCTCCTGTTGTTGCAATAAGCTGACATGCAAAGCATGATAGTGTTTGTTAACATAAGGGCAGTTCGCGGAGCGTGCGGCCCGTTGTTTTTATCCGATAATAACCTTACCCTCCGCGCAGGAAATATTTTCCGCAGGAGTACGGCTGTTGAACGCCAGTGCAAGCGTGATGGGGCCGATTCTTCCAAGGTACATGGCGAGGGCTACCAGAAGCTTTCCGGCGGGTAACAGAGAGCCGGTCAGCCCTCTGGACAATCCTACGGTTGCAATGGCCGAGGTCAGTTCATACAAAGTATCCAGAAAATCGCTTTGCTGGATGGCAAGGAGCGCGGCTGTGAGCAGAATCAGAGTGGAAAAGCTGAAGGTTACAATTGCCACGCATCTTCGGATGGTCTCATCCGCAATTTTTCGGTGCATCACAACCACATTTCTTTTTCCTCTGATATTTGCAAACATGGAAGCAAAGAGAAGAACGATGGTTACGGTTTTGACGCCGCCCGCGGTTCCTGCCGGGGAGCCTCCGATAAACATCAGGGCAAGATAGATTAGGCAGGATGCAGGACGAAAATATTCCTGAGGAATGGTGGCAAAGCCGGCAGTGCGCAGGGTGACGGACTGAAATACTGCAGCCATCAGCTTTTTGGGCAGGCTCAGAGCACCCAGGGTATCAGGATTATTGTATTCAAAAAGCAGCGTCAGCACAGCGCCTGCTATGATCAGAGATAAGGTAGTAATCAGAACAATTTTGGCATGGAGATTCATTTTGCGGGAGCCGGAATGATTCCTTTTTATATGGAAGAATGTAAATCCCGCAATCTCCCAGTAGACAGGAAAGCCCAGACCGCTGACAATGATCAGAAAAATTGTGGTGATATTGATAATCGGATTGCTTACATAATTTATGAAGCTGTTTCCTCCAAGAAGATCAATTCCGGCATTGCAGAAAGCAGACACTGCATGAAAAATGCCATACCAGATTCCTGCAGCCCCAAATTCGGGAATAAAGACAAAGCAGTAGCCCACGGCGCCGATTCCTTCCAGACAAAGAGTCACTTTTAAAATCTGCCGGGTCAGTCTCACCAGGCCGGAGAGAGTGTCCAAATTATACGCGCTCTGGATCAGCATTCTGTCGGAGAGCGTGATCCTGCGGCGAAAAAGAATCAAGACAATGGTGGTGAAGGTCACGATTCCCAGACCGCCGAACTGGATCAGAAGCAGAATCACCACCTGGCCAAAAGTGGAAAAGGTCTGCCCTATATTTACTGTGGAAAGTCCTGTGACACAGATGCTTGACATTGCAACAAACAGGGCATCAAGGAAGTCCACGCTTACGCCCTCTCTTGCACTGAGAGGAAGCGAAAGGCAGACAGCGCCGATAAGTGCCCCTATAAGAAAACCCAGCATAATGATTCTGGTGGTAGTAAGTCTGTGTTTTTTCATGTCTGCTCCAATCTGTGGTAATTTTTTCACTTTCTGCATTATACTTTGTCGCAAGGGGGGACCCATCGCAGATGGGGAGATTCCTTGTGACCTGCGCACGTATCAGCGTGCTTCATTATACAACAGTTTGGGAACTTGGACAAGACTTTGAGATATGGATAAAGAAACGGATAAATATTGGAAAATAAACGGTTGCAAAACGGTAAAAATCAGGGTATACTTTTATTATAACAAAAAGCAGAGGAGGGGAATCCATGACCATAGATGAGATGAAACGGATTAAAAAGGAAAAGGGATATTCCTATGCGCAGATTGCGCGGATGAGCAAGGTGCCTCTGGGAACCGTGCAGAAGGTTTTCAGCGGGGAAACATCCTCTCCCCGCTATGACACGCTGATGGCCCTGGAGAGTTTTTTTATGGGGGAATCAGTGGACAGCTCCGTTTTAAAAGAGGAAGCGGCGGCTTATAAGGTTAGCAGAAAACAGGGAGAATATACGGTGGACGATTATTATTCTCTGCCCGATGAGAAAAGAGTGGAACTGATCGACGGGGTCTTTTATGATATGAGCGCCCCGTCTTTTGTACATCAGAGAATCGGCGGGGAAATTTACCGCCAGATCGCCAACTTCATTTTGGCAAATAAAGGAAGCTGCATCCCTCTTATGTCTCCGGTGGATGTACGCCTGGACTGTGACGATAAGACCATGGTTCAGCCGGATGTGATCATTCTGTGCGATAAGAGCAAGATCATGCAGTGGGGAATCATGGGAGCCCCGGATTTTGTGGCGGAGGTGCTCTCCACGTCCACCAAGCGCAAGGACTGCATCAAGAAACTGGATAAATATATGGAAGCAGGAGTGAAGGAATACTGGATGATTGACCCTTATAAACGGAAGCTGATCGTCTATGAATTTGAAAAAGAAAGCTATCCCACAGTCTATGGGCTTGGCGGACAGGTTTCGCTGGGGCTTTATGAGGGAAAACTTTTGATTAACATGGATTTGATCGGTGAGATGGTTCAGGATTACCCGGATGGTGGCAGAGAATGATGAGACGGATACTGATGATTGAGGATGACAACGCGATTGTGTACAGTCTTTCGGAACTTTTAAGAGAAGAAGGGTTTAAGACGGAAAAAGCCTCCTCCCTGAAGGAAGCACTGGAGACAGAGCCTGGGGGCATTTGCCTGATTCTTCTGGATCTTGGGCTTCCTGACGGAGATGGATGGGTTTTCCTTGAAAAGCTTTTTGAAGGAAAGAAAGGCACAGCTATGCCGCCTGTGATTATCCTGACAGCCAGAGAAGATGAGACGGATATCATGAAAGGGCTGGATATGGGGGCGGACGATTATGTGACCAAGCCCTTTAAGACGGGAGTGCTGATCTCGCGGATCCGCGCGGTACTGCGCCGCAGGGAGAGGCCGGCAGAGTCAGGGGAGATACTTGCCTGTGGGGATATCCTTTTGGATAAGCAGAAAACTGCGGTCACGGCGGGAGGGAAGGAAGTCATTTTGACGGCCGGGGAGTTCCGTCTTCTTGCCTATCTTATGGAGAACAAAAACAGAACGATTACACGGGGCTGCCTGCTGGCACATTTCTGGGACAATGACGGAGGCTTTGTCAATGACAATACCCTGACGGTTACGGTGAAAAGACTGAGGGAGAAGCTGGGCGAAAATTCCAGGCAGATGATTAAGACGGTACGGGGAATTGGCTATCAGATGGAGGATTTCAATGACTGAGAGGAAACGTGATCTTCTTTTTTTGACGGGAGTTTTTACAGCCAGCTTTCTTTTTTGCGCCGTGGTATTGTTTGCAGGCTTTCGGTGGAGCGAGCGGCACTTCTACAACAAAATGGCGGGCGTTGCGGCAGCGTTCCCCGGAGAAGAGCAGAAGATTATGCGGGTGCTGAAAGGTGAGGAAGCGAGCGATCTTTTGGCAGGGAAGGAGGCGCTGCATGGATATGGCTATGAAGGATGGCTGTCTGTGGAAGGAAAATATCTGGTATTTGGAACCGGAAGCCTTATTTTTGCAGGCCTGATAACAGCTGCCTTTTTCTTTTATCTTACTAAGAACGGCAGAAAACTGCGCAAGAGGACAGAATATCTGACGGAATATTTAAGGCAGGTGGAGGAGGGGAATTATTCTCTTTCCCTTGAAAAGAATCAGGATATTTTTTCCAACCTGGAGGACGAAATTTACAAAACCGTGCTGGCCCTTCGGGAGAGCCGGGAAAAATTAAGGCAGGAAAAAGAAAGGCTGGCGGATAATCTGGCAGATATTTCCCATCAGTTCAAGACGCCTCTCACCTCCCTTTCCGTGCTGAGCGAGCTTTTGCAGCGCCATCTTTCCGGGACGGAGGATGCTGACCTGGTACGCAGGATGGAAGGACAGACGGATCGGCTGACAGACCTGACCTCAGCTCTTCTTACCCTTTCTAGGGCAGATGCCGGGGTCTTGTCCTTTGAGATCAGGGCGGTGCCCGTGAGCGAGTTAATCGAGTGCAGCATGGAGAGTGTCCGTCCGCTTCTGGAAGAAAGAGGGCAGAGGGTGAAGCTTATGGGTGAAAGAAATACTTCGGGGGATTCGTGCCGGGATGATGTTTTTTTGCCCTGTGATTTGGGATGGACAAGAGAAGCGCTTGCCAACCTTCTGAAAAACGCCTGTGAACATGCGCCGAAGAGGTCGGAAATCTGTATATGGGTATGGGACAACCCGGTATTTACAGGGATTGCGGTGGAGGATCAGGGAAAGGGATTTTCCCCAAAGGATCTGCGCCATCTGTTCGACCGTTTTTATAAAGGAGAGAATGCCAGTGAGGAAAGTACAGGAATAGGGCTTTCCCTTGCGAAAGCACTGATTGAGAGCCAAAACGGAGAGATCAGGGCAGAGAACCGAAGAGAAGGAGGAGCAAGGTTTCTGGTTAAATTTTATAAAAATGTCTGAATGTCACCTGAATGTCATGTTGGACTGTTATACTGCGGGAGAAAACAGGCAGACAAAAAGCGGCATGCGGCTTACAGGAAAGAACGGATTATCCGGCCTCTTCCGGTAAGGCTGCTGATCACAGAAAGGCATGGACATTACTATGGAAATATTGAAATGTGAAAAATTATCAAAGATTTATGGCAATGGACAGATGAGAGTGAGGGCTCTTGACGGGGTCGATTTATCAGTGGAAAAGGGAGAGTTTGTGGCAATTATAGGGGCTTCCGGTTCCGGCAAGTCCACATTGCTTCATATGCTGGGCGGAGTAGACCGTCCTACCGGCGGAAAAATATGGATAGAGGGAACAGATATTGCCACATTGAATGAGAAACAGCTCTCTATTTTCCGGCGGCGCAAGGTGGGGCTTGTCTATCAGTTTTACAATCTGATTCCGTCTATTGATGTGAGACAGAATATTCTTCTTCCCATGCTTCTGGATAATCAGAAACCGGACGAAAACAGATTTGAGGAACTGGTGGGGATATTGGGACTAAAGGAGAGGTTAAACCATTTGCCCGGCCAGCTCTCAGGCGGGCAGCAGCAGAGAGCGGCGATTGCAAGGGCATTGATCTACCGCCCTGCCATATTGCTGGCAGATGAGCCCACCGGGAACCTGGACAAAAAGAATTCCGAGGAAATCCTGGGGCTTTTGAAGCTTTCCAATAAGAAGTATAGGCAGACCGTTCTTCTGATTACTCATGACGAGAGGATTGCGCTGGAAGCGGACAGGATTGTTGCCATTGAGGATGGAAGAATCCTTTCTGACAGGGAAAATTCTTCTGCCAGGGAAGATAGTCTGCAAAAGCAGGAGAGTCTTTCCGAGGAAAACTGCCAGAAGAAAAATCGCCTGGGGGAGGTGGAGAGATGAGAACCTTATTCCGATATACCTTAAACACCATCTGGCAAAACAGACGAACCTCCCTTTCCATTATCATATCTGTTCTTCTGGCATCCACGCTGCTTTGTACCATGTGTACTTATGGCTATACGGAGATAAAATGGCGGGTGGATATAGAGGAATATGAAAGCGGTCAGTGGCATGGAGAACTGGGCGGCAAAATCCCCATGGAGAAGCTTAAGCTTGCAGATGACAATCTTTATGTGGAAGCCACCATGGTAAAAGGGCCTTTTACCTGCTTAAAGCTCCCGGAGAAAAGCCGTCTTCCCTATCTGCTTCTTCGGGACGCGGATGAGAATTACTGGAATCTGATGGGAGAACGGAATTCAATTATAGAGGGGCGTGTGCCGCAAAAGCCCGGAGAGATTGCAGTCTCCAAGTCCTTTTTTGAGTATCACCCCCAGTACCATCTGGGGGATACCATAAGCTTACCCGAAGGGCAGCGGCGGCAGGAAGGAGAGATACTGGACGCAGTGCTGGCACGCCGGGATGGGGAGAGCTTTTTTCAGACAGGGGAAAAAGAGGTTACGCTGGTAGGGAAGATGGACGTCACCACCAATACTACGGTTCCCGGTTACTATGCCATGGGATATATGGACAGAAATGCCCTCTCAGGAGAGGATGAGCTGGTTGTCTATGTGAAGTTTAAAAATATCCGAAAAACCTATGAGGTTATGCCGAAGATTGCGGAGGCTATGGGAATTGGGAAGGATGAGTACGGGCGATATGAAAATCATTTTGGATATCACACCATGCTCCTGGCTCTGAATTTCGTCTTTCCGCCGGATGCAGCTTTTTCCCTTGATGCTGTTGGGCAGATACTTATTTATGGGGTGATACTTCTTCTGGCAATGGGAGCCTTTGTGATGATCATCTGCGGCGCGTTCCAGGTGTCTGCCAGTGCGCGGATGAAGCAGCTTGGGATGTTCCGGTCGGTGGGAGCAACCCCCGGGCAGATCGCTGTTTCTATTTTAATGGAAGGAATCATTTTATCTGTTGTTCCCATATTGCTCAGCCTTGGGATTGGATATGGCTTTACCGTGGCGATCATGAGGATTTATATGGATATTGTAGGGGATTTGTTGTATTTCCCGATTGTGGTTCGCTTTTCACCTGGGACCTGCCTGTTATCGGTAATACTGTCCTTTTTGACGGTTTTGGTATCGGCGTTTTTGCCTGCGCTGAAAATTTCACGGCTCTCACCCTTAGAAGCCATACGGATGCAGGAGGGAGTGAAAAAGAAAAAGATACGGAGAAAGCAGGACAGGAAACATACCGGGCGCACTGCTTTTATGTCAGGCAGCAGACCATTGCTTTTCAGAAAACTGTTTGGCTATGAGAGGGAACTGGCAAGAGCCTCCCACCGTGCAGGCAGAAGGGGATTTCGTGCAGGGGTATGGTCGCTGAGCTTTTGCCTGATGCTCCTTATGGGATTTTTTTCCTTTTTAAGTCTCAACGATTATCTGAGTGCAAGAAACAAAAGCGCGGAAGATTTTAATATCTTTGTAAGGCTGGATATGGGAAGCGAAACAGATCGGGAACTGCTGGAAAATCTGCAGGCGGCGCCCGGGGAGGAGGAAAGTGTTTATTACTGTGTGACAAGGCTGGCCTATTGGGCCGCACCCGAGGAGGAAACGGAAGAATTTAAGGAGCGGGGCGGATTCGGAAGTCTGAACCTGAATCAATGGGCAATTGCAAGCAGAGACGGAAAATACAGGATCCGCGTGTATCTTTACGGTATGCAGGAGGAGCGTTTTGATGAGTATTGCCGTCAGTGGGGGGAAGAGCCTGCCGGATTTTATGATACGGAAAAGGTCAGGGCAGTGGCATGGAGCGCAGCTCCTGTGTACCCGGATGTATTGAATAATACTGCGAAAGAGGAGATGTCTTACTCTCATCTGAAGCTTTTCAAAGGGGAAGAACTTCTCCTTGAAGAAAAAACCGAGGATTCCATGGAGTCGGATTATGTGTTTCCCATAGAGGTGGGAACTGTGGCTCAGGACGGCCCGCGGCTTGGAGACGTCAGGAACTTTTATACGGTTAATCTTTATATGCCCCTTTCAGTCTACTATTCTGTGATGGAAAAGCTTTCAGGGGAAAAGGTGGGCGGATATGACACCTACATGAAGGTAAGGACAGCGCCGGAAGACGATCTTGCAGTGACGGATGAGATCACAAAGCTGTGCGAGGCGGTGATGGCAAAGGAAGATATCTATATTGCCAGCACAGCCACAGAGGAGGAGAGCAATGCGGTGGGTAAACGGGCCATGGAAGCGGTGGTGAATTGTATCGGTCTTTTGCTTGGGGTGATTGGAGTTTCCAACACGCTTTCGGCGGTTTCTCACACGATGATGAGACGCCGCAGGGAATTTGCCGTGCTCCGCTCGGTGGGGATGGATACGGAAGGCGTCAAAAGACTGCTTTTGCTGGAAGGGATTCGGATGGCGGTGACGCCGGTTTTGATAGCGATAACGGCGATTGCGGTTTTGCTGGAGATTCTTATGATAATGGTGGATGTGTCATGGAAAGACTTCCTGCCCTGGCTGCCATGGGGGAAGATATTCCTTGGCACCTGGGCAGTTATGATTGCAGTGACGGCGGCATATCAGATATCCGCAGGAAAGATCAGAAAAGATACCATCATTGAGGCGGTGAGGGACGAAAATGTGTGAAATTTTGCGGAGTGCCAACAAGTCGGATGCCTGTCATGGATTTTTTGAGAAATGGTGCGGCGCTTTCCAAAGCCGCTATCTGTCCGCGCTGCCGACCGGACAGATTGAGACAGAAAAAGACAGGAATAAAAAAGGTTTGGCAGGTATAATGTTTCAAAACGGGACAGGAGGGTATCTTTTTGAAAGAATATGTTTTGGAACATTACAGGAAGACGGGAACATTCACTTATGCGGGCTGCTATAAAGATTACTTTAGGTCTCTGCCGGACGATATTGCCGTGTTAGGCAGACTGATATGCAGTCAGGTAATCCACAGAGTAACGTTAAAAGAGGGAAATACCAATGCCAATGCAACTCTTTTATATGGGGATATGAACCGATATCCATGGTATCGGATGAGATGTGAGGATGACGTTTTACTGACCGCCCCGGCGCTCACCGCAGAACTGTTTCGGCTGGATGAGCGGGGGTTTACGTGGGAGAGGCAGGTAGAAAATAAGATTGTAGTAACCTGCCGCTACGTGTCCGTGTTGATGAGCTCCATTTTGAAAGCCAAGGGAATCCCTGCGAGAAGCCGCGCCGGATTTGCTCCTTATTTTAAGGAAGGTGTCAGCATGGATCATTGGATCAACCAATATTACAGTGAAGAGAAAAAACGCTGGATCACCTTTGATGCGGATGGCTTTTATGAAGAGGGAGGTATGCCCCTTTCCCAATACGATATGCCAAAGGAAAGCTTTGACTGGGCGGCAGGGGCCTATCTTGCCGTAAGGCGGGGAGAGAAGGACGGCGGGCAGTACCTGTATGCGGACAGGCTGGGAACCTGCTCGCTTCCAGCGCTGATCCGTTATCTGATTTATGATTTCCATGCGCTTATGAATTTTGAGCTGACCTACAGCTTTATCCCTGCTTATCTGGACGGGAGGCTTGGCAGGCTCACGGAGGAGGAGCTGCGGGAACTGGACAGGCTGGCGGAGCATTTGCTGGACGCGGACAGATATTTTGATAACCTTTGTGAAATCTGGGAGCATGAAAGAAAATTCAGACTTTTAAACAGCCCGCTGGTGGGGGTTTATGACCATGGCGCGGAGGGCGCTGCCTGTTGCTTCTGAAAAGTTTTTCACACTTTTAACGAGGAAAAAGATTTTTGCACTGTCCGGAGAGGAAGGAGAGAGATCGTGGAATGGCTTAGGAGTATACGAAAAGCAATAGCGTGCCTGGAAGAACATCTGCTGGATGCGCAGGAGGATTATGATGTGGCGCGGGAGGTAGGGATTTCAGCGTTTTATCTTCAAAAGGGCTTCCGCATCATGACCGGCTACTCAATGGCGGAGTATGTGCGGAATCGGAGGCTCTACCTGGCGGCGCTGGATGTGATCAGGGATAAGGAAAAAGTGATTGATCTCGCGTTTAAGTATGGGTATGACACGCCGGAAAGCTTTTCCAAGGCTTTTACCAGGTTCCACGGCAGCTCTCCGGTGCAGCTTAAGAGGAACCCAGCAAAGATGCATGTGTTCCTGCCGCTTAGAATCAATATCACAATACAGGGAGGAAATGAGATGGATTATATCGTGGAGAAAGAGAAAGCATTACGGCTGATTGGATTTGAAAGAGAATTTTCCATGGAAAACAGCTATACTGAGATTCCAAAGTTCTGGGATGAGTACAGGGAAAAATACTGTGACAGGCTCAGGCAGGGCAAAGAGCCTGAGGGGGAGCTGGAGACGGCAGTCTTTCATTATCATGTGGGCATGTTTGGGGTCTGCATCGAAGATACAGGAGAGGAAGGGAGATTTCGTTATCTGATCGCCGGGAGGTATACGGGCGGGAGCGTGCCGGAGGGAATGACTCTGTATGAGGTCCCGGAAATGGAGTGGGCAAAGTTTCTGTGCAGGGGGCCTATGCCGGAAGCGCTGCAGTCGGTGAATACGAAGATTTTCAGGGAATGGCTTCCGGAAAATCCGGACTATGAGATTGCAATGGGAGCCAATATTGAGTGGTATGGCGATGGGGATATCCGGTCGCTGGATTATGAGAGTGCGATTTGGATTCCTGTAAAAAAGAGATAATTTACAAGTGATATTGTGCAGAAGCGTAAATGGGGGCAAAGCAGATGATAAAATATCTGAGCGCGATTCTGGGTATTTTCGGCCTGGAATGGAAAATGAAAAATTATATTGAGAAAACAGTGTCAGAGGAAGAAATAAAGGAAAAATGCGGCGGGTTCCTGCTCATAAGAAAGCACCATAACAGAGGCGCTTTCTTAAATGCAGGACAGCACAAAAGACGGCTGGTCATGTTTCTTTCCGTTCTGCTGACCGCAGCGCTGACGGCTGTGTTTATCCTGACTCTTGGCAATGCTGGAAAGGGATTGCTCAAGTGGGGGCTTACCCTGCTTCTGGGCGGAGCCTACAGTAATACCTACGACCGGCTGGTGAGAAAATATGTGGTGGATTATGTAAGCTTTAATGTCCCCTGCAGGCTCCGGCAGGTAATATTTAATACAGGAGATTTCTGTATTATGATCGGAGCTCTGCTGTGTGTGATTGGGTATGGGGAATAAAATACGCGCTTTTAATCATTTTTAATACAAAAGGCAAAATATCCCCGCCCGCCGGTGGCAAACAGCAGACTGTAAGGCGGATAGCCGTCGTTAAAGGCGCGCAGAAACTGTTCAAAAGTGAGGACATTTGTGCTCTTCAATTCGAATTTATCGTCAATGATGAAATGACAGCCGACCCAGTCCATGAATTTCTCCGAAAGCATCTGCATGGCGTATTGTACTGTTTTATCGATGGCTTTAATTGGCTTGCCGATGATTTCGCTGAGCGAATAGAATATTAGCTGCTCTTCAAAGACCAGGAACGTCTGCAATGGCTTCCCGTTTGGAGCCATATAGTTTAAACGGAAGCAAAGGGCATTTCCGGAAGCAAAATCTTCTCCACTGTAGCGTCTGCTGACAAGCTGTGCCTTTACCCGGTAGAGGATTTGCATGGCGGGAACAATGGCCTTAACCAGAGAATCAATTTCGTCTTCAGAAGGCTGATGGATCCAGCGGTAAGATACTTTCCCGGTGATGGCCCGGTCTTCAACCATGATATGTCCGTTGAGCCAGCCTACGCAGATTCCCAGAAAGTGTTGGACAGACGCTTCGGAATAGTCCTGGGCTTCCAGCTCCTTTTCAAGGGCCGGGAGAGTGTTTCTGAGCATATTGTCGTGAAGGCCCTTATGTACCTTATAGCCGCTGTAGTTAATGGAGCGCATATAAGCTTCTTCCTCCGCAAAATGCTTCAGGGCATAGCTTTTAAAAAATTTGATTCCTTCCTGACAGGCGTGGTTACGTTTCGATTCGTCCTCATTTAGATTAAGAAGCTTACCGACAATTGAAAAAAGCCGCTGGTGCGCACTGTCAATCAAATCCACGCCGATGTTAAATCGAGCATCCCATTTTAGTTCATTCAATGTTCCCCTCCCCTTTCTGAATATCTGCTTATTATGGTCTGTGCATGTACTGGCCTGCTTTAAAAATACTATTGGCCTAAAAAATAATTTAGCATATCTTTTTCCATTTCACAACCTTCATATTCCTAAAAGGAATCATCGGATTAGGCAACAATTTAACCGAAAGCTAAATGGCTGCATCATGTTCCAGTCAAACTCTTCGGCGCAATCCAGGTTGCGCAAATTTGGCCAGATTTTGGCTATATTACCCAACAACTTTATCTAAAATTAATATTGTCTGTCAATAGTGCTGAAAAGGATTTTTCTCTATAATAGAGTTATCCCGGCAAGGCGCCGGAGGGCACCGAAAAGAGGGCGCCAAAATCTTAAGAAGGAGGGTCAAGAGATGAAAAAGGGAGCGGATGCGAAACGGTATAAAGAGCCGTTTTTCAAAACCGTCAGGAAGCACTGGATGCTTCTGGCAATGCTGGCTCCGGCCATAATATATGTGGTTATTTTTAATTACATACCAATGACCGGTATCGTTCTGGCATTCAAAAAATATCAGTATGCAGGAGGTATTTATGGTTCGCCGTGGAATGGGCTGGATAATTTCAAGGCGCTTTTGATTTCAGGGAAGCTGGGACAGGTGACGAGGAACACCTTACTGTATAACATTGCCTTTATCTTTCTGGGCATGGTGTGTGAGGTGGGCAGTGCCATTCTTTTGAATGAGTTGTTCAGCAAGCACTTCAAAAAAATTGCGCAGTCCTTTATGTTTTTGCCTTACTTTATCAGTTGGGTTGTGGCTGGCGCAATTATGTACAACATTTTCAACTATGAGAGAGGTGTGTTCAATCATATCGTAACCGCTCTGGGAGGACAGCCTTTTGACCTTTACAATACGCCTGGCGCCTGGCCGCCGGTTCTTATTTTCTTAAAAATATGGAAACAGACCGGATATGGTTCGGTGGTTTACTTGGCCGCCATTACCGGTATGGATCAGGAGATGTTTGAGGCGGCATCCATCGACGGCGCCAATGCATGGCAGAAGATCCGTTATCTGACCATTCCTTCTTTATTGCCGACTATGATGATTATGCTGCTTCTTGCAATTGGAAATATCTTCCGCGGCGATTTCGGATTGTTCTATCAGACAGTAAAGAGCAGCGCTATCCTGCAGCCTGTGACAGATGTTATCGATACCTATGTATTCCGTCTGTTGATCGATACCGGAGATATCGGCGTTTCCGCCGCCGCGGGCCTTTATCAGTCCATCCTCTGCTTTGTGACCATCAACATCTGTAACACGCTGGTGAAAAAGGCAGACCCGGATTACGCATTATATTAAGGGAGGTAAGTACAATGGCAAAGCTTAAGATTATGAAAGACGGCCACCATCTGAGCAAAGATGAACTGTCAGTAAATATTGTGGGGTATATCCTGGTCGGGCTGTTTGCACTTATCTGTGTGATTCCCTTTTATCTGATCATAGTGGCCTCCTTCACGGATGAGGCTTCCCTGATTCGGAATGGTTATCCGCTGATTCCCACGGCTATCAGTCTGCAGAGTTATATGCTGTGCCTGAAAAACCCTGTCGCCATCTTAAAGGCATACGGCACAACGATTGGCGTTACGTTGGTGGGAACGGCGCTGGCAGTTCTGATCGCTACCATGACAGGCTATGTACTGTCCCGTCAGGACTTCCCGTGGAGAAACAAGTTTTCCTTTTTCTTCTTTTTCACCACCCTGTTCAGCGGCGGTCTGGTGCCCTGGTACATGATGTGTATCCGCTATCTGAACTTTAAGAATTCTTATCTCGGCATTATTTTGCCTTTGATGTTTTCGGTGTGGAACATGATCATAGCAAAGTCCTTCATGGCGGGTATTCCCAGTGCCATCACAGAATCTGCCAAGATCGACGGGGCCAATGACATGACGATTTATGTGAAGCTGATCCTTCCGCTGAGCAAACCGCTGATCGCTACTTTAAGCCTTTTTGCGGCTCTGGCCTACTGGAACGACTGGTATAATTCCATGCTGTTCATCACAAATGAGGATATGTTCATGCTGCAGTACTACCTTCAGAGAGTGCTGGGAAGTGCGGAAGCCATGAGAATTGTGGCGGAGAAATCCGGTATCGCCCTGCCCACCGTTCCCTTGGAGAGTATGAAGATGGCAATGACTGTGATTGCGACAGGCCCTATCGTTCTTCTTTATCCTTTTGTACAGCGTTATTTTGTAAAGGGACTTACTATTGGAGCAGTGAAGGGGTAAACCCGTGGCTGATTTTCATAATGTTAATAATGGCGCCCGCATTTTGCGGGCTGTCCATAAAAAATAAAAAAGGAGAGAGACTATGAAAAAGAAATTTCTGAAAAAGTTACTGGCAATGGCTCTGACAGCAGGCATGACGATGACTCTGCTTGCAGGATGCGGCAATTCCTCAGGGGGAAGCGCCGGGGAGAGCTCTGGTGCGAGCAGCAGCGATGAGGCCGGTACGGGAGATGCAGCTGGTGCAGGCGAGGAAGCGACAGGAGATGAGACTGATGCATCAGGCGATACGGCATCTTCCTCTTCCCTGGAAGGACTGCCGGAGGCAGTGGGAGAGGGAACCATCACGGCAACTCCCGAGATGTACAGCGGAGTGGACTTAAGCGATCCCTACACGGTAAATATGTATCTGATCGGCGATACGCCCAACGACTGGGAAAAGGTGCTTGGTCTTGTAAATGATTACTTAAAGCCTTTTAACACAGAGTTAGCGGTTACTTTCATGAGCTGGAGCGATTACCAGACCATGTACTCTCTGGTACTGGCAGGGGGCGAGCAGGTTGACCTGATCTTCACGGCTCCCTGGTGCTATATGTACACAGAGGCGGCAAAAGGCACGCTCTATGAGCTGACGGATGATTTCATTGCAACCAATATGCCCCTGGCCAGCAAATATCAGGACAAGGACAGTTGGGATGAAACCACAATTGCAGGAAAAACCATTGCGGTTCCTTCCAATGTTGCGCAGCCCATGGGCAAGATCGTAGCGATCCGTAAGGATCTGGCTGACAAGCATGGGGTTGGCGAGCTCAAGACCTGGGATGATTACAAGAACTTTATGCTTACCATAGCTGAGAAGGAAACTCCGGAGAGCGGTATTTACGGACTGGCTTCCTCAGGCGATAACAATGAGCTGTGGGATGTATACCGTCAGCAGTTTGACACCTTCCTTGCCCTGGACAGTGATTACTTCGATATGATCTACTCCTGGGACGGCGATCTGCCGGAGAAGGATGAGATCAAACTTGTCTATGAGACAGACGAATTCCGTGCCTATGCAAAGGATATGAAGGAAATGGCGGATGCCGGCTGCTGGAGCCGCAGCGCTTTGACCAACACGGTCACGGATGATGATGCCTTTGGCGCACTGCAGGGAGCTTCCATTGCATGGAACGGTTCCGTGGTTACCTATATGAAGCAGGCAGAGGGAAGTGAAGGCGTGGAGTGCGCGATTTACGACCTTACGACAGACCACTTTGTAGGCTGCGAGGCCTTCTCCAACAACGATATGGCAATTGCGGCAGGCTCCGGTAATCCTGAGAGAGCAGCCATGGTGCTTGACCTGATGAAATTTGACACTTATCTGAACAGGCTTCTGCTCCTGGGAGTTGAGGGAGAGCATTACAGCCTTGATGACGAAGGAAATTATACGGAGCTGGATAAATCCAAAGACTATGCTGCATTTGCAATTTCCGCTTCCTGGGCCATCAAGAACGGCGATTTGACAGAGGCCGGCGCAGATCCCCGCATGCAGGTGATTTCCGATGGATGGGAGGAGAGAGTAGAGAGCAATCCCACGATTACCTTTGTGTTTGATACGGTTCCTGTGGACTCCTATGTAGCGGCGGTTAAGACTGTTCTGATGGATTACGTTCCCATGCTGGAGCTTGGCCTGGTGGATGATGTTGACGCTACTCTGGATGAAATGATTCAGAAGTGCTATGACGCCGGATATCAGAATGTAAAGGATGAGTTTGATTCTCAGTATGAAGCATGGAAAGCAACCCGCTGATGAGCGTGTGAGAAACAAAGATAAGAAATATTAATGTAAGAAAAAGGCAGAGCTCTCTGGAAAGCAGATTCCTCTGCCTTTTTTCTCAAAACTTAAGACAGATAGGAGCATAAATGAACACATATTTAACAGACAGTGCCGTAAGAAGCACACAGTGTTTTGATTTTGACTGGTACTTTTATCATGGGGAGACGGAGCAGACGCCCGGGGAGAAAAATACAGAAGGGTATGAACAGGTGCAGCTTCCTCATGACTGGAGCCTGTACTATCCTTTTGATGAAAAGGCTGCTTCCTGCGGCTCAGGGGGATATGTGGAAACAGGAATCGGCTGGTACCGCAAGCTTTTCGCGGCGGGGGACAGGACAAGGGATGGGCGTATTTTCATCCGGTTTGACGGCGCTTATATGCAGACAAAAGTATGGCTTAATGGAAAAGAGCTGGGAGAGCATGTGTATGGCTACACGCCTTTTGAGTGGGAAGTGACAGAGCTTTTGAAGTATGGCGAGGTGAATGTGCTGGATGTGAAGGTGGATAATTCCGCCCAGCCAAACTCCAGATGGTATTCCGGCTCCGGCATCACAAGGGATGTATGGATTTACCGGGTAAAAAGAGACTATATCCTGCCCTGTGGGGTATGGCTCAGGACGCCCCAGGTGTCAGAAGAGCGGGCGGAAGTTTTTGTGGAAACCAGATTTGCAGCTTCGGCAGAGAGCCGGAAGGAGGGAGCGGAATTTTGGGTGGAGACAGAACTGCTTTCACCGGAGGAAAAATCTGTGGGGATTTTGAAAACCCGTGCGGAAAAAGACCCTGGGGAAGAGCAGAAGGAGATTACCATCACCCAGGAATTTATGCTGGAACATCCACAGCTTTGGGATATAAGGACACCTCTTTTATATGAGGCGGTCAGCAGACTTTACAGAGGAGAAGAACTGATAGATGAGGTGCGCACCAGAACGGGACTTCGAAGCATTTCCTTCCAGGCAGATACTGGATTTTGGTTAAATGGCAGGCAGTGCAAGATAAACGGCGTCTGTGTCCATCATGACGGCGGCTGTGTGGGGGCTGCGGTGCCGCGCCAGATTTGGGAGCGAAGGCTTGAGAAACTAAGGGAAATGGGAGCGAATGCCATCCGTATGTCCCATAATCCGCCAGATCCGGCTCTTCTGGATTTATGCGATGAGATGGGCTTTCTTGTGATGGATGAGTCCTTCGACGAATGGCGGATTCTCAAAAATAAGGAAGCGGGAAGCAACACCCATGAGAGCAGAGGGTATTCGGAGTGGTTTGAAAAATACCATGAGGAGGACTTAAGAGCCATGCTTCTGCGTGATCGAAACCACCCTTCTATTATAATATGGAGCATTGGCAACGAGGTGCCGGATCAGACGAAGGATGACGGGTATCTCACCGCAAGACATTTGATGGAAATCTGCAGAGAGCTGGATCCCGACCGGCTGATCACTCAGGCCAATGACCAGATTCGGGCAGAGCCCGTTCCGGCGAAGGAAAGTTTTTTAAACGAGCTTGACGTGGTGGGGTATAATTATGCAGGACGCTGGCGGGAGAGAGCGGAAACCTTTTATGATGAGGATAAGAGATCGCACCCTAAGTGGCGCATGATCGGCACGGAGAATGGCGGCGTGGGCGGCATTCGGGGGGATTATCCTCTGGGAATGAAGGAAAATGCCGGATGGTGGAAGCATCCCTACTACAGTGCTCCGGTGGAAGCAGGAAAGCTGCTGCGCTATACCATGTCCCACGATTATGTGGCAGGGGATTTCATGTGGACCGGTATCGATTATCTGGGGGAGGCCCACTGGCCGGAGCGCTCTGCCAGCGCCGGGGTGTTGGACACCTGCGGTTTTGAGAAGGACAGCTTTTATTTCTACCAGAGCATCTGGAAGAGGGAGAAGCCTATGGTTTACCTTTTCCCTCACTGGAACCTGGAGGTGGAGGAGGGGAGCGTTCTTCCGGTATTGTGTTATACCAACTGTGACTGCGCGGAACTGTTTCTAAATGGAAAGTCTTATGGAAAGAAAGCCTACGCCTATCCGGCCTATGGGATGACGGAGAAGTACGGACATTTTGACAAGACGCCTCTTCCTTTAAATACGGGAGATCTGTTCCTGAGCTGGGATGTGCCTTACGAACCGGGATGCATTGAGGTGATAGGCTTTGACCGGGATGGAAAGGAAAAAGCCCGTCACACAATCAGAACAGCCGGGGAGCCTGCAAAAATCAGTACTGCCTGCTGGCAAAACAGGCTGAAGGCAGATGGCAGGCAGGCCGGACAGATTGAAGTATCTCTCTGGGATAAAGAAGGAAACTTCTGCTATCAGGCAGATACAGAAATCACCGTTTCGGTGGAAGGGGCCGCAAGACTGACAGGGATAGACAACGGAAATCCCGGATGTCTTGAGAGTATGAAGGGAAGCCGGATCCATGCATTTCACGGAAAGGCATTCATAGTGGTGCGTTCAACGGGACAGGCAGGAACCTGCCGGGTGAGGGTATCGGCAAAGGGACTTGCTGATAGCGTTTCAGAAATTGAATTTGTATAGGAACAGATAAAAGCAAAGCGCGCGTGATGGCGGCACGGATGGGAGCAGGATGAAGCAATCAGAAATTGCCAGGGCACTTGGCCTGTCAAAAACCACGGTTTCCAGAGCGATTTCCGGAAAGGGAAGAGTTGGGGAGGAAACACGGGAAGAGATTATGAGATATATAAAAAGCATGGAAGCGGAAAAGAACCCGGATTCTGCCCCGACCTATAACTTAGGGGTAGCGCTTCCAGCCGATAATTATATTAAGACCAGTACTTATTTTTCAGAATGTCTATATGGAATCTGCGAGGCGGCGGCTCACTTCAAATACAATGTCCTGATCGTCAAAGCCATGGAGGATAACATATCCGAGATCGTAAATGTGGTGGAAGGAAAAAAGGTGGATGCCATGATTCTTGTCCGGTATATGGAAAATGACAAGGCAATCCAGTACCTGAAAAGCATGAAATTTCCCACGGGTCTTGCCGGGCGCTGCGAGGAGGATTGGGTGATCCAGGTGGATATCGACAATGAGGGTGCGGTGGAGGATATTATGACCATGATGGTCAATAAGGGCTTCAAGCGTTTTGCCCTGATTGTGGAGGAGATTACTAACCTGGTAAACCGCAAGCGTCAGGAAGGATTCCTCTCTGCCCTTTTTAAAAACGGAATCACGGAAAACAAGCAATATATTTATCGGGCTAAGGTTTCCGAGGAGGTCTTGGGGATGATTTTGCAGGATATCATTTCCAACAAGACGGACTGTATTGTGTGTGGGGATGATGAGCTGGGCACCAAAGTTTTGTCCTGGCTCCAGGGGGAGGGTTACCGGGTGCCGGCGGATGTTGCCATCTTTGCCCTGTACAACAGCCCGGTGCTGAATCTGATGCGCCCATCGGTGACGGCCATCGACGTTTCAACCAGGCTTGTGGGATTAGAGCTGGGAAAACAGATGTGCAATTATCTGCAGGGCAAAAGCTATCAAAAAAAGACGCTGATGGATTATAAAATACTGATTAAGAAATCTACCGGGAAAATTTGAAAGAGGACAAATTTATTACAAAGTGGACAGTAAAATAGCAGGAGGTGTGAAAATGGTGCATCAATTGGCATATGGAGTGGATTTGGGGTGGCTTGGCCAGCTGGAATCAAGAGGCGTGCGCTGGGTAGAGAAGACGCAGGACAGGAGGGAACTCCCGGAGCAAAAGGAGGTGGATCCTCTTTGTGCGCTAAAGGAGCTGGGGGCGGATTCTGTCCGGCTCAGAGTGTTTGTAAATCCGCCGAAGGAGGCTTTCTGGACGAAAAAGGACGGCACTACCTGCATGTTGGGCTTTTGTGACAAAGAGTCGGTGATGGAAATGTCAAAGCGGGTTAAGGCGGCAGGGATGCGGCTGATGATCGACTTTCACTACAGCGATCATTTTGCCGACCCCCAGTATCAGGATATACCGGCAGAGTGGGAAAAGGAAGATGCGGACGGTCTCAGAAAGAAAGTTTACGGGCACACGAAGGAGGTGCTTGAGCTTCTGGTTCAAAATGACGCCGCGCCGGACTGGGTGCAGGTGGGAAACGAGATCAATCCAGGCATACTGCTTCCCGCAGGGAGCCTAAAGGAGCATCCAAAGGAGCTTGTTTCCTTTTTAAACGCGGGTTATGAGGCGGTAAAGGAATGCTGCCCTGCCTGCCAGGTGATCACTCATCTTTCCTGCGTGAATATCCGGGAGGTCTGCGATCCCTTTCTTGACACCTTCTTTGAGCTGGGCGGAAAGACGGATATTCTGGGATTTTCCTATTATCCCTACTGGTACAATATGATTCAGGAGGTCAGAGGAAAAAAGCCGGTGGAGCTTTTTTACAATCCGCTGATTGCCTATGTCCAAAAGTACAAAAAGCCGGTGATGATCGTGGAGGTAGGCGGGCCGGAAACGGATGTGGAAGGAACCTATCAGCTCCTGGTCAACACCATAGAGGCTGTGAAGCAGGTGCCGGACGGAATGGGAACGGGCGTCTTTTACTGGGAGCCTGAGGTGGGGGCAGAGCTGCTTCCTGATAAGTACCCATTGGGCGCAGCACTTAAGGTGGGGGAGAATACCTTGCAGCTTACCAGGGCACTGGAGGCTTACAGAGATTGTAAATAGAATATAAATAGAAACAAACGCCGGATAAGGCAAATATAATTGCTATCCGGCGTTTTAAATTCTAATGATGAATTCTCTAATCGTCAATTGAACTTTTGAAGGAATTGTAGTAAACTGAGTTCAGAAATAATTTCCAAATGCTTAGGTCTTAGAGGACAGATTGTCGATACAACTCGCAATATAGGATTTCACTTCTTCGCGAGGTTTATCGAGAGCGACTGCTAGCTCTCCGTAAAGAGAGGTTTCCGCAAGGCTGAAATATCGGCTGTCTAAAGCGGTAACCTTATAGCCTTTCATGATTCGTTTTTCTTTGCGCAGGTAGATGGTTTTGATAAGCTGAACCCAAGCCTTACTGCTGTTAGAACGCATATATTCCTTATAAGTTTTTTCAAGTGTTTTTTCGTCAGAAATAGGAATAAGCGGAATATCAGGAATCGATTTGATCAGGCTGTCGGCTTCCTCCTTTGACAGAGCAGGACGAAGCAGTGTCGCTGCCGTATCTACAGGAGTGTAGACGGTACTTCCCGATGCATATACGGGTTTAAGCAGGTAGTACTCTCTGTTTTTGTCAATGCCGGGAAGACTCAGCGTGGTAATATCTTGAATGCGACATATTCCGTTATTACCATAGATTACATACTCTCCTTTTTCAAACAATGCTAACACCTCCTTTAAAAGCACGTTATATTCTTTATTATACCAAATTTTTGAGGAAAATGTCAGTGGAATGTTTGATTTAATGGTAATTTTGTTAAAAGTGCCCAGGAAATTTTGGCAGGAAGTTGTATAGGATGCCTGAAAAGAGTACAATGGACAAGAAGAAAGAAAAGCAGGAGTTGGTGATGTTTTTTAATATGAAACGTTATATAGTTTTAACACAGTAAATTGGCTCGCTAAGCAGAGTAGCGCTTGATGTTTCAGAGAAAGGGTATGGATATTACTTTGAGGCTTTATTTGGTCAGGCATGGAGAAACGGATTGGAATATTGAGAGCAGGATTCAGGGGAAGACGGATATTGAACTGAACGAAAAGGGCAGGCAGCAGGCAGAAGAGCTGGCTGATGTACTGGGGAAGGCGTATGGGATTAAACGGATTTATACCAGCGGGCAGAAGCGTGCGGCAGAGACGGCAAAGATTGTAGGGCGGCATTTGGGAATTGAACCGCAAGTCAGGGAAGGTCTGGAAGAAATCAACTTTGGCAAATGGGAGGGTTATACATGGAGACAGGTCAGGGAGATGTTTCCTAAGGAATACTTTATATGGCATGGCAACAGACGCTATGAGGTGCCGCCGGAAGGGGAGTCCTATCAGCAGCTTCTTGACAGGCTTTTGCCGACACTGGATGATATCATGAGTAAGGACAGAGAGGATGTGCTAAGTATTACCCACAGCGCAGTGATCATGACGTTGATGTCCTATCTGTATGATACTCCTTTTGAGGATATGGCTAGGAATTACAAGACAGGAAACACCCAGATTGTAGAATTGGATCAGAGACTATTTTATCAAAGATATATAAGAAATTAAAGGAGGATGAGACAGTGAGATTAGGAGCATTGGAGGCAGGCGGTACCAAAATGGTGTGTGCCATAGGAGATGAAACAGGAAAGATTTTTGAACAGATTTCTATTCCTACAGAGACACCGGAGATTACGGTGCCTAAGATGATTGAGTACTTTAAGGGAGCAGGGATTGAAGGATTGGGAATTGCATGCTTTGGCCCTATCGATCCGGATAAGAAATCCGATACTTATGGGTATATCACCAGTACTCCCAAACTGGCATGGCAGAATTACAATTTTGTGGGAGCTTTTGAGGAGGCTTTGGGATGCCCGGTTGGTTTTGATACAGATGTAAACGGCTCCGTATTGGGAGAGGCGACTTTCGGGCAGGCCAAAGGAAAAAGCTGTGTGGTTTATGTCACCATAGGAACCGGTGTGGGGGCAGGCGTTTATATTGAAGGAAAGCTTCTTCACGGTATGCTTCACCCGGAAGCAGGACATGTTCAGATTCAGAAGCGTCCGGGGGATCATTATGAGGGAAGATGTCCCTTCCACAAGAATTGCCTGGAAGGACATGCTGCTGGTCCAGCCATTGAGGAGCGCTGGGGAAAGAAAGCAATTGAGCTTAAGGATAACAAAGAGGTATGGGATCTGGAGGCATATTATATTGCCCAGGCTCTCGCTGGATATGTCCTGACGCTTTCACCGGAAATGATCATTTTAGGTGGGGGTGTGATGCATCAGGAGCAGCTCTTCCCCATGATCCGCAGTTATGTGAAGGAAATCTTAAACGGTTACATTAAGACTGAGGAAATGGAAAATCTGGACAGTTATATCGTGCCGGCAAGCTTAAACGATGACCAGGGAATTATGGGATGCCTTGAACTTGCAAGGAGAGCAGTACAGGGGAAGTAAGATTCTCGACTAATTCCTCCCCTTGTGATATACTAAGCAAAGTATATCACAGGAGGAGGATTTTTTATGGGCGAACAGGCAGAGGAAAAGAAGCTCCAAAAGCGGGTGAAACATATTTGTGCGGGTCTGTTGGCCCATGTGGATGCCGGAAAAACAACTCTGTCTGAGGCCATGCTGTTCTTAAGCGGCAGTATCCGAAAATTAGGCAGAGTGGACAAAAAGGATGCTTTTTTGGATACCTATCGCCAGGAGCGGGAGAGAGGAATCACTATTTTTTCCAAGCAGGCGCAGCTTGTGGTGAAAGATACGGAGATTACGTTGCTTGACACTCCCGGTCATGTGGATTTCTCGGCGGAGATGGAGCGGGTGCTGCAGGTATTGGACGTGGCAATTCTGGTGATTAGCGGCAGCGACGGCGTACAAGGACATACACGTACTCTGTGGCGGCTTCTTAAGTATTACCACATACCAGTGTTTCTATTTATCAATAAGATGGATCAGCCGGGGGCAGATAGGGAGGTCATCCAAAGAGAACTGAAAGAAAAGCTCAGCGAATATTGTATTGATTTTGACGGTGAAATGAAATCGGAGGATTTTTTTGAAAGTATTGCCGTCAGTTCAGAGTCAGCGCTTGATGAATTTCTGGAGATGGGAAAAATCGGACAGGAAACCATACGGAAGTTGATAAGGGAAAGAAAAATCTTTCCCTGCTTTTTTGGTTCGGCATTAAAGCCTTTTGGGGTGGAGGAGCTGCTAGATGGCTTGGATGCCTATACCCAAGCAGAGCAGTATCCGGCAGAGTTTGGCGCAAGAGTGTTTAAAATCACTAGGGATGTCCAGGGAAACCGCCTTACTCATATGAGGATCACCGGCGGGAAGCTTAAGACAAAAGATATTCTTTCGGGTACAGAGAGGATTTTCTCTAGTATGGAGAAAGGTCAGATGTCAAAGAATGCAGAATGGGAGGAAAAGGTCAATCAGATTAGAGTTTATAATGGAGAGAGGTACGAAACACCGGGAGAGATTGAGGCAGGCGAAATCTGTGCGGTGACAGGGCTTACCAAAACCTGGGCGGGGGAAGGTTTGGGCTGTGTGCAGGAAGTGATTTTGCCTGAGCTTTCTCCGGCTTTTTGTCACAGTATTTTATTGCCGGAAGGGTATGAACCGGCCCTTGTGCTTTCAAAGCTTAGGCAGCTTGAGGAGGAGGAACCTCAGCTCCATATGATATGGGATGAGCAAAACGGGGAGATCAAAGCCCAGATTATGGGGCAGGTGCAGGTAGAAATTCTGAAAAATCTGATAGAAGAGCGGTTTAATATCTCGGTAGAGTTTGGAGAAGGAACCATTGTTTATAAGGAGACCATTGCAAATACGGTGGAGGGGGTAGGTCATTTTGAACCTCTGCGTCATTATGCGGAGGTACATCTTTTGCTGGAGCCCGGTGAGCCGGGAAGCGGCCTTTGCTTTGCCTCGGACTGCAGTGTGGATGAACTGGCGCTGAACTGGCAACGGCTGGTGCTGACGCATCTGGAAGAGAAGGAGCATTTGGGGGTGCTAGCCGGGGCTCCAATCACAGATATGAAAATTACCCTGAAAGCGGGGAGAGCTCATTTAAAGCACACGGAAGGCGGGGATTTTAGACAGGCAACCTACCGTGCTCTGCGCCAAGGGCTGATGCAGGCCCAGAGTGTTCTATTAGAGCCATGGTGTGAGTTTTATCTGGAATTGCCCGAAAACGTTGTGGGACGGGCGATGTCCGATCTGGATAAGTTATATGGCAGTTTTACACTGGAACCAAAGGGGGAGGGCGTTTCGGTTTTGAAGGGAACTGCACCTATGGCAACGATCCAGGATTATTCTAGGGAGGTGACTGCTTACACCAGAGGAATGGGGCAGCTTCAGATCAGCATGAAGGGGTACTATCCCTGCCACAATACCGAGGAGGTCCTTGAGAAAAAGGCATATGATCCTCTGGCGGATTTGGAGAATCCGGCCAGCTCTGTTTTTTGTGCCCATGGGGCAGGCTTTGTGGTGGAGTGGGATAAGGTTCCTGCTTATATGCATTTAGAGAGCTGTCTGGGCAAAGAAAATTTGGGGGGAAAAGAAATTGCCTATGATGGAGAAGCTTTGTATGGCATAAAGGGACAAAGTGCCGCAAAAATTCAGGAAGAGAAAAATAAGCAGGCGGGGAAAAAAAACGTCTTTCTGGGACAGGAAGAGGCATTGGAAATCTTAAATAGGGTTTCTAACGCCAATCGAAAAGAAAACCGCAAAAAGCCTGGCTATCAAAAGAGCCGGAGAGGTGTGGCAGAGCAAAAAGGAGCCTTACAGGATGCGAAAAAGGGTGCTAGTGTCCGTAACTTTAAACCTGCCGCCAAGAAGGAAGAATATCTTTTGGTGGATGGCTATAATGTGATTTTTGCGTGGAAGGAGCTAAAAGAACTGGCACAGCGAAGTCTGGACGGAGCCAGGGGAAAGCTTCTTGATCTGCTCTGTAATTATCAGGCATTGAAAGGATGCAATTTGATTGCGGTATTTGACGCCTATAAGCTTTCGGGACATCCCACAGAGGCCGTGGATTATCATAATATCCATGTAGTTTACACGAAGGAGGCGGAAACAGCCGATCAGTATATTGAGAAGTTTGCCCATGAAAACAGTCATAGATATGATGTGACTGTTGCCACCTCCGATGGACTTGAGCAGATCATTATTATTGGGGAGGGTTGTCACCTGATTTCCTCGAGAGAGCTGCAGGAGGAAATGGAGCGTATTTCCGCAGAAGCAGTAGAAAGCTTTTCATGCAGGAGTCCAGAGGAAAAGCTTTCTTTAAAGAATATATTGCCACATGAAACCAGAAAGGAGATGGAAGAGGCGCTCACCAACGCTCCCAGAACAGATAAATGACGGTGATGAAAACAAGGAACAAAAGGGTGCCGCCATTAATGGCATTCATACAGGCATTTTTTACCCGAACTGCTTTGGAAGAAACTCCTCCTGAAAAAGGGAAGAGATAGTACTTGCTGCCGAGCCCTAGAGCGATGGAAATGTAGACGAGGCAGATTGCCACATAACGGAAATCGCTGCTACAGGTATAGGGATAAATGATGACAAAGGCAGCAAAAGAGATGAGCATAACAAGATAGCCCGCAAGCAGGAAGATGGTGTCCTCTCGGCGGGTTCTTTTATTTAGCAGCACAGCAACTAGCAGCACGGCGGTTACAATGCCGAGAACGAGGGCTAGAACAAAGGTGACCTGACAAAGTGCAAGCAGAATATCAGGCAGGTCGGTGGGATACTCTTCCGCAAACAGGGAGGTATGGAACATAATAGCCCAAGTATTGTTGCATGCCTTGGCACTGATAGGGTGAAAAGGAAAATCAAAGTGCCACTGAGACAGGGCGGGAATTCCAAGCCGGCTCCAAAGGCTATAGGTATTGGTATACATGGGAGAGGTTTCGCCGGGTACAGGGACTCCGGGCTTTTCTCCAAAGCGGATTAGATTCCTTATGATCCAGGATAAACCGATAGGAGAAACAATGAGACCAAAAATGCAGTAGTTTTTTAACCACAATAACAATTGTTTTTTATCCTTTCCTTTCAATAAAGGAATGAAATGCATCAGGAAAATGATTGCCAGAGGGATGGCAAGCACTGCGCTGTTTAGCTTGGTGATCATGCCCAGGCCAATGGTAAGTGCCAGCCGAATCAGGCCAGCCAGATTTTTGTTCCTTGTCCATTTCAAAGTTTCAAGAATGGTCAGACACATGAAAAGGATGGTGAGCATATCATTGTTGACACTGCCCGCCATGATGATGGTGGCAGGGTGAAATACAAAAAAAGCAAGCCCAATGTAAAGTCCAATGCCCTTGATTTCAAGGACCTTTAATATTTTCCAGGTTACTACCATACACAGGCAGGAATAGAGCAGAGTAAGAATTTGCAGATTTTCAAAAGCCAGCTCTTCGGTGACGCCCAGCCAGATGTTTAACTGTAGCCACAGGAAGGAAAGAATATGGTGCAGAGGAGGATGGTAGTAGGCGAATAGCTCGTAGGGATTTAAATCTGGTAGCTTATGAAATTTGTAGATATATTCGATATAACCGATATGGCCGGGATTTATAAAGCTCGTTCCCATGCCAGTGTAGGCGCCTGCGTCATGCTGGCGTTCGTATAAGCCGGAGAGCAGCACATAACAGCAGCGCAGAAAGACACCTAGGAGGATAATCATATAAATTATGTGGTTTTCGTCCAGCCGCCTTGCTGCTTTTAGATAAATAAGAAGTCCTGTCCAGGCACAAAAAATACAGACCATGACCAGAAGCTTTGTATAATGGGAGCAATAAAAGAAGTTGCTTCCCTGAGCGATGGCTGTCAGGAGACAAAAAGCCAGGATAGTAAGTACTAAAGAGAGACTTATCCTGGTGTTACCTTTTTCCTTTTCGGTGGATGAGATAAATTTGCCAAAGATAACGGGAGTGTTTGCAACAGAATTTTTTTTCATCTACAAGTCCTTTCGCCGAAATTATAAAGCTGAAATATGCCGTATTTTGATTTAAATAATATGTGTTTTTACGCCCCAAACCGCGATAAAAACAGGGAATTAATAAACAGATATAACATTAGTTATGTTATTGTCTTTTATCTGAAAACTCCAGATAGAGTGCCCAGGGACACGGTGCTCGGTGAGGTACCAGGTGTCTTCAATCCTGGTTATGTAGTAAGGCGTACCGCCTCCGATAAAATTCTCATAGACATCCTCATAATTTCCGGAAGAAAGGGAATCTAAATCCTTTACCTTGATCAGGGTAGCATAGTCCTGATTACCGGTGCTGTCGGTAGAGATTGTTATATAGAAGAAATCATCGATCTGGGTAAGCTGTATCATACCAGCCATCTCTGAGGGAACCGGATATTCCTTTTTGATTTTGAAGCTGTAAAGATCTGCCTCGATGATACTGGAATTGCCGGAGACAAAATAAATGTTATCATCCAAAATGGTAAAGGAACGTACATACACGTTATTGAGAGAGGGGATGGAACGAATTTCTGTCAAATACATGCGCCTTTCACCCTCAGGATGACGGAAGAGATACATTTCTCCGCTCATGGAGCTCCAAGCATAAAAGGTATCTGTGTAGTTATCATAAATAATATAATGAGGGCGGTTTCCAATATCGGTAAATTCCTGTGTGGGAAGGAAAATGGCTTGACCGCTTTCGTTATAGCTTTTTTCCATTACCAAAATTCGGTTGTTCTCCGTATCGTCTATCAGGTAAACTTCTCCGTCACTGGCTAAGGTGTGCCCCATGGCGATATTGTCTGTCATTACCTGCCATTGGTAAAGAGGGTCCGCTAGGTTATCGTGGTAAACTACCTGATTGTGATAGCAATCCACAATAAAATAGTTTTCATCCACCTTTGTGATATAGGTAGGAACGCTTAAAGTGGGATAAGGGTTGTTAGGAATATCATTTAATGAACTCGGGTCAAAGGAAATCAGGGTGGACTGTGCCAGATAATTTTCTGGGATATAGGCCGTTTCCGGCCCAGGTCTTTTGCTGCCGCAGGAGATCAGGGTAATCGCCCAAACAAGGAGAATGGCTGAAAAAAAAGCTTTTTTCAGACAGGGCATTTTGGCCTTTATTAAGTTGTTGAAATTGGTACATTGCGTTTTCATACTGTTATTATAAAATTTTTGCTGTTTTCTTACAACATTTTTTGTATAATAATATCAGGAAAAGTTGTTGCTTTCGGGTGAGGAATGTGCACAAGCTGCGCATTTTGTGAGAAAAAGGATGAATCCTTTATGATTTGGGAGAGAAAATTTTGCTTCGCAAAAGTTTTGTCAGGAGGAGGAGTAGCTTTGGCAAACGAAAGAGAGATGAACGGAGAAAATAAAGAATTTCGTATTTTGTCGGCAATAGGTATTATCCTGGTGGTTGCAGGCCATCTGGGATATGATCTTTTTGATATAGGAGGATTGTTTCCCTATTATTCTTTTCATGTGTTCATTTTTTTGTTTGTGTCGGGATATTTTTACCGAGAAGAGGCACAGGAGAGAATCGTTAGCTACTTATTGGGAAAATGTAAGACACTTCTTCTGCCATACCTTGTATGGAATATTTTTTATGGACTGCTGAGAGAAGGATTGTACAGGGTAGGTTTCTTTATAGGGGAGCCCATGACCTTAAAAACATTATTTTTATCTCCCTTTCTAGATGGACATCAGTTTTTGTATAATTTCCCGGCATGGTTTGTGCCGGTATTGTTTATGATTGAAGTGATTAATGTATTGATGCGCAAGGTGCTTTCGCTTCTTCGGCTTAAGTATGAGTGGTTGATTTTTGGAGGATGTCTGCTAGCGGGAATGCTCACGGTTTATCTGGCGGCAGGTGGCCATGTGTGGGGGTGGTATAAGCTGCCGGGAAGGCTTTTGTTTATGTTGCCAGGCTTTCAGATGGGAAGGATATACCGGACAAAATTGGAGTCACATGATACCTTGGAGGATGGTCCTTATTTCCTGATTGTGATGGGAATACAGCTCCTTATCAACATTTTTTGTGCAGGTCTTAATTTCAGTGCTGTGTGGGTCAGCAGCTTTGCCAATGGCCCGGTGGTTCCCTATCTCACGGTGATGACGGGTATTGCTTTTTGGCTGAGGATTGCCAGGATTATGAGAGGAATCCCCTATCTGTCAAGGAAGATGGTTTACATAGGCCGAAAGACCTACTCGATCATGATGCATCACATGGCAAGCTTTATGCTCATCAAGGGCGTTTTTTATCTGTGCTATCTTTTTACGCCTTTCTGCAGAGAATTTGACAAAGAAATGTTTTTTAGCGAGATTGGCTTTGTATATCTTGTGGGCGGTTCGGAGGCCAGCAAATGGCTGTATTTGTTTGTGGGGATAGGACTTCCGTTGGTGATAGCTCATGTGCAGGAAAGGGTGCGAGGCGTTTGGCAGATGTGCAGTTGCTACAAGCTGCCAGAAAAATAATTGACAACCCTTGATCATTGTGGTATTCTGATTTCACTTACCGCTTAGAAATCCAATAAAAGAAAATCTGAATTATGAATAGGTGACCTGTCTGTGGAAATTCCATGGACGGGTTTTTTTGCGCCAAAACTATGGCAGATTGGAAGGTAAAATGAGAAAAAGAGTTTTTAAGCGGAAAAAGAAAACGATTGCAGGAAGTATGGAAAAAATAGCCACAAAAACATCAGTAAAGACATCAGCAAAGGCACCAGTCAAGGCAGCGACAAAGGCAATGGCGTTTGTTGCTGCATTATCTCTGATGGTGGGAACGGCAATGACGGTCTACGGAGAAGAGACCAGAGAAGGAGCAGACTTTGCGGTGTTAAAGACGGTGGAGACTGATATTTTTCACAGGCATATCGGGAGCCCGAATGCAGGAGGTGGATGTTATACGAATCCCATAGAACACGTGCATCAGGGTGATGCCATCAATGGAGGTGGCTGCTATACCAAACCGGTATTGCATGAGCATACGGGAAGTCCCGAAACAGGGGGCGGCTGCTATCAGAAGGCAATTCCCCATACCCAGCATGGGCCAGAATGCTATAGAAGTGAGACTCATACCCACGGACCAGAGTGTTACACTGGACGATGTACAGTCACCTACACACCGAAGGAGGTAAAGGAGACTTATACAGATACCTGTCAGATTCATGGGGTAACCACCCACGAAAAATGGGCGACAATTGCCACCCACAGCGATTGTGGTTTAGGCGAGATAGAGACCGAAATACAGAAGTGTCAGAGCTGCACGAATTCCCTTACCAGAACGCATCTTTATAGCAACTGTGGTAAGCAGGAGGGAACGACACAGATACTGGAATGTAGTAAGGACATAGACGGATATGAAATTTCCTGTGGATATATGCAGGGTGCAGTAGAGCGCTATGAACGGGCGTGTAATAGTACAGTAGACGGTTACGGGCTTGGATGTGGACTAGATGAGGACAGGCCCTGTGGCAGATTGATCCTCACCAGCCAGGCTGGAAGCGACAGTACCAGGGTCATAATCAGTGTGAGGGTGGAGGATTTCACTGGTGGTAAACTGATTTTGGACAGTGACCCTTACGTTTGGAGAGATCAGGAGGGAAATATTTTAGGGAACGGCGAGAGCCTTGAGGTAGAAAAAAACGGAGATTATTCTGTGACTGTGAGTATGAAAAATAAGGATGTGGATGAATCCGGGCTTCAGGGCAGTATTTCAGTGGACAGTATCCATAAGGAGGAGCCAGTAGTGCCTACGGCGACACCTACAGCTACGGCGACACCTACAGCTACAGCTACACCTACAGCCACTGCTTCGGCATCAATGGAACCTACGGCTACGATTGCGCCGACTGTGACTCCGGATACCACGCCCTCTGCCTCAATCAGTCCAACCACAGCGCCAACAGCCACACCAACTGTGACGCCAAAGGCAACACCTGAGGCAACAGCTTCACCTACACCTGTCGTAGTACCCGAAAAGACACCGGAGCCTTCTTTTGTTCCCGAAAGCAGCCCTGAGAAGGAAGATGAGGGAACAGATACGGATAAGGAGAAAGAAGAGGGCGGAGAAGAAGATAGAGAGAACGAAAACCAAAACGATAAGGCAGGGACTGATGAGACAGGGGATAGTGGTCCTGGAGGTGGAAATATCAATGGAGCCGGAGAGGACAAGGAAACATTAGAAAAAGAGCAACTGAAAGAAGATTCTCCAGAGGAAACGATAGGTAATGAGAGTAACGTCAAGCGCTCCTACTATGTAAAAGGGGATCAGCTATTGATTCAGCCTTCTACAGAGATAGAAGAAGAGGAAGCCCTGGCAAGCCCTTCTTCGGAGCCGGGGGAGAGGATAAAAAAGGATACGGAGAAGGTAACGGTGTCGGGAAATAATGCGGCGCAGGAAAGAGAGTATAAGGTAGGACAGCAGACGAAAAAGAATGGATTTTTTCAATCTACAGCAGCAAAAATTATTACCGTTACGTTCAGTACACTGTTGGTGCTTGCCGGGATCATTCTTTTCATGCTTTATCTCCTGTGCAGTGTAAGAATTTTTAATGATGATGGCGAGGGAAGAATGATTTATCTGGGGCGTCTTCTGGTGAGGAAGAAGGATGAGGAATATTCCCTTATGATTACAGAGGCCATGACAGAGAAATCCTGCACCAACAGGTACTGCATCAAGCCAGGATTTTTCAGGCTTGGCAAAAAAGAAGATCAGGAGCTGATCGTGTACAGAGATACCAAAAAGGCTGTAGCATACCTGAGTAAGGAAATGATTGTGATCCTGTGAATAAAAGAGGAAGCCTAAAATCTTTAAAAAGCCTTGCTTTTCGGGAATGAACATGATAGACTCGTAATTGTTTCTAAAGGAAAATGCATATTTATGCAAAAGGAGGAAAAATTATGAAAAAATTATTAGCATTGTCGTTAGCGGCGATCATGACAGTGAGTATTCTTACTGCCTGCGGAAGTGGAGAGACTGCTCAGACAAGCGGAACGGAAACGGAGAGCACCGGAGCGGAAGCCGAGGATGCGCAGGACGCAGCAGATGTCCAGGCGGAGGAAAATACGGATGACGCACAGACAGCCGATGATAGTCAGGCAGAGGATACGGATGCAGCTCAGGCGGAGGAAAATGCTGAGGGAGAAGTCTCTGAGGTGTTAGCAGACGGCGTACTTACCGTAGGCACCAACGCGGAGTTCCCGCCTTTTGAGTTTGTGGATGACAACGGCGAACCGGACGGTTTCGATGTGGCGTTGATTAAGGCAATCGGCGAGAAGCTTGGCGTGGAGGTCGAGGTTGAAAACATGGAGTTTGAAGCTCTGGTGGCTTCCATTGGCAACAAGATTGACGTTGCCATTGCAGGGATGACCATCACCGATGAAAGAAAGGAGAACGCTGATTTTTCTGATCCTTACTATGATGCGGTTCAGTATGTGATACTGCCTGAGGGCTCTGAGATTGCTACCTTTGATGACCTGGCGGGCAAGACCATTGGCGTTCAGCTTGGCACTACAGGAGACTTTATTGCCAGCGATGATGTTGACGGGGCAAATGTGAAGCAGTACAACAAAGGCGTGGATGCGGTCAATGACCTGATCAACGGACGTGTGGACTGCGTGATCATCGACAAGAATCCTGCCCTTGTGTTTGCCGGCAAATTTGAGGGACAGCTTACGGCAGTGGATGGCGAGCAGTTCGGCTTCGGAATTGAAAATTATGCCATTGCAATGCCCAAGGGAGATGCTGCTCTATCAGCACAGATCAACGGCGCTTTAAAGGAGCTCAAGGAGGATGGAACCTTTGATGAGCTGGTAAAGACCTATATTGAGGAAAACTAAAATCCGGCGAAAATTTGCAAAACAGTAATCGAAGAGGATAGCACAGGACAGTTACATGCTATCCTCTTTTTAGAAAGAGGGCTTACAAAAAGCAGAGAAAGGATTTGGGGAACAGCATGGACATACAGGCATGGTGGGAAAGGGTATGCAGCATGTTTGAGGCTGCTTTTATCACAGGAGAGAGGTGGAAGCTTTATATTGGCGGTCTGGGAATTACCATGGAAATCGCCTTTTTTGCGGCAATTTTGGGTCTCATCATCGGTACAATCACAGCGCTTATGAAGCTGTCGGTTAAGAAGAATGGGAAAAAGACGATCTGGGCCAGAATCGCCAATATTTACATAGATATCATCCGGGGAACGCCTTCGGTTCTGCAGCTTATGATCATGTGGTTTATCATCATGAAGACCAGCAAGCAGGAGGTACTGGTGGCAGTGCTCTCCTTTGGTATTAACAGTGGCGCTTATGTGGCGGAGATTGTCCGGGCGGGGATTTTGGCGGTGGATAAAGGGCAGACGGAGGCGGGACGCTCTCTGGGACTTTCCGGTGCCCAGACCATGATTTATATTGTCATTCCTCAGGCAGTGAAAAATGTGCTCCCTCCCATTGGCAATGAGTTTATCGTACTTCTTAAGGAGACGGCAATCGTGGGATATGTGGGACTTACAGATCTTACCCGGGTGGCCAATCAGGTTTCTTCCAGAACCTATGAAGCCTTTATGCCGCTGATCGGGGCTGCCGTCATTTACTTTGTCATCATCAAAATACTGACCATTCTGCTTGATAAGCTGGAGAGGAGGCTGCGTAAAAGTGATAATCGTTAAGGATTTGCACAAAAAATTTGAAGATATCCATGTACTGCGCGGTGTGAGTTATCACGTACATAAAGGGGAAAAGATTGTCGTTATCGGCCCTTCCGGTTCAGGGAAGAGTACCTTTCTGCGCTGTCTTAATTTGTTGGAAAAGCCCACCAGCGGAGAAATCTGGTTTGATGGTGAGTTGATCACTGACCCTAAGGCAAACATTGACAAAATCAGAACCCACATGGGTATGGTTTTTCAAAATTTTAATCTCTTTAATAATCTTTCCATCATGGATAATATTACATTGGCACCGGTTAAACTCAAACTTATGGGGAAGGAAGAGGCCAGTGAGAACGCGTTAAAGCTCCTTTCCAGGGTAGGGCTTAAGGAAAAGGCGGATGCCTATCCCAGCCAGCTCTCCGGCGGACAGAAGCAGCGGATTGCCATTGTACGCTCCCTTGCCATGAATCCGAGAGTGATGCTTTTTGATGAGCCCACCTCCGCCTTAGACCCTGAGATGGTGGGGGAAGTTCTGGATGTTATGAAGGAGCTGGCGGAGTCCGGTATGACCATGGTGGTAGTGACCCACGAGATGGGCTTTGCCAGAGAAGTGGGAACCAAAGTGCTGTTTATGGATGAAGGCATCATTATGGAAGAGAATGAGCCTTCTGAGTTTTTTAACAATCCTAAATGCGAGCGCCTTCAGGATTTTTTGTCGAAGGTTTTGTAGTTGTATCAAATTTAAATCCTGTATCAGCGCCTTGATAACGGCGCTGTTTTTTTGATGATTTCCGCGCTTGCCGTCGGCTGACGATGGGGATATATGGGGAGGGATGATTGGAAATGATTACAGGGAAAGCAAAAAAGATGGCAGGACTTTTTGGGATAGCCGCATTATGCCTGTGCAAGGAATACGATGGGCGGATTCAGTGACAGTGATATCATTGTATCTGTCATGGAAAGCCTGTGCGTGAAAATTGGCGCCACAGAGACGGAAACACAAAAATGTGTAGGCAAAGTGAGGGAGCGCAGATGGGATATTTGTTAAATAAGCTGATTTGTTTCCATGCATCATGAAGCAGATACAGGAGGATTTTTAGACTTCCTGCTGTCCAAAAAAGGCCGGGAAAAGGTCACGTTGAAAAATTCAATCAGAGGACCCATAAAAAAAGCGGTGATCAGGGTTCCGATTCCGGGAATCAGATTACAGAGGGTGCCGATGATAACACAGATCAAATCACATCCGATCCGGCAGAAGCGGAAAGGTTTTTTACTCCTGTTGGAGATAATGATGGGAATCGCATCATAAACGGAGACACCCAGATCGGAGGTCATGTACAGGGAAGAGGCGAAGCACATAACCACCACCGCAAACAACAGCATTAAGATACGGCTCACAATAGAAGGGGAGGGCATTAATCTGTTAATGACTGACTGTGAAAAATCAACGATGTAGCCCGTCAGAAACATATTGATGAAGGTGGCAATCCCAATATAATGTTTATCCAAAAGAAAATCCACAACCAGCATAATAAGACTGAGCCCGGCATAGTAGGTTCCATAGGAGAAATTTCCCATAAAACGCTGCCAGCTTCCCTGGGCAAAGCACTGAAAAGGGTCTACGCCGAAAAGTGAACATTTAAAAAAGCCTACGGCAACAGCACACAAAATGACTCCTGCACTTGTCATGACAAGGCGGGGATAAAATTTTTCCGGAAGATTGATTTTCATGATTGTTCTCCTTTATTGTTGAAATTTTTTCCTATGGGCAAAACCGCTGCCATCATATAAAAAGGCAGGGCAAATACCATAAAGTAAACATAACGAAATTCCGTAGCCACAGGAGTGGCGATGAGAACCGTAAGAAGCAGCGCCAGGCTTGGAAGGAAAAGCATCAGCTTTTGTTTTTCATTTCTCACAAAGACGTTGCCGATACAAAAAAGCATCACCCAGCAGGCAACACCCATGCTCCACAGGGTACCGTAAAGAGGAAGCATGCCGCCCAGCTTGATGGAGATTTCCTTTGCCTTGATCACCAGCGGGCCTCTGATCAGAGGGGTATGGGAGACACCCAGGGAGGTTGCGCTTACGCCCTCGGCCTCAGCCACCAGGTAAAAGGAATCAGGGTACCAGTAGCCATAGGTCTGATGGATGTAGGCGGTTATATAATCGCCCGGATAGCGAAGCCCCAGCTTTGCCCAGAGCTTTAAGAATTCACCCTTATGCTCTGCCAGGTAATCCTGATGTCCGGCGCGTACCAGTTCTTTGATATTGTCGGCGAAATAAGGGTCATAAAGCTTTTTGATATATGTAAGATCCACAACTTTTTCAATCAGTGCCCGCTCCTCTTCGGTCAGTTCACGATCATTACAGATGACAGCGGTAATCTGCTGGATGGGGATGGAAAGGGATTCCACCAGATCGGGCTGTGTGACATGAAAGGCGTTCATCACAGGGTATTTTATCACGGCAGCTATGATGAAGATGGCAATCAGAGCGGGATAAAATACTCTGGCTCTTTTTCGGAAAAAAAGGAACAGAAAAGGCAGGCAGAGAAGGAATGCATACCAGCCGTTGGAGCGGAACAGGCACAGCATCAGCCCCGTGAGCACAAAAATTACAAGGTCGAAGACAGAGGAGAGTTTTTGTTCCCGCAAAAAACGAAGCAGACTGCTGCTAAAGCACAGCAGGGCGGCGGCAAAAAGAATGTCCTTCCAGATTGTCACGGAATAGACGGCGTGATAGGGAATCAGCGCATAAAACAACGTAACCAGGAAGCAGACGATAGGTTTTAGCTGAAACAGCCGCAGAGTATTGATGAAATAGCAGATACTTCCGGCCAGGGCACACATCTGAAAAAAGGTGTAGAAAGACAGGGCAATTAACATGCTTCCCGTGAGTTTATAGCCAATCGTGTAAAGCAGTTTAATCAAAATGGTATGCATCCAGGGATGATGGTTGCTGTAGGGAATGACGCCCAGCACCTGTTCAAACTGATTGAGGCTGTCCGGAGTCATAACACCCGGATATTGATAGAGAAAATAGGGAAGCCAGCAGATCATGCACAGCAAAAAGGCACACAGGCCCATGTGGGCTTTATAAAAGGAAAAAAGGCGGGTCTTTATGCCGTCGGATTTGGCCGGACAGGAATATTGACTTAACAAGTCAACAAAAAGAGATTTATATAACCTTTCCTTATCTGCTGTATAATAAAATACCAACCTGAGAATATGGAAGAAAAGCACACTGAAGCCAAAAAACACGGAGCACAGAATGCCGGCCCGGAACAGAGGACTGGTGAGGGTTTGAATGTAATAAGGGTAATCCACAGCGGTGTATAAAATGGTAAAAAGTATGGCAAGTATTCTGCTGGTACGGACAGTTTTCTTTTGACTGTCGCGGTCGATATTGGATGTAAGGAAATCTACATAACGGAAAAAAAGCAGGCTCAGGAGGAAAAAAACCAGCGAGAGAACGTTTCCAGGTTCCATTCGCGATGCTTTCATAAGAGCCCATGTGGAAAAAAAGCTTTCTACCGCTTTTAACAGAAGATGGATTTTGGAACCTGCGGCCGATGTTTGCTCCTGGCTGTAATCGTTTAAGTCTTTCACATGTGAGTTTTTCACAATAAATACTCCTGTTCTGGGAAAATAAGTTGTGGTATAATATACATCACCACATCAAACGCTGCCACGCTTCGCGAGTCAGCTTATTAAACAACGGATGTCAGATCCACCAGCCATCCTTATGTTAATGAAAGCCGATTGCTCCGCACTTCGTGCTCCCGCAATCGCCGCCGGTATTCGCATTCCGGCCTGTCGGCCTGCATGCTCATATCGTCTTGCCCGTCCGATGTCCATATGTCTGTGCGTGCAAGCACGCCCATCCACATGGTCGCCGTCCGAGGCTTTCACAGTAAATATAGTTGATGGCAGGGCGTATGTCAATCAATATATTATAGTAAAAGGAGAAAATTATGGCACATAAATTGGAAGAAAGCCATACGGCAATTACCTTTAGCTTATGCATGATTGTCAAAGATGAGGAGAAGGTTCTGGCAAGGTGCCTTGACAGTATCCGGGATTTGATGGATGAAATTATTATTGTTGATACCGGGTCGAAAGATGAAACAAAGAAAATCGCGGCCAGGTATACGGATAAGATTTTTGATTTCAGGTGGACAGGAAATTTCAGCGAGGCCAGGAATTTTTCCTTTTCCAAAGCCTGCGGCGATTACATATATACGGCGGATGCGGACGAGGTGCTGGATGAGGAGAACCGGGAAAAGCTGCGGATGCTGAAGGAGTCTCTTCTGCCGGAGGTGGAGATTGTGCAGATGTATTATGGCAATCAGCTCTCCCATGGCAGCGTCTACAACTTTGACAGAGAACTTCGTCCGAAGCTGTTTAAGCGGGTGAGGAGCTTTGAGTGGATTGAGCCGGTGCATGAGACGGTGCGGCTTCTTCCGGTGGTTTTTGACAGTGATATTGAGATTACTCATTTGCCCGAAGGCAGCCATACGGCAAGGGATTTACAGATTTTTGCAAAAATGACGGAGCACGGAGAGACGCTTTCTGCCCGGCTTTTAAATATGTATGCCAGAGAGCTTTTGATTTCCGGCAGCAGAGAGGAGCTGCAAAGGGCAGAGGATTATTTCACGGAGATTGCAGACGGGGAGGAAACGGAGCCGGAGCAGATGAAGGAGGCCTTTTGCGTGGTGGTGAGAGCCGCCAGAGAGCGGGGAGATTATCTGAAAATGTACCGCTATGCCATGAAGGATGTGGCCAGCGATGGAGTGAGCGAGGTCTGCTTTGAATTAGGAGAATACTATCTGGGACAAAAGGAGTATGCGGAGGCGGCCCTCTGGTTTTATAACGCTGCTTATGAGACACAGTGTGTTTTGAATATCCACTGCGGCGGGGATTGGCCCTTAGAGCGTCTTGCCAGGTGTTATGATGCCATGGGAAATGAGGAGCAGGCAGAAATGTACCGGCAGGCGGCCAGGGAGTGGACGGCGCAGTGAGCAGGAGTCTATGGAGGATTTGTATATAAAAAAGGTTAATCTGCACAAAAGACTGTGTTAAGAATATATATATTTTTCCGGCACAAATAGATAATACTTGCAGGCGGAAGCGGATAATGTTATAGTGAACGTCGAAAATCATGATGTTTCCTATTTAAAGGCGAGAAGCGCGGTCGTAGGAGAAAAGCGCTTTTGGCGGTATGTAAATGGCGCCGGCAAAAAGCCGCGCAGAAATGAGGAAAAAATGAACTGGGAAAAAAATGTAAGGGTGACTGAGCCTTACGTAGCAGGGGAGCAGCCCAAAGGCGGCGGCGTGATTAAGCTCAATACCAACGAATGCCCTTATCCGCCTGCGCCGGGAGTCAGGGCTGTGCTTGAGCAGATGCAGCAAAATTATGAAAAACTCCGGCTTTATCCGGATATGCATGCGGAAAAGCTGGTAAATGCACTGGCGGCGTATTATCAAGTAAGACCTTCTCAGATTTTTGTGGGAGTGGGCTCCGATGATGTGCTGGCCATGTCTTTTATGACCTTTTTTAATGGGGAAAAGCCTGTCCTGTTTCCGGATATTACTTATTCCTTCTATGACGTATGGGCGGATGTTTTCAGGATTCCTTACAGAACCTGTCCGCTGGATGAGAATTTCCGTCTCAGGAAGGAAGATTATTTACAGCCCAATGGAGGGATCGTCATTCCCAATCCCAATGCGCCTACGGGAGTTCTGGAAGAAATCGGAGTTTTGGAGGAAATTGTGGCTACCAATCCCGGCTCGGTGGTGATTATTGATGAGGCTTATGTGGATTTTGGAGGAGAAAGCATCCTTCCGTTGGTAGAAAAATACGAAAATCTTATGGTAGTACAGACCTTTTCCAAATCCCGCGCCATGGCAGGTGTGCGGATTGGCTTTGCCATTGCGTGTGAGAAGGTTATTAATTATCTGAAAGACGTAAAATTTTCTTTTAATTCCTACACCATGAATTTGCCTTCCATTGAGATGGGAACGGCGGCAGTGCTGGATGATGGTTATTTCAGGGAAACCGTGGGGAAGATCATCCGCACAAGGGAATGGACCAAGAAGGAATTTACACGGCTGGGGTTTGTTTTTACCGATTCCAAAAGCAATTTTCTTTTTGCCACCCATCCGAAGGTTCCGGCAGGGGAGCTGTTTGCAGCTCTGAAAGAAAACAATATTCTGGTAAGGCACTGGAACAAACCGGGGATAGAGAATTACCTGCGCATCACTATCGGGACGGATGATGAGATGAGCAGACTTGTTTCGTTTTTGGAAAACTATTTAAAGGAGAGAGAAAATGATTAAGAATCTGTTAAAAGGTATCGTAATGGGGATTGCCAATATTATCCCCGGTGTCAGCGGAGGAACCATGGCGGTTTCCATGGGAATATATGACAAACTGATTCATTGTGTAACCCATTTGTTTAAGGAATTTAAGGAGAGTATGAAGTTTCTGATTCCCATTTTTCTGGGAATAGGAATTGCGCTGGTGGGGCTGTCTTTTATCATTGAGCCTGCGTTTGCCTATTTTCCGCTTCAGACCAACTGTCTGTTTATCGGGCTCATTGTGGGCGGTCTTCCCGCGGTGTGGCAGAAGGTGAAGGGGAAAGGCATTAAGATCAGCTATATCGTTCCTTTTATTCTTTTCTTTGGAGTGGTAGTAGGGCTGGCAGCCATTGGCGAGAAGGAAGGGGCTGCGGCGGATTTAAGCTTCAGCCTCTGGTCGGTGATCAAGCTGTTTGTGGTTGGCATCATCGCCTCCGCCACCATGGTGATTCCAGGTGTCAGCGGTTCCATGATGATGCTTCTTATGGGATATTACAATCCTATTGTTTCTACCATCAAGGATTTCGTTACCGCCCTGGCCTCCTTCGATATGGAAGGGATTTTGGCAGGATGCGGTGTTCTGATTCCCATGGGACTTGGAATTGTGGTTGGCATCTTTGCCATAGCCAAACTGATTGAGATCATTTTTGAGAAATTTCCCATTCAGGCTTTCTGGGCGATTATCGGTCTGATTGTGGCCTCCCCCGTGGCGATTTTCCTGCTGGGAGATGTGGGAGCCATCACAATAATTGGAGTATTGACCAGTATAGTCACATTTGTGATTGGCTTTTTCGTGGCTGTGAAGTTAGGAGATTAAACAGTTTGGAAGCGTATACAGATTTTGCAGGTGTGTATGATATTTTTATGGATGATACGCCTTATGAGCAGTGGGCGGAGTTTTTGGTATCTCTGATAGAAACTTATGGAATCAGCAGGCCTGTGAGCAGGAATCTGGTATCAGAGAATGAGAGGGGCTCAGAGTGTATCAAGTCAGGGGCAACATTTCATGAGAAAGAAAAAAATCATGAAAGTGAGCAGGAAATTCTCACATCAGAGCGGAACCTGGTGGTAGATTTGGGCTGCGGCACAGGAACGCTGACAGAGCTTCTCTATCAGAAGGGTTATGATATGATCGGGGTGGACAATTCCCAGGTGATGCTGGAAGCCGCCCTTGCCAAAAAGCAGATGTCAGGAAGTGAAATCCTTTATCTGTGCCAGGATATGCGGGAGCTTGACTTTTACAGCACGGTGGGAACAGTGCTCAGCGTCTGTGACAGTGTAAATTATCTCCTTGAGGATGAGGATGTAGAGAAGACCTTTGCTCTGGTCAATAACTATCTGTACCCCGGCGGGATTTTTATCTTTGATTTTAATACGGTTTATAAATATGAGCAGGTGATTGGAGACGCCACAATTGCGGAGAACCGGGATACCTGCAGCTTTATCTGGGAAAACTACTATCACGAAGAGGAGCGGATCAACGAATATGATCTGACTGTTTTTGTGAAGGAAGAAGGAGAGGAAGCCTGCGGTCAGGATTCTTCCGGGGAAGGGCTGTTTCGGCGGTTTACGGAAACTCATTTTCAAAGAGGATATACTCTTAAGGAGATGTCAGGGTTTGTGGAAAAGGCAGGGATGCAGGTGGTGTGCGCTTTGGATGCCGATACCCATGGGGATGTGACGGACTGCAGCGAAAGGATTTATGTGGTTGCGCGGGAATATCGGAAGCAGAAAGGAATAAAGGTTTAAGACATGTCGGATTATATTGTAAGAGCCATGGCGGCAGATGCCCAGATACGGGCCTTTGCCATCACTTCAAGGGAACTGGTGGAGACGGCAAGAAAGGCTCACAACACAAGTCCTGTGGTGACGGCGGCCCTGGGAAGACTCATGAGCGGCGGCGTCATGATGGGAGCCATGCTGAAAGGGGACAGGGATTTATTGACTTTACAGGTCAGTGGAGATGGCCCGCTTAAGGGTATGACTGTCACCGCCGACGGAAAGGGAAATGTCAAGGGCTATGCCATAGAGCCGCAGGTGATGCTGCCGCCAAGCAGGCTGGGAAAGCTGGATGTAGGCGGCGCGGTGGGACATGGAATGCTCCGGGTAATCAAGGATATGGGATTAAAAGAGCCCTATGTGGGGCAAACTGATTTACAGACCGGGGAAATAGCGGAAGATTTGACCTACTATTTTGCCTCCTCGGAGCAGGTGCCCTCCAGCGTAGGGCTCGGTGTTTTGATGGAAAAGGACAATACGGTCAGACAGGCAGGAGGCTTTATCGTGCAGCTCATGCCTTTTGCCGAGGAGAAGACCATTGCCCGGCTGGAACAGAATCTCTCCGCCTTTTCAACGGTTACCAGGGTATTGGACGAGGGGAAAAATCCGGAGGAAATGCTGGGACTGCTTTTGGAGGGGATGGATATGGAAATTCTGGATACCCTTCCGGCGCAGTTTTATTGCAACTGCGATAAGAAGCGGGTGGAAAAGGCACTCATCAGTATCGGAAGGAAGGAAATTTCCGAAATGATCTCCGAGGGGAAGGAAATTGAGGTGAACTGCCATTTCTGTAATACTTCCTACAAGTTTTCGGTGGAGGAATTAAAGGGATTGCTGGAAAGAAGCAAATAGATGCTGTAGAGAACGCCAATATTTTTGTCGTTTTTTACATAAAGCAGCACGGAAGTGAGGATAACTATGAGACAGGGATTTTTGAAGGTGGCGGCTGTTACTCCAAAACTAAAGGTGGCGGATACAGTTTTTAACGGAGAGCAGATCTGTGAGGGTATCAGGGAAGCCGTTGGGGAAGGGGCGAAGGTTATTGTTTTTCCGGAGCTTTGTATCAGTGGTTATACCTGCGGCGATCTGTTTTTGCAGGAAAGACTGCTCACCTCCTGCCGGGAACAGTTAAAAGAAATTGCGGCCTGTACAAGAGATGTGGACGCTTTGATTTTTGTGGGGCTTCCCATAGAGCGGACGGGAAAGCTTTACAATGTGGCCGCGGCCATCTGCAGGGGAGAGGTGCTCTGCATGATTCCCAAGGTTTTTATCCCTTCTTACGGAGAATTTTATGAAACCCGGCATTTCTGTCCGGGAAACCGGGAAGCTGTTCCATTTTCCTTTGACGGAAAGGAAATCTGGTTTGGCGCCAATCTTCTTCTGAAGACGGATGCAGTGGAGGGGCTGACAGTAGGGTGTGAGATCTGTGAGGATATCTGGGCGCCTGACGAGCCGGGGATTTCCCATGCCCTGGCCGGAGCCACGCTTCTGGTCAATCTTTCCGCCTCCAATGAAACCATTGGAAAGGATGCCTACCGGGAAATGCTGGTAAAGTCCTCCAGCGCAAGGCTGATTGCAGGCTATATTTACTGCAGCAGCGGGGAGGGAGAGTCCACCCAGGATCTGGTCTTCGGCGGCCATGATATCATTGCGGAAAACGGTACGATCCTTGCCCAGAGCAAGAAATTTGAGAGTCAGATTGTGTATGGGGACATTGATATTCACAAGCTATGCATGGAGCGCAGACGGATGAATACCTTTGTCTGCCGGGAGAATCCCGGTTACCATACGATTCCTTTTTCCCTGAAGGAGGAGGAGACGAAGCTGATCAGAACCTTTCCCAGCCTTCCCTTTGTGCCCGCAGATCAACAGGAGCGGGAGAGGCGGTGCAATGAAATTCTCTCCATTCAGTCTATGGGACTGAAAAAGAGGTGTGAGCATACCGGATGCCGGAGAGCTGTGGTGGGAGTTTCCGGCGGACTGGATTCCACACTGGCGCTGCTTGTCACGGCAAGAACCTTTGACCTTTTGAACATTCCCAGAGAAAATATTCTTGCCGTTACCATGCCTTGTTTTGGCACCACAGACCGAACCTATGACAATGCCTGCAAGCTGGCCGGGGCTTTGGGGGCTGCTCTTAAGGAAGTGGACATCCGGGAGGCGGTAGAGGTTCATTTCAGGGATATCGGACAGGATAAGGACAACCACGATGTAACCTTTGAAAACGGACAGGCAAGGGAGCGCACTCAGGTGCTGATGGATATTGCCAATCAGATAAACGGAATGGTCATCGGAACCGGAGATATGTCGGAGCTGGCTCTTGGATGGGCCACCTACAATGGAGATCATATGTCCATGTATGGGGTGAACGCCGGGGTACCCAAAACCCTGGTGCGGCATCTGGTGCAGTTTTATGCGGATACCTGCCAAAATACGGGAAAGGATGCAGGACTTAAGGAGATATTGCTGGACGTGCTGGATACTCCGGTGAGCCCGGAGCTTCTTCCTCCTGTGGATGGGAAAATTTCACAGAAGACGGAGGATTTGGTGGGGCCTTATGAGCTGCACGATTTTTTCCTGTATTATATGCTCCGGTGCGGTTATGAGCCCGCCAAAATCTATCGGATTGCCAGGCTCTCCTTTACAGGGCAGTATGAGGAGCAGGTGATTCTCAAATGGCTGAAAACTTTTTACCGCCGATTTTTTGCGCAGCAGTTTAAGCGTTCCTGTATTCCGGACGGACCCAAGGTGGGAAGCGTGGCCCTCTCCCCCAGAGGGGATTTGAGGATGCCCTCGGATGCCTGTGTGCGGATTTGGATGGAGCAGCTTAAGGAACTTTAGCTGATTGGACGCAGGAATGCTTTGTAGGATGTGATAGCCTTCATAAGGAGATGAACAAACGCCGTCACGCTTCGCGAGCCGGCTTATTGTAATAAAAAACGGGGATTTGCCGGATGATGGCAGATCCTCGTTTTTTACATAGTGGCCAGCGAAGCGGAGCATAAACTTACATGTACTTTACATAAATTTTACAATTCCCTGATTATGGATTTGATGTGTATCAGATAAAATAAAACGGTAAAAACTAATAATGCATAAAATGGCCTTTGACAGAGGTGCTTTTGAGGGACAAATTTGGGATAAGGAGAAAGAGACCATGGATATTTTCAATGTGCTTACGATGCTGGGAGGACTCAGCCTGTTTTTGTTTGGAATGAATGTGATGGGACAGGCATTGGAAAGACGGGCAGGCGAGCGGCTGCGGTTCCTTTTGGGAAGGCTTACCACGAACCGAGCGGCAGGGCTCTTAACCGGGCTTTTGGTGACGGCAGTGATCCAAAGCTCATCTGCTACGACGGTGATGGTGGTGGGTTTTGTAAACTCAGGACTCATGACCTTAAAGCAGGCGATCAATGTGATCATGGGGGCAAATATCGGAACCACAGTGACGGCGTGGATCTTAAGCCTTTCCGGAATTGACAGCGGAAACGTGTTTGTGCGTCTCTTAAAGCCATCCTCCTTTACGCCGATTCTGGCATTGGTGGGTATCATTTTTTATATGTTTCTGAAAGATGCCAGGAAAAAGGATACGGGGATGATTCTGCTGGGGTTTGCCACGCTGATGTTTGGAATGGAAACCATGTCCGGCGCTGTGGCGGGGCTTGCGGAAATCCCGGCTTTTCAATCGCTGTTCCTTCTCTTTCAAAATCCCCTTTTGGGGGTGCTTGCCGGAGCGTTCCTGACAGCATTGATACAGTCCAGTTCCGCATCGGTAGGTATTTTGCAGGCACTGGCGGTTACCGGAAGGGTGTCCTTTGGAGCGGCAATTCCCATTATCATGGGACAAAATATTGGTACTTGTGTGACCGCTATGGTTTCCTCCATAGGAGCGAATAAAAATGCAAAGCGTGCAGCAATGGTCCATTTGCTGTTTAATGTGATCGGAACAGTGATTCTTCTCGGAGCATTCTGTGTGGTGAAGATCATTTTTGCGCCGGTTATTTTGCAGGAGGCCGTAACGCTCTTTGATATAGCGGTTATTCATTCTGCTTTTAATCTTCTCTGTACGATGCTGATGCTTCCGCTCTCAGGTTTCCTCGAAAAACTGGTGACAGGGCTGGTGCCGGAGGGAAAGCAGCCGCAGGCGCCAGTGGAACTGGACGAGAGACTTATGATTACGCCGCCCATTGCGCTTGAGCGCTGCCGGGAGGTGACGGCGGATATGGCGGAAACTGCCGCCGAAGCGCTGAAGGAGGCTTTGCATACCCTCCGCGAATATTCTGCCAAAGAGGGAGAAGCAATCCGGGAAAAAGAGGAAAAAACAGACCGCTATGAGGACAGCCTAGGAACCTATCTGGTACAGCTCAGCACCAAGCCCATGAGTGAGGAGGACAGAAGGGAGGCGGCAAAGCTTTTAAAGGCAATTGGGGATTTTGAAAGAATTTCCGACCATGCGGTAAATCTGCTGGAATCGGCGGAGGAAATGCAGGAGAAAAGCCTGTCCTTTACAGGCGCCGCTGTTTCAGAGCTTTGGGTGATCGCATCCGCCGTGGATGAAATTTTGGAGCTGTCTCTTACAGCCTTTTTGAAGGATGATGGAGAAAAGGCGGCTCTGGTGGAGCCCTTAAAGCAGGTAATCGACCAGTTAAAGGAGGAGATGCGCGTACATCATATCCTTCGGCTGCAGCAGGGAAGCTGTTCCATAGAGGCCGGGTTTGTGTGGTCGGATCTGCTCACCAATTTAGAGCGCACTGCGGCGCATTGTTCCAACATTGCAGGCTGTGTCACGGATATCACGCCTCAGAATATGAACCTTCATGAGTCTCTGCGGGAGTTTCGAAGCGGGAGCAGGGAATTTCAGGAGAATTTCAAGGCATATGCCAGAAAGTATGCGTTGGGACAATGAGAAGGTTTATTCTAAATCGAGTAGGGAAGATGATATCCCTGCGCATCAAAATGCCGTGCGGGGTTGTTCCGCACGGCGTTTCTAACATAAGGGCAGTTCGCGGAGCGTGCTGCCCGTTGTTAACATAAGGATGTCTGGCGAAGCCTGGTATCCGTTGTTTGTCATAAAGGATATTAATTATGCAGCATCAGGTGACGCAGAAGGGCTGGCGGAGGGACTTGGGGCAGCCGCTTTATCAAGGGTGGTCTTGATGGCGTTTAAGAGCACCATGGAGGTATATTTGTTGTCATCCGAATAAGTGATATTATCCAGCGACTGGTTTTTCAGAATCTGGTTGGCCAGATCGTCAAAGGAAGGCTCCAGCAGCGGAAACATGGTAGCCACGGCTTCATCCAGATTGACGATGCGGATATCGTTGATATTGGTATCGTCCACGGTAACCGCTACATCCACCGTGTTGTCGTTCAGCACAAGGGAAGTGGTATAGATACCCGGCACATAGGAAGGGGCAGGCGTCTCTACAGTGCCGCCGCTTTTCTCAGATTTATCCTTCGGCACGAACATAATGATCAGGAGGATGATAAATAATATTCCCAGCAGGGCGAAGATGCCGGTATATATTAATTCTTTCAGATGAAGTACAATGATTTTGGTTTTGGAGCTCATAGGATATTCCCCGTTACATTCTTTTTACTATAGTATTATTGAGAAGGGGGAATTATGACTTGCGATGTTACTTTTGTGGGAAAGGATAAGTGCTCCAAGCCGGCGAACGGAAATAAATTTTTGGGTATTGACAAAGAAGCAACAGGGTTTTATCATAAAACGGAACAAAGGCGTTCTTATACCGGGAGACGGAGGTCCGGCGGTTTAAGGACGCCTTTTATTGTAAGGCTAAATATATTTGCCGTCAGGCGTGAGCAGAGTATAATAAGAATATGGGAAAGTGAAAAAAATGAGAGAAAGGATATGGAACAATATGAGAAAGCGATATTCGAAAAAGGATATTATGGAGCTGGTAAGGGACGAGGATGTGGAGTTTATCCGGCTTCAGTTCACGGATATGTTCGGGAGCTTTAAAAATATGGCAATCACGGCCAGCCAACTGGAGAAGGCTCTGGACAATGAATGCATGTTTGATGGTTCTTCCATAGAGGGGTTTGCACGGATTGAAGAGTCGGATATGTATCTATACCCGGATTTAAGCACTCTGGAAATTTTTCCATGGCGTCCCCAGCAGGGCAAAGTGGCAAGGCTGATCTGTGATGTGTACCGCCCCAACAAGAAGCCCTTTGAAGGAGACCCAAGATATATTTTAAAGTGTGCGGTGGAAAAGGCGGCGGAGCTGGGCTATAAGTTTGAGGTAGGACCGGAGTGTGAATTTTTCCTGTTCCATACGGATGAAAACGGGATGCCGACTACCCTGACACATGAGCAGGCAGGCTACTTTGACCTGGGGCCTCTGGATCTGGGAGAGAATGCAAGAAGGGATATTGTGCTGACGCTGGAGGATATGGGTTTTGTGATTGAAGCATCCCATCATGAGGTGGCGCCTGCTCAGCATGAGATTGACTTTAAGTATGATGAAGCGCTGGTTACCGCAGATAATATTATGACCTTTAAGCTGGCGGTGAAAACCATAGCTAAGAGACACGGACTTCACGCAACCTTTATGCCAAAGCCCAAGTTTGGGATCAATGGCTCAGGCATGCATATTAATATGTCCCTGTCAAAGGACGGAAAAAATGTCTTCGCAGACCTTTCAGATCCGTTGGGACTCAGCAGAGAGGCCTACTATTTTATCGGCGGGATCATGAAACATATGAAAGGAATGACAGCCATCACTAACCCGCTGGTGAATTCCTATAAGAGGCTGGTGCCCGGCTATGAGGCGCCGGTGTATCTGGCATGGAGCGCAACCAACAGAAGTCCTTTGATTCGGATTCCAGCCTCCAGAGGGGAGGGAACCAGGATAGAGCTGCGCTGTCCGGATCCGTCGGCCAATCCTTATCTGGCTCTTGCCGTGTGTCTGCGGGCAGGCCTGGATGGTATTGTGAATCAAATCCTTCCGCCCGAAAGCGTGGATTGCAATATCTTTGCTCTGACGGAAGCGGAAAAGAAGGAACTGAAAATAGAGGCAATACCGGGAACTCTGATCGAAGCTGTTTATGAACTTGAGAAGGATGAATTTGTCCAGGAGGTACTCGGAAAACATGTGTCTGAAAAATATATTCGGGCCAAAAAGGAAGAGTGGGCCGAATATCGGGCACAGGTGACAGACTGGGAAATCAACCAGTATTTAAACCGATTCTGAAGGTTTGCTAAAAAGTCCGGATGGCAAGGAGGTGGGCCTGTGACCGGAGTAATTGTAGCTTTGCCTAAGATAGATGACGCTAAAAATATGAAGAATCTTCTTGTCAGGAACGGTATTTCGGTGGCAGGGATATGTACCACCGGCGCACAGGCAATTGCTTTTACAGATACATTAAGTGATGGAATTGTCCTGTGCGGATACAAACTGGCGGATATGATGTATTCCCAACTCCATGAATATCTCCCGGAAAGCTTTGAAATGCTGGTGATGGCTTCCCGGCATGTGATTTCTGAGAATCTTGAGGGAAGCGGGATTATGTGCCTTTCCATGCCTCTTAAGGTTCACGAGCTTGTGGATACTGTTACATTGATGACCCGTAATATTGAGGTGCGCAGGCGCAGGCGGCGGGCCAGGCCCAGGGAAAGGAGCGAGGAGGAGCAGAAGCTGATCCGCAGGGCCAAGGAGGTTCTGATGAGCCGCAATCATATGACGGAGGAGGAGGCTCATAAATATATGCAGAAGTGCAGTATGGACAGCGGTACCAATATAGTTGAGACAGCACAGATGGTGCTGGCGATGATGAAAGTATGATAAATCAGCAGGACAGGAGAAGAAAACCTGTCCTGATTTTTCAAAAAAAATGTAAGCGCTTATATTTTGAACTGCTTAATCTACAAAGGAAAGACACAAAATGGGCACAAAATAAAGTCGAAACGCTAATAAACATACTGAATAAATACATTTTAGGTAGAAAAACTTACTCGTTGTCAATATTAAACGGGAAATAAGTATTAAATTTGTACATAAAATAATAATGTAAACGTTGACATTCTAGCAAAACAGAGATATACTGTTTCCAGCGAAAAGCAAAAGAAAATAGAACGAATGGAGGAACGACTATGAAAAAGAAGAAAGCTTTTGCGCTGATCATGGCACTTGCAATGGGTGCATCTTTAGCGGGCTGCGGAGGTTCCGGCGGACAGAGCCAGGCAGATAATACGCCGGCTCAGAGTGATGCCCAGGAGCAGGCGCCGGAAGAGGAGACAGCCGGGACGGAGACGGAGGATGCTGCGGCAGACGCAGCGGATACAGGAGCAGCCGGGGAATCTGAGGAAGCTGTTGATTACGGCGGAATCACTTTGTCCTTTATGAACTCCAAGCCGGAGCTTCAGGATGCTTTGGAGGAGATCACATCTGAATGGGGAGCAGCCCACAATGTAGAGTTCGTGGTATATACCACAGACGCACCTGCAGATACGCTGGCACAGCGGTATGCTGCAGGCGATGCGCCTACACTTGCTATTGTGGATCCGGGCAATATCACAGAGATGGGTGAGGAGAAATTCCTGCCTCTCGGAGATGAGAAATGGGTGGCAGACGGCGGTGACGCACTTGGGACAAAGGTAAACGGTGTTCTTTACGGATTCCCTCTCTGTGTGGAAGCACCTGGTATGATTTATAACAAAACTGCTATTGAGGAGGTTCTGGGTAAAGATTTCGTGGCAGCAGACTATGCGACTCCGGAGAAATTTGCAGCACTGCTTGAGGAACTTCGGACAGGCGGCATGGAGGATCCGGTGATCCTGAATTCTGAAACCTGGTCATTGGGCGGCCATCTTTTTGGAAATCTGTATCAGTACCAGCCCGGCGGCGATGCTGACAGCGCTTATGCCTTTGTGGAGGAGATCAAGGGCGGAGCGGCAGTAAGTGATAATGCCATGTTCCAGAATCTGGTGACAGATTTTGATATGTTTATTGAGTACAATATCAACAAGCAGGATCCGCTGGCAGCAGATTATGACCTGAATGCCTCATATCTGGCAGAGGGCGAAGCTGCATTCTGGATCAATGGAACCTGGGTATGGCCGGATATGGAGCCTTATGTGAAGGAAGGTACGGATTTCGGTGTGATGCCTATTCCGATTTCCGACGCGTCACTTTCCGGAAATCTGTGGTCTTTTGCATCTAAGTGCATTGCCGTTGATAAGGAAGTTGCGACCGAGGAGCAGCAGGCAGCAGCAAAGGATTTCCTGAACTGGCTTGTATATACGGAGGAAGGTCAGGATGCACTGGTGAACAGATGCGCAATCGTGGTTGCATTCACCAACAATCCTCTGCCGCCCACCAATCCTGTGAATGTTTCCCTGAAGACTTATATAGACGCAGGGAATACGCATGAGAATTCCCCTTTCACAACACCTACTGACCACACAAATGTGGTAGCGCCTCATATGCAGGCTTATATGGCAGGTCAGGAAAATGCAGATGATCTGGCCAGCATGCTGGAGGAATATTGGAACAGCCATGATCCCAGCTAAAAAGGTCTGAAAGGTATTTAAATCAGGGCTTAACGGGCACAGACAACGGACAGCACGCTTCGCGAAATGTCCTTATGTTAAATAAGGCGCCGGCCTTTTGGGAGGTGGCGCCTTTTTAAAAGGAGTAGAGCATATGAACAGAAAAGAAAGCTTTGGGGAAAAGGTTAAATTATTTTCCATTTTTGCAGGGCCTTCCATGCTGGTTTTTACCTGCGTGGTCATCTTTCCCTTTATCTACGGACTTTATCTGACTTTTACAAGTTGGGATGGATTTTCGGCCCAGAAGGAATTTGTCGGATTGCAGAATTACATAGATACCTTCAGGGATCAGGACTTTTGGGCGTCTATTTTCCTTACCTTTAAATACGTATTTTTTGTAGTGATTTTTGTAAATGTGATTGCTTTTGCGCTGGCATGGCTTTTGACCAGCGGAATTAAAGGGCAGAATTTCCTGCGGGCAGGATTTTTTACACCGAACCTGATAGGCGGTATTGTTCTTGGCTTTATCTGGAATTTTATCTACAGTCGGGTGATTCCCGGAATCGGAACGCTTTCGGCCTTTGAGTCCATACCGCTTTTCCAGCAATCCTGGCTGAGTACTCCCAATATGGCGTTCTGGTCTCTGGTAATTGTGGCCACCTGGCAGCAGTCGGGTTATATGTTGCTGATTTATGTGGCAGGATTTGTGGGGGTATCTCCCGATTACATTGAGGCTGCGCAGATTGATGGATGTAATGAATCTCAGGTGACCCGCTATATTCGTCTGCCGCTTATGGCACAATCCTTTGTCATCTGTCTCTTCCTTACTCTTACCTCTGCCTTTAAGGTTTATGACCTGAATTTATCCCTGACGGACGGAGGCCCTTACGGAACTACACGTATGGCAGCCATGACGATTTTCGAAAAAGCTTTTACCGAGCATAAATATGGATTGGGGCAGGCACAGGCGATTATTTTCTTTATTATTATGTTGGTTATTGCGGTGATTCAGGTTCAGTCCGGTAAGAAGAAGGAGGTGGAAGCATGAGTCAGCAGAAAACAGAAGCTGTCCGGGTGGGTGGCACAAAGAGGGCGGTTTTGGATAATACCAAGACAATTTTGGCCTTTGTCCTGTTTATCATTTATATGATTCCATTTTTGATGGTGGTCATCAATTCTCTGAAAAGGAAGATCAGTATTGTCAGGACGCCTTTGCAGCTCATGGATGACGAGGGCTTCCAGTGGGCAAATTACTCCAATGCATTTGAGGAAATGTCTTTCCTGAGGGCATTTGGGAACTCGCTTTTTGTAGTGGGCTGTTCTGTTTTTCTCATCATGGTGTGCTCATCCATGTGCGCTTATATCCTGGTGCGCAAGGAGTACCTGGCTTGCAAGATCAGCTTTATGCTGCTGATTTCCTATATGGTTGTACCGTTCCAGGTTATCATGATTCCCCTTTTGTCCATTTACGGGAATGCCTTGGGACTGATGAATTCAAGGATTGTTCTGATCTTGATGAATCTGGGATTCGGCACCTGCTTTGCAGTATTCCTCTGCCATGGTTTTATTAAAACCGGAATACCGATTGCATTGGAGGAAGCGGCACTGATTGATGGCTGCAATCCGCTGCAGATTTTCTTTAAAATAGTACTTCCGCTTCTTAAGCCGATTTTGTCAACCATCATGATTCTTCAGGTTTTGGGGCTTTGGAATGACTATCTTCTGCCAAGTCTTGTGTTAGGAAGGCCCGAGCTACACACGCTGCCGATTGCAATCAGAACTTTTGTCGGGACTTTTTCCAGCGATTATGGTAATATGATGGCAGCACTTGTAATGACAGTGTTCCCTGTTATCGTGGTCTATATTGCATTACAAAAATATATTATAGGAGGCGTTGTCGCAGGTGCTGTAAAATCATAAAGGCAGGAAGTAAGGATGTCCACAATCAAAGATGTAGCAGCATATGCAGGCGTATCTGTAGCAACAGTTTCAAGAGTGCTCAACAAGAAGGGGCCTCTCAGTGAAAAGGCGATCAATAAAGTGAATGAAGCCATAGAAAAACTGGATTATCATCCCAATATACTGGCCAGGTCTCTGGCCAGCGGAAAAAATAACACCATAGGCGTGATCATATCCTCTTTCAACGACCCTTTCTGGAGCGAGATTGCCCAGGAAATAGAGAATACGGCAAGGGAAAAGGGGTATCATGTACTCTATAGTATAGCGCAGGAGCAGATGAAACAGGAGGTAGTAGCCCTGGAGGAATTGCAGACCAGACAGGTGGGCGGCATCATTTATGCCTGTGGAGGGGATGAGGATCTGACACAGCAATTGCTGCAGCAGTGCGGAATCCCCCTGGTGAGTCTGATTAATGAGATGGATGGAATCTGTTCTGTGATTTCACAGGACAGACAGGGCGGCGTGCTGGCTGCCCGCCATCTGATAGCCAAAGGGTGTGAGAATATAGTCCATGTGAGCGGAAATCTTGACAGGCAGCTCAGTGCCAATGACCGTACCTATGCATTTATGGAGGAGTGTCAGAAACGGGAGACTACCTGCCGCCTTTATCAGAATAAGGCAGGTAACGCTGCCAGCCCGGAGGTTCTTCGCCGCTTGGTGAATCAGGTTTTCTGTGAAAATCCTTATATGGATGGTATCTTTTTGAGCAATGATATCATGGCAACTCTTTGCATTAGCTGCTCACAGTCACAGGGAATCAGGATTCCGGATGAATTGCGTATTGTGGGGTATGATGATATCAGGATCAGCTCTCTGATGTATCCGCCCCTCACCACAATACGGCAGGATTTCAAATTGCTTGCTCAGAGGGCGGTGGAAATGCTTTTGGATCAGATAGAGGGGAAGGAAGCTCCAATGTTATTGGAAATCCCTGTTGAACTGGTGGAGAGGAAGACTACTTAACATTTGAAACAATTGAGTCAGGCCGCGGTGCGCGCCTGGATGCATGAAGCATTCGGGTGAATACGCCGCGGCTTTTATTTATGGAGGTTATTATGAAACAACAGGTAAAAAATAAAATTATGCTGATTACTTATGCAGACAGCATGGGTAAGGATTTAAAGGATTTAAGACGGGTTCTCTCAGAATACCTGGAGGGAGCCGTTTACGGGCTGCATATCCTGCCATTTTTTCCTTCCTCGGCCGACCGGGGGTTTGCACCCATTACCTATAAAGAGGTGAGCCCGGAGTTTGGGAACTGGGAGGACATCCTTGCTCTCTCAGAGCATTATTATATGATGTATGATTATATGGTCAATCATATATCCGCCCACAGCGAAATCTATCAGGATTTTCTGGAAAAGAAGGATGGATCCATATACAGGGATTTCTTTATCCGTTATCGGGATTTCTGGAAGAATGGAGAGCCGTCGGAAGAGCAACTATCCCAAATTTATCTGCGGAAAGCAGTTCCCTATATAGAGGCGGAATTTGCGGATGGCACAAGGGAAAAGCTGTGGTGTACCTTTAGCCCGGAACAAATTGATATCAATTGCCTGCATTCGGAGACGGCCCGGGCATATTTGGAGGAAAACCTGAAATTTTTAAGCAGTCATGGGGCTGCCATGATCCGGCTGGATGCCCTGGCTTATGTCTCCAAAAGAGAGGATACCAACTGCTTTTTTGTGGAGCCGGAAATCTGGAAGATTGTGGAAGATTGCAAAAATGCCCTTTCAGACAGTGGGGCGGAAATTCTTCCGGAGATCCATGAAAATTATTTCATTCAGAAAAAGTTGGAGGAGAAAGGAGTCTGGTCTTATGATTTCCAGCTTCCCATGCTGATTTTGAATGCGGTGTATTTCGGGCGCAGCCTTTATCTGAAAAACTGGTTAAAGCTTTGCCCGCGCAGGCAATTTACCACGTTGGATACCCATGACGGTATAGGAGTGGTGGATGTGCGTTATCTGATGCCGGATGAAGAGGTGCTGGCCACGAAAAAGAAGATTTTTGATCAGAACCCGGACATTCACGAGCTTTATGCAAATAATCAGATGAAGGTGAATTTCTCCAAATTCGATACCTATCAGATTTGCTGCACTTACTATGATGCCCTGGGGGCCGAGGATGAGAGATATTTGCTTGCCAGGGCAATCCAGTTTTTTGCACCGGGAATCCCTCAGGTCTACTATGTGGGGCTTTTTGCCGGAAGGAACGACATGGATTTATACAGAAAGACCAGGCAGGCCAGGGATATTAACCGCCATTACTATTCCATGCCGGAGATTAAGGAGGAATTTGAGCGTTCTGTGGTGCAGAAAATGAACCGTCTGATGAAGCTCAGAAATTCTCATTCAGCCTTTGAGGGAGATTTTGCCTTATTAGATACGGATGAATATTCCCTGGGTATAGAATGGCGGAAGGGAGATGAGTATGCGGTTTTATCAGTGCGGTTTGATAGTCCTTCGTATGAAATCAGGTATACCAGGGAAGGAGAAGAAGTACTTTTTTCATAGAGTGATTGATTTAATCGGGATTAATTGACATGTCTCCAAAGCTATATTATTCTTCGCATGGCAGAGACCGGATATTTAAGATATCCGGTTTTTTTAACATAAGGATGGATGGTGAAGTCTGGCTTCTGTTGTTATAATAAGGATGGTTGGAAAAGCGTGACAGCGTTTGTTGTGGTGGGCCAGCCCGCAAAGCACTGCAGCTCAAGAGCTGCTTGAGTCAGAATAAATGCGAATATCAAGCACGGGTTGCTTCCAATCCTGGCGCTGATCAGTTATATTATAGTGAACGACAAATTATTTTGTCGTTCACTATAATGTTGCATGGAAAGTGAGCCGGACGCAAAATAAATCAGGAGAGCCGGAGCATTCTGTGTGAAAAGCAGTTTCTATCATTTTATAAAGAAGCAAAGGAGAATAAAAATATGTTTGATACTGCCAAAACAGCCCAAAAGATCAAAGAAGCGAGGATTGCCCGGAATATGACACAGATGAATTTGGCCGATGCCATGGAGGTCAGTTATCAGGCTGTTTCTAATTGGGAAAGAGGAAATTCTATGCCGGATATCGCCAAGTTGGGGCAGCTATGCGAGATTTTGCAGATTCGTCTCGATCAGCTTTTGGGAACGGAGGAGGAGGCAAATACCATTGCGAAAGTGATTCACAGGGATGAGGATGGGACAGCAGCGGTTACTATGGAGGAAATTAAAAATATAGTGCCCCTGTTGCCGCCTGAGGAGGTAAAAAGGCTGGTAAGTGAGAATTTGCAGGAAACCTCTAAACAGGATGAAATCCGGCGGGAGTATGATTCAACAGAGGAACCTGAGCAGGAGAAACATGGTGCAAGAGAAAAAAGGAAGATGGACAGCTCTACTCTCATTGAACTGGCTCCTTATCTGGAAGAGGATGATCTGGGTGAGATTTTGCAGGATTTTGAAGTGGAAATGGACATAAAAACGGTTATGAAACTGGCTCCGTTTTTAAACGAACGCACTTTGGATGAACTGGTACTGCACATTAAAGATGAGATTGGCAGGGAAGAGATTATGAAGCTGGTGCCGTTTTTGGGGCAGAAGTGCTTAGAAGAGCTGATAAGTCGTTGTAAGGAGGATATTTATCTGGAGCATGTGAGAAGACTGGCTCCCTTTGTGAGCAGCAATTGTTTGAAAGAGCTGGTCAAGAAGGCAAAGGATTAAATAATGATGTTGAAAAGAAATAGGGCAAGCCTTTTTATCTGTATGATCTGCGCCATTGGAATGGGAGTTTTACCTGTTATATCATTGAGGATTCTTCAAACGGTTTTGGATACGGTGGAGGGAAAGAGCGGCATAACCGAATACGTCATAATATACATCCTGTTTCTCGGACTCACAAAGATTCTGCAAAATGTCCTGCAATTTATGCGGGAAGGGGCGCATCTGGCGATACGGCACGATACGGAAAAACGCAGATGGAGGAATTTCTTGTCCTTTGTATGCAGGCAGACCTGCTTTCCCTAGAGAATCCCGATATTCAAAACAGGATAGGAAGGCTGCGAAATGGGCTTAAGGATCTTTATGTAAACATGATGGATGGAGCGCTTACCCTTTGTGCCAGTGTGATAACCGTGATCGGTGTCTTTCGGATCATAGCGCAGGCCGGATGGCAGATCATGATGCTGAGCGCACTGATGCTCCTGCCGGTATGGATTGTGAATATTTCCCTGACTTTTAAGGAAAACCAGGGGTGGAGAGATAACTATAAGCGGCTCAGACATCAGCAGTATTACTCCGATGTGCTCAGTACCAGAGGGTATCTTAAGGAAACAAGAATCTTTGACAGTTTTGGCTTTTTTGGAAGGAAGTGGGAGGGGAGCTATGATGACTATAATCGGAAGCTGGTAAGGCTTACCCTGACCGCCCGCCTTGCCAGCGCAGGCCTGTTCTTTCTGATGGGCGCCGGAATCGGACTTGTTGTTTATCTTCTTCTGCCCGGGCTGGAACAGGGCATGATTACGATAGGCCTTCTGGTGGCTGTGGTGGAAGGGCTGAGGGAGTTTTCCGATGATTTCATATGGGGGATAAACGGGGCGGTCTGGGGAATCCTTCATGGAAGGACATTGCTCCTGGACAAAAAGGCGTTGAAAGACCTGGCGAAAGGAACCGGCCAGGAAAAGAAGGATTTGGAGATTCCCGAAGAAAGGAATGAAGAGATGGGGGCGGCAGCTTCCGAACCGGGAATCATGGAAATCGACCATGTATGGTTCCGGTACCCAAACAGTGATACCTATATTCTCAAAGGGGTCACATTTACAATAAATGCAGGGGAACAGATTGCCCTTGTGGGAGAGAACGGCTCCGGGAAATCGACCCTTGCGAAGCTGGTTCTGGGATTCTATAAGCCGGAAAAAGGAACGATACGGTATAACGGAACGGATGTATCTTCCATGACCAGTAAGCAGCGGAAACAGATTTACGGCGTGGTATTCCAGGACTATGCCAGGTATGAGATCACCTTGCGGGAGAATCTGGCCTTTGACAACCTGGAGGACCAGAGGGATGAAGAGGGGTATATCCGGGTGCTGCAGGCGGTGGACGGGGATAAGATATTGTCTGACTGTAAAGATCTGGACGCGGTTCTGGGGAAAAAGATCAATGGGTGAATTGACCTGTCAAACGGGCAGTGGCAGAAACTGGCTATTGCAAGGGTATTGTACCATAACGCGGCATTTACCGTGCTGGACGAACCTTCATCGGCGGCGGATCCTCTGGCCGAGGTGGAGATCTACCACCAGTATGCGGAAATGACAAAAGACACCAGCGGCATCCTGATCACGCACAGGCTGGGATCGGTTCAGTTTTGTGACCGCATTCTGTTGTTAAAGGATGGGGAAGTAGCAGAGGAAGGGACACATGACAGCCTGATTGCAAGGGACGGCATATACGCGCAGATGTATCAGATGCAGAAGGAGTGGTATCTATGATGGACAGGGATGGAAAACAATATGAAAGAATCCCGTATTTTAAAACAGTGGGACGGCTCCTGCAGTTTTCGTCTAAATGCGCCCCTTGGGAGATTCTTTTTTGTGCGGGAATATATCTGGCGCTGGGACTTTTGCCTGTTGCAGTGGTATATGTGTGGAATCAGCTTCTGGAGCGGCTGACAGCTTTTGCAGATTATTCAGGAGCCGTAGGAGGAAGCGAGAGGCCCTTGGCTTTGATACTTTTTTTCGCCCTGAGCCTGGGCGTAGCCAATGGGCTGCCTGTTCTGTCAGAAACTCCGGATACCCTGTTGCGCAACCGGATAAAGAAAGCGGCATATAAAAAACTGCATGGCAAGGCTGAAAGGCTTTCCCTTGCCAGTTATGATGATCCCCACATCAATGATTTTATAGGGACTGCTGCGGACGCCCTGCATGACGGGGCATTTATGTACTTTATCGTAAGCATGTCCTCTATGGTTTCGAAATGCGTCACAGTAGTGATGATGACCGTCCTACTCTGGTCGTTCTATCCGCCGCTTGCAGCCATCGTCCTGTTTATTTTCCTGCCGGTATTGCTGCGCAGCGTGTTAAGCAGAAGAATTATGGAATTTAACTATCGGCAGAGGGAAAACCGCAGGGAGATAGACGCCTATACCGATCTTATCGTTGGCAGGGAGTATGCGAAGGAGACACGGTTTTGGGACACCACAGGCTATTTCCTGCAGAAAAGGGGAAGCCTCCTAAACGGTCTTCTGGACCGGGAAAAAAGAGAATACCGGAAAATATATCTGCTGGGGCTGTGCTTGGATGTGCTTGACAGCGTTGCCTACACCGCCTGCATTGCAGCCGGCGTCCTGTTATGCGCAAAGGGAATCCTTTTGGCCGCACAGTTAGGAGCGCTGTTTTCAGCAGTCAATGCCACGTTTTCGGCCAATAAGAGGCTGGTGGACAAAGCGGTTGGGATGCGGGAACTGCTGCATGAGGTCTATGAGGGATTTAGACTCTTTGACCTGGAAGAGGAGGAGAGGACGCGGCAGGTATCACCCTGGGGTGAGATTGCCGCAGAGGATGTATCCTTTCAGTATCCCGGAACAGACAAAAGCCAGGTTCGGAAACTGAACTGTCATATCTGCCCGGGGGAGGTGATTGCTCTGGTAGGGGCAAACGGCGCGGGAAAATCCACAATCGTCAAGCTGTTGCTGGGACTCTACACGCCGCAGAAAGGGGTAATAACGTATGCAGGTCAGGATATATCCCATATAGACTATCGCTTCCTTGTCAAAAACACGACAGCCGTTTTTGAGGATTTTAATCAATATAAAGTGACGATCCTGGAAAATGTGGCATTGAATGAGACGGTTGACGAAGAGAAGCTACAGGAGCTCTTAAGGGAGGTCAGGTTCCCTATTGATAAATATCCAAAGGGCCTGGGAACTGCGTTGGGGATGGAATTTGGCGGAAGGGATCTGTCCCGTGGAGAATGGCAGAAACTTGCAATGGCGAGAGGCTATTATAAGGAAGGGAAGCTTGTTGTGTTAGACGAGCCTACTGCGGCATTGGATGACAGAAGTGAGTACCATATCTATGAAGAGTTTCGCAGGATTTGTAGAGGGAAGACAGGGATCATAGTAACCCACCGCCTGGGGGCAGCCCGGTTGGCAGACCGGATCTTGTATGTGGAAAAGGGAAAAATTGTGGAAAGCGGTACACATGATAAGCTGGTGGAACAGGGCGGCAGATATGCCAGGATGTTCCAGGCGCAGAGGGGGCTTTATATGGACTGATTGATAAAGAAACAATCTTAAAATGAATTCAGGAGGGGAAAGAGATGAAATTTTATATAGGTTCGGGCTTTAAAAATTGTGAATTAGTAAATTATTATTCAAAGGTATTAGAAGAAAATGGATGGACGCATACATACAACTGGACAAAGAATATCAATCATGAAGCAACTGCCCAAGAACTGATAGAATATTCTGAATTGGAGAAAAAGGGTATTATTGATTCCGACGTTGTGATCATATTACTTCCGGCGGGAAGAGGAACGCATATTGAATTGGGAATGGCTTTGGCATTAAATAAAAGGATATTTTTGTGCTCTGCAGTAAAAGAAGAGTTCAGTATTGAAAATACTGTCAATTTTTATCAACTGCCTGATATTATCAGGCTGGTCGGAAGCGCAGAGGAGAATATAAAAGAAATAATTAACTGTACCAGGTGAGCGTCGGAGCACATACTTATTTAAAAATGAATTGAGTTATGGCGAAGGAGTGATTATAATAGAAATTAGAGAAAAATAATCATCCATTTTCGCTGTTTTGCACAGGCAAAAATGCGGAAGGATGGAAAGGGGATGTGTTTATGTACAATATTATAACAATTGAACGGCGTTATGCCAGCGGAGGGCATGAAATTGGAAAAAGGCTGGCGGAAGCCCTTGGGTATAAGCTTTACGACCGGAATATCCTTATGGAAGCGGCGCAAAAGCTCGATATACCATTTTTTAAGATTGAGGGACTGGAAGAGAGCAGCTCGGGAAATATTCTTCTTAACCTTTCAAGAACCCCTTTGGGCGGACTCTCAGGAAATAAGGATCTGCCGTTGGCGGATAAGCTTTTTCTGGAAGAAAAGAGTATCATTGAACAGGCGGCCGAAGAAGGAAATTGCGTGATTGTGGGCAGGGCATCCGGCTATATCCTAAGAGAAAAGGAAAATACCCTTCGGGTATTTATTTATGCAGATCATGAAAAGAGGGTGCAAAGAGCCATAGAGAGGGAAGGCATCCAAAAGGCGGAAGCGGAAAATGCCCTGAAAAAGAATGATAAGAGAAGAAGAAATTTCCATAGTGCGCTTACCAATCAGGAGTGGGGAGACCCGAAATGCTATGATATGTATCTGAATGCCGGAAATCTTGGGATTGATCTGTGCATTAAGCTTTTGATGGAGGCTGTAAAAGGGTAGAGAGTGTGTGGGGGATCGTGCGATGCATGAAAAGAAGGAAGCGATAGATCCACCTGAAAAGACAGCCTTTTCGGAGGAGGTTACAGAAGACAACACCCGGGTCATGCCGATTTCTGAAGTGGTTGAGAAAGTCAGTGCAATATGCAGGGCAAATGGAGTCAGACGGCTGGATTTGTTTGGTTCCTTTGCCACGGGCACGGCGAGAGCGACAAGTGATATTGATTTTGTGGTTTATGGATGTGAAGACATATTGCGGCTGGAAGAAGAACTGATGGAAATCGATACGCTCCGCAAAATTGACATTTTTGATTTTGAAAGCATCCGCAATGAATTTTTGTTAGAGGATATAAGGAAATATGGAAAGCAAATCTATTAACCGGTACCATACATTTTGTAAGAGCCTTAAAAATCTGGAAAAAGTCTGGATGCTGATGTATCGGCTGATTTTGTACTGGAAGGGACTGTCCTGAATTATTGTCTCACGTTTGATATAGCGTGGAAGGTTATGAAGGATATACTGACAAAAGAGCTTGAAATTCTTGATTTTGCGCTTGAGTCGCCGCGGGAAACTCTGCAGCAGGCGTTTGCCAATGGGATTATTGATGATGACAGGTGGATGAAGATGCTTCGGGTAAGAAACCAGTTAGCACATGACTATGATGGAACCCTTGCGGAGGAGGAGTTTCAAAACATCATCGGGGTGTACTATCCATTGTTTCAAAAATTAAAAGAACACGTTGAAAAATATTACACGTAAAAGCAATATGGGCGTCGTGGCCGCACAGAAAATGAGGTAAATATGAGAAAGAAAATTTTAAAAATGGCAGTAACGGTGGGAATAGTAGCGGGTATGGTGATGTTTGTGCCAGTCCAGGCAATGGCGGCAGAAAAGTTTGATCCTGCATTCTATGCAAAGGCCTATCCGGATGTGGTGGCAGTGCTGGGGACGGATGTAAATGCCCTGTATAATCACTACCTTACCTATGGGCAGAAAGAGGGACGGATGCCTTATGCCAATGCGGCAGGCGGGGCAGAGGTAGAAGGGATTGCAGACACGAAGGTGACGGTAGAGGAGACAACAGTAGACGCCGCAGCGGAAGGGATTGTACCGATTGACCAACTGGCTAATTACAGGAGCCTTAAGAAAAAAATGACGGATGAAGAATTTCAGGCGGCCTATGACGAGGCATTAAAGATCGTACAGCCCCTTGCAGGCCAGGATTGGGAAACCCAGTTTATATCGATTACAAGTACGCTGCGGGCAAGATTTGACAGCAGCATGACATATTCTACAAGTGCCTCCCACTACAATGACGCCTATGGTTATCTGATCCTTGGCTCTGCATCCTGTGCCGGATGTGCAAGGACTACCGGATTATGTCTTAACATGCTGGGATATTCCTATGAGCATGTAAATGAAAATCAATGGGCACACCAGTGGTGCCGGGTAGATGCAGGCGATGGTGTGTACTGGATCTGCGATCCTTATGGACTCTATGCAGGGCCGGAGCCCGGGCCTTATCAGCATCCGTACCTCTAAGTATTTGATTCAATTCTGTTTGGATGGAATGCGCCGGGATTTACGCGTAACAGTTCAGCCGAAAGCTGAACTGTTACTAAATCCGGGCAACTAAAAACTTTTTTGTATGTGATGCATCAGATGTGATGTTGACAGAAAAAGATTCATCCCTGCTCCGACGCCGTATGTTCTGCAATAATCTGACAGCAATATTCATTTAAATCAGGGATGTCACCTATCAGCGTTTCCCATAAGATGTCCTTGTCAAGCTTGCCATAATTATGGGCTACCACATTTCTTAATGCCTTAATTTGATTCCAGGGTACTTTATTATATGCACTCTTAAATTCATCCGAAAAATGAGTTGTCAATTCTCCAATCTGCAGCACACAAAGAGCAACTGCATTCTGATAAATGGAATTGGAAACAAAGATATCGTAATCTCTTCCAAAAGTATCCATTGTGTGATTTATTTCTGCACAGTAATCCTGAATGTGCATTAATATATCTATATTTCTATTGCCCTGCATATAACATTACCTCATCCTTTTTTATATTCTCCAAAAATTCCTCAGACAGACTTCCGGTAGTTAATACATCCACCTTGCGTTTAAGTGCATCCGATACTTCTGTATAAAAACCGCATAATGCAAACATTCCTTTCAGTTTCCCCTTTTCAATGCGGATGTCTATATCGCTCTGTTCATCATAATCCCCTCTGGCGAAGGAACCGAACAGATATACCTGTGCAATCTGATATTTTTTTGCAATAGGTGCTATGATTTTTTTCAATTCATCAATTGTATATGTTTTTGTTTCCATTTCCATTCTGCATTCCTCCTTCCTGATAATTATATCTATTTTCGAATAAAATGTCTATGAAAATACCCCTGGTTTTCAAGGGTTGCTGTATCCGCATGAACTCCTTTCCTTAATTCCCCTACAGAAAAACTAATGCGAATATTTAGAAGTTCTTAAGATTTATTACCAATTTTTGTTTCGAATTGTGAGGTATTGTATTCATGTAATCCGTTATAGATAGCAAAGGAGTTCTGGAAACATAACTTTCGGAAGGAGTGTATAAAGATGACGGTAGAAATTGTGATGCAGTATTTTGCAAGGTATGGCGGGATTGCAATTTTTGTGATTGTGTTGCTGGAGTATTTAAATCTGCCGGGATTCCCGGCGGGAGTCATTATGCCCATGGCAGGAATCTGGGCGGCGAAGGGAAATATCCATTTTATTCCGGCGCTGATTATCACAGTGGCAGCAGGGCTTACAGGAAGTTTGATTTTGTACTGGCTGGGATATAAGGGCGGAGAAATGTTTCTGGAAAAATACTTAAATAAATTTCCGAAGCAGCGGCCTGTGATAGAGCGGAAGCTGGCCTGGGTGAGAGAAAAGGGCAGTGTGGGGATTTTTTTCAGCAAACTGATTCCCATGATCCGGACACTCATTTCCATACCGGCAGGGGTATCGAAGATGAACCTGGTGACCTATACGGTCAGCTCTACACTGGGGATTTGTGTGTGGAATCTGTTTTTTGTGGGGGCTGGTTACTTTTTAGGTGATGCCGTATTGCGGTATTTTGGATAAGGACAACAGGGAGGATGAAGAGATGAGAATAGCAATGATGACAAATAACTATAAACCCTTTGTGGCAGGAGTTGCCATCTCTGTGGAACGTCTGACGGAGAGTCTTCGGGAAATGGGCCATCAGGTGGTGGTTTTTGCTCCTGACTATAATGGTCAATCAGAGGAAAAGGATGTGGTGCGGTACGGGGCGCTGCTTAAGGGAGTAGCGGGAGGGTTTTCGGTGCCCAATCCGCTGGATCCTGAAATAGAGCGGAAATTCAGGGAAGGAAATTTTGATGTGATCCATGTACATCATCCCATGATGATTGGCGATACCGCCCGGTATCTGTCATGGAAATATCATACTCCCCTGGTGTTTACTTATCACACCAGATATGAGCAGTATCTGCATTATATAGGGCTTTCGGTGCTGAAAGGGATGATGCCTTTTTATGTCAGAAGCGCTGCGGCGAGCTGTGACGTAGTGGTTGCACCTACCCCTCTCATGAAAAGCTATCTGGAGGATATCCGGGTAAAAAGCCAGGTCAGGGTGCTTCCCACCGGACTTACCCAGGAGAGCTTTTTGCCGGATGAGGAGAAAGCAGGGAACCTTCGCAGGGAGCTTTTGGGGGATAAAAGATATCTTTTCTGCAGTGTGGCAAGGCTGGCGAAGGAGAAAAATCTGGAATTTTTGCTTCGGAGTATGAAAATACGGAAAGAAACCTGTGGCAGTGATTTCAGGCTGGCATTGATTGGGGATGGGCCGTACAGGAAGGAACTTGTAAAGCTGGCAGAAAAGATGGGGCTTAAAGAAGAGGTGATTTTTGTGGGAAAGGCGCCCAATCAGGAGGTGAAAAATTACTGCCGTGCGGCCGATCTGTTTGTGTTTGGCTCGCTGTCGGAGACCCAGGGGATAGTACTGCTTGAGTCAATGGCAGCCGGGACACCAGTCCTGGCGGTGAGAGCTACAGGCACGGAAGATGTGGTGGTTAACGGGAAAAATGGATATATGACAGAGGCGTCGGAAACAGAATTTGCTGAAAAAATGATGGATATTCTGGAAAAAAAGGAGCTGGATGTTTTGCGAAGGGGCGCAAGGGAGACTGCGGAAAGCTACGGCTGTGAGCGGATTGCCCGGGAAGCGGTTTTGCTCTATGCAGAGGCAATGCAGCTTCGTAAGGACAGGGAAAGGCAGAAACATAATGATAGGAACAGAAGAGAAGATGTGGTATACTCGTAACAGCGTTTAAGGAAATAGTGACATCGGGGAGAGTGTGAGATGACAGCATATCATATTTTAATAGTGGAAGATGACAAGGAAATCCGGGAAGGGATAGAGATTTACCTGAAAAATCAGGGCTATGTGGTTTTTCAGGCATCCGACGGTGTGGAGGGAATTGAAAGGATACGGCAGGAGGAAATCCATCTGGCCATCGTGGATGTGATGATGCCCAAGATGGATGGCATCACCATGATGATGAAGGTGAGGGAAATGGGGTATGAATTCCCGGTCATCATGCTTTCCGCCAAGTCGGAGGAAGTGGATAAGATCATGGGGCTTAACATGGGAGCCGACGATTATGTGACAAAACCCTTTACCACCATGGAGCTTTTGGCGAGAGTCAACTCCCATCTGCGCAGGTACGGGAAATTCTTAGAAGCCATAGGCGGCAGGGAAGAAAACGATAAGGTTTATGTGATCGGCGGGTTAGAGCTGAACGAAGAGACTGTGGAGGTCAGCGTGGACGGTAAGCCGGTGAAGCTGACGCCGTTAGAGTTCAAAATCCTGATGCTTCTCATGAAAAATCCGGGCAGAGTATTCAGTGCGGAGGAAATTTATGAGAGGGTGTGGAATGAGCAGGCAATCAATACAGATACAATTATGGTGCATATCAGAAAAATCCGGGAAAAGATAGAAATCAATCCCAGAGAGCCCAAATATTTAAAGGTGGTGTGGGGAGTTGGATACAAAATCGAAAAGCAGTAAAGGCTTCAGTTTTCTAATGGCGTTACTATGGATCATGCTTGCCGTGGCGGCATTTCTGGCTTTTTATCCCGCGCTTAAGGAGCAGGCTTCCAATTATTATACGGATCAGCTAAAGAGCGATGACCTGATCCGCCAGATGTATCAGGGAAATCTGGTTCTTTACAAAAGGATGCTGGAAAGGACAGGGCAGGAGGACGTTTCCTGGGCGGATCTGTATCTTAAATTTGAAGAGAAAGAGATTGCGGAAGAAGAGATAGAAAATAACGGATATGATATTGAAGAAGGGCGAACCGTCGGTTCAACGAAAGTATTTTTTGAAGAGGAAATCAATACTCTGCTGGAAATCTGGAAAAATGAAATGCAGGATACGATTGCCCAAAATATGGATTATTGTGTGATTGACCATAAGAGCGGAGAAATCCTGAAAAATACCGACAGAGAGATTGAAAAGCTGGAAAAGTCGGTGGATGCAGGATCGGATTACTGCTACTATGTCATAATGAAATATGACAATGCCGGGAATCTCTCAAATGTGTCGGTGAGGGATGAGGATCCTGACAGGCTCCTTAAAAATGTCCAGTATGTTATGGCGCAGGAGTGGCTGGAGAGTAGTTTGAATGAAAGAACCCGCTATGAGACCGGCTTTCGGCAGGAGTTTTATTTTGAGGGCAGTTCCTGGCAGGAAGCGGATGGGGCTGTGGAGGAACATTCCGACGCGGAAGGGATAACGCGTCCTACGAAGCTGAGCTGGCGGGTGGATGACGGGCCGAAGGACATGACATTTATTTATGCCCTGACACAGCAGCAAAAGCAGAATCTGTTTATTCTTTGGCAAAGTGGCAACTACAGATGGAGAATCAGCACTGCTTATTACGAGGTAGGGACAGGCGGGATTTATATGATGATTCTGCTGGCGCTGACATTGCCGGCGCTATTCATGGCGAAGAGTAAACGCTACTGTCTCCACCGACTTGCCGGGTTTCATTTAAGCCTGGAGATCAGCCTGATCTGTATCGTGGGCGTTCTTGCAGGATTTGTGGAGTGGGCGGTAAGGCTTGTTTATTCCACGAACTGCGGTTTTTTTGACAATTTTTATCAAAGATATTTTCCGGCAATACCCACGGAGTATTATCCGGCGATTACGGCCTTAGTCAATGTGGCAGTGCTTGCCCTGCAGTTTGGTTCCTGGTACTATCTGGTCACCACCTTTGGGGAGGTGTTTGAGATGGGGGTAATTGGATTTGTGAAAGAGCGAAGCATCCTGTTCCGGTTCGGAGGGCGCTTTAAGCAGTGGTGCAGGCGTTGCAGGGAACGGTTTGATGAGGAAATCCTTCACGTGGATCTGGGAGGAAAGACGGAAAAAACCATCCGTAAGCTTCTTTTGATTAACTTTATCATCCTGGCTGCGGCGTGTACCATGTGGACGCTGGGCTATATAGCGCTTATCCTTTACACCATAACCCTTTATTTTCTGATGAAAAAATATATGAACCAGATACAGGGGCAGTACCGCCAGCTTTTCATTGCCACCCGTTCCATTGCGGACGGCAACCTGCAGACGGAATTTGACAGCGACTGGGGCGTGTTTGAATCTTATAAACAGGAGCTTGCCAGAATACAGAACGGTTTTAAGGCGGCGGTGGATAAGGAGGTAAGGAGCCAGAAGATGAAAACGGAATTGATCACCAACGTTTCCCATGATTTAAAGACCCCCCTTACCGCTATCACCACTTATATTGAACTGTTGGAGGATGAAAGCATTTCTCCGGAGCAGAGGAAGGAATATCTCTCAGTCTTAAAGCGCAAGTCTGAAAGGTTGAAATATTTGATAGAAGATTTGTTTGAGGTGAGCAAGGCCAGCAGCGGCAATATTACCTTCCATCCGGTGGATGTGGATATCTGCAATCTGATCCGGCAGGTGTACCTGGAGTATGAGGACAGGGTGGAAGAGGCAGAGCTGATCTTCCGATTCCGCCTGCCGGAGGAGAAGGTGGTTCTTAAGCTTGACAGCCAGAAGACCTACCGGGTATTTGAAAATCTTTATACAAATATCATCAAATATGCCATGCACCACACGCGTGTCTATGTGAATGCGGAGAAGACGGAAAAGGGGATTGCCATTGAGCTCAAAAACATGTCCGCCACGGAGCTGGATATTGCTCCGGAAGAGCTGACAGAGCGGTTTGTCCGCGGGGACAGCTCCCGGAATACGGAAGGAAGCGGCCTTGGGCTTGCCATTGCAAGGAGTTTTGTGGAGCTTCAGGGAGGACGTTTCCAGGTGGAGATTGACGGGGATTTGTTTAAGGTGCGGGTTGAGTGGTAGGAGAGGAATGTGGTATGGATAATATATGTTATTTCTGCATATGTTGAAAATGTAATTGCATTTTACCTGTGTCTGGTGTAGGATGTAATTAGAAAAGCTGTGATTCAGCGGTGGGTTGACACCTAAAATCTGATACCTTTTCCGGACATAGGTGCCGGAGGTTGGCAGGCAACGGAAAACCTGTTATTTTCCGGACGTAGGTGCCGGAGGTTGGCAGACAACGGAAAAATCAACCATGAGAAGTATTCTGTGCCGGAGAAGGTAGATAAAGGAATAAATATCAGGAAATGCTTTTTTTCAGAAGAAATAGAGAAGATGCTGAAAAGAGAGACAACTGATTAAGCAGAAGTAATTTTACTTCTGCTTATTTTATGGTAAAATGTTTTTGGCTAAATAGCGGCTGGGGCTTTCGAATTATATGATACAATAAGCTGGCTCGCGTAGCATGACAGCGTTTGTTACAATAAGCCGACTCGCGTAGCGTGGCGGCGTTTGTTAGTGTCGGCTGCCGAGTGTTCCTCCGGGATATCCATAAAAGTGAACCGAGACACCGGCAATACGGATGACCGCACTCTTCCCAGAACCGACACCTCCTTTATTATATAATGAGGCGGGAAGAAGAGCAAGGCTGAAAATCTATCGGTCAAAATCCAATCATAATAACATTAACTGTAAGATAAAGGAGCAAATTTGGACAAACAACAACTACTAAAGCAATATTTCGGCTATGATTCTTTCCGGGAAGGGCAGGAATATCTGATCGATAGCATTTTGGAGGGCAGGGATGTGCTGGGCATCATGCCCACCGGGGCGGGAAAGTCCCTGTGTTATCAAATCCCGGCTCTTTTGATGGAGGGGAGCACGGGCAGTGAGAACACATCAACTGTCTCTAAAGGCATTACTCTGGTAATTTCTCCCCTCATTTCCCTGATGAAGGATCAGGTGGAAAGTTTAAACCAGGCCGGAATCCATGCGGCATATCTGAACAGCTCCCTGACTCTGGGGCAGTATCGTAAGGCCCTGACCTATGCCAGGGAGGGCCGCTATCCCATCATTTACGTGGCGCCGGAGCGGCTGATGACGGGGGAATTTCTGGATTTTGCCCTGCATACCCCCATTGCCATGGTGGCGGTGGATGAAGCCCACTGCGTGTCCCAGTGGGGCCAGGATTTCAGGCCAAGCTATCTGAAAATAGTTGACTTTATCAGTCAATTACCCAAAAGACCGGTGGTGGCGGCATTTACCGCGACAGCCACGAAGGAGGTAAAGGAAGATATCATTGACATTCTGATGCTCCAAAGTCCGGCGCTGATCACTACAGGTTTTGACCGGCAGAACCTGTATTTTGGTGTGATGGCCTTAAAGGACAGATATGGGGCCGTAAAGAATTATCTGGAATGTCATCCGGGAGAGAGTGGAATCATTTATTGCCTTACCCGAAAAAATGTGGAGGAGGTCTGCTCCCAGTTGGCGGAAGATGGTTTTTCTGTGACCAGATACCATGCGGGGCTTGGCGATGAGGAGAGGAAGAGCAATCAGGAAGACTTTATCTATGACAGGAAATCCGTCATGGTGGCTACCAACGCCTTTGGCATGGGGATTGACAAGTCCAATGTAAGGTTTGTCCTGCATTTCGGAATGCCGAAAAATCTGGAATCCTACTATCAGGAGGCCGGGCGGGCAGGCCGGGACGGGCAGCCGTCGGAATGTATCTTGCTCTATAACGGGCAGGACGTGATTACCAATCAGTTTTTTATCGAAAACAACCAGGAGAATCAGGAACTTGATGAGATTACCCGAGCGCTTGTGATGGAGCGGGACAGGGAGCGGCTTCGGAAAATGACTTTTTACTGTACCACCAATGAATGTTTGCGGGATTATATTCTGAGGTATTTTGGGGAGTATGGGGAAAATTATTGCGGCAACTGTTCTAACTGTTTAAGCCAGTTTGAGAGTGTGGATGTGACGGAGCTTGCCAAAGAGCTGATCGGATGTGCAAAGAGCAGCCGTCAGCGCTTTGGGGTGAATGTGCTTATTGACACGGTTCACGGGGCAGACACTGTTAAAATCCGCAACTACCGCATGAACGAAAATCCTTTTTACGGGAACCTGTCCAAGGTACCTGTTCACAAACTGCGGCAGGTAATGAATTACCTGCTGATTCATGGCTATCTCATGCAGACCAATGATGAGTACGCGGTGGTCAGGCTGACGGAAAAATCTCAGGCGGTTTTGCAGGAGCAGGAGAGTGTGCTCATGAAGATGGCAAAGGAACAGGTTCATCCGGCCAAAACGGGAAAGGTGAAGGAGGGTCGGGGGACGTCTAAAGGCGGTGGTCTGACTGCTTTAGGGAGAGAGTTTACCCGGGAAGAAGCAGCACTTTTTGAAAGACTGCGGACTTTGCGCATGGAGATTGCAAGAGTGGAGAAGGTACCTCCCTATATTATTTTTTCCGACAAAACATTGACCCATATGTGTATGATAAAGCCCCGGACAAAGGAGGAAATGCTTTCGGTTTCGGGAGTTGGGGAATATAAATATGAAAAGTATGGGGAGCGATTCCTGGCATGTGTCAGGGAAAAGGGGGAATTATGAAAAAATTTTTAAAGATTTTGGGCGCAGTCTTTCTGGTTCTTTTTGGCTGTTTTTGTGCACTGGTATTAGTATGTGCGGTCAGACCGGAGGTGACGCAGGCGCTGGCAGATTTCCTCTATCCCAATAGGCAGGCAGTGGTTTCAGGAGATGAGGGGCTTTCCGGCGAAGAATTCGATGGAAAGAACCGGGTGCAGGAAACCTTTTCTCTGGGAGATATAGAGGCAGATGGAATGGGAGAGCAGGGAAATTCAGGAGAGCCTTTGGATGAAAATGGCACCGGCGAAAATCCCATGTCAGAGCTTCCCAGAGCAGAAGGAATCGCGGAGAGTGTAAATCCTGAATATGTTGCCCCGGAGGTGTCGAAAATCCAGGTACCTGAGCAGGTGTCCGGTAAAAACGGCTACCAGCAGATACAGGATGAGGGCGGCCAGATTGAGGATGAAGAGGCCGGCCAGCTACAGAATCAGTTAGGCGTTGGTTCTACCGGGGATGGTCTTGTTTTTGACGGCAATTATTATCCTTACTATGGAATGTTGGACGAAGTGGGAAAGCATCTTTACCGCCAGATTTATGCCAATGCCAATGATCTTATTATGGCATTTGCCCCTGTGGAAGAGGTGACAGCGCCGAAGCTGCGGACGGTTTTTTCGGCAGTCTATAATGACCATCCAGAGCTTTTCTGGCTGGAGACCGCTTACTCCGGTAAGTACAGAAGGGACGGCATCTGTGTGGAAATTGATCTGCGTATGAACTACACGGCCCAGAATCTGGAAGAGTCAAAGGCAATTTTTAATGAAAAGGCAAACGAGATTTTGGCCCAGGCAGCGTCTCTTTTTGATAATTATGAGAAGGAAAAGATGGTTCACGATGCTCTGATCGACAGAGTCGCTTACAATATGGGCGCTCAGATGAACCAGAGCGCTTACAGTGCGCTGGTGAACGGGCAGACAGTTTGTGCAGGATATGCCAGAGCTTTTCAATATCTGATGCAGCAGCTTGGCATTCCTTGTTATTATTGTACTGGCTATGCGGGGGAAGCGCATGCATGGAATATTGTCTCTTTGGACGATGGCTATTATAATGTGGATACCACATGGGACGATACGGAAGGCGGAAATTACGACTTTTTCAATAAGACCGACCAGGATTATGCGGGAACCCATGTGCGGCAGGAATTATCGGTTTATCTTCCTCCCTGCAACGGACAGAGATATCGGAACTTGGAGCCGGAGAGCAGCATGGAAAATGCATCGGTAGAATCGGTAGACAATCCGGAGACAAACAATCCGGTAGCGGATAATTCTTTGGAAGATTCTCTTCGGGGAATTGAGGATGTGGGAATCAGCCAGGCCGATATCCTCTCCAACGTCTCAGATTACTATGACGACTGCTATGAGCAGGTGGCTGCAAACGGGCTGGGGTCCTATACGTTTTCCAACGTAGTTGATACAAAGGCGCTGGCGGAGGAGATTTATCAGTCTTACCGGCAAAATACATACAGGCAGGGCTATATGGAGAAAGCCATGGCAGAGGTGGGAGCCCTCACCTGTACCATGGGACTGGAATTTGAACCTCTTAAGGATGATAAATATCTGGTGACTCATACGGTCAATCTGAGACAATGAGTAATAACCGTCGATTAACAGAAAGCATCTTTTACACAGTAATTAGCAGTAAAAGCCGTCCATAACCTGAAAAAATGTGCCATAATGGAGTGGAAAGCCACAAAGTAACCGGGTTTTTGGCGTGATAGTGCGCCGCAAAGCGGCGCATGTAAGTTGAGTTTGGAAAGGGCATGGTAAAAAATGAAATTTACAAAAATGCATGGATGCGGCAATGATTACATTTATGTGGACGGGGCGAAGGAACAGATCGACCCGGAATTAAAACCGGATCTGGTAAGGAGACTGAGCGACAGGCATTATGGAATCGGCGGAGATGGTGTGATTTTTATTAATCCTTCTGAGGAAGCGGATTTTGAGATGGAAATGTACAATATGGACGGTTCGAGGGCTGAAATATGCGGCAACGGAATCCGCTGTGTGGCAAAGTTCGTCTATGACAAACGCCTTACGGACAAAACCGCCCTCAGTATCAGTAGCTGTGGCAAAATTAAGTATCTGGATTTGAATGTAAAGGATGGAAGAGTATCGACTGTAAAAGTCAATATGGGAGCGCCCATCCTGAAAGCCGCTGACATTCCGGTCATTTCTCTGAAGGGGGACGAACAGGAGTCTGTATTGGGAGAAGAGATAGAGGTAGGCGGTCAAATTTATCAGCTGACATGTGTGTCGATGGGAAATCCACACGCTGTGGTCTTTGTGGATGAGGTGTCATCCCTTCCACTTGAAAAAATCGGGCCGCTGTTTGAAAATCATGAGCGGTTTCCCAAACGGGTCAATACGGAATTCGTAAAGGTTCTGGACGATGAGCATGTGGAAATGCGCGTCTGGGAAAGGGGAACAGGGGAAACCCTGGCCTGCGGAACAGGAGCCTGCGCGGTTACCGTTGCCTGCATCCTGAATGGTTTGACGAAAGAGGAGATTACTGTTAAACTGTCAGGGGGGAATTTGCAGGTTTATTGGGACCGAAAGGAAAATCTTGTGTACATGACAGGAAGTGCCGATACGGTGTTTGAGGGAGAGATTGAAGTAGAGTGAACGACAGATTATTTTGCCGCTTGCGATAGCATGGACTGCAAAAAACCAGGATTCATAGAAACGAGGAGGAAAAATCAATGTTTAAGATCAACGATAATTATTTGAAGCTTCCCGGAAGCTACCTGTTTTCTACCATAGGAAAAAAGGTAAACGCTTATGCGGCGGCGCATCCGGATAAAAAAATTATCCGTCTGGGAATCGGGGATGTGACCCAGCCCTTGGCGCCTGCCATCATCTCAGCCCTGCACGGGGCGGTGGATGAAATGGGGAAGGCGGAAACCTTTAGGGGCTATGCACCTGACCTTGGCTATGAATTTTTGAGGACGGCCATTGCGGAGAATGACTATAAGGCGAGAGGCTGTGACATCAGCGCAGATGAGATTTTTGTATCTGACGGAGCCAAGTGTGATTCCGGAAATATCCAGGAAATATTCAGCGTGGATAATAAGATTGCGGTGTGCGACCCGGTTTATCCGGTGTATGTGGACACCAATGTAATGGCCGGAAGAACCGGTGTGTATGACAGTGTGAAGGAGACCTGGAGCGATGTGATCTACATGCCCTGTCTGGAGGAAAACGGCTTTGCACCGGAGCTTCCGAAGCAGACGCCTGATTTGATTTATCTCTGCTTCCCCAACAATCCTACCGGTTCCACCATCACCAAAGTGCAGCTTCAGGAGTGGGTGGATTATGCCAATAAGGTGGGAGCGGTCATCATTTATGATGCGGCTTATGAGGCTTATATTTCCGAGGAGGACGTACCTCATTCCATTTACGAGTGCGAGGGAGCCAGAACCTGTGCCATTGAGCTTCATTCCTTTTCCAAAAACGCGGGCTTTACCGGGGTGCGTCTTGGCTTTACCGTGATTCCCAAGGACTTAAAATGCGGGGATGTTTCCCTCCATGCTCTCTGGGCAAGACGCCATGGGACGAAGTACAACGGAGCCCCCTATATTGTACAGCGGGCAGGAGCCGCCGTGTACTCGGAGGAAGGAAAAGCGCAGTTAAAGCAGCAGGTAGCTTATTACATGAACAATGCCAAATATATTCTGGAAGGTCTAAAGGAAGCAGGTTACAGTGTATCAGGCGGGGTGAACGCACCTTATATCTGGCTAAAGGCGCCCAATGGCATGACGAGCTGGGAATTTTTTGATTATCTTCTGGAAAAGGCCAATGTGGTGGGAACGCCCGGCAGCGGTTTTGGTCCCAGCGGCGAAACTTACTTTCGGCTGACGGCCTTCGGAAGCTACGAAAATACCGTGGAAGCGGTGAATCGTATCAAGGCTTTATAAAACAATGGATGTCAGGCTGCGCCAGACACCCTTATGTTAACAAAAATCAGGAGCTGGACAAAAAAGCCAGCTCCTTTTTACAACAAAAAGCAGAATTTTAAACGTATCACATAAGAAAGGAGGAGGGGAGTGGACGAGCGGCAGTTTGAAAAAGCCATGGCACGGATAGTTCAGGGCGATAAGGATGCTCTCAAGGAGATTTACGAGAGCTATGCGGGATATATTTACCGAATTATCTATGAAGTGCTGCGGAATAAGGAAAATACGGAAGATGTGACCAGCGAATTCTTTATCCGGCTTTGGAATAAAGCGGAGCAGTTTAAGCCGGGAAGCGGACACAGAGGCTATCTGGCAACTATGGCAAGGAACATGGCCATTGATTTTTTGCGAAAGTACCGCCGGGAAGAACTGACAGAGCTTATGGAGGATATGGGCGAGGAGTCCGGGGCAGAGCAGGAGATACTCGGGGACATGACGGTGAGCCAGGCCCTTGACACATTAAAGCCTTCGGAGAGGCAAATTGTCAGCCTGAAGGTGCTGGGTGAGCTTACCTTTAAGGAAATCGCTCAGTGTATGCAGATTCCTATGGGCACAGTGACGTGGAAATACCAGAATGCGATCAAAAAATTAAGGAGGTGTGGCTATGAGTAAAGATTTTGAAAAGGCATACAGAGAATTGGCCGAAAGCGAAATCCCGGATCTGTGGGACCGTATCGAGGCCGGACTTGAAAGTAAATCCACACCGGAAATAACAAAAGAAGGCAGGGCAGAGACAGAAGGGGAGGCAATAGAAGAGGCAAAAGAGGAAATAATACGTGAGACGATACAGGAAGTAAGCCCAAAAACAGACGTTAAGGAAAAGCGGTACGGAAAAAGAAAATGGGCTCGTTTTGCGAAATATTCAGGAATTGCAGCGGCAGCAGTCTGTGTGGCAGTAATCATTCCAGCGGCAGTTTTTCTTTTCAGAAGCGGACTCACCGAAGGATATTCGGGAGGAGCCGCAGTAACGGAGGGAATAGACACAGCGGCTTCAGCGGATGAAGCCATGGAATTTGCGGCGGATGAAGCCATAGGAGTTGCAGCAGATGAGGAGGAAAGCTGCGAGACAGCATCAGAAGAGATGGATGCCGGAGCAGGGGCTTTGGATGAAGAAGTCGGGGAACTGGCAGAGGATAAGGAAGAGACAGGGCAGGCATGGCCGCAGGATAATGCACAGGGTACTGTCCAGGACAGTGCGGGAGATAAGGCTATGGCGGAAATGGAGGATGTCTCTCAAATGCGGGATGCCGCTGATGAGTTGAAAAAGGAAAGTCAGAGTTCTGTAAAGCAGGAGTCTGCTCCGCAGGAAGCAGAGACAGAAGGGAACAGCGCTTTTGCAGAAGCGGTCATAGAGGGGACTGTTTTTGAGCATGTGGAGATTAAAGTGACAGAGGCCCAAAATGATTTTGACCGTGAGGACGGAAGCCTTCCGGGAACTCTCTATACAGCCACCGTGCAGAAGGATGCCTCCGGAAAGCTGAAAGAGGGAGAAGAACTGGTGGTGGATGTGCCTGCCCATTCCTCCTATGCGCTGGTTAAGGACGGTGTTTTTGAGGTGGATTTGGTTTATAAAGGAAATGGAACTTATGGACTGAAGGAGTGTTACCGGCAGATAGAGGGTTGAAAGGAATTTTTATTGTGACAGAATTTAAGGCTGCCATCAGAGGATGATAATCGCTGAGACAGCCTTAGTTGGATTCATAATGGACAGTTGGCAAAGCCTCCTTAGAGCTATTTGGCATGTGCTACGGTATGATTAGGATAAGTATTCCAGGTCGGCTCGTAATCGGCAGTTGCCTGATTGCCCCACATATCCCAGCCTTCCCTTACGCCTCTTGCAAAAAGCTCAATTCGGGGTTCCTGGCTGCAGCTTTCGATAATAGGAATGATCTCATCCGGCTTGCGGCTGTGCTCTCTTTTCATTGACCGAATTAAATTGACCTGGGATCTTGCTGGCTGTAAGGTGCGGTTGGGGGCGCTTCCCTTCTTGATTCCAAAGAGAATTAATTCCGTAACATTTCTGAAATAGAATCCGACTCCCCTGCCGTCGGGGCCACCGTCCTTACGTATTTTTTCCCAGACGATATTTCCCTTGTATTCAAATCCCCATGCATCCATAACGGCAAGCCCATCCGGAAGCAGTGCATTGGGAACCCATAAATATAAATGAGCCTTATCTCCTGCTATGTCCGACACAGGTAGTGCTTTAATGTCCTGTAGAGTCATGGTTTCGTATCTGGCAAGACGTTTATGCTCAGGAGCAACTTTACCGGTTCTGTTTTGAAACTGCCATGGAGGATCTGCATAAATGGTATTATACTTCTTCCCGGCTGTATACACTTGTAAGTCTTGTATAGTACTCATTAAATCTGCCATATCCCTCAACACATTCCTTTCTGATTCCTATTGCTAATATGGGGCATCCCCCATTACGGCGGGAATCAAGTCTGTAAACCAATTTCCCCATCCATGTGGTACTGGCTCCATATTTATTAATCAGAGGCTTACCCCTGTCATCGGTTTCCTGTTTAAATATATCATTGAGTTCCTCTGATCTTGTAACGATAACTCCGACATCAATCAATCCACAGTCAAAATAAGTTCTCATTGCCAGTAAGTCCCGGTCAAAGGTCTGGTCCTTGCTGTTCCACTCCAGATCAAAGGCAACCCTGTTTTTTAGAAAGTCGATATTGTGTCCGTCAATATAGCCTGTAATTGTCTCGACTTCATATGGTTCATCAGCAAAACGCCCTCTTCTTTGAGCGGTTTGCCGTGGATACTTTTTCACTGTTAAATCTCCGCTGATTCGTATTTCTCTCCAGCCATACGGATATAAAATATCATCAAATTTTTTGGGTATCGGGGATTCGTTTCCACCTGATTTCTTGATATCGGCTAAAGTCAGCACCAATTTTTGCAGACATTCCTGCAGCTCCTTCCATTCCATGGGGAATGCATTGTAAAGTATTTCCAGAGCATGTCCGTAATTAAAAAACTCAAATTTGTCCAGAAGATTTTTATCTATGTATTTTTCATAATCCATACTTCATCCTCTATTCTCAATAAATATGTTTTCCTATGTATATAGCAATTATATCACGTTATATGTACGATAAAACGGACTATTATAAAACAATACGGAAACCTACATTTCTCAGAGATGCCGGGACAGGTATCGCCTACCTTTGTACTGTTTATCTTTGCCTTTTAATTTTATCATAGATGCAATATTTTTTCTATCATCAAAACTATTATCAAATTATTTACGCATTTTTCATTTTTACTATTATTCAGACTTAATTGTGCTATAATCATGCTAAAAAGGATGAAAAGTTTTTGCCCTATAAATGAGCTCATTGGTGAAATGCTGGGAGTATAAAAATGAAAGCCATCATAACAGATTTAGACAGGACCTTGCTCCGCACAGACAAGACAATATCGGAATATACACATACCATCTTGAAAAAGTGCCATGAGAGAGGGATTCTCCTTATGGCGGCAACTGCCCGTCCGGAAAGAATTATAAATCTGGCAGGATTTGCAAATTTTTAAGCAATTCTTTTAAATATTAATAGAAAGCAAAATGGATAAAGGAGCGGAAGATGAAAATAATTGTATCAGGTTTAATTAATATTGAAACAACGCTGAAGGTGAGGAAATTTCCGATTGAGTACTATCCAATTGATTATCCCTTTTTTGGTATAAATTCAGATGTTTCCGGGGTGGCTTATAATGTAGCAAAAGCCTTTCTGGCCCTGGGGAATAAAGTACAACTGACATCTTTTATCGGAGAAGATGAAGAGGGAAGGCGAATTTTGGCAAGACTGAAAGAGGATGGGATAGGAAATCAGTTTATTTATCCTGAATTAAAAGAAACGCCAGTCACGATTGCCTTATATGACGGGGAGGGTAAAAGACAGATTTACTGTGACCTGAAGGACGTCCAGGAAAAGAATATTGTTTTTGCTGGAATAAGAGAATCGGTGGTGAACAGTGATTTGGTGATCTTATGCAATGCCAACTTTAATCGTCCGCTTCTAAAAGAAGTAAAAAGACTTGGAAAATGGATAGCCAGCGATGTCCATGTGTTAAGCGACATTAATGATGAATACAATAAGGAATTTATGGAATATGCGGATATTTTGTTTTTGAGCGATGAGCAGTTGCCCCTTGATGCAGAACAGTTTATTTTTGAGCTGAAAGAAAAGTATCCATCTCAAATCATTGTAATCGGATTGGGTGAAAAGGGCGCGCTGCTGTATGAGCGTTCAGAGGATAAAATATACCGATTGGAGGCTGCCCGTTTAGGGGAGGTTGTGAATACGATTGGAGCGGGAGACGCGTTATTTTCCTGTTTTATCCATTATTATATGAAAGGATATTCAGCAGTGGAGGCATTATCCCGGGCACAGATATTTGCAGCGTTAAAAATCCGTTGTAATGGTGCGGCCAGGGGATTTTGCAGCGAAGAGACTGTGGAAGAATATTATAAACCTCCATGCCCGCACACTTGGCACCACCATAAATGAAACTGTGTCCGCGGCAAAGGATTGATTAAGCTGCCATCAACCTTTATACTGGTATCAACGGCAAAGATCGTGTTTATTTTGGGCCTGCAGCCCGCTTTATAAACTGATTCCAGGTACCCTCATTTGCACCACCATCTGTCCAGCCATCTACGGCAAAAGGACGTATAGTAAAATG
>ERZ808044.110-NODE-110-length-115283-cov-6.459525_pt1 | contig 115283 bp, 114 predicted proteins | sample MGYA00380195_ERZ808044 | MGnify/ENA primary metagenome ERZ808044 (study PRJEB31490, sample SAMN06133423) | mouse gut metagenome | isolation source: Z7_2 | host: mice | place: China: Chengdu | collected 2015-05 ...
GTGAATGAGCCATGCTCGCATGAGCGAATTCACGGATATCGGACGGGCAAGCCGGTATGAGCAAAAAAGCCCTGCGAACAAAGAGAGCAGGGTGATTTGCGAATACAGGCGGCAGTTGCGGGAGCACGAAGTGCGGAGCAACTGACTTTCATGCATGGTGTTGCCTGCGTCAGCAGGCGGCAGTTGCGGGAGTGCGAAGCACGGAGCAATCGACTTTCATGCATGGTGCTGCCTGCGTCAACAGAGTGTAATAAGGAGGAAATACCAATGAAATTTTTTATTGATACCGCAAATGTGGAAGAAATCCGGAAAGCCAATGATATGGGAGTGATCTGCGGCGTTACTACAAACCCATCCCTGATCGCAAAAGAGGGAAAGGATTATGTAGAGACTTTAAAGGAGATCGCATCCATCGTGGACGGTCCCATCAGCGGTGAGGTAAAGGCCACGACCACAGATGCAGAAGGAATGATTGCTGAGGGACGTGAGATTGCAAAGCTTCATCCCAATATGGTAGTAAAGATTCCTATGACCACAGAGGGCTTAAAGGCCACAAAGGTTCTGGCATCCGAAGGAATCAGGGTCAATATGACGCTGATCTTTACCGCCAATCAGGCACTTCTGGCGGCGAGGGCCGGAGCAGCGTATGTATCTCCGTTCTTGGGACGCCTGGACGATATTTCCCAGCCGGGAATTGATCTGATTGATACGGTGGCTCAGATCTTCAATATCCACAATATTACCACTGAAATTATTGCGGCCAGCGTTCGCAACACCATCCATGTAACAGACTGTGCTCTGGCCGGAGCGGATATCGCAACCGTACCGTACAAGGTAATTGAACAGATGACACATCATCCGCTGACGGATCAGGGAATTGAAAAGTTCCGCAAGGACTACGAAGCTGTATTCGGAAAATAGTGGTAACTTCACAGGGCGGACACCGCAGGCTTCTTGTCCGCGGCATGCGGGCAAGAAGATGCAGGGCTGAACTGTTACAAATATTGATCACGTCAGATACGATGAATAAGCCGGATAAGATGTCGGGGCAGCCTGGTTCTTATCCGGTTTTTACGCATTTGGAGGAATTATGAAGCAGGCACAGAATTTTACAGAAGGAAAAATTTTTATCCCCCTGATCCGTTTTGCATTGCCAGTGTTAATGGCGTTGTTTTTGCAGACCATGTATGGCGCGGTTGATCTTCTGATTGTGGGGCAGTTTGGAACCAGCGCGGATGTTTCCGCTGTTGCCACAGGTTCCATGGTCATGCACACGGTCACTGTTGTGATAACAGGGTTAGCCATGGGGCTGACGGTTCTTGTGGGACGAAAAATCGGCGAGGGACGAAAGGAAGAGGCAGGCAAAATTATTGGGAGCGGCATCTGGCTGTTCGGAGTTCTGGCGCTGGCCGTATCCTTCCTTATGGTGGCTGCCGCCCCCTTTATGGCGCGTATCATGCATGCTCCTCTGGAGGCCTTCCATAAGACTGTTTCCTACATAACTATCTGCTCTGCCGGAGCCGTTTTTATTGTTGCTTATAATCTGGTGGGGAGTATTTTCCGCGGCATCGGCGATTCCACCATGCCTTTGGTAACGGTCGCCATTGCCTGTGTGTTAAACATCATCGGTGATCTGGCTTTGGTTGCAGGACTCCATATGGGGACGGCCGGGGCTGCTTTTGCCACGGTGCTCGCCCAGGCCGTCAGCGTGGCGCTGTCTGTTATCATTATCCGCAGACGGACATTGCCGTTTACTCTTCATAAAAAAGATATCCGCCCCAGGAGCGTATATATCCGGCAGCTTCTTATTCTGGGGATCCCTATTGCCTTACAGGACCTTTTGGTGAATATTTCTTTTCTTGCCATCACGGCAATTGTCAACAGCCTCGGCCTGGTTGCGTCCGCGGGAGTAGGTGTCGCGGAAAAGCTCTGTGGTTTTGTGATGCTGGTGCCTTCCTCCTATATGCAGGCTATGTCCGCCTTTGTCGCACAGAATATGGGAGCAGGGAAGGGAAAGCGGGCAAGAAAAGCCCTTCTGTGCGGGATTGCATCTTCCCTGGCCGCCGGCATTCTCATGGGATACCTCACCTTTTTCCATGGGGACCAGCTGGCAGGATTGTTTGCCAGGGACACGGCCGTTGTCGCCGCCGCTTTTGAATACCTGAAGGCGTATGCCATTGACTGTCTTCTGACCTCTTTTCTGTTTTGCTTCATCGGATATTTTAATGGAACCGGAAATACCATGTTCGTTATGGCACAGGGCATAATCGGCGCTTTTGGCGTAAGGCTGCCTGTAAGCTTTCTCGTGAGCCGCCAGGCAGGGGCGAGCCTGTTCCATATCGGGCTGGCAACACCTGCGTCCTCTCTGATACAAATTACCCTGTGCGGCATATACTTCGTGTTACAGTCCACAGGGCGGGGAAAACAGGCTGAAAATGGCCGTCAATGATTCTTATTGCAAATATTGATGAAATGGTTATAATGGAGAATAAAAAGGGAAAGGGATAAAACAGGGGAAAGCGGCAAAGATGGATAAATACGAGGTTTTAAAGAAATATTTTGGATATGATACATTTCGGAATGCCCAGGAGACATTAATTGATCATATATTAGAGGGGAAGGATACTTTGGGAATCATGCCGACCGGAGCTGGAAAATCTTTATGTTATCAGATACCGGCCTTATTAATGGATGGGATTACTCTGGTAATCTCTCCGTTAATTTCTTTGATGAAAGATCAGGTGGGGAGTCTGAACCAGGCCGGAATACATGCTGCGTTTTTAAATAGTTCCCTGACGATGAATCAATATTATAAGGCCCTTGGATTTGCAAAACAGGGGCGTTATCCGATTATTTATGTGGCGCCGGAGCGGTTAGTGACAGATGAATTTTTAGATTTTGCCCTGCACAGCAATATTGCGATGGTAGCAGTGGATGAGGCTCATTGTGTATCTCAGTGGGGACAGGACTTCAGACCAAGTTATTTAAAGATTGTTGAGTTTATTAAGAGACTGCCAAAACGTCCTGTTGTAAGTGCGTTTACAGCTACGGCGACGAAGGAAGTCAGAGATGATATCATAGATATTTTAGAGTTGCAGGATCCGTTTGTGATTACAACCGGATTTGACAGAAACAACCTGTATTTTGGTGTTATGACCGTAAAAGACAGATATAACGCAATCAAAAATTATCTGGAAACGCATAAAAACGACAGCGGCATTATCTATTGTTTAACACGGAAACAGGTGGAAGAGATATGTGAGCAGCTGATAAAAGACGGTTTTTCGGCAACCAGGTACCACGCAGGCCTGAGTGATGAAGAAAGAAGAAAAAATCAGGATGATTTTATTTATGACAGGATACCTGTAATTGTCAGTACGTCCGCATTTGGCATGGGGATAGATAAATCAAATGTAAGGTTTGTGCTTCATTATGGTATGCCAAAAAATATAGAGTCTTATTATCAGGAGGCAGGCAGAGCCGGACGTGACGGAGAACCGGCAGAGTGCATTTTATATTACAGCAGCAGAGATGTCATTACAAATCAATTATTTATTGACAATAATCAGGATAATACTGAGTTAGACCCGGTAACAAGGGCAATTGTAAAAGAGCGCGACAGGGAACGCTTAAAGAAAATGACATTCTATTGCTTTACGAATGAGTGTTTAAGGGATTACATATTAAAGTATTTTGGGGAATATGGCAGTAATTATTGTGGAAACTGTTCTAACTGCCTGACTCAGTTTGAGCAAGTGGATGTGACAGAGATTGCCAGGGCATTGATAGGCTGTGTAGGGAGCAGCAGGCAGAGGTATGGTACGACTGTAATTATTGATACCGTACATGGAGCCAATACGGCTAAGATAAAAAGTTATCGAATGAATGAAAATCCCCATTATGCTGTTTTGAGTAAAGTTCCTGTATATAAAATCAGACAAGTATTAAATTATTTACAGTTAGAGGAGTATTTATTTATCACCAATGATGATTATGCTGTGGTTAAGCTGACAGTGAAATCAAAAGAGATTATGGAAGAGAATAAGCAGATCATAATGAAGCTGGCAAAAGAATCTGACAGAGCATCAAAGGAAGTGGAATCTAAGAGTAAGAGAAGTAAGGCAGGTGCTTTAGGTAAAGAGAAGTTCACAAAAAAGGAGGAAAGCTTATTTGAAAGGTTAAGGGCTCTTCGGACAGAGATAGCAAGAGAAGAAAAGGTGCCTCCCTATATTGTGTTTTCAGATAAGACACTGACACATATGTGTATAGTAAAGCCAAAGAGTAAACAGGAAATGCTTAAGGTGTCAGGAGTAGGAGAGTTTAAGTTTGAGAAATACGGGGAAAGATTTTTAAACTGTATAGAAAAATGTGAAAGCAATTTATAAGCTATGGTGAGATATCCAGTAGTAATATATTGGGTATCTCTTTTTTGAGGGTAAAACAAGTGTGTAAATGTAGTGATTTGTATTGATTTTCAACCATAATTGATGTATAATTAATAAAAACTGAGGTGAAAAATATGGCAAATGTATCAATTCGTGTTGATGATGCAGTAAAACAGAGGGCAGAAAGTATATGCTCTGAATTAGGCATGAGTTTATCGACAGCTACGAATCTATTTTATAAAAAACTGATAAGTTATGGCGGAATACCATTTGAGTTAAGAGTGGACCCATTTTATAGTGAAGAGAATCAGGAACATTTGGAAAAAGTAATCAGTAATTATTATCATGGAAAATCAAAACCTGTCCATAAAAATATAGAAGAATTAGAAGAAATGGAGGGATGATATGATAAACCTTGCATTTCTTCCAGAAGCATGGGGAGATTATTTGTATTGGTAGGGACAGGATAAAAAAACATTAAAGAGAATTAATGCATTGATTAGAGATATTATTAGAGATTATTATCGTGGATTAGGAAAGCCAGAACCTTTAAAAGGGAATTTGTCAGGATGGTGGAGCAGAAGAATAGACGAAAGCAACAGAATAGTTTATAAGATAGAAAATGATATGTTGCTTGTTGCAGAGTGTAGAAGTCATTATTCTGATAAATAATAGTTTTAGTAAAGCGATAAAGAGATATCCAATCGTAAAATATTGGATATCACTTTTTATGTATAGAATAATCTTATAAAAGGCTGTATGAGTGATTTAAGGGGGATTTACAGATGTATTATTACAAGAGATAAAAGTATATTCCTAAAGGGGAAAGCAGCCGAGGGCATGGGAGAGAAGGAGCAGTTAAATGTACAAAGCTGACAGAGATGTGTATTGATTATAATATGGCAGCAGCATGCCAGAAAATGTCAAATCATAGAGTAAAAAAGGAAAAATGGAATGGTATAAAATTAAATATTAGTATTTGATATGTACTCCAGGATACGTTATAATAAGGCTTATAAGAAATAGTTTATTAAGGGCCCTTCGGACAGAGACAGCAAGAGAAGAAAAGGTGCCTCCCTATATTGTGTTTTCAGATAAGACACTGACACATATGTGTATAGTAAAGCCAAAGAGTAAACAGGAAATGCTTAAGGTGTCAGGGGTAGGAGAATTTAAGTTTGAGAAATACGGGGAAAGATTTTTAAACTGTATAGAAAAGTCTTAACAATTCCGCCTGGCAGCAGGGGAGTGGATTATTATATTGAGCTGTCTCAATACAGGACAGCCGGGGTTAAGGAGTACTGGATTGCAGATTATCTGTGAATGGGAGAAATGAACGATGGAAAACGAAAGAAAAAAGCTGGCCGGAGAGATTATAGAACGGTTGAAAAAAGAATATCCGGACGCAGGATGTACGCTGGATTACAACGAAGCATGGAAGCTTCTGGTCAGTGTGCGGCTGGCAGCCCAGTGTACGGATGCGAGAGTCAACGTGGTAGTGGAAAAGTTATATGAAAAATTTCCGGATGTGGAGGCCCTGGCAAAGGCCGCCCCGGAAGAGATCGAGGAAATTGTTAAGCCCTGTGGCCTGGGACACAGCAAGGCCAGGGATATAAGTGCCTGTATGAAAATTTTGTATGAGGACTATGGCGGAAAAGTTCCGGATGACTTCAATGCCCTTTTAAAGTTACCTGGGGTGGGAAGAAAAAGCGCCAATCTGATTATGGGGGATGTGTTTGGGAAACCGGCCATCGTAACAGACACACATTGTATCCGTCTGGTGAACCGGATGGGACTGGTGGATGGGATTAAGGAACCCAAAAAAGTGGAGATGGAGCTTTGGAAGCTGATTCCCCCGGAGGAGGGAAGTGATTTCTGCCATCGCCTGGTGTACCATGGGCGGGAAATCTGCACAGCCAGAACAAAGCCCTTCTGTCAGAAGTGCTGTCTGAAGGACATATGCAAAAAACAGGGCGTTTAGGCGGACGGTTACAAAAAAGCAGGGAAGGAATCTGAAAAAGGATTCCCTCCCTGTACTTTTTATTTTGTTTCGTTTTCAAATTTTTCCAGATATTTTTCCTGCAAAAGCTTTACAAGCTCCGGAGCCTTTCCGCCTACGGGAACGCCGTCCATTTCATATGCAGGAGCACAGAATTTTGTGGAGCTGGAAACGATGACTTCATCGGCATCCATCAGTTCAGCCATGGTGAAGGGAGTTTCATCCACCGGAATCCGGTTGTCCTTGCAGATCTGGATGATATGCATTCTGGTGATTCCCGGAAGAATAAAGTGGTCTGTGGGGTGAGTCTTAAATACGCCGTCCTTTATGATGGAGACATTGCTGTGGGCGCATTCCGTTACCACATCACCGCGGTGGAAGACACATTCGTCGCAGCCCATGGCCTCTGCCTTTTCCGCAGCCATTACGTTGGGAAGCAGGTTTAAAGTCTTGATGTTGCAGTGAAGGAATCTGGTGTCTTCCATGGAGGTAAGCTTTAACTTTTTGGAAGAATCTCCGTGTTTTCCGGGCTTCATGAAAATCCAGAGATTTGCCTTTGTTCCGGCAGCCGGAAACTGATGCTGTCTTATCCCGGTTCCGCGGGTCATCTGCCAGTATACAAAGATTTCAGAATCGTCCATCTTTGCCAGCATGTCGTAAAGAATGGAAGCAAGCTCCTCTTTTGTATAGGGAATTTCTATTTTTAAAAGTCCGGCGCTGTTGAAGAAGCGGTCCAGGTGCTCTTTTAACGCAAAAATTTTACCGTTTTTTGCCAGAGTGGCCTCATATACGCCGTCACCGAAATAGCAGACACGGTCATTCATCGGCACGGTCATTTCTTCCAGAGGACCGAAATTCCCATTGTAATAGCCTAAAGTTTTCATAGTTTTACCCTCCCAAAATCCTGGTTGTTTATGTATCATGGTATAGGGCTATCATAGCACAGTTTCGGTTCCTTGTAAAGAAGCCGGACCTTAGAAAGTTTTATAGAAAATTAAGGTTTGAGACATTGTGGGACAGAGCAATTTCCTGTATAATATAATATAGAAAAATAATGGGCTGAAGAGTAAAAGACAAGAGAGTAACAGACAGAAGAACAGCAGACATAAGTAACGAGGTGTACCAATGAATTTTAATATGAACCCCAACAACGGGCTGCTCCAGTCAGCGGTAAATGCGCCGGGAGCCATCGAAATACCAGAGAGTTTCCTGAATGAGGCCCAGCGGTTCCAGCAGATTATGATGATGTATTCATGTGCCATTCGGGAAGTGAAGACAAAGCTTGAGGTCCTTAACGATGATCTGGCTATACGAAACCAGAGAAACCCCATCCAGATGATTAAATCCAGGGTAAAAAAACCGCGGAGCATTCTGGATAAGCTCCAGCGGCGGGGACATCCCCTGACTGTGCGGTCCATATCGGAACATCTTTATGACGTGGCGGGAATTCGGGTGATCTGTTCCTTCATTGATGATATTTATGAGGTGGCGGAAATGCTGGCCCGGCAGGATGACGTGGAGGTTCTGATGGTGAAGGACTATATCCGCTGTCCGAAGGTGAATGGCTACCGAAGCTATCATATGATTATCGAAATTCCCGTGTTCTTTTCGGACCGCAAGGAGAAAATGCGTGTGGAAGTTCAGATCCGCACCATGGCGATGGATTTCTGGGCCAGCCTGGATCACCAGATGAAATATAAGAAAAATCTGGACGATTCCGGGGAGATCAGTGAGGATTTAAAGGCCTGTGCGGAAATCATTGCCGCTACGGACCGGGAAATGCTGGCAATTCGCCGGAAAATTGAGGATCGGGAAAGCGGCCCCTCCGCCCTTGCCTTTGATAAACATTAATTTAATACAGAAAGCAGGACAGGGTTTCAGAAATCTGGAATCCTGTCTTTTCGTAAAGCCGGATCGCAGGAAGGTTGTCCCCGGATACCTGAAGCCGGACTGGCATTGCTTTTTTCGCGGCCAGGAAGGAGAGGACTTTGCGAAGAAGCGCAGTCCCATGGCCCTGGTTTCGGAAATTGTCCTGAATTTCAAAAGCATAGAGATAGTAATGGGACGGGTAAACAAGGATTCGGACGGAGCCAAAAGAATCTGTGAATAAAAGGAGAGGGGAACCGGATTCTGCGGTCTCTGAGACCGTAAGCCCGGAGACGGGAAGCTCCCGGACTTTTTCCGGGGAAAGAGTCATCATGTGTTCTTTTGAACAGAGTATGGCACCGATGGCATCTAAGGCATTTAAGGCGTCTGAACTGTTTCCGTCGGTATAGAAAAAAAGTTCAGCTTCCGGAGGCAGAAGGGAAAGGCCTTTTTCCAGCAAACAGGAAAAAAGGCCCTGCCGGCGGAAAGACGGATGGGTAAAGGCGGAACATTCATAAGACAGTTGGCCTTCCCGGATGAATGAAAGGACCGCGCACAGCCTTTTTCCAATCCGGCCTAAAAGAAAAAGCTCTCCGTCTTCCATGGGAAAGGAAACGGTGAGGGATTCTTTTTTCTTTACGTCTGCCAGAAGGGATTGAACGGATTCTTTCTGGGAAGAATTTAAACATGAGGTAATGACGATATCCATAGTCTGCGCTCCTTAAAATTAAGATGGTGACACTTAAAGTATAGTACAGAAAACGGGCCGGTTTCAACCGATTTTTTGTGGCTTTTTTTCTATTGCCGCCAGAGGAAGACGGTGCTAAAATGATGGCATCGACAAAAAGAGGAGATCGGCTTATGAAGTACTTAAAGGAAGTTGCAATCATATTTGGGATTACCATGGTGGGAGAGATTTTAAACAAATTCATCCCCCTTCCGGTTCCTGCCGGAGTTTACGGACTTTTTATCCTTCTGGGGCTTTTGTGCTCTAAAGTTGTCCGTCTTTCGGATGTGGCGGCCACCGGAAACCTGCTTTTGGATTTGATGCCTTTAATGTTCATTCCCGCGGCTGTGGGACTGATTGAAAAATTTGAAGAGCTTAAAGCTATTTTAGTACCTTTTATTGTAATTACGGTGCTGTCCACTTTTCTCGTCATGACCATTACAGGAAAGGCGGCCGAGGCTGTGCTGAACGGAAAAGAGAAAGCGGGAAAAGAGAGGGAGGAAAAATAATATGTCCTTGTATTCAGGAATGTTTATCAGCGTGTCCGCATATCTTATTGGAATGTGGCTGAAGAAAAAACTGGGATGGGCGGTTTTAAATCCGCTGCTGATTGCCATCATCCTGGTAATTGCCTTTTTAAAAGCCACGGGGATATCTTACAGTGATTATAATGAGGGCGCTTCCCATATCAGCTATTTCCTCACCCCGGCTACGGTCTGCCTTGCCATTCCGCTTTACAGGCAGCTTGAGCTTTTGAAGAAAAATTTTGTGGCTGTGATGATTGGTATTACATCCGGTGTGGCGGGAAGTGTGGTCAGTGTTTTCCTTATGTCACTGGTGTTTAAGCTGGAGCATGTGCATTATGTGTCCCTTCTTCCCAAATCTATTACCACAGCCATCGGTATGGGAGTTTCCGAGGAAGCAGGGGGAATTGTGACCATCACCATCGTAAGCATTATTATCACAGGGATCCTGGGGAACATGGCGGCAGAGTTCTGGTTCCGAATCATCGGCGTAAAGCATCCCATTGCCAGAGGGCTGGCCCTGGGAACTGCCGCCCATGCCATCGGTACAGCAAAGGCTCTGGAGCTTGGAGAAGTGGAAGGGGCCATGAGCAGTCTTTCCATAGCCGTGGCCGGACTTATGACGGTGGCGGCAGTTCCCCTGGTGTCAGGGCTTATTTAAACCGCAGAAAGGAGAATCCATGGGCGAAGAACTTAAAAATCGTTGGGAAATGGAAGAGAAATACAAATGGAAGCTGGAGGATCTGATTCCTTCTGAAGAAGCCGCAGAGATTCTGGCAGATGAAATTGAAGCGGAAATTCCGTCTTACAGACAGTTTAAAGGCCATCTGGGTCAGTCCGCAAAGGCGCTTCTCCAGTATCTGGTTTTTGATGAGGGGCTGGATCAGAAATTATCCCGGCTGCTCTGCTATTCCCAGCAGAAAAATGATGAGGATACATCCCTGGGGGAGTCTCAGGCGCTGGTTTCAAGGGCCAGAACTTTGGCCTTAAAGGCAAGAGAGGCATCTTCTTTTGCAGAGCCGGAGATACTTTCCATTCCGGAAGAGAAAATGAATCAGTTTTTAGAGGAAAAGTGTCTTTCCGGCTACCGCCTGGTGCTTTTAAGACTTATGGATAAACGGGAGCACATGCTTTCAGAAGCTGAGGAAACTTTGCTGGCGGGAGCAGGAGAAATGGCCGGGACGCCGTTTTCTGTTTTTTCCTTATTTAACAATGCAGACATTAAATTTCCACCGGTGGAAGATGAAAACGGTATCCTCACAGAGGTGACCCATGGAAAGTACGGGAGTCTTCTGGAAAACAGAAAACGTTCTGTCAGGGAGGCGGCGTTTCACAGCTATTACAGCACGTACCGCCAGTTTGCCAATACCGTGGCGGCGGTCTTTGAGGGAAATTTAAAACAGGCCTGTTTCTTTGCAAAGGTGCGTAAGTATTCTTCCACCCGGGAGTTTTACCTTTCTTCCAATGAAATTCCGGAAGCGGTTTATGATAATCTGATTGGAGCAGTGAAGAAACGGCTGCCGTCCCTGCACCGGTATATGGCTCTTAAAAAGAAGCGGCTTTCCCTGGACCGTCTTCATATGTATGACCTTTATGCGCCCATGACACCGGATTTTAACAGGAAATATACGTATGAGGAAGCGCAGCAGCTCATTGTGGACGGATTAAAGCCTCTGGGAGAGGAATACGGAAAAATCCTGAAGGAAGGATTTTCAGGCCGCTGGATAGATGTTTATGAAAACAGGGGAAAAAGAAGCGGCGGCTATTCCATCCACACTTACGGGGTTCATCCCTATGTACTCATGAGCTATGATGATTCCTTAAATTCTGTCCTTACCCTGGCCCATGAAATGGGGCATTCCCTGCATTCCTGGTATTCGGCGAAAAGCCAGCCATATACCTATGCGGGATACCGGATCTTTGTGGCAGAAGTGGCCTCCACCTGCAACGAGGTGCTGCTTCTTAAAAATCTCATGGAACGGGCAGAGGACGAAAGGGAGCGGGAATTTTTAATTGGCCAGCTTCTGGAGCGGTTCAGAAACACCCTGTTCCGTCAGACTTTGTTTGCAGAATTCGAGTGGGAAGTTCATAAAATGTGCTGGCAGGGGATTCCTTTAACGAAAGATGTGCTTTGCAGACTGTATCATCAGCTCAATGAAACTTACTATGGACCGGATGTGGAGGTGGATTCCGATATTGATTATGAATGGGAGCGGATTCCACATTTTTACAGGCCCTTTTACGTGTATCAGTATGCCACCGGATTTGCAGCGGCCACGGCCATCGCCGGAAGGATTCTGGAGGGGGATCAGGCAGTCCTTCAGGGATATTTCCGGTTCCTTCAGGGAGGGTGCTCAAAAACACCGGTGGAGCTTTTGAAGTTATGCGGGCTGGATATGGAAAAACCGGATGTGGTCAATGAGGCGATGGATGTGTTTGAAGCGCTGTTGAATGATCTGGGTAACGGTTCAGAGGCTGTCTGAACGGTTGTCGATTTGGAAAATGGTTCAGAGGTTATCTGAACGGTTGCTGATTTGAAATGCTGCCGGCAGAAGGCAGCGTCAGGGGGGAGACGGACATGAGTATCTATGAGGCAATTTTTAACCGGCAATCCGTGAGAAAATTCCGGATGGAGCCGTTGGATGCAGAAATTTTAGTGCAGCTTCGGAAATTTATTGCAAATATCACGCCCTTGGATGGAGAGAGCAGGCTGGAGCTTGAAATTCACGAGCACTGGAACCGCAGGGAGAAGGTCCGGGGGCTGTGGTCTGTGGAGGCGCCTTATTATCTTCTTGTTTACTGTAAAGAGGAACAGAGTGCCTGCCGGAATGCCGGATATGTGGCGGAACAGGCAGTTCTTTATTTAACTTCAAAGGAGGTAGGAAGCTGTTATCTGGGAGAAACCCGGGTGGGAGCGGCTTTGAGGGACGGGCTTAAAAGGATTCTGGTGATTGGCTTTGGAAAACCGGAAGAGAAGCTTTACCGGGACAGTGAGGGAGCAAAACGTCTTCCCCTTTCCAGTCTCTGTGTGTATAAGGATGAGCCGGGAGAGAATCTGAAGAAGATTTTAAAAGGGGCCAGACTGGCTCCGTCTTCCTTCAATTCCCAGCCATGGAGATTTGTGGTTTACACAGACAGACTTTGCGTGTTTGCAAGAAAAGATATGTTTCCCCGGATGAAAACTCTTGCTGCCATGCGGGATTTCAACATGGGAATCATGCTTTCTCACATTATGCTGGGAGCGGAAGAATTCTGGATGAACATGGAAACTGTGGTCGAGGAGCAGTTTTTAAAGAAAGCTTATAAGAACGGTGAGTACATTTGTACGATTGTTTTTCACAGTTAATAAAAGTCGCATTATTTCTTCCTGCCGCGGGAAAATGTGGAATTTTTCCCGGGTTCTGGTTTTTGACTTGAAAGGCGCCCTGTCTTATGCTAAAATTTATAAAAATACGGGTAACGATTCAGACAGGTTTGCACGTTCACCGTGCGGACCACACCAACAAGATGATATAAGTCAACGGAACCGCATTGTAAGGAGGAAACTATGATTAGTCAGCTGGTACAGAAGATTCAGAAAACAAAGGCGCCTATCTGTGTTGGTCTTGACCCCATGTTAGGTTATATTCCGTCTCATATTGTTCAGAAATCTTTTAAGGAGTATGGAGAAACATTGGAAGGAGCTGCCGATGCTGTCTGGCAGTTCAATAAAGAAATTGTTGATAGTACTTATGATTTGATTCCCTCAGTGAAACCTCAGATTGCTATGTATGAGCAGTTTGGCATTGAGGGACTTAAAATATATGCCCGTACTGTGGAGTATTGCCAGCAGAAGGGCCTTCTTGTAATCGGTGATGTGAAGCGCGGCGATATCGGCTCCACATCCTCTGCCTACGCAGTGGGACATATCGGAAAAATAAAAGTAGGAAGCAATGTATGTTCCGGTTTCAATACGGATTTTATCACAATAAATCCTTATCTGGGAACGGACGGTGTGAAGCCCTTTGTGGATGTATGCCGGGAGGAGGACAAGGGCCTGTTTGTACTGGTTAAGACTTCCAACCCGTCCAGCGGAGAATTTCAGGACAGGCTTATTGATGGAAGACCGCTTTATGAGCTGGTGGCTGAGAAGGTAGTTGAGTGGGGCGCAGGCTGCATGGACGGTACATACAGCAATGTGGGTGCCGTTGTGGGCGCCACATATCCAGAAATGAGTAAGATTTTAAGAAAGCTGATGCCCAATACGTATTTTCTGGTACCGGGCTACGGCGCACAGGGAGGTACTGCAAAGGACCTGGCCCACTGCTTTAATGAGGACGGCCTGGGGGCAGTGGTAAACTCTTCCCGCGGAATCATTGCCGCCTACAAGCAGGAAAAATATTCTAAGTTTGGCCCGGAGCACTTTGCGGAGGCTTCCAGACAGGCCGTTCTTGATATGATTGCCGATATCAGCAGCGTATTGTAAGGAGGAAAACATGGCACAGAAGAAAGTGAATGTAACGATCCACAGTCAGGAGAAGCTTGCCGAAGGAATTTACAGTATGTGGTTAAATGCGCCGGAGATGGCAAAGGAAGCAAAGCCGGGCCAGTTCATCGCTGTTTACACCAATGACAGCTCCAGGCTTTTGCCGAGACCGATCAGTATCTGTGAGACCGATAAGGAAAATGGCAGACTGCGGATTGTATACAGGATTGCGGGTGCCGGAACCCTCGAATTTTCCGGATATGGGGCAGGGGATGCTTTAAATATCATGGGGCCCCTGGGAAATGGATTTACTCTGAAAAATAAGAAGGCATTTTTAATTGGAGGCGGCATCGGAATTCCCCCTATGCTGGAGCTGGCAAAACATCTGGAATGTGAAAAGTATGCCATCCTCGGATACCGGGATTCTGCCACTTTTCTGGCGGACGAAATTGGAAAATACGCCGAAGTGGCGATTGCCTCTGAGGACGGAAGCGTTGGAACAAAGGGAAATGTCATTGATGCCATCAGGGAAAAAGGACTGAAAGCCGATGTGATTTATGCCTGCGGTCCCACCCCTATGTTAAAGGCATTAAAAGCCTATGCAGCAGAAAACGGAATAGAATGCTGGATTTCCCTGGAAGAGAAAATGGCCTGCGGGATCGGCGCTTGCCTTGGCTGTGTCTGCCATACAAAAGAAGTGGATGAGCACAGCAATGTGAGAAACAAGAGAATCTGCAAAGACGGCCCGGTATTTTTAGCGGATGATGTGGAGCTTCTGTCTGCGGATGAGCAGAGGGAGCGGATTGCCGGAGGGTGTATGTGCGGCACTGTGAAAGAAAGTGCCGTGAAAGACACGGCAGACAGAGGAAATACCGCAGGGGTATACCTGGATGCCGTGAAAAACACGGCAAACAGAGGAAAGGAGGATTAAGCATGAATACGAAGGTGAATTTAGCCGGAGTAGAGCTTAAAAATCCGGTGATGACCTGTTCCGGTACCTTTGGCTCCGGAATGGAATATGGAGAGATGATCGATTTAAATAAGCTGGGGGCGGTTGTGACCAAGGGCATTGCCAATGTCCCGTGGCCGGGAAATCCCACTCCCCGCGTGACGGAAGTATACGGCGGAATGTTAAACGCCATCGGACTCCAGGGTCCTGGCGTGGATATGTTTATGAAACGGGACATTCCGTTTTTGAAGCAGTATGATACAAAGATTATCGTAAATGTATGTGGAAAGACGAAAGAAGATTATCTGGATGTGGTGGAACGGCTCGGGGAAACGGATGTGGACATGCTGGAAATCAATATTTCCTGCCCCAATGTTAAGGCGGGAGCACTGGCTTTCGGTCAGGATCCCGGGGTGGCCGAAGATATTACAGCTTCCATTAAAAAAGTGGCAAAGCAGCCGGTGATTATGAAGCTGTCTCCGAATGTGACGGATATTTCTGAGATGGCAAAGGCTGTGGAGGCAGGAGGCGCCGACGCAGTGTCCCTCATCAACACCCTTACAGGGATGAAAATTGATATTCATAAGCGTGCCTTTGCGCTGGCAAATAAGACCGGCGGAATGTCTGGTCCGGCCATTAAGCCGGTGGCGGTCCGCATGGTATACCAGGCGGCGAATGCCGTGAAAATTCCGGTAATCGGAATGGGAGGCATCATGACGGCAGAGGATGCCATTGAGTTTATTCTGGCAGGCGCCACCGCAGTGTCTGTCGGTACGGCAAACTTCGTGAATCCAAACGCCACCGTTGAGATTGTGGCAGGAATCGAAGAATACATGAGAACCTATCATGTGGAAGACATAAAAGAACTGATCGGCGCTGTAAAGTAAAGGCCTGGTACCGTGCAGTGACGGGAAGGCCCGGGGATGGTGCCATGGAAAAACCATGGCGGAAACAGAAGACACACAGAAAGGAAGCTTTGGAGATGGAAAAATATAAGCAGGAATTTATTGAGTTCATGGTGGACTGCGGCGTTTTAAAATTCGGCGATTTCGTAACGAAGAGTGGAAGAAAGACTCCGTTTTTTGTAAATACAGGTTTTTATCGTACAGGCGCACAGTTAAGAAAGCTGGGAGAGTACTATGCAAAAGCCATTAACGATACCTTCGGCACCGGCTTTGATGTGCTGTTTGGACCGGCCTATAAGGGAATCCCTCTGACGGTTGCCGCCAGCATGGCTTTAAGCGAGCATTTTGACGCGGATATCAAATATTGCTCCAACAGAAAAGAAGTAAAAGATCACGGCGATAAGGGAATTCTTTTGGGAAGTCCTTTAACGGACGGGGATAAGGTGGTTATCATCGAGGATGTGACCACAGCGGGAACCTCCATTGAGGAAACCCTTCCGATCATCAGGGCCCAGGCCGCTGTGGATGTTCTCGGTCTGGTGGTTTCCGTGGACCGCTGTGAGCGGGGCCAGGGAGAAAAATCCGCCCTCACTGAAATTCAGGAAAAGTACGGATTCAGGACCACGGCCATCGTTACCATGAATGAAGTAGTAGAACATCTTTACAACAGAGAATATAAGGGAAAAGTAGTCATTGATGATGCATTAAAGGCCGCTATTGATGCATACTACGAACAGTATGGCGTAAAATAAGGAGAGCAGACCATGGAAAAAATATATAAGACCATGAGAAACACAGGCGCTGCCAGCATTGCTGTCGGTATTGTCATTGCTACTGTGGGGCTGACCACGGGAATCATCGCGATCATAAGCGGCGCACTGCTTTTAAAGAGAAAATCTGAAATTACGTTTTGACAGGAAAGACAGGATAAGGTGCTGTAAAAAGGCAGCACCTTATCCGTGTTTGTCATAGAAGAAATTTCTTGTCCGCGGTACGCGGGCAAGAAGATGCAGGGCCAAACTGTTACAAATATTCGGGCCGACAGGCTGTTTAATTATTATAGAAGGACTGTAACGGTGAAAGGACTGAACCGTTGCGATGGACTAATGGAGATTATATCATGAAAAAAAACAGACACCGGAAGCTGGGGCTTCTATTATTCGTCCTGTATCTGGTTCTGCTGACATATTTTTTGTTTTTCGCCGAAGAGATGGGGAGAAGCCCCGATGTCAGGGCAGAGTATTCCTACAACCTGACTTTATTTAAGGAAATTCGGCGTTTTATTGTTTACAGACATCTGCTGGGATACAGAGCCTTTTTTTTGAATGTTGTGGGAAATATGGCAGCTTTTGTGCCCTTTGGCTTTTTCCTGCCGGTTATCTGGGAGCGCATGAAAAAGTGGTATACCGTAACGATTCTTGGTTTTGTATTCAGCCTCTGCATTGAGACGATCCAGCTTGTATGCCGGGTGGGAAGCTTTGACGTGGACGATCTGCTTTTAAATACCATCGGCGCACTGGCGGGATATCTTATTTTCTGCATGCTAAAAGGAGTGTGGGACAGATACAGTGGAACGGATTGGGAATAAAGTATCTTATATAAAAAAGCCGCTGGCAAAGGCCGGCTTTGTGGCGGCAGGTCTGGCGGCGGCGGCCTTTGGATTCATGGCGGCAGCTGTCGGCTTTGCGTATCACACCCAGGGGAATGCGCCGCCTGTGGCGGCAGCTTTGGGTTTTTGCAGCATTATTACGTCAGTTTCTTCTTTTGCCTATGGAATTTTTTCTTTTTTTGAGAAAGAAAAAAACTATCTGCTGGCGAAAATCAGCCTGGTGGCAGCCGGAATGCTTATTTTGATCTGGCTGTTCATGATTATCATTGCACTGTAAGAGTACTCTGTAAGAGCATTCTCTGTGAAGGAATTGGAGGTTGCGTTACAATGGAAGATCAGGTTATAAGAGAGCGATATGAACTTTCCATGGACAGGATCCGGAGATTTATGGAGGAGGAAACCGTCAAAGAGCCATACCGGGATTTTTTCAGGGAAATGTCCCGGTTTACCGGACGGTGCAAAATGGTCATGGACGCCGTTCTGGACGGCAGCTTTGGTTCCTGGGACCGGGAAAAGCTTATATGGATCAATGAAGCTCTGTATGAGGATGTGGCCGGAGAAAATTATGAAAGAAGCTATGGGAACCCGTCCTATGCGGTATCCGTGCTGGGGGAAGCGCTCGGAAAGCTTCTGTCTTTTCTCTATACGGAAATCCGGGGAGATATTGTCTACGCCTTTGAGGGACGGCTTCTGGATATGGTAATCGGAAACGAGGCACTCATCGAGATTTACAACCTGTTTGAGGAGGAAGGGATTCCATCTGAAAAGTCTGTTCACGATGTGCTTTACTGGTGCGTCAGCGATTACTGCGACGTAACTCTGACATACAGAATCAGGGAGAGCGTGGATCCGTCCCTGGATTTTGCAAAAAAAATCATTATGGAGCAGGATCTTTCGGACCTGTCCTATTTATACCGGTTTGGTGAATATGTTTCAGAGAGGGAGCTTGCCGTTGCAGGTTTTTTAAACCGCCTGCCTGAGGATACCATAAGGAAAATGGCGGAAACTTTTACGGAGGGCTATATCCGGGGATTTTCCGTCATGGGCCGTGATCTTTCCAGAAAGAAGACGGTGTCCATCCGCTATCCCCTAGGATTTGAACGTGTGGTGCGGGAAGCGGTTAAAATTTTTGAGAGCCGCGGCCTGTCGGTGATCTTTACACGCGGCGCCGTAAGCAGTGTGTGCAAATCTCCGTCCGGGCGGGGCGGATATGCCTCCTCCTCCCCCAATAAGCAGTATGACTATGACTGGCGCTATGACAGCGCTGTATATTTTGATAAAGCGTTCCGTGACAGAAAGCTTTCGATTCTTAAAACCGCCTATGAGCAGTATAAAAAAGAGGCTGCCGGCTATGGGGGCCCGGCGGTCATTGAGGTGTTTGGGGAAGAAGGATTTACCCCGGTCAACAAAAAAGAGGCCTGGACCTTTTCAGAAAAGCAGCAAAAACTGTATCTGGAATACAGAAATATGTCCATGCCTGTGACGAACCAGTATATTCCCGGTGATGAAACAAGTTTTACGATTATCGCGTTTCCGGTTCCTGATATTGGTCCGGATTTTGAGGAAATTTTTGCTGAGACCATTAAAATCAATACTCTGGATTCTGAAAAATATCAGAAAATCCAGCAGACTCTCATTGAAGTGCTGGATAAGGCGGAGTATGTGGAGATTCTCGGGAAGGGCCATAACTGCACCAATATGCGGGTAAATCTTATGGAGCTTTTGGATCCGGCATCCCAGACCAGATTTGAAAACTGCGTTGCCGATGTGAACATTCCCGTGGGAGAGGTATTCACATCGCCAAGGCTTGGGGGGACCAACGGAATTCTGAATGTGGGATGCGTATATATCCGGGGGATTCAGTTTAAAAATCTGACTATGGAGTTTCGGGAGGGACGTGTGATTTCTGCGTCCTGCGACAATTTTGTGGAATCCCTTCCGGATTTCTGTTCCCCCAAAGAACGGAAAAAAGCAATTTCCGACGGCCATGATCTGGTGGTTCAGGTGATTATGAACCAGCATGAAGATCTTCCTCTTGGGGAGTTTGCCATTGGAACCAACACGACGGCTTATGCCATGGCAGAAAAATTCCATATCCTGGACCGGCTTCCCATTTTGATTGTGGAGAAGATGGGTCCGCATTTTGCTGTGGGAGATACCTGTTACAGCTGGTCCGAGGACAGCCCCATGTATAATCCGGACGGAAAGGAAATGGTGGCCAGGGATAACGAGATTTCTATTTTAAGAAAAGAAGATGTTTCCAAAGCCTATTTCGGAGTCCATACAGACATTACAATTCCCTATAAGGAGCTGGAGCGGATCTCGGCTGTGGCCCCGGACGGGACAAAGACCTCTATCATCGAAGACGGACGGTTTTCACTTCCTGGGCTGGAGGAGCTAAATAAAGCTCTGGACTCTGATGGTTCAGAGGTTATCTGAGCTGTTGCGTTATCTGAACGGTTACGGGAATCTTTTTGTTTTGCTCTTGACGGAGCAGGAAAAAACGAGTATGATGATTAATAAGAAAAGACATTCATATCACAGACTTTTATTAGAATATCTTATAAGTACTATATTAAGTGCTACATGCAATTGCGGTGGCCTCAGTGTTTATCATTCAAGAGAGAAAAGGAGAGCTGATCATGGCTAAAGTTGGTATTGTAATGGGCAGTGATTCGGATATGCCAATCATGGCACAGGCTGCGGACATACTGAAAGAACTGGGGGTTGAGTTTGAAATGACCATCATTTCCGCTCACAGAGAACCGGATATCTTCTTCCATTATGCAAAATCTGCCGAGGAAAAGGGCATTAAGGTAATTATCGCAGGCGCAGGAAAGGCAGCCCATCTGCCAGGCATGTGCGCCGCAATCTTTCCCATGCCGGTAATCGGCATTCCCGTGAAGACATCTGATCTGGGCGGTGTGGACTCTCTGTATTCCATCGTACAGATGCCGTCCGGCATTCCGGTGGCTACGGTTGCCATAAACGGCGGAAAGAACGCGGGAATTCTGGCGGCGAAGATTCTGGCGACTTCTGATCCAAAGCTTCTGGAGCGGTTAAAGGCATATTCTGAGAAGATGAAGGACGAAGTAGCGGCGAAGGACGAAAAATTAAGCCAGATCGGTTATAAGGAGTATCTGGCTTCTATGAAGAAATAAAGGCCGGGCGTATCGGCAGGCCGAATTTGGGGCCTGCCCTAGAAAACAGCAGATCTGGCGCGGCAGGCAGATGCCTGGGCGTATAGAAATAGGAGGAAAATCATGGATTACAAGAAATCTGGAGTTGATATTGAAGCTGGTTACAGGTCTGTGGAGCTGATGAAGGAGCATGTAAAAAAGACCATGCGTGAGGAAGTCCTCGGAGGTCTCGGCGGCTTTTCCGGGGCTTTTTCCCTGGCTAAGATTAAGGAGATGGAGGAGCCGGTACTGTTATCCGGAACCGATGGATGCGGCACAAAGGTAAAGTTGGCCATCATCATGGACAGGCATGACACCATAGGTATCGACGCTGTGGCCATGTGTGTCAACGACATTGCCTGTGCAGGCGGGGAGCCCTTATTCTTCCTGGATTACATTGCCTGCGGAAAGAACTATCCGGAAAAAATCGCGGACATTGTAAAGGGCGTTGCAGAGGGCTGCTTGCAGTCTGAGGCCGCTTTAATCGGAGGAGAGACTGCCGAACATCCGGGACTGATGCCGGAGGAGGACTATGATTTGGCGGGTTTTGCCGTAGGTGTGTGCGATAAGAAGGACATGATTACAGGTGAAAACTTAAAGGCAGGAGACGTGCTGATCGGCATGGCTTCCACAGGGGTGCACAGCAACGGCTTTTCCCTGGTCCGCAGGGTATTTGAGAAAGAGCTTACAAAGGAAGGCCTGGATACATATTATGAGGAGCTTGGAAAGACTCTTGGAGAGACCCTGCTTGCCCCCACAAGAATTTATGTGAAAGCACTGAAAGCTGTGAAGGAGGCAGGCATTAAGATTCACGCATGCAGCCATATCACCGGAGGCGGTTTTTATGAGAACGTGCCGAGAATGCTCACAGACGGCGTCCGGGCGGTGATCAAAAAGGACAGCTACCCTGTGCCGCCTATTTTCGGAATGATGCAGAAAAAAGGCGAGATTGAGGAGCAGGTCATGTATAATACCTTCAACATGGGCATCGGCATGGTGGTGGCTGTGGACGTAGCTGATGCCGGGAAAGCCATGGAGGCCATGAAGGCTGCCGGGGATACTCCCTATGTGATCGGCTCCATCGAAGCCGGCGAAAAGGGTGTGATTTTATGTTAAGAGTCGGTGTTCTGGTATCCGGGGGCGGCACCAATCTTCAGGCCATTCTGGATGCCATTGACAGTGGAGCCATCAAAAACGCGAAGGTGGAAGTGGTGATCAGCAACAATGCCAGAGCCTTTGCTCTGGAGCGGGCAAAAAAGCACGGGATTGCGGCGGAGTGCGTTTCTCCCAAAGATTTCTCTGACCGGGAGGCCTTTAATGAAGCGCTGCTTTCCAGGGTGGATTCCTATCGCCTGGATCTGATTGTGCTGGCCGGATTTCTGGTGAAGGTTCCGGAGGCTATGATTGCCAGGTATCGCGGCCGCATCATAAATATCCATCCGTCCCTGATTCCGTCTTTCTGCGGTGTGGGATATTATGGGCTTAAGGTTCATGAAGCCGCGCTGGCCCGTGGAGTGAAGATTACGGGCGCTACGGTGCATTTCGTGGATGAGGGAATGGATTCCGGCCCTATTATTTTACAGAAGGCTGTGGAAGTGAAAGACGGGGATACGCCGGAGATTCTTCAAAGACGTGTGATGGAGGAGGCTGAGTGGAAGATTCTGCCTCAGGCCATTCACATGATCGCAAATGATCTTTTGCAGGAGAAGATATCGTAACAGTTCAGACAGGTCTGCATGGTGACCGTGTGAAAACATGGTGACTGTACGAAAACATAGTGGCTGCAGGCATACGGTCTATGGTGAAGCGATTCATAATGGCCGTATTTTGATTCAGTCCGGGCCGCCGGGGAGGGGGGTCCGGACTGATTAGCATATGGTTACAGGAGGAAATGCGAATGAAAGTTTTAATTGTAGGAAGCGGCGGAAGAGAGCATGCCATTGCCTGGAAGGTGGCTCAGAGTCCGAAGGTGGATAAGATTTACTGTGCGCCGGGAAATGCGGGAATTTCTCAGGTGGCTGAATGTGTTCCCATTGGAGCCATGGAATTTGATAAACTGGTGGAGTTCGCAAAGGAAAAAGAGATTGATCTGACGGTGATCGGAATGGACGACCCGCTGGTAGGCGGCGTGGTGGATACGTTCGAGAAAGCGGGCCTTAGGGTATTCGGACCGAGAAAGAATGCTGCGATTCTGGAAGGCTCCAAGGCCTTTTCCAAAAATCTGATGAAAAAATATCATATTCCGACAGCCGCTTATGAAACCTTTACAAATCCCGATGAGGCTATGTCCTATCTGGAAACTGCAAAAATGCCCATTGTTCTGAAAGCCGACGGCCTGGCCCTCGGAAAGGGTGTCCTGATCTGTCAGACCAGGGAGGAGGCGAAGGAAGGCGTCCGCACTCTGATGCTGGATAAAAAGTTTGGTTCTGCCGGGGATGAGATTGTCATTGAGGAATTTATGACCGGACGGGAGGTTTCTGTGCTTTCCTTTGTGGATGGGAATATTGTGAAGATCATGAGCTCTGCCCAGGACCATAAAAGAGCCAAGGACGGAGACCAGGGCTTAAATACCGGCGGCATGGGAAATTTTTCTCCAAGTCCTTTTTATACAGAAGAAGTGGATGCATTTTGTAAGAAGTATATTTATCAGCCGACCGTGGATGCCATGAAGGCGGAGGGCAGGGAGTTTAAAGGGATTATTTTCTTTGGCTTGATGCTGACGGAGGACGGACCGAAGGTTCTGGAATACAATGCGAGATTCGGTGATCCGGAGGCCCAGGTGGTGCTGCCGAGACTGGAAAATGATATTGTGGAGGTCTTTGAGGCATGTATTGACGGAACTCTGGACCAGGTGGATTTAAAGTTTGACAATGACAGGGCAACCGTCTGCGTGATTCTGGCTTCCGACGGATATCCGGTGGAGTATAAAAAGGGATTTGTAATTGAAGGCCTGGAAAATTTCGAGGGCCGCGATGGATATTATGTTTTCCATTCCGGAACCAAATTTAATGATAAAGGCCAGTTCATAACCAATGGCGGCCGTGTACTGGGCGTTACGGCCAACGGGGCAAGCCTTAAGGAAGCAAGAGAGAACGCGTATAAGGCTGCGGAATGGGTGAGCTTTGAAAACAAGTATATGCGGCATGATATCGGAAAGGCGATTGATGAGGCGGAATAAAAAGGGAGGATGGAGTCTTTTGTTGTCCTTTCCTTTCGATTCCGTATGTAAGCTATTCCTTCTTCGGTCAGAGTTGCCACGCCTACATGTTTTTCCTTTTATTTTGATAACACCAGAAAGGTATTGCTTAATTATCGATGTTGATGATTGAGCAGTACCTTTTTGCTATGTGTCGTACCCCGAGAAATATACTGCGACCAAAAGAGCAATTTAAGCTTGATATTATCCAGAGAATTACATATAATATAGTTAGCTAACTTAGCTAAATAACTTGTGCGAAAAATCCTGATTGGAGGTATGGATATGATTCAGGTAAATATGTTGGAAGCGAAAAGTGATTTATCAAAGCTGGTAAAGCTGCTTGAATCGAAACAGGAAGAAGTAATTTATCTGGCGAGAAACGGGAAAGCAGTTGTTCAGATGACACTGATCCCTAGGAAGCCCGCCAGTAAGCGAATCGGAGTAGCGGAAGGAAAATTTAAAGTTCCGGATGAGTTTGATAAGTGGGATACGGAAGTTGAGGATATGTTTGGGGGAGAGGTATGAAGATATTATTGGACACACACATTCTTTTATGGGCGATATCCAATGATGTGAAATTGTCGGAGAAAGCGAGAAAACTGATTGTGAACGAGGAAAATGAAATATATTACAGTATTGTTTCTCTATGGGAGGTAGAACTGAAAAGACTCGCCCATCCTGATGCAATGCCGATTTCGGCAGAACAGCTCGCAGAATACTGCGACCAATCAGGATTCCAAAGGATATTGATTAGAGAAAAACATATTTATGCTTTGGCAGGATTAAAACGGGATGAGAAGGCCTTACCACATAAGGACCTATTTGACCGAATGCTGATTTGTCAGGCTTCCACTGAAAATATGATGTTTATTACACATGATTCACTGATACCTGGGTATAATGAACCATGTATTTTAGCCGTTTAGAAACCAAGTCAGGAATTTTCCTTATGCACTAGGGCTGACGATAAAAGATTGTTTAGGTGTTTGGTTTTTCCTCTTTTAAAAAGCAAATAGAAAAGGGGGCTTTATATAGCTCAAAGTGGTTTGAAAAAGCTAATCTTAAAGAACTTAAGATAGCAAGAAAACTCGTTCAGGAGGATTATAATAATCCGAATTTGGATTTGGATTACAGAAATTACTGTTGGAATCTTTTAAATAAATTTGATAATGCTATCGGAAAAATAAAGTGGGATGGTAAAGAATATGGGTATCCAGTTCATAGTAGCAATGGATGGCATTTAAAAAACAATGACTAAGACAAATAAGGATTTACTGAAGCAATAAATGATACATAAGTGAAAACCATCCATAAAGAAATATATGGAAAGAAGCTTCTGGAAAAGTATATGGAGGAAAAGTGCATATTGCGAAGCTCAACGGCCGGTTTTACGAAGTAAAACGGCCACGATGCGTTATTGGTGGCCACTTTCAAATTAGGCATAGCAGATCATCCTATTGATCTGCTTGATTGCCCATTCTACACTTGCCGTTTTGCTCCGTAAGGCGGCCGCTGAAAAACGGAATCGTGGCCGGGAAGGGCCGTAAAATGCAGAAAAGTAAAGGTAATGAAAATAGCAGTCTTAAAACTGAAACTATACGCCCCCTGGGTCCATTCCCTGAAAGAAAAGCGAATGATTGTAAAAAGCCCTTCTGGCAAAATTGTGGAATAAATTCCAGATATCGGCGGCTGAGGTGGAAGATCAGGATGTTCATCAATTCACCGTAATCGGTGTTGCGGCCATTGTGCCCCACAGCGCCCAGGCGGACAGTCTGATGGATGAGATCTTGCGCTTTGTGGAGGAAAACACAGAGGCAGAGATTGGGCAGGAGGAACGGGAGCTGTGGTAGACATGGGGAGGAATTTCATGAACGAGAATCAGAACGTAGATTTAAACGGCACCAGCAAATTTATTAGCTTGATTTTGCGCCATAAACCGGAGGTGATTGGAATCACGCTGGATGAGCATGGCTGGGCAGATGTGGAGGAACTGATCGCGGGAATCCGGAAAACACACATGTTTGATATGGAAATGCTGGAGGAAATTGTCCGGACAGACAGCAAGAAGCGGTATTCATTCAATGAAGGCAAAACTCTGATCCGGGCAAATCAGGGGCACTCCATCCCCGTGGATGTGGAGCTGCCGGTCACCACGCCGCCGGAATACCTCTATCATGGAACCGGGCAAAAGTATGTGGAATCCATCGAGAAAATCGGTCTGATTCCGAAAAGCCGCCTGTATGTGCATCTTTCCGGAGATATTGATACTGCCGTTAAGGTTGGCAGACGTCACGGAAAACCGGTGGCGTACCGAGTAGCCAGCAGACGGATGCAGGAAGATGGTTTTACATTTTACCGTTCCGTGAACGGGGTGTGGCTGGTGAAAGAGGTTCCAGCCGCGTACTTAGAAAAGATAAAGGAAGAAGAAGGAAAGACCAGGGTGTAAACACTCTCTGGCTTTTATTATGGGATTTAGCTGTAAACAGTAGGTCCATACCTTGACTGATATGGAGAAATATGAGAAACCTTTTTAGGGGGGGAGGCGGTAATAGGAATGTTACTTTAGGGGCGACAACGAGTTAAAAGTATAGTAGCTTTAGAGTCCGTATCCTTACTTAGCCATCTGCTTTACGGGTGGGGTGATTTTTGGCGTTCGGCATATGGTTTGACGTTTACGGATTATCAAGGTACATAAGCATTTATTCAAATGCGAAGTTTGAGTAATGTATTGATAAAGGTAATCAAGGCATGAATACGCTGCGGAAGGCAGTGAGGGATATCAAGGGGCATGATTAGTGGCAGATGAATGGGAGGAAGAGAGCGACCGAAAACTAAACGAATAAGGGGTATCTCAGCAGGGGACTCAATTTTTCCGAAAATATAGAGAAATTGACAAAAGTCTCCATTTTGTGACTTTTACACAGTAAAGTATAGGGCAATCACAAAGTCATAAATAGTAATACAGGCATTGAAAAATAAGGATTTTTTTAATGCCTGTATCATTTTTACTTGAAATGTATTATATATTATGATAATACTATATTATGAGATATCCAGATTATGTAAAACAGTTCAGGCCAAAAGGGACCATCGTGAAAAGGGTCAATGACACTTATTATGCCTACTATGCAACCTCGCAGCGTGTTCCAGATAAGAAGTATCCTGTCCAGATCATAAAGGGGCTGGCAGGAAGGATTGACGAAAGCGGGTTCCACAAGCTTTCCAAAGCGTTTGTCGAGACAGGGCACATAGTAGTCAGAGAGTGCGGGTTCACAAATTTCCTGCTGAAATTCGAAGAGGAATATATCAGCAGGAGAAATGAGACAGTGAAGGAACGAAGAAACCTATACCGCAGCATGATCGTATATTTATCAAACAACTCTTACCTGAATGACGAGCCAGGGACAACCATCTATTCCGCATCGAAAATGACAGATAAGTTCCATATTGGAATACCAAACCAGATTACGGCGATCAGCAAGATATGCGAGTATTCCCTGGAGGAGTTGGAACCCCTGAAATATATCTGCAGTGTTACCATGGGGAACCGGAGGTTTGAAAGTGAGCTGACAGATGCACAGAAAGAACTATTAGAAAGGATAGGAATAGCAGAACATGAGATACGACAGTGACGAATCCAGGGAGTTAATCGAAATATTGGAGGATGTACCGGACCCGAGGCATGCAAGGGGAGTAAGGTATCCGTTTTCCCATTTACTGTTGATGTGCATTTACGCAGTTCTGGCAGGACACAGTGCGGCAATAGAAATCGCATATTATGTAGAATTAAATTTTGATTATTTCAGGGAACTTCTAAAAATAGAGAAGATACCGTCCCATGATACCTTTTCAAGGGTCTTGCGTTATACGGATTTTAAAGCGCTTTCAAGTTCCCTGGGGGAGTGGCTCAGGGAAAACTATACGGAGGTGTATGAAAAATATCAGGATAAAAAAGCCCTCCATATAGATGGGAAAGCGGCAAGGGGAGGAAGCGAGAAATCCAAAGGGGAGAAGCCGGTCTACCATCTGAATGCGATGTATGAGGGAGGGTCAATCGGAGTAGAGATAAAACGAGTTGGAGAAAAAGAAAATGAGATATCCGGCCTGCCGGATTATCTGGAACAGTTCGACCTGACAGATACAATTGTAACGATGGATGCGATGGGGTGCAACCAGACGGTCATCAAAGCAATCCGGAAGGAAGGCGGGAACTATGTTCTGCCGGTAAAGGAGAACCAGAAAAGGCTTTTGGGGACAGTCAATGAAGAAATAGAAAAGATGATAGAAAAGGGGATGTGGGATAGGCTGGAACGTACAGAGGTCTTGCAGAAGGGACATGGGAGGATAGAAAAAGTAGTATTCCGGATGCTGTCAGATACAAGCTTTGTGTATGAAAGACTGGGGCTGAAATCATTTTATGGGACAATCGCGAGGATAGGAGTGATGGATAAGACGGTAGAGATGATGAAGGAAGGAGAGGAGGTAAGGACAAAGAGCCGTAGCATATTCATAACGGATGTAGAGGATATAACAGTAGAGACCATGCAGAAGATCAGGGCAGCCCATTGGAATATCGAGATGCAGCACTGGGTGTTGGACATACAGCTGAAGGAGGATCAGCAGACGTCAAGAAGGGATGATGCAATAACGAATGGCTCAATATTAAGAAGATTTTGCATGGCAGTAAAAAAACAGGATACAGAGTTATCCAAAAAGCCAATGAAGAGATTCTTAATGGCAAATGAGCATGACCCAAACAGGATTGAAAAGCTACTTTTTAAAAATGTCGCACAGAAAGAGGCTTGAGTTTTATGGGACGACTTTGCGATTGCCCTAAGTAAAGTAAAAATTTCGTTTAAACGCATTGACCTTTCGTATAAACAATAGTACAATAAAATATTAGACAACTCTGTTGATTTTTGATCGGAGGAATTGAAATGGACGGATACATGAATACAAAAGAAGCTGCTGAAAAATGGGGAATTTCGGTTCGTCAGGTGCAGAATCATTGTAAGAATGGCCGTATCAAGGGAGTGCAGAGGGTAGGAACCAATTATCTGATTCCTACGGATGCGGTAAAACCCAGATATACATATGTGTATGAAACGGATGAGTTGAAACGATAAGTAACTCAAGAAGGGAGAAGTACGGTTATGGCAAGGCAAAAACCATGGGATCAATATGAGGCTGTTATTCTCCTGGAGGCAACAGTTCGAGTTCACGAAGGAACTTTGGACAGAAAGAAAGCTATTTCCGATGTATCAAAGGCATTACGTATCAAAGCACAGCGTGAGGGATTAGATATTGATTCTGTTTTCAGAAATAAAGCGGGAATAACCTTTCAAATGTATAGTATGGAGTCTGCATATCTTGGCTATATCGTGCGGAAGCAGCCTGCGACAAAGCTGTTTGCGGAAGTTGTAAACATAAGAGCCAATGATAAGCCCCAATATGATGCTTTACTGAAGGAGGCGCTCAGGATGACTGCTGATATTAAAAACAGATCAGAATATCAAGACTGGATGATGAGTATCGGTATGAAAAATACGGCGGCCAGGAATTATGGAAATTGGCTTAACAATATCGATGCATATGTGATGAAACAGGGATATTCTTCGAAGTCTGTTTATAAGTGTAGCGCCGAAGAGTTGGTTGAATTATATGAGATGCTGATTGTCGACGATGATCTCGTTTCCAACCATAGAGATTACTTAGTATCGTTTAGAAAGTTTGTTTTATATCGTAGCAATGGTGCAATTCAATTAGGCCGGAGCAGATCCGCATCTGTTGGAGGATTGAAGGCAAAAAGATATGAATACCAGGATTGGCTGATGAATACCGGTATGAAAGATACCGCAGCCAGAAATTACGGGAATTGGCTCAATAATATTGATGCATATGCGATACAACATGGCTATAGTGAGCAGTCGATTTATGAATATGAAGACCTAAACGATTTGACAGTGTTGTACGACATACTGATGTCAGATGATGAACTTGTTGCGAACCATAGAGATTATTTGGTTTCGTTTAGAAAGTATGTTTCTTATAGAAGCAACGGTGCTATCGAATTTGGAAGAAAACGTACGGTATCGGCAACTGCGGTTAAAACAGCTGACAGAGTGAAAGAAGAGGCTCCAAAGGTTATTCTTGAAACAGAGGAAAAAGAACGCTTTTCTAAGATATTGAAAGAATTTTTTGAAGAAGGGCTTGTCCTGAATGCTATTAGATTAGACAAATTCCGAATGATTTATGAGGAAGAATTCGGCAATGAGCCTACGAGCGATGACGAATTGCTGACGAATCAGCTGAAATTAGTAGGAACTTTTATAGATGGGCGAGTTTATCCCAAACAGGAAGCGGATCAGAACAGTTTACTGTGTGAGATCAGAGGAGAAGTACTTGATGCGTTGAATGAAGGCGCCAGCTGTGTATATATTAGTTCAGTTATGACCAGGTGGCAGCAGCCGTTGGCAGAACAATTGAATATTTACAATGAAATTGCTCTAAGAGATCTCGTTATATCTGATGATATGCCGGGAGTATATGCCACAGATTTATTATTCAAAATGACCCGTCAAAAGGTTAGCCCGGACAAAGACGTTTTGGAGTATATGAAGAAATGTCATGCTCCGGTGGAGTATGAAAAACTAAAGGAAAAATTGTGGTACATTCCGATGGATACAATTAAGCACGCTCTTGTAACTACTCCTGCGTTGGTGCAGGTAGATTGGGAAACTTATATGTATGCTCCGAATTTTCCTGCTTCTTCAAATGAGCTTCAGCATCTAATAAAAGTGATGCAGGCAAAGATTGATGAAAAGGGATTTCTGGTTTCAAAAGATATAGCTCAGCTTATTACAGAGAAATGCCCGATTATTGCAATTAATACAAATGGATATAAGGATTGGGCATATCGAAACATCTTAAGGTATGTTCTGCGTGACTATTTTGAGTTTGGCAACTCGGTAGTAAGCGAAAAGGGCAAAAAACTTGAAATGCGGCAGGTGTACAGAAGCTTTTGCCGGGATTATGAACGCTTAACTTTTGAGGAATTGAAGCAATTCTCCGGAGAAGTAGGTGTGCAGATTTACTGGGATGACGTATTGACTGAAATGATTCGCATTAATCAAAAAGAGATGATCCGAAAGGATTTGATTCATTTTGACGTAGATGCAACGGATCTCGTTTTGGACGAATTGTGCAATGGAGATTATATGCCGATTAAGCAGGTGGGGCTGTTTTTACATTTTCCGCCGATAGAGCATCCGTGGAATAGTTATGTTCTGGAAAGCTATCTGCAGTACAGCAAAAGATTTATGCTGTATCACGTTAGTTATTCAGAAAATGGAGTATATGGCGTGGTTGTGCGCCAAAACTCTGCATTGACTGATTACCAGCAGGTAGTAGTCGATATGCTCGCAAATAGCAATGAGTGGAGCGATGCCCAAAACGCATTGGCTCTTATTGTTGATAAGGGCTATCAGGCGAGAAAACGGTGGACAGGCTTTGATAAAGTCGTTCAAGAAGCATTGGCGTGCCGTGAGAAAATTCTTATGGAAGGGAAGTGAGTTCGGGGATGTATCAATATATTTGGGATGCAGAGACAAACGGTCTGTTGCTGACAACTGAACAAAGCAAATTCAGCAAAGAACCGCGTCCTGTGTACTATAAAGAATTGGACATTCTTGGATTTGATCATTACTGGACTTATCCGAAAGATGATATTGTGCCACTTCTTTGGGCAGAGGCTAATAATTATTTCTACAAAGGTAGAAATGTCGCTCGAACCAAAGGAGGATCTCTTTATACAAAGCCGGAGATAATTTTATTGGAAGATCCTGAACCGGCAGGAATTCCGCTTCAGTTTGTTGACATAGAAGCTATGTGCTGGAAGAACCGTGACTTGATGGAAACGTTGGTTCAGGAAACGGTGCAGAAAATTTACAACACATACAGAAAATATAAAGAGGATATTGATGTTTTTTATGTAGCTTTTAGTGGAGGTAAAGATAGTGTGGTCGCGTTGGATCTTGTTCAAAGGGCACTTCCACATAATGATTTCAAGGTTCTTTTTGGCGATACTCAAATGGAGTTTAGTGATACATATCGTTTGGTTGAACAAGTTAAAGAGGAATGTAAAAGAGCAGGAATTGACTTTTTAGTATCTAAGTCAGAACAGACACCAGAATATACTTGGAATGAATTCGGACCGCCGGCTCAAACAATGCGTTGGTGTTGTAGTGTACACAAAACATCTCCGCAAATATTACTATTAAGAAAAATCATGCAAAATCCTTCATTTCGCGGAATGGCATTTACTGGAATTAGAGGTGATGAGAGCTCTTCAAGAAGCCAATATGATGATGTGAGTTTTGGAAGCAAACATAAGGGACAATATAGTTGTCATGTGATTCTTGACTGGAGCTCTGCGGAAGTGTTTCTTCATATCTATGCAAATAATTTGCTTTTGAATGAAACATATAAGGAAGGCAATAGTAGAGCGGGATGCTTGGTCTGTCCAATGGCAGCGACGAAAAACTTCTATTTTAAAGAAGTGGCATACAGTAAATCTGAAGAGAGTGAGGATTATACTACTACTAAGTATAACGATATTATTTTGCAGACCACATCGAAGATATTTTCAACGGAAGCGGATGAAAGAGAGTTTATGGATACCTGTGGTTGGAAGGCAAGAAGAAGCGGGAAAGAATTAAACTTTGCTGAAGATTTCTGTCAGGAAACTTTTGAAAAGGGAATACTGACAATAACTCTTTTAAGGGAACGAACAGATTGGCGAGAGTGGATAAAAACATTAGGCGATATAGCTCGTCTGGATGAAAAACAGATTGATGTTATATTTCATGGAACGCTTTACGCTATAAAGCGCGAGGTCAAAGGGCGGCAACAAATATTTAGATTGGAATTAAAAGCAAATACAAAAGATGATATTTATTTTGTTTCATCTTTGAAGACCGTCATGAGAAAATCCGCATATTGCATTGGTTGCCATGTGTGCGAAGCAAACTGCCCCAATGGATTCATTTTCATGGAAAACGGAAAAGTTGCCATTAGTGACAAATGCATAAAATGTAAAAAGTGCCATGATGTATTTCATGGCTGCCTTGTGGCAAATTCATTGAGATTACCGAAAGGGGTTACAAAAATGGGAAGCGTAGATAGATATGGAAATATAGGAGTGGAATATAGCTGGATTGTCGAGTATTTTCAGAAGAAAGATATGTTTTGGGAAGATAATGATCTAGGAACCAATAAAATCAAGAATTTAAAGAGTTTCTTGTCTGATGCAGGTGTTACTGTGCCGAAGAAGAATACATTTAACGAATTTGGCTCTGTTATTGATCGTATGGGTATAGAGACAGCTTCAGCGTGGGGAGTCCTTTTGTTAAATTTGGTTTATACGTCGGAGTTTAATTGGTGGATTATGAATACGGAAGTCGGTTGCACTTATACGCCAGCGGAATTGATTGAAATGCTTACTCGCGATGTTGCTTCCAACAATTCACGTACGCATATCGTATCTGCGTATAAGAATATATTTGCTTCGAATGAAATCCTTTCACATATGGGAATCGGTATTTGCTCGTTGAAACCGGATGCAAAAAATAGAGTTCTTCTTAATATTACTAGAAGAACATGGGATGAGCCGATTCCAGAAGTGATTTTATATTCTTTATATAAATTCGCTGAGGCATGCGGGGATTATTATCAGTTTTCGTTGGAAACACTTATGGACGATTCAATAGAAAGAAATGGAGTAAGCCCAAGCCGTATCTTTGGTTTAGACAGAGATACAATGATTCGTATTCTGAATGGACTTTCTATTAACTATCCGGAATTCATTTCTGCGTCATTCACGCTGGATCTGGATAATATTACTTTGAGAGATGATAAAACATCGGCAGATGTGTTGTCCTTGTTTTAAGCGGGGGGAGAGATCATGGCAACGCTATATAAAGAGTATTTTAATATCGATCCAAAATACTATGCAGCCGTAACTGCTGACCTTATTGAGCAGGGCAAGGTAAGCTGGAAGGGATTCTATCCGCATGAAACATTTGTGAAACTCCTGGAAACAACCTACAAGGTTCTTTCCGGAGGTGCCACCAGATCAATATGGGTAGAAGGCGCATATGGTACTGGTAAGTCTCATGCGGCTCTGACGGTGAAGTCTCTTGTTGATGCTACGCCGGAAGAGGTTATAGAATATTTTGATGACTATGGTCTGAACAGTGATTTAAGGGATAAGTATGTCTCCTTGAAGGCTGACAGCAATATCTTGACTATTCATAGAATTGGATCCGCCGGTATTAATACGGATATGGATCTTGTTCTTGCTGTTCAGCAGTCTATTATGGCGGCACTGAAAGCTAAAGGAATCGAAAATCAGGGAGATGCTTCTATGCGAGATGCTTTTCTTGGCTGGGTTTCCAAGAAGGCTAACCGCAATTATTTTGTAGAGCTGATTTCTGATGAACAGTATGCTTGGGATTTCAGCGGTGTTTCTGTTGAAGAAGTAGTAGAGCGCTTGAATACTGGAACAGATAAGCAGATTGAATTGACCATGAATAAGGTCATGAAGGTTCTGAAGGATGCCGGTCAGTATGGTATTTTCAGCGATGTTACACAGATGACAGGCTGGATCCGAAGCGTTATTAAGGAAAATAATCTGAGTGCAATCCTTTTTGTGTGGGACGAGTTTTCGGAGTATTTCCTGAATCATCCGGTAGGGCTGACTGGATTCCAGACGCTTGCTGAAATCAGTGAGTCTGATCCATTCTACTTCATGATTGTTGCCCATGAGAGCAGCGCTTTGTTTGCAGATAAAGATACGGCTAATAAGACATTAGACCGATTTGAAAAGCCAGTGAAGATTGAACTGCCTGAAAACATGGCATTTCAACTGATGGGACAGGCTATGAAGACTACAGATGATCCTGTCCTTGCACCGAAGTGGGTGAAATATGCCAACACCTTAAATGGCGAGTTAGCTTCTGTTCGCGCTACGATTGCATCCATTTCTAAGAAGCAGGCAAAATTTGGACAGAAAACCGTACTCTCAGATGCGGATCTGCAGAAGATTGTTCCAATTCATCCATATGCAGCTTTGGTATTAAAGAATATCGCTGTACTGTTTAATTCTAACCAACGTAGCATGTTTGACTTCATCATCAGTGATGATATGACGGATGCCAAGGGATTTAAGTGGTTTATCAATAATTACGGACCGATGAGTGACTGCAATCTTCTGACGGTTGATCTCCTTTGGGACTTTTTCTATGGTAAGGGGCAGACAGGCTTAAATGATGACGTCCGCGGAATTCTGGATAATTACAGTATGCTTCAGGGCAGTAAATTGATACCTGATGAGCAGCGCGTTATGAAGACGATTCTTCTTCTGCAGGCTATTTCTCTGCGTGTCACAGGCAATGAGCTTTTGGTTCCGGATGATCAGAATGTCGATCTGTCATTTCAGGGAACAGATTGGAACAAGGGTAAAGCACTTTCGATTGCGAATGGACTGATTGATAAAGGACTCTTATTCAAGAAACCTGTTGCCGGTGGAAAAATGGAATATTGTGCTGTCAGCGCTCAGGGCGGTGACGATATCAAGAAAAAGAGAGATGAGGTAATTAAAGACACAAAGACACAGGGGCTGATTACTGCTGCGAAGCTTGGCGACGCAGTTGCGTTTCCGGCTCCAGTTAAAGCAAGATATATCGTGGCTGAGTCTGGGTTCGGTGGACTTCCGGCAGCTATCTCTACTATGAAGAATAACCATAAGATGGAACGGTTTAAAGTGATTGTTACCATCGCTATGGATGATAAAGAGGCAGCTCAGATACAGCAGCAGATTATCAAGCAAATCAATATGCCTGGTAACGATATTATGTTTATAGAGACACTTTCTCCTATGGGAAAGGACCTCTATGATCAGTATATCGAGAGTATGACTTTCAGCAAATATAATGTGGGCAAAGATGGTGCACAGGCTGCCCATTACGAGAATCAGGCGAAGAGTGTTTTGACAAGCTGGAGAAATAAAATTGCATCAGGCGCTTTTAATCTTTATACACTGGATCATAAAGCAGCAGATCGTAAAGCAACGCTGTCTGATCTGCAGGATGCATTGGCAGAAATGAACCATAAAAAATATTACTATGGTTTGGAACAGTATACTTTGAATGGAACGATGTACAGTGCATATCAGTTGGCAAACGGTGCAGGCTTTGGTATTACGGAAGAACTGTCCGGTGCATATAGCAACAGCAACAAGAAGATGAGTTTTGAGACTGCGCTGGAAGGTGCTTGGAAAATTCCGAATTACTGGGAAGATCCAGCAAAACAGAGTCTGGTAATTGTTCACTTTAAAAAGAAAGTTGATGAACTGGTTAAGGCTGGATTTACAAGTTCCTTTGGAAGAATTAGCCTGCTCAGCATAGTAGATGAATTAGAGAAGGCTCCGTATGGCCTGCTTCCGTCATCGTTAGCGGCATTGGTTCTTGGATTTACATTGAAAGAATATGCGAATTCTGATTACTTCTGGAGTAATGGATCGAATAGTGAAAACATGACTAAAGATCACTTGAGAACCGCCATTGCAAATGCGCTGAATCAGAAGGTAAATCCGACTCCGAAGTATAAGGAAGAGTATATTGTAACAATGAGTCCGGAGATTCGCAGTTTCCTGAATTGTACTGCTACAGTATTCCATATTCCGGTGATTGGTTCAGTTGAAAGTGCAAGAGACCAGGTTCGAATTAAGATGAAGGGTCTTTTCTTCCCGATTTGGTGTGTGAAGCATATTTTGGATGAGGAAAAGCTGGAAAGTCCTTCGGATCTTATCAAGCAGGTTATTGATGATTATTGCAGAATTGCGAATACAGCAAACGGGGGCAATGCTTCTGAAAGTGAGCTGGCAGAAAAAATCGGTAAGGTTGTTATCAAAACACCAGAGGTTGTGACCGATCTGGCACGGTTAGTAGACAGTGAAAAATGCCGTAAGGGAATGCTGGCATATATCAATGTTTTTAGGGGCGGCATCCTTCCAGAACTCGCAGCAGAAATCAGTGATGGAGGAAGTTACATAGATGAGGTAAAAGCAAAGTTTAGTGCCGGCGATGCTAACTGGGTATGGAATACATCTACTGCTGATGAAAAGATTGATGATGTGATTCTGGAGTATCAGATTATTGCAGAAAGTGTTAAGAGTCTAGGCAAGTATTCTACGCTGAAAGAGGTTGTTTCTGCATGGAATAGTAAAACGAATCAGATTAAGATGCCTTGTGAGGCTCTTGTTAAAGCCACAGGTGATCTGGGACCGTTCTTGCAGCAGCTTTGTTATATGAAGCAATCTGGAAATCTCAGTGAACAAAATAAACAGAAGTTTTATGATTTGCTAGTAACTCAGAGAGAAAGCTTTGATACATTCTATAAGAACCAGCTCCCTTATTTTGAACAGGATGCAGAAGCTTTTCTTGGCGATCTGGATCATGAAGAGGCGGCGGAACTGTATGCTTCATTCCCGGCTGGGCAGTTTACGAAGTCGAGGTCTGAATATTATAAATTCATACAGGCAGAAATCGATAAGTATATTCAGAGCCAGTGGAAGAAGAAATTACGTGATAAGTGGTATGAAAAGACTCATACGAAGACTCCGTCAGATTGGTCAGATACATTTGAAACACCTTTGTTATGCATGTTTGATGATTCTGAACGTGCCAATGCTAAGGAAATGTTCAAGATAATAATGTCTGCTAATCCATCTGAAGCAGATGCAAAGAAAGCAATTCAGTGGCTTGATACAGCAGGTTTTTATGAGCGTCTTGCTGATGAGAAAGAAAGAGACCGCTGCTTTATAGAGAGGATTATCGGAGACAACGCAGTTCTGTTGAAAGATGTACAGGAAGTCCGCAGCGGATTGATCAGTACAGTTCATGACAGAATATATGATTGGATGGACAATAGCTCAGTACAGAATCAGTTGCAGAAGATGATGGATAAGCAGTATAAGCTGACTGGATGTGATAAGGCTCTGGCAAAGATAGAGCAGATGGATGCTGATCAGCTACGGAAGTATTTGCGTGAGCGTATACAGGATGATGCAGCCTTTGGTCTGCAGATTCTGAAGGGTGGATAATAGAGAAAGAGGGCAGCAATGTATTGTAAAGATGTTCAAGAATGCTTTTATGAAATCAATGCATATTGCATCGGCAAGCCAACCGGTCGGGCTCTGTTGGTGAATACTGAAAATTACACTGTATATCAGAATGTAAAGCTGAAGCTTGAAGCAGACAGCAGTAAGGAAAAAGTATATGTTTCAAAGTACTGCGCGGAAGATAGGCTGCCTGATATGGACGGAATACTGGATAGGGTAACCGGTAAGAGCGATTTCGTTCTGGTTGGATATTCTCAGGCAGGAATGCTTCGGGAGGCGGCTTATCTGGAAAAACTGATGGGAATACTGTTGGAGGTTCCGGTCAGCGGACACACGGTGGTTTTATTGGATCATTGTGAGCAGTATGTAAAAAGGTATTTTTCTGTTCATCCGGATATTCAAAAAAGAGTGGTCCTGATAGAAGGAGAGACATCCGCTATGCCAAGGATTCGTCTTGCTACGGATGTCAACGAATGCATAGGATTTAGCCCGCTCCCGAGTATGCGGCGCCTGTTGGCATATTTTGAAAGATTGACAGACGAAATGATTGTCAAGAATCCGGAAGTTGCTGTGCTGACGAACTATAGCCCGGCATTATTTAAAAACGCAATTTTCTCTGTAACGGCATGTGATGATATTTACGCTGGGCTACGGAAGAAGTATTCGGAAATAGCGGTGGGAACGGAAGCATCATATGGAACAGATCGGCAGTGGAAATATCTGGCAGAAAAACTTCAGAAGTGTGGAAATCTGTCTGCAGCAGCGAACAGTGTTTTCGGATCTACAATCAATCTATCTTTTTACCTAGGAGAGGTTATTGATGAGGGTGATGAAGAGAAGAAATGGTTTTTGTGGCTTTGCATGAAGGTGTTTAATAGTGCAAGCAATAAGTATCTTCATTTGGTTATGCAGAATAGCACTTCTGTGAATGACTTTGAAGGGCGTGTTTATATGGGACTTCTGAATATTCACAGAGACGATATCTTCTTCCGTCGGTATTATACAGAAAGGAAAAGACTGCTGGAGGCTTTCCCGGAGAATCCTTTAATGCTAGATTTGTACTGCAGCAAGATAGGTATTTATCAGCGAGATTCTGTGTATTATCTCACTGATCTGAGCGATAAAGAGGAACTTGTGTTTATGCAGTGTCTGGAAACCTATGATTATTCTGCAGATGAATTGCTGCAGATTACAGATGGAACATTTCCAACTATTCACTGCTATCTTCAGAGATTTGCTTTTAATGTTACGAATACAAAGGTACCGGCAGGAGAAGCAGAACTACGTGATATGCTGACTTCATACTTTGAAAAGTATAAGGTGCAAAAGTTGACAAACAGGATTTATCCGGAGTTTCTGAAGAAAGTGGAAAACTTTGCTACCGAGAGACCATATAACAAGCTGCAGGCTCGCAGTGCAATTGTGAAGAGAATGGATAAGGAAAATGCACAGGTCTATTTCTTTGATGCGCTTGGGGCAGAGTACCTGGGATATATTCAGTCCAGATGTGAACATTATGGACTGGTGACAGAAATTTCAATCGGGCATTGTGAGTTGCCATCTATTACAGAAAAGAATAAAGAGTTCCTCAATTACTTCCCAGATGACGTGTTAGACATCAAGGAACTTGATGAACTGAAGCATCATAGCCAGGTAATCGACTATGAGCAGTGCAAGGAGCCAGTTCATCTTTTTAGAGAACTGCAGATTATAGATGGCGAACTTAAGAAAATCCAGTCAAGATTAATGCAGGGACAGTGTGAAAAAGCAGTGATTATATCGGATCATGGTGCCAGCCGTCTTGCCGTAATATTTGAGCAGGAGAATGAGAAACTGGAATTAGAGGAGAAGGGAAAGCACAGTGGAAGATGCTGTCCATCAAAAGAAGATCCTAAGATTCCTTATGTCTCATACTGGGACGGTTATGCTGTACTGGCCAATTACGAGCGTTTCAAGGGCGGCCGGAAAGCGAATGTTGAAGTACATGGCGGTGCTACACTGGAGGAGGTTATTGTACCCATCATCGTACTCACAAAGAAACCGACAGATATCGATATTTGTTTTGTGAATCCAGTGATTACTTTGAAAGGAAAAGATTTGGCGACAATTACGGTATATTCCAATATCCCGCTGCATGAGCCGAAGCTGATTGTAAATGAAAAAACTTATGTTGGAGAATTCTGTGAGGATAGCAAACATGCGAAGTTTACTATGCCTGAGATGAGGAGAACCAAAGACTGGACAGCAGACTTCTATGATGGAGATAAGAAGCTGGCATCCGGGATGGAATTCCATGTTCAAAAGAATACCCAAGAGCAAATGCTCTTTAAGAAGAAAACTTTCTGATACCTCAATATAGGAGGATTGCATGAGCGATACAAATACACAGACACCAGAACTCATCGAACGTCTGAAGGATGCATTTGATGAAATGGTTGTCTATAAAGACTTAAAAAAGAGCAATTTTATCTCCTCGTTTAAATTACCATCTTTTATGCGTGATTGGGTTCTGAAACGTTTTCAGGATGATAATGGGGAAATAAATGTTGAAGGTGCAGTAGAATTCATAAAAGAATTTATTCCCAAAAAGGATGAATGGAATTCCATTGTAAACCGTGTGGTTAATTGCGGAGAAACTGTGCAGTTTCTTGCAAAAATTGCGGTAAATATTGATATAGGAACCCAGACCGTTTCTTTTGAATTGCCAGATTTCGGCCTTGGTTACAAGGAGACAGTTATCCCGAGAGATGTTTGGGAATCTTGCAGCACAGAACTGTTAAAATCTGAGGAGAACTGGGGAATTGTTGAGATAGGCTATCACTTCCCTGAGACAGAGAAAGACAGAGGAAAGATTAAGCTTGTAAGTTTCAATGATTTCTGTCCGTATTTGGTAGATCTGGACGATTATAAATATGCCAGAGAAGATTTCTCCCTTACAGAATGGATTGATATTCTTCTGGGAGCAGCAGACTATAATGCGGTCGGTTACGAGAGTACAGAGCAGAAACTGGCAGTTATTCAGCGATTTTTACCATTTGTCGAGAAACGAATCAACTTGATGGAACTGGCGCCTGCGGGTACCGGAAAATCATATCTGTTTGGTCAGGTGAGCCGACATGGATGGCTTGTTTCTGGCAAGGTTACCAGGGCAAAACTGATCTATGATATGAGCAGAAAGAAAGATGGTGTTGTGGCAAGCCGTGATTTTGTGGCGTTAGATGAGATTCGAGAAGCTGAATATATGAAGGATACGGAAATACAGTCTGCTCTTCAGGCAATTATGGAAAATGGTGCTTATCGTGCTCCGGATAATCATGAGGTTAATGTTGACGCGGGAATCATCTTCTTAGGAAATATCGATTCTGCGGCAATGAATGAGTACCAGAATATGTTTATGGAATTGCCGAAACCATTTCATCAGCCACAGTTCCTGGACCGTATTCATGGATTTATCAAAGGTTGGATGCTGCCACGAATGACGGATGATTTAAAGGTATGTGGTTGGGCATTAAATTCAGAGTATTTTGCGACTGTACTTCATGCTTTGCGGGACGATCCGAGTTATAGAGCAATTGTCGATGAATTGGTAATTTTGCCTAAAGGTGCAGATACTAGAGATACAGAAGCAATTAAGAGGATATCTACAGCGTACCTGAAGCTTCTGTTTCCAAATGTCAGATCCGCCGAAGATATTTCTATTATGGAGTTCAAGCGTTACTGCTTAAAGCCGGCGATGGAGATGCGCCAAATCATCCGTATGCAGATGGGCTATGCGGATGATAAATATCAGGGAACAGTGGTGCCGGAATTTACGATAAAGGAAATGAATGAGGAATGAAGAAAAAAGTAATACATGCTTCTTGTATTTCCTGTGGAAAAAAAGAATTAGGGAAGGATGAAATTGGCATTAACAAAAAACTTTTAGGTGAACAGACAGAGAATTTTTATTGCCTGGATTGTCTGGCGGATTACCTGGAAGCTACAGTAGATGAATTGAATGCCAAGATAGAAGAATTTAAAGAAGAGGGCTGCAAGCTCTTCGATTAGGAGATGAGAGAGATGATTTATGCCGATAATGCAGCAACTACCAGATTGGATCCGGGAGCTTTTGAAGCCATGAAGCCATTTCTTTTAGATTCCTATGCCAATCCTTCTCAGCCATACAGTTTTTCACGCGGGAGCAAGAAGGCAATCAAGGAGGCCAGAGAGACTATTGCTTCATGTATAGGCGCTGACCCGGAAGAGGTTATCTTTACATCTTGCGGAACTGAGAGTGACAACTGGGCGATAAAGATGGGAGCTGGAAATAATGGATCCATAGTGACATCTGTTGTAGAACATCATGCAATCCTTAATTCCTGCAAGGCGATGGAGAAAATTGGCAGAGAAGTGATTTATGCTCCTGTAGATTCGACCGGAGTGGTGAATCTGGAATGGCTGGATAAAAACATAAAAGAGAATACACGACTGGTATCAGTTATGTTTGCTAATAATGAGATTGGATCCATTCAGCCGGTCTCTGAAATTGCGGCTATTGCACATAAGCATGGCTGCCTTTTCCATACAGATGCGGTTCAGGCTGTAGGTCATGTGGCAGTTGATGTTCATGCTATGGATATCGATATGCTTTCTGCCTCTGCACACAAATTTAATGGGCCGAAGGGCATTGGTTTTCTCTATGTTAGAAAAGGAATAGCAATACTCCCTTATATTGATGGAGGAAGCCAGGAGAAAGGTTATCGTGCAGGAACTGAAAATGTTGCCTCTATCGTGGCTATGGCAAATGCACTTCAGGGGAATTGTGTGCAAATGGCAGAGAATGAGAAGTACCTGAAGTTTTTGGAACGGCAACTCCTTGATGGATTATCCGAGGCTGGAGTGGATTATATCCACAATGGATCGGATAATCGGATCCCGGGTAATGTGAGCTTATCGTTTAAGGGATTTGAAGGTGAAGCTCTTCTGCATCGGCTGGATTTGATGGGAATCTGCGTATCGACAGGATCTGCTTGTGATAGCGTAAACACACAGTTGTCTCATGTAATCAGAGCGATTCATGTGCCGGAGGCATATGTAAAAGGAACCATCAGAATATCTCTTGGGAAAAACAATACAGTAAAAGAGGTTCAGAAAATTGTCGGAGCCTTGGGCAAGATTATTTATAGGTGAGAATGTGTGGAAGAAAAACTTTACTACCTCATTGACAAAAACAGGAAACCGTATGAGAACCTGACACGACAGAGAATGGAAAAATATAGAATGTGCATCGCTGTTGTGAAACAGAGGAACCAGTATATCGGTTTTGTGCTTAATTAAAACTTTTAAGGATATAGATAATGCTGGAAAGCAAATGATAAGTCAGGTTCGCGTGAACTATTGATTTTATCGGGATATTTGCGTATAATATAAGTGAACAAGGGAACTACATGTATTATTTGAAAAGCCATAATTGCGAAAAGGAGGTGCTGCTATGGCTACATCGAGTATTTTGTCTAATGTGGTCATTCGTGATCCAAAGAAAGCGGAAGCCTTTGCGGATGCGCTGGAAGCGTCCAGTTGTGATCCAAAGCGTAAGTCCTCGGCACCGGCAATCCCTGTACTGCGTGATGCAGATGCGATCCGGAGATTTTTGGCAGAGAAGGGGCAGAAGCAGTGAACAATTATGCAGTTTTAAATATTTTGGATTACATGGATGTGATTGGAGAGGACGGCCTTCGGGTTGCCCTCTCTGGGTTTTCTTGCCCAAAGAATCCAGAGATAGAAGAATTTATGAAGAAGAATGCGATAGAATTCGCAAAAAGGAAAATGTCCATTACATATCTCCTGATTGATATGGAAGGAAGGGTGCTTGGCATCTTTGCACTGGCTCATAAGGCGTTGCAGGTTATGGGAAAGGAGTTATCCGGAACCATAAAGAAAAAACTCCAGAGATATGCTCAGATAGATGAAGAATCAGGAGAAATGACTCTGTCTGCATTCTTGATTGGCCAGTTCGGAAAGAATTATCAGTATTCCGAGGCTCTGCCCATCAGCGGACTGCAGTTGATGGACGCAGCATTTGATATACTGGAGCATGTTCAACGTGAGATTGGCGGTGGAGTGGTTTATCTTGAATGCGAGGAAAAGGTGAAACTGCTGGAATTTTATCAGAGTGAAAAGAATAAATTCCGTATTTTTGGAGAACGATATTCTGAAAAGGACGGTGTAAAGTACATACAGTTACTGAAGGTTTTTTGAAAATAGAATGCAGCTAGTTGAAATGAATGGGGGCGTCCACAAACTTTATACCACAAGTTGAATGACAAAACCGAAATCCTGTGATAAGATAATCACAGAACGAAGGAAATAAGGGCAGAGACCCGGAAAGGAGAACCGCCATGATGAACAGAGTCATTGCATCCGTATATCTGTATAGTCATAGCAGCCTGTCACTCGAACATGAATACGAGGGATTAATGTTGTGCGCTCATACAGAGACATTTGTGAGGATTGCAATGGTTTCATGACGTGATATTTCCGTCTCCTTAAACCGATTTTTTGCATGCCGCTTGTCCTGCTGGGCAGGCGGTTTTTTATATGCAAAAAGGAGGATAAACACAATGCCGACAATTAATGTGGCAGCTACAGGAGCCAATATTACAAAAATGAGAAAGGCTGCCGGCCTGACGGTCAAAGAGCTGCAGAATATCTTTGGATTTGGAACACCACAGGCTATCTACAAATGGCAGAATGGAACCGCACTTCCAACTGTAGATAATCTGGTCGTGCTGGCGGCGGTATTTGGTTGTAAGATTGATGATATTCTGGTGGTCGATGCAGCAGTAGTAAAGAAAACAGCATAAATAATACACAGGAGAACACACTCCTGTATACGGCTCCCTGGTCTAGTTGGATAGGACATCACCTTTTCAAGGCGGTAACGCAGGGTTCAAATCCCGCGGGGGTCGCTGTGGCCATAGTTCAGAGGCAGAACGGCGGATTGTGGATCCGCTCACGAGGGTTCGAGTCCCTTCGCAAGCATTTACGCCCTTGTAGCAGAATTGGCATATGCACTGGATTAAGGTTCCGGACGCCCAAAAGCGTGTGTGAGTTCGAGTCTCACCAGGGGGGTATGAAATATGGCAGCGTGGCGTAATGGTAACGTATCCAGCTGGAATTCGGAAGATTAGCATGGCTGATTTCCAGGTTTGAGTCCTGTCGCTGTGTTTTTTGTAAAGCTGGGAAAGGCCAATCCCGGCTTTTTTGCTGTAAAACCTATAATGGCCTCAGCATCCCCATAATTATTTTGAAAATAAAATGAAGGAGATGCGGAACATGGAAAAAAGCGGATTATCAGATATAAAAAAGAATACATGAATAATACTAAGTCTAAATTATTCACGGCACAACCGTGAAAGTGGCTGAAAGCCACATAGTTACTGTGTTTTAACTGAATATTGCTTTTCACCTGTTAAGTGAATAAAAAGGAGCATCCATTTGTGGTAAAATTAAGGTGTTCGAAGCCATTAATAATACAAACAAAGGAGCCCTTTATGAGTATTGTAAACACCTTAGCCTTAGAAAGCAACAGGCAGATTAAAATAAATTTTGATGGAGGAGATTTGTCCTCTGATGCGGGCTTGCTTCTCATCAAAGAATTCAGAAGCAAACTTGGGATTGATACGCTTTTAGACAAAGCTTTCAAGACCAATGGTCCTTCTGCATTATTCAGATATCACACGGATCAGAAAAACCTGCTCCGGATGATATATATGATCATTGCCGGTTATTTTGAAGATGATGCTTCCGACGAACTGACAAACGATCCTGTATTCAAGTCTGCACTTGAAAAAGATGCCCTTGCATCACAGCCTGCTGTATCGGGATTTTTTAACCGTATGGATAAAGATACTTTAAACCAGTTTCCTGCGATTGGAAAAGTGCTTCGGAAGAAAATTTACAGTATTATTATCAAAGCAATGGTTATCATCCGCTTGTCTGTTATGATGAGATGACCGGAGATCTGATAAAATATAGCTTCGTGATGGAACACAGTATTCCTGTACCGGAGTGGTTGACTTTCTACATCCTATACTGGATGAATACCTGAATGATTATCCTGCAATCCATATTTTGCTTCGTGGTGACAGCGGTTTCGCTACGCCTGATCTTTATAAACAGTGCGGGGAAAATGGCACAAGCTATGTGATCCGGCTGAAAGAGAATGGCATTCTCCGTGAAAAAGCATCCCATCTTGTGGATGAGCTTGATGGAATCACCAGGAATAACAAAGTGGATTATGCGGTAGTTTATGGCGAATTTATGTACAAAGCAGGCCCATGGCCTTAAGTGCATTATAGCACATGCATCAGCGATAGGATGATCCTTTTGTTTGGAATTGACTTAAAATGTTTGATTGCAGCTATAAGTTGCGGTATGTTACAGTCCGGCATTTAGAATGCCAGAAGCCTTCTTTTTGTATGGTACCAGATGTGCTTTGTGCACACCACAGTACACGGGAGAGCAGATAAAAGAGATTATAAGCGAGTGTACGGATGGAGGAAAAAATACCTGATAATGTGATTGTCACACAAAAATTCATCGAAAGAGCCGGAAAACGGATTGGCATTTATTATGGAGAGACATTGGCGTACTACTGTGGCACTATTCCAGAAGAACCAGATATAACGTATATTGTTGGTAATAGCGGGTACGAAGCTTTTGCGGAATTTAATATTTCGAAAGAGGTCAGGTATGGGAGCACCCGGAAGATTCAAAGAATGGCGCATATGACAGAATCGCATTATCCGATATACCGGAGGGCTGAATACATAATAGGATGAAAGCGTTATATTGTTTGTTTCCGGTGTAATTAGGATTGCAATATTAAAAAAATGACGATATATTTCAAATATAATTGTAATTGCGATTTTTTAAGAAGCCATTATATTTCCAATGTAAATGGGATTATGGTAAACTGAGAAAGGACTGGATATTTCCGATGTAATTAGGATCAGCACCCAGAAAAAACGGAGAAATTGGGGCAAAGTGTTTCGGATGTAAATGGAACTGAACAATGGAGTCTTTTTTGAAATACATCCTAAATAAAGGTGCTGCCTGATTCTCTGTTTGGGAATTAAGCAGTACCTTTTGTTATGGTATAAATATCTTAGGCGTAATCAATGATTCTGGTGCGTGGCAGACTTTTGGCTGTAACAGTTCTGCCCTAATCGGCCATAGATACCAGGGGAAGGAAATCAGAACCTGAAGGGGTTCTGCCCGGATGCATTATGATATGGTAGAGCTTTTAAAGCAGGTCTTCCTGACCACGGCGGGAGGCAGGACCGTCTGTTTAGAGGACGCGGCCAAAGTCTGTCCGTCATCATAAGAGACAGCGATCTTCGCATCTGTATCATTAATGGCTCTGCCGATTTTATACGCAGCTCCTTAGCGTCAGCGGCATTCAGCCTCTTTTTGGCTGTGGTGATCGACATGATCATTATCTGGCCGTTTTTCGGGAACCAAAGGCTTCTCTTTGAGTAAAAACCCCATTTTTGCGTTTATTATGCGATTAAACTGCCGGTCCAATGACATGACAGGTCTGCAGTGGTAAAATATAAGTATATCATGATGAGTGGGCATATATGATGAGTGGGCATATATGATGAGTGGGCATATATGGTGAGGAGGAATATATGATGAGGACACTTCGGGGATACAGGAATGAAATCGGGGATAAGCAGGTTTTATCCGATTATCCCGGACTTCGTCCGGAAAGGATATTGTGACGGATTGGAGAAAATGAAAATCACAAAGGAAAAGCTGATCGGACTTCTCTACGATTATGCACGAATCCATAAGCAGCCATCGGCAAGAATTTTATTTCAGGGAAGGCGGGTCAATCTGTATCTCGGCAACAGGAGAAAAAAATACTGTAACCTTACCATACGGGAGGCCTATGATATACTGAAAGAGCGGACGGTGGAAAAGACAGGATCTAAAGGAAACGGTTATATTGGACAGAGCATGAGCATGAATGCGAAGCGGGCCTATGAACGGGGGCTAAAGCCGTTGTCACGGATCCGATCCTCAGATTTGAGGCAGAATGATTTCCATTATTCTGTTGCATTCTTTCAGTGGCTGGTACATAATTGGGATATAAAGCCAAAGGAAATGCACCATACATCAGCATCCCGCAGGATCACCGCTTTTTATGACAGCTCTGTGATTCGGTATATAGCCAGCTGCTGCAATCTGGAGCTTCTTTACCGAATATATAGAGAGAAAATCACAGTGGAACAGGCCATGCAGGAGAGGGGGATTCGTTATGCCAAAGTGCATATTCTCGACACACTGCTTGGAGGCAGATCCGGAAAGGCTGTCAGTGCAGACGGCCTGCTTTGCGATAATCTGCTGTTTTTGTCATCAAAATTATGTATTCGTTCGGACAATCCGGGTGTGGATATCCGGGAAGTTTTTGATGGACAGTCAGTAAAAAGGAAGAATGAAAATCTGGAAAAGCTGATGGTGGAACTGGTGAAACATAAAACTATGGCATATCTGAAATACCTGCGAAAGTAGGATGGTATGGAAGACGGGGAAAATCCGTCGGTTTGTGAAGTTGGACAGAGCTGAAAACCGAAAGCACAGGAGATACAGAAACATGAAAAAAATTCGTTTATTTATTGCGATGAGCCTTGACGGATATATCGCAGATAGCAGGGGCGGTGTTGACTGGTTAGCCGGACAGGAAAATGACCAGGAGAACATTGATGTATATTCTGATTTTGTGAAAGATATCGATACTGTTTTGATGGGATGGAATACGTATCATCAAATTGTTACTGAACTTTCTCCTGATAAATGGGTTTACGATGATTTTACAACTTATGTTGTGACACATAACAAACATACATCTTCTGATAAAATTTATTTCACCGGTGAAAGTCCCGCTGAACTGGTAAAGAAACTACGGGAGGGAAATGGAAAAGATGTATGGATATGTGGCGGTGCAAATCTTATTCAGCAGCTGGTCAGAGAAGATTTGATTGATTGCTACTATATCACAGTCATTCCCACAATTCTGGGTTCGGGTATTCGGCTTTTTGAATATACGAAACATGAGATTAAGTTAAGGTTACTCAGTATACAGTCATATAATGGCATGACAGATTTAATTTACACACGAAGATAAACTCATGCGGGGATGAAATGTCCCCAATCTGTCGGGAAGTTAAACGGACTTTTACATACAACTGAGAAGGTACTGAACAGTTCCCTTCTGGAAAAATATTTGGAGAGAAATAAAGAGGATGAAAATAGCAGTTTTAAAATTGAAACTATATGCCCCATGGGTTCATTCTCTGAAAGAAAAGAGAATGATAGTAAAAAGCCTTCTGGCAAAGATTCGGAATAAATTCCAGGTATCGGCAGCAGAAGTGGAGGACCAGGATATTCACCAGTCTATTGTGATTGGAGCAGCGGCCATTGTACCGCACAGTGCCTGGGCTGACAGCTTAATGGATGAGATTGTGCGTTTTGTGGAGGAGAATACAGAGGCGGAGATTGTACAGGAGGAGCGGGAGATGCGATAGAACAAAGTGTATGTGACAGAATCGGCTTTTCCTGTATTGATTTCTGTATCCGGTATTTTCGGAAAATGCTGCAGTTGAATTTCTGGTAACCGTTCAGCCATGCGAAGATTTCAGGTAAAAAAGCGTCGAAACCTTGTTTTCTTAAGCGTTTTTTACCTGAAATCTTCATAAGGCGGATGCCATAAGCTTCCTGTCCGTGGCATGCGGGCAAGAGGATGCAAGGCTGAACTGTTACAATTTCTGAGATATTTTCAAAAGAATATAATTGGAAACTGAAATTATATTTCTTATGTACTTGCGACAGGCAGGGAAAAACGGACAGGAAAAGGCGGTTGGAAATACACAGACAACAAGATATAAGGTACTGCGTGATTGACGGTTCAGAGATTAAGCAATACCTTTTTTGTCTCACTGAAGATATTTTTTCGAGAATGCGAAGAAAAAAGCGGAGGCGAAACAGCAATGTCATTAAGATAATCGTTTCTATGACTAAGAAAAAAGCCCACCTTCTATATACAAAACAAACAGGTGGGGGTTTTTCATGTTTTTATAGATTTTAGCATTATGGGTTATGGATATTTCCCAATTCGCCTTCATGTTCCCAATGTCTCTAACTATAACAGAAATGAATGTTTATCTGTCCGTACTTTCGGAACAGTTTGCGAATTGGTGGCACAAACTGAAAATTATCGTCTGCGAATTGATTTGATACCCGTAATAAGTGAAAAAAGACCAAGTAAGCCAATAACGATTCTCCATATTATTCCCGGAATTGCGAATATCGGTGGAAATTATTGCAAAATCCATATTTGTCCATTTGGCATTCGTGTCCAGCTTCCTGGAATAACTTTTGTAATTTCCCCAGTAGGATATTTTCGGACAACAACTTCTTCCCGATAATCCGGCTCCTCGTACCACTTGGAAAAATATAGCTGGTCGCCTTTTCTATCAACAAAAGTCTCTGGCTCTTCAATCCCGAATTCCACTGCCTCCGGCCAAATAACCCGAAACTTTCCATCATTTGCCTGCTGGGTCAGCATGAGAGGATACTGTTTTAACATCAGATTGTAACAGTTTTCCGCTACTGTTATAGGTAGCGTGGCAATTTCAGTGGTCTGATCTGCGGCATCATACAAGTCCCCGTGTATATAATCGGTTCCCCAATACCATTCGCAGCATCCATCAATCGGCTCAATATAGGTGATGCCATGTGCAGCAATTGTTATCATTGCAAATCCTCCAAATTTCGATTTATACACAACTATACCATAGTTTGTATATTTCCAAAAGCAGAATATTTATTTTTATATATCATAGCAATAATATTCAGAAAATATATATAATTTTCTAAATAATTATTTTTCCAACCTCTTCCTGAATGATTCAGAAAAATCACTAAATCATTCAGGGAAGGGGGGTGGAATTTTAGAGACTCTTAATTTTCCATAGAATTCCCCCTGAAAATCTCTACATAAGTGTATACTTGCTATATTTTGATTTTCTGCTTTCCTATTGCCTGACCTTTGTAAACATAGAAATTTTGGGTTATATTCGTAGAACATGTTATACAATTTCTATGCGTCCCCCAGTCAGTATAGGCGTTAAGTTATGAGAAGGGAAGGAAGGACTTAAATCCTCCTTCCCTCCGGGTTATGGTGACACCCGGTATGTAAAGCTAGCAAAGCCTTTGGCTTTCAAGTCATGTTTGGTTTGGCTGTCTGGTCTGACCGACACGATATGCCATCCGATTTCCACTAACAGCTTCTCATAGTCCGCGCCTCCCGCCCTGAAATACTCCCGGCACAAGGCCGCCGCCATTTTAAAATTAACATGGCAGGCAAAAATCCCTTCTTCCGGCTGATGTACGACTCCTTCACGGGCTATACGGCTCATAATTTCCCCTATAACTTAACAATCTAAAACAATCTAAAATCTATTAAGTAAAAAAATGCCCTATTTTATCGTAATTTTTCCTTTTTTAATGAAATTGGGCGCAGCAGTGCCTGATTCCGTTATGAACCATATCGAATTTGTCCAGAGTGACAGCAAAGCTGGGGAATTTGCCGCAGATACAGTTAAAGATGCCAAATTCCCGGCGAATGGTATCTTTCTCTGTAAACGGACATGCCTGCTGGCGTAAGCATCACCATGGATGAAAGCTGATTGCTCCGCGCCCCTGGCGCTTCTGCAATTGCTGCCTGTATTTACAAATCACTTCACTTATTTAGTTCGTAGTTTTTTGCCCATGCCGGCTGGTCCGTCCTGTATCCGTGAATTCGCTCATGCAGGCATGGCTCATTCGCGGCTGCTGTCCGGGACTTTCATAAAGATGGTATATTTAACCAAAGGTTCAATGACATTTTGTCTGAAATGCGGTATCATATAGATACCTGAAGGGGATGCAGCAGATCAATTAGGAGGAAATGAGATGAGGCGGATATCGAAAGCGGAAACGGGGAAGCGGATTCGGAAACTGCTGGTGGAAAGTGGGATTACGGTTCGTGAAGTACAGGAGGCAATGGAATTGGAAAGTCCTCAGGCTGTCTATAAATGGCTCAATGGAAAAGCTTTGCCGTCAACAGAAAATCTGCTGATGCTGAGCGAAATGCTGCGAATACCAATGGAGCAGATTCTGGTGCTGGACCGTTCCAGGGTGCCGGAGGGATGTTTATGGCGGTTATGGAGATGCCCTCCTGCGGTTTGGTCCTGTAAACTTGCGGTACCAGGCAGGCTGGAAACTTTCAGTATTCTTCTGGAGGATGTTAAAAACAGCTGGTCGCCAAAGCGGTACCGGTATGGACCGGAAGGGAAAGCGGAATCCGGAACAGGGCGGGAAGACAAAACCTTTTAAAGTCAGTCCAGTAACTGCTGATAAGATACATTGAGTACTTTTGCCAGGACGCGGAGTTCAATATCGGTGACGAACCGCTGTCCGCTTTCAATTCTCTGTACTGCATTTTTATCCAGATCAAGGCCTTGTATCTGGAGCATTTCAGCCAGTTTCCTTTGCGAAACATTCTTCATGCCAAGGCGGTATTGCCTGATTCTTTTGCCGCAGACATTATTTAATCCGGCATCTGATTTATTTTTATACATAAGATACTCCCTTTATGACATTCACTGATTGCCAGTAAGATAAATATATGTTAAGATGGACACCGAAATGACATTTAATAAATGTCAAGTGGGGAATTGTTAAAGAAAGGGGACAGAAAGATGGAATTGAAACAGGTATCAGAAGAAATGAAAAAATTGAAAGAGGCCAGTGAGGCTTTTCTGAGAGACAATGAGGAAAAACTTGTAGATTTTCTCAGAAAAGAGGAAATGACAGCGGAAGAATGCCTTCAAAAAGAGATCCTTTTCGAAATGTTAGACCATGTCCATGGGATTTGTCATGTGGCGGAATATATGAAAAAAGAAATCGTGAAAGAGGGAGTTCTTGCCAGGAACAGCGCAGGTGAAATTACATTTGACGGGGAAATTCTGCCGATGGTCAGGGAAATTGAGGTGTATATCCATGATGAGGATTTGAAACAGGAGGTTTGGACGAAAACATTTGTTGGAGGAGTCAGGAAAAAATATCTGGTGGGTCTTGGAAAAGATCTGGATGTGACCGGATTGAAAGCCCGCATGCGGGGATAACTGGAATTCAGCATGCTTTTCCATAACTGGGGAACAATATATCCAGAGGTGATTATATGGAATCAATCTGGAAGGAAAAAAGACCAGAAAGAACGGGAAAGGCCGGCGGCCTGCCGAAAAAAAAGGAAGTAGCGGTGATTGGTGGAGGAATGGCTGGTATCTTGTGCGGGTGGCAATTAAAAGAAGCAGGTGTTGATGTGGTGATACTGGAGGCACGTACCATTGGAAGCGGGCAAACAGGAAACACTACGGCCAAGATCACATCGCAGCATGGCCTGATTTATCAGAGGCTGGCTGAAACCTTCGGACAGGAAACGGCAGGACGGTATGCGTCGGCCAGCCAGGCCGCCATAGACGAATTTGAGAGATTAATTGAAAAGAGAGGGATTTCGTGCGGATTTGCAAGATTGCCGGCATACCTTTATACCAAGACGAAAGAGGGGGTTAGTCAACTGGAGCTGGAACGGACAATTGCAGTGCGGGCAGGGCTTCCGGCTTCTATTGTTTATGAGACGGACCTTCCTTTTTCAGTTAAGGCGGCACTGAAGCTGGAACAGCAGGCACAGTTTCATCCGCTGGAGTTTTTGTATGACCTGGCGAGTGAACTGGAGGTTTATGAATACACTTGGGTGCGTCATGTGAAGGAGCACCAAATATACACCAATCGGGGAATGTTAAGAGCAGAGAAAGTCATTTTTGCCACCCATTTCCCTTTTCCCAACTGGCCGGGCTTCTATTTTTCCAAAATGCATCAGGAGAGGAGCTATGTTCTGGCAGTGGAAGGGCCCAAAGTGGATGGGATATATTATGGAATTGATTCGGACGGGTTGTCCTTCAGAGGTGCGGACGGATTGGTCTTACTGGGAGGCCAGGGGCACAGAACAGGAGAAGAGTGTGCCCATAATCCTTTTGAAAATCTGTACACAGAGGCAAAAAAGCTTTGGCCAGGCTGCTATGTGCGGGCCTGTTGGGCCGCACAGGACTGTATGACACTGGATTCATTGCCCTACATTGGCCATTTTTCACGGTTAAGGCAAGACTGGTATGTGGCTACGGGCTTTGGCAAGTGGGGGATGACAAACTCCATGGTGGCCGCTATGGCTATTCGTGACCATATCACAGGACGTCGAAATCCGATCTGGCAGGTGTTTTCTCCTCAGCGTCCCATGACAAAAACAGCATGGAACCATTTCTTTCCGGAACTGAGACATACTGCAAAAAACTTTTTCACCTGGAGAGGCCCTCGCTGCCCCCATATGGGATGCCGGCTCAGATGGAACCGGGCGGAAAAGACATGGGACTGTCCATGCCATGGCTCAAGATTTGAGAAAACAGGAAATCTGATTGATAATCCGGCAAAGAGAAATATGAAAAATTATGACAGAGACGGAATCTGAAAATTAAAAACTTGTAACAGTCCAGGGAGTATCTGAACTGTTACTCTGAATTTTATATATCCAGATGAATCGCTGGTCCTTAGAACCGCCATTATTACTTTTTCTTTGTTACGGGTATCCATACCTCATATTGTGCGTTCTGCGGATCCGGATTTAAGTAAACCTCAATATCGGGAGCGTTGGCATATTCGTATCCGGAGGTCGGAAGCCACTCTGTTATAATCCGCTGCTCCAATTCCTGTATGGACCGGTTTGTACCTGTTCCGGGAAAGATTGCCCAAGTGGATGCGGGAACGGTATATTCTTCAAGCTTACTGTTTGTTTTTGTACTGGAAACGGCAATAAAATATTTCCATTGTTCTTCATCATTGCAGGCACTTACGCCTAAAAGTCCCATGGGAGGCGTATCCATCATTCCTGCCAATTCCTGTATTGTTCCATTTATGGACGCTTCCTGCCACATCTCAGGCACAACCATAAAGTTATTTTCGATTTCCTTGTCAAGCGGTGCAGATATGCCAATAATGCGGAATGCCTCTTTTGTCTCAATCCTGTAATTCATTTCTGTCGCTCCTTTCACAGCAATTGTAAACACAATGGGGGAAAAAGACTTCACAGATACGCCCTCTCCTTTCACAGACGAGGGGGCTATTCCATGAAAAGACTGAAATGCTCTGTTAAATGCGGTTGGGGAATGGTAGCCGTACTTTTCTGCAATATCAATAATCCGTTCTTTTCCCCCCTGAAGGTCTACCGCCGCCAAAGACATTTTTCTTCTTCGGATATACTCTGTCAGGGTGATACCCGCCATATAAGTAAACATTCTCTGATAGTGATAGGCGGAGCAGCAGGCAATCCGTCCAAGCTGTTCGTAGTCAATTTCGTCTGTCAGGTGTTCTTCAATATAATTCATGCTTTGGTTTAATCTGTGGGCCCATTCCATAAGATACCTCCCTTGTCTGCACATATGGTGCTTAGCTGATATATTTGCCTTTATTATAAGGCTTATTTTTAAATTTTTCCTCTCTATTCCTGCACAAAAAAGAGAGGTGCTGTTTGAGAATGGATATTTCCTTTTCTTTTCTGACCGCATAAATTCAGGCGGGCCAGGGCCCGCCTAAAATTTCGGTAAAAGTTCCGGAGGCAGAGAAGCGCCTTTTACGGAGACCACAGCGCCGGCAACCCGATTGGCGTAGGCGATGGCGTCCCGCAGAGGGATATCCTTTGTGAGACAGGCCAGAATGGTTCCTATATGGGAATCTCCGGCGCCGATGGTATCTTCCACGTGCCCGGCCGGAACGGAAGGAACCAGATAGCCTGTGCCGTTCTGCTCCATACAATAGGTGCCGCGCTCCCCAAGGGTCACAATGACCGTGTTTTTCGTAACTGCATGGAGGGCGGCTGCAGCGGCTTCATAAGAATCCTCGCCGCTCATCATCATGGCCTCCCGCTCATTGATATGCAGCATGGGATGCATGGCCATGAGCCGCTTTCCCTTTTCATTTTCGATTTGGTCCGCTCTGGGACCAGGGGCATAGCAGACAGACAGGGAAGGGTGTTCTTCCAGGTATTCGATCAGATTTATGCCGGTGGGTTCCTCAATTTCAAAGCCGCATATATAGACAAGGCCGAAAGAAGCGGCATCATAGGGCTTCATCCACTCTTTCTGGAAGGAGTACTCAACTCCATGGTAGGACATGAAGGTACGTTCTCCGGTGGCTTCCACCAGACAGTAACAGCATCCGTTTTCCTCTTCGGGAATCCGGACAGCGATGGGGATTTTCCTTTCCGTGAGAACCTTGGCCACATAGTCGCCGTAGGTGCCGCCCCCCACAGGACTTATGAAAGTGTGGGGAGCGTTCAAAAGCCGCATCATATATGCTACATTGTAGGCGCAGCCCCCAATGGCCATGGACTGTGAGCCGGGATGAATGTTCTCCTCGGTTTTGGGAAGATGATGGATATTGATAATGACATCCACACAGGTGGAGCCGATGATTAATGCCGGTTTCATAAAACAGCACTCCTTTGTCTGGGAATTTCTGGACAATTCACGGTTTCATTATACACAGAAAGCCGTCCATGTTCAATGATTGTTTTTTACATTTGGATATGATAAGATTTACTAAGAAAGTGTTGACCGGCAGCCGTGAGACGGCGCATGCTTGCATGCAGAGTCTCATGGATATCGGGCAACCAAGCCGGTATGAGCAAAAAAGCCCTGCGAACGAAGAGAGCAGGGCGATTTGCGAATACTGGCGGCAGTTGCGGGAGCACGAAGTGCGGAGCAACTGACTTTCGTACATAGGAATGCCTGCGCCAGCAGGCATGTCCGTTTACCGTGAAAGCCCCGGACGGCAGCCGTGAATGAGCCATGCTCGCATGAGCGAATTCACGGATATCGGACGGGCAAGCCGGTATGAGCAAAAAAGCCCTGCGAGCAAAGAGAGCAGGGTGATTTGCGAATACTGGCGTCGATTGCGGGAGTGCGAAGCACGGAGCAATCGGCTTTCGTACATGGGGATGCCTGCGCCAGCAGGGCGGCAGCCCGGATTATAGAAGGAGCGGATGAAAAATGAATGAAAAAATCATAGAATATGCCAGGGCTCTGGACCAGGTGAGCAGAGCCAGAAGGCGGGATTTCCATAAACATGCGGAAACCGCCTGGTATGAAATGCGGACCTCAGCCATCATTGCAAAAACTCTGACGGAGCTCGGCTATGAAGTCCTCACAGGGAGCCAGGTCTGCCTGGATGAGGCGCGGATCGGCCTTCCGGATGAAGATGAGCTGAGGGCTCACGGAGAGCTGGCGCTTCTCCAGGGAGCCCCGGCGGAGTATCTGACGGAAGAAATGAAACAGGGCTTTACGGGCGTTATCGGCATTTTACGGTGCGGCGAGGGCCCGGTGGTGGCCCTGCGGTTTGACATTGATGCCCTTGGGCTTTTTGAGGATGAGGAGGAAAGCCACCGTCCTTACCGGGAAGGGTTTTCTTCTGTGAATCCCGGAATGATGCACGCCTGCGGCCATGACGGCCACGCGGCCATAGGCCTTGGAACGGCAGAAGTACTGATGAAAATAAAAGACCAGCTTCACGGAACCGTAAAGCTTATTTTCCAGCCCGGCGAGGAGGGCGGAAAAGGGGCAAGGGCAATTGTAGCCCATGGACACCTGGATGATGTGAATTATTTTGTGGGAACCCATATCGCGCCGGACGACGGGCCGGATGATGGAGACGTGACGCCGGGGACCTGGGGATCTTTAGCCAACAGCCGGTATGATGTGGAATTTGTGGGACAGGCAGCCCATGCAGGCGGTTTCCCGGAAAACGGAAAAAGCGCCATTGTGGCGGCCGCCAATGCGGTTATCAATTTAACGGCCATTCCCCGTCACAGTGGCGGTATCACCAGGGTCAATGTGGGAACCATCCATGGAGGAAGCGGAAGAAATGTGATTCCCAAAAAGGCTGTGATTCAGATGGAGGTTCGCGGCGAGACCACGGAAATCTGTAATTACATGGACAGGGAGGCAAGAAGAATCTGTCAGGCCGCAGCTGCCATGACGGACTGCCAGTGCCGTATGATCTCCATGGGCGCCTGTGAATCCCAGAAGAGTGATGTGGATTTTCTGGAGCAGATCGCAGAAATCCTGGAAAATGAGCTCCCGCAGCTTAAGATCAGTACCATAAAAAATGCTCAGAACTGGGGCAGCGAAGACATTTCCTTTATGATGAACCGGGTGCAGGCCCACGGAGGAAAGGCCACCTACATGCGCTCCATGACAAAAACCGCCTCTGCCCAGCATACAACGGCTTTTGATTTTGATGAGAAAGTACTGGTGAATGCCATTGAGACCTTTTCCGTTATTACCTGGTCTCTCTTAAAATAGCGGAGATCTCTGCGGTAAACGGACGTGACGCTGCGGTGGCAGACCGCTGCGACGGGGGATTTTTGTGTTTACAGATTTTTTCGGCTATGCTATAATAGTCCAGGCGTTATGTTACAGATGGGAGTCGGACGGGACTCTGAAATAAGAATACGAAAAGGATGGTTTTGCTATGGCAACTTTACTTGAAAACTGGAGAAACCTTGCATACGGCGATGGTCTCGATGATAAAAAGAAAGAAGAACTCTGGAGCGGTTATTTTACCATTGAAAAGGGAATCTATGAAAAGATTCTTTCAAATCCCGGTGAGGTGGTTGAGGGCACTTTAAAAGAGCTGGCTGATAAATACGAGACAGAAATACTTATTATGACAGGATTCTTAGATGGAATCAATGAGAGCTTAAAGGGCTATGAGAACCCTATTGAGACCATGGACGAGGATACGGTTGTAAAAATTGAAATCGATCCGGAAAAGCTGTATTACAACATGGTAGAGGCAAAGGCAAAATGGCTTTATAGCCTGCCTCAGTGGGACTCCATTCTCACGGAAGAGAAGAGAAGCGAGCTCTACAAGGCACAGAAGGCTTCCGGTACAGTTCGCCGTGAAAGCCGTAAGATTTACCCCAATGATCCGTGTCCCTGCGGAAGCGGTAAGAAATACAAGAAATGCTGTGGCCGCAACCAGTAAAGAAAATTGGCGGATAAGCCATTACCCCGGAAGGGTAGTGGCTTTTTGTTGCCATGCATCCGAAAGAAGCTGCCAGTGGCAGGTTTTGTAGGTGTAACCGTTCAGCCCAGGACTTTGCACTTGCTGCAAAGCCCGTAAGAATACGCGGAGGCTGGAGAGAATCCGGCCCTTCGCCGCAGGAGGACTTTAAATGGGCTGGATTCCGTAACAGTTTAGCCGGAAGGCGTAACTGTTGTCTTTTTGTATCATATAACAGCAAACAGGGGTTTAAAGGCATGGAAGCGTATACAGGATTTGCAGCAGTTTATGACACCTTCATGGATGATATTCCCTATGGGGAATGGTGTGAGTATCTCACGGGCCTTCTGAAGGAATATGGCATAGAGGACGGCCTGGTTCTGGATTTGGGCTGCGGAACCGGAAGTCTTACGGAGCTCCTTTCCGGTCAGGGTTATGACATGATTGGCGTGGATTGTTCCGGGGAAATGCTGGAACTTGCAATGGATAAAAAATTCCGGTCAGGAAAGGATATTTTATATCTGTGTCAGGACATGCGGGAGTTTGAGCTTTACGGAACCGTAAGGGCTGTGGTTTCCATCTGTGACTGCATGAATTACATGACAAAGCCGGAGGATCTGGTTAAGGTCCTTAAGCTGGTAAATAATTATCTGGATCCCCGGGGAGTATTTATTTTTGACCTGAATACGGAGTATAAATATTCGGTGCTCATGGGAGATTCCACCATTGCCGAGGACCGGGAAGACTCCGGATTCATCTGGGATAACCAGTATGAGCCGGAAGAAAAAATCAATATTTATGATCTTTCCATTTTTGTGCGGGAAGAGGGAGATCTTTACAGAAAGTACCATGAAACCCATTGCCAGAGGGCGTATTCTCTGGAGGAAATCATGGAGGCCATAGAAGAATCCGGCATGGAATTTGTGGCGGCATACGATGCCTTCACCAGAGACGCGCCGAGGGCGGACAGCGAACGGATTTATGTGATTGCCAGAGAAAACGGGAAGAAGGGAAGATAAGATGGCAGATTATATTATAAGAGCAACAGCAGCCGGCGGGCAGGTCCGGGCCTTTGGGGCTACCACAAAGGATATGACGGAAACGGCAAAAACTGCCCATAATACAAGCCCGGTGGCGACGGCGGCCCTGGGACGGCTTATGACGGCGGCGGCCATGATGGGCGTGATGATGAAAGGGGACAGAGACCTTCTGACCATCAGGATGGAAGGCGACGGACCTATCGGAGGTCTTCTGGTAACAGCAAACTCCAAAGGAGATGTGAAGGGGTATGCGTTTCATCCGGATGTGATGCTGCCTCCCAATGAAAAAGGCAAGCTGGATGTGGGAGGAGCCCTGGGAGTCGGTGTATTAAGCGTCACAAAGGACATTGGCCTGAAGGAACCCTATGTGGGGCAGACCATCCTGGTATCCGGAGAAATTGCGGAGGACCTGACCTATTATTATGCCACTTCCGAGCAGGTGCCTTCCTCAGTGGCCCTTGGGGTCCTGATGAATAAAGACAATACGGTGCGCCAGGCCGGGGGCTTTCTTATTCAGCTTCTTCCGGGAGCGTCCGATGAAATGATTGATAAGCTGGAGGCGCGTCTTGGTGAAATGGAATCTGTCACGTCTCTTCTGGATGCAGGAAAAACTCCGGAGGATATTCTTACAGATTTACTGGGCGATTTTGGTCTGGAAATTTTAGAACAGATTCCCACCAGATTTTTTTGTGATTGTGGAAGGGAACGGGTTTCCCGGGCCATTATAAGCATCGGAAAAAGGGAAATACAGGATATGATCGATGAAGGAAAGCCCATTGAGGTGAGCTGCCAGTTCTGCAATAAGATCTATACTTTTACGGTGGAAGAACTGAGTGAGATGTTAAGAAAGGCTGTACGGCCATAGGTGATTTTGATTTTACGCGTTCACGCAACAAGAACTTTCCCATATAACCAGAAATGGGCTGTTGCCATATGCAATAGCCCATTCATGTAATCTCTTCATGCACATCAGCTTGATTCTAACCAGGTGTTACGATATTAGAAAAAGGCACAATGAGGAATCGGTAGATTATAATTTGGTTACGTTTACAGCCTGGGGCCCTTTGGCACCTTCGATCACATCGAATTCAACGGAAACGCCCTCTTCAAGAGTTTTAAAGCCTTCCATGTTGAGTCCGGAGTAATGGACAAACACATCGTGTCCTGCCTCGTCACAGATGAAACCGTAACCTTTTTGGTTGTTAAACCATTTGACTGTACCTTTCATAGGATACCTCCGAATTTTAGACGTGTAACAGCTAACCACTGTTTAGTTCACAATAGCACATCTTACCATGGTTGTCAAATGGAATCGTGTAAAGGATTTAATAATTTTTGCGAAAAAAGATAGGAAATACAAGGTAATGGCAAAAGAAAATTCAAATATTTTGAACAAAAACATAAATAATGCGTGGAAGCATTTTCTGACAATTACCCATCACAAGCTGCTGGTCATGAAGGGCTGCTTCCAGGTGGGGCTGTATAAACAGGGCATTCTCCATGACCTGTCAAAATACTCCCGGGAGGAATTTCTGACAGGTGTCAGATATTATCAGGGGACAAGAAGCCCCAATACCGCCGAAAGGGAGGAAAAGGGATATTCCCTGGCATGGCTGCATCATAAGGGCCGCAATAAGCATCACTTTGAATATTGGACCGATGTGTCGGGCCCTGAGGACCACTGGAAAATTGCAGGCGTAAAAATGCCGGTCAATTACTTTGTGGAGATGGTTATGGACCGGATTGCGGCATCAAAGATCTACCAGGGAAAAAATTATACAGATGCTTCTCCGTACCTTTATTTTTTACGGAATAAAAAGTACCTCACCATGCACCCGGAAACAAAGGCCCTTCTGGACAGGGTCCTGCGGATGCTTATGGAGAAGGGGGAGAGAAAGACCTTTGCTTATTTGCGGTATCTTCTGAAAAAAGGAAACCGCTCAGGAGATGCCTGAGTGGTTACGTAAAAAAGGATCAGCACATGGACGAGAGAATTTCGCGAACATAGAGGTTTAAGGTCTTCTGGTCTTTAAAACAGTCTGGTAAAAATTCAAAAAAACCGGATTTGTCTTTAGAAGTATTTTTAAATTCCGGAGTCCAGAGGGTCTTTGGCTGCGGAAGAAAAACCCCCGTTTTTTTCGTGTAGCAGGTTTCCCTTGTGGCCCTGATTCTGGCATCCTTATCTACATATTCCCCAACGCTTTTATGGATGGCAGTGTCTTCATATATCAGGTAATAGTAGTCCCTGGGATTGGAAAAGAAATATTTTAAGGTTCCTTCGTAAAGGCGGATGGAAAGTTCAATCCTGTCCTGAAAGGCCCGGAAAGCATAGGAGGGAACAGCGCCGCTTATGGCCACAGGGAGCGGAGACTGCCCGTCCCCTTTAAGAGTCAGAATAAGGCGCGTGGTTTCTCCGGTGGCTTTTTCCATATGAAGAAGAGAAAAGTTCTGGTTTGGAAAATCCAGGTAAAACAGAATGGGGAGAAGTTTCGGCATTCCCTTTAAATCATCCTCATTATGGAGCAGCAGAAGGTTTAAGAGACACTCTTTTCCGGTACGCAGATAATCTTCATAAACTTCAATGAGCTGCCCTCCGGAACAGACATCTTCTCTGGAAATTTTAAGAAAGTTCTCGATGGATTTCTGCTTCAGATTTTCCAGACCAAGAAGTTTTTTTAAAGGGCGTACCTGCTTGTAGAGGTCGATGCTCTTGATTTTGTCAAAGCCACAGGGGAGGCGGAGTGCTTGGCATCGCTTCAGAAGAAACGGAATATCAAAGGTATCTCCGTTAAAATGAATCAGAGTGTTAAAATTTTTCAGGAAGGTAAAAAAGTGTTCAAGAATTTGCGGCTCAGATTCTCTGTCATCTGCAAACCACTGAATGAAACGGGCTTTATCTTCCCGGAAAAAAACACAGCCAATTAAATAGACCATACTGCTTACACCGGAAAATCCGGTGGTCTCAATGTCAAAAAACAGTAGATCCTCCCGTTTCCCAAGCCTGGACAGGGGATAGGTTTCCTGAAACTCAAATTCTTTTTCTATGGTAATCATATATCTCTCCTGAAGTAAACGAAAAACGTAACTGCCCGTAACCGTTCAGAGGGTGTCCGTACCAGGCATCCTTTGAATGCATGCTGCCCTTCGCCTGCACGACACCGCCATAAATAAAATCAGGTTTCCTGTGGCTCCACCGGAGGGAAGTGCAGAATGAAAAAACAGGAAGACTGCAGGTAAGGCAGTTTTCAGTATACGTGCTTTTTTGAAGAAAGTCAACAAACAGTAACGGCAAATGGACTGCGGTAACAGTTCAGCCTTGCAATGATTTTTGGTCTATGGTATGATGAATACCGGAGGAAATGGCAGTGATTTCATATATTAAAGGACTTTTGGCGGAAAAGGCAGAAGATTCGGTGGTAGTGGAGGCCCATGGAGTGGGATATCATATTTTTGTACCGTCATCTTTGCTTTCTGAGCTTCCGCCTTTGGGAGAAACAGTTAAGATTTATACATATTTCAATGTCCGGGAGGATGCGGTAAGTCTGTTTGGCTTCCTTTCCAGACAGGATATGGAGATGTTTAAGATGCTGATCGGCGTCAACGGTGTGGGCCCCAAAAGCGCTCTTGGCATTTTATCGGCGATCAGGCCCGATGCCCTTCGGCTTGCAGTGATTTCCGCTGATGCGAAGGCCATTTCCAGGGCCCCCGGCATAGGCAGCAAAACGGCCCAGAGAATTATTCTGGATTTAAAGGACAGGATAAATGCCGGGGATATACTCTCCGGCGGCCCGGAGCCGGAAAGGGCTTTGGAGATTACAGGAGTGGGAGAATCCGGAAAAGAAGCTGTGGAAGCTCTTACTGCTTTGGGCTATTCAGCCTCGGAGGCGGCGGCAGCCGTGCGAAAGGTATCCATAACAGAAATTATGACGGCGGAAGACGTGTTGAAGGCGGCTTTAAAGCATCTGGCCTTTTTATAGTACGGTTTGCCGGCAGAAAGAAACAGGCAGGTTCATATGAGTCGGAAAATTATTACTACGGAAGAGACAGAAGAAGACAAGAAAATAGAAGGGACTCTGCGTCCTCAGTATTTAAAGGATTATATCGGGCAGGAAAAAATAAAGTCCACCTTAAAGGTTTTTATCGATGCCGCCAAAAGCCGCGGCGAGGCCCTGGATCATGTGCTGTTTTACGGCCCTCCCGGTCTTGGAAAAACCACTCTTTGCGGAATTATCGCCAACGAAATGGGAGTGAATTTAAAAGTTACCTCCGGCCCGGCTATTGAAAAGCCGGGAGAGATGGCAGCGATTCTGAACAACCTTCAGGAAGGTGATGTGCTGTTTGTTGACGAGATTCACCGCTTAAACCGGCAGGTGGAGGAGGTCTTATATCCGGCCATGGAGGATTTTGCCATTGACATCATGCTGGGGAAGGATTCCTCTGCCAGGTCTATCCGGCTGGAACTTCCCAAATTTACTCTGGTGGGGGCCACCACCAGGGCGGGACTTTTAACGGCCCCTTTGCGGGACAGGTTCGGCGTGGTACAGCGGCTGGAATTTTATACTCCGGAGGAGCTTTGCGTGATCGTAAAACGTTCCGCCAAAGTGCTTCAGGTGGAAATTGAGGAGGAAGGAGCCTGGGAGATCGCCAGAAGATCCAGAGGGACCCCAAGGCTTGCAAACCGGCTTTTAAAGCGGGTCAGGGATTTTGCTCAGGTAAAGTATGACGGAGTCATAACAGGGCAGGTGGCCGATTTTGCCCTGGATATTCTGGATGTGGATAAACTGGGACTTGATAACAATGACAGGACCATTCTCACTGTCATGATAACGAAATTCGGCGGCGGTCCGGTGGGACTGGAGACGCTGGCGGCCTCCATCGGGGAGGATGCCGGGACTTTGGAGGATGTGTATGAGCCCTACCTGCTCATGAACGGGCTCATTAACAGGACCCCGAGAGGACGGATGGCCACGGAGACGGCCTGCCGCCATCTGGGATTGGACATAAAAAAGTAGCTGTGCATGAATTATTTTATGGCCCCAGGGGGCAGGTTATGTTACAATAAAGGAAAAAGCAGGAGTATAAGAGGCATGGAAAGAAAAAATTACGCAGAAGTGCTGATTGACGGAAAAATATATACTTTGGGCGGAGCCGAAGAACAGGAATATTTGCAGAAAGTGGCATCCTACATTAACGAAAAAATTGGTATTTTAAAAGCTCAGCCAGGGTTTACCAGACAGAATATGGATTATCAGGAAGTGATGATTTATTTGAACCTGGCGGACGATTATTTTAAAACTCTCCAGGAGACGAAAATGCTCCGGGCGCAGAAGGAGGAGCTGGAAAAAGAAATTTACAGCTTGAAGCATGAACTGATCGGTGCACAGATGAAACTGGACGCAAAAACCGGGAAAGAGGGTACCGCAAATAAACGATAAAACGGGGCTGCCGCATGATTGAATGCCGCGGCCTCTTTTTAAAGGAGCGCTTATGGGAAAACAAAACGTGGAGATTCTGGCTCCGGCCGGATCTTATGAAAGTATGGTGGCGGCGGTCAACGCGGGATGCGATGCCGTTTACATCGGCGGAAGCCGGTTCGGAGCCAGGGCCTATGCGGACAACCTGGACGAGGCGGCCATGATCCGGGCCATCGATTTTATTCATCTTCATGGCTGTAAGCTTTACATGACAGTCAACACCTTAATGAAGGAAAAAGAGCTTTCTGAACTTTATTCTTATTTAAAGCCCTATTATGAGGCCGGACTGGACGGGGTGATCGTACAGGATCTGGGGGCATTTACCTGTATTCATGAACAGTTTCCCAAACTGCCGATCCATGTAAGTACGCAGATGACGGTGACAGGAAAATACAGCGCCAGAGATTTAAAGGCCATGGGTGCTGCCCGTGTGGTGCCTGCCAGGGAGCTTTCTCTTTCTGAAATCCGGGAAATTTACGAGGAGACCGGGATGGAGGTGGAAACCTTTGTCCATGGCGCTCTCTGCTACTGTTATTCCGGCCAGTGCCTGTTTTCCAGCCTGATCGGAGGACGAAGCGGAAACCGGGGACGATGCGCCCAGACCTGCCGTCTGCCTTTTGATGTGGAAAAGAACGGGAAATTATTAAATAAGAACAATGAAAAATACGTCCTGAGTCTTAAGGATTTATGTACTCTGGATCTTCTTCCTGATATTCTTGAGGCCGGAGTCTGCTCTTTAAAGATTGAGGGGAGGATGAAAAGCCCCAGGTATACGGCCGGGGTGGTGAGTATTTACAGAAAATATGTGGATCTGTATTTGAGCCGCGGCCGCGGCGGATACCATGTGGATGCCGCCGACAGAAAGGCACTTCTGGATCTGTTTGACCGGGGCGGACAGTCTGAAGGGTATTACAGGCGGCACAATGGCCGGGATATGGTGGTTTTAAAGGAAAAGCCGGCTTTTCGGGAAGCGAATCAGGAACTTTTTGATTATCTGGATAAAACCTATGTAAATACGGTAAAAAAGATACCCATAAATGGAATGGGATATTTTGAGGTGGGGAAGCCTGCAAGACTTACGGTAAGTTATGAGCTTGCCGGTCCGCCCGGAGAAATGGCAGAAAAAGCGGCCAAAGCCGCGTCCATTCTTCTCTGGACCGACGGAGAATTGGTGGAGGAGGCGAAAAGTGCTCCCATGGATGAGGAGCGGATTAAGAAGCAGTTAAAAAAGACCGGGGATTCCCCATTTGTGTTTGAAAAACTGGATGTTACGGTGAAGGGAAATGCATTTATTCCGGTCCAGACTCTGAATCAGATGCGGCGCCAGATTCTGGATCATCTGGAAACGGAAGTTTGCAGACGGTATCGCAGAAAGGCAAAGCCTGAAGCACCGGATACGAAAGAAACAAGGAGCGTGCCGGTTTCCCCGGAGGGGGATACGGAATTTACAGTTTCTGTTTCCACCATGGATCAGCTTGAAGCGGCTCTTTCCTTTATGGAAAAAGAGAGCGGACAGGCCTTTGGAATCTATCTGGCCAGTGAGGAGTTTGACCCTGAGGACTGGAAAACGCTGGCGGACCGCTGCCATAAGGCCGGCGCATTTTGCTATCTGATGCTGCCAAGAATTTTTCGTTCCAAAACCGCACAGTATTTTTTAAGGAATCTGGAGACACTGAAACAAGCGGGGTTTGACGCTCTTGGCATAGGCTCCATGGAAGAACCGGGATTTTTAAGGGAACAGGAAGTAACACTCCCCATGTATTTTGATCATGGCATGTATACTTTTAACGGCCCCGCCATGGAAACCATGAAGAAGTACGGCGCCAGCCGTCTGACAGTACCGGTGGAGTTAAATTCCAGAGAGATTGCCGGGACTGGCGGGTGCTGCGAACTGATTGTATACGGATATCTCCCGATGATGATATCAGCCCAGTGCATTCAGAAAACCATGGCAGGATGTAACAGCCGGCCGGGTGTTCTGTATCTGAAGGACCGGAAGGGGAAAAGGTTTCCGGTGAAAAATCAGTGCCGGTTCTGCTATAATACGATTTACAACGAAAGCCCGCTGTCATTAAAGGGGCTTTCCGATGAGGTAAAGAAGCTTTCTCCAAAGGCGTGGCGCCTCAATTTTACCGTGGAGGACAAAAAGACCACGAAGGAAGTTCTGGAAAGCTTCTATGAAGAATTTGCAAAAGAAGGAGATAAAACTTCTCCGGTGGGAAATTTTACCCGCGGACACTTTAAGCGGGGTATTGAGTAGGTGAGACTGTGACAACTTTGGTGGCGGGAATCTCCAGATATCTGATGATTCTGCTGATTGCCTTATACACATATTACAATTTCCGGTTTTTCTCCATGAAGAATGAGGAGGGGAGAAACCATGCCTGTAAACGGCAGCTTGTCTGCATGTTCATGCTGCATTTTCTGGCGAATCTGGTGATTGTATTAAATACCGGCTCGGAATCTCTGCTGCTGTTTTACGGAGTCCAGGTGGTGTTTTTCCTGTGCTATCTTTTCCTGTACCAGTTTTTCTATAAAAATGCCTCCCGGCTGCTTCTTAATAACGCCTCCATGCTCCTTTGCACCAGCTTTATCATTCTTACCAGGCTGAATCCGGAGCGGGCCATGCGACAGTTTGCCATTGTGACAGTGGCCGCAGTGGCTACCTTTATCATCCCCTTTATCATTGACAGGATGTGGCAGCTTGCACGTTTTCCATGGGTGTATGCCATCCCCGGAATCGTACTCCTTCTGGCTGTGTGTGCGGCGGGAACGGTTTCCTATGGGGCAAAGCTTTTCCTGACTATTGGCGGAATTTCCTTACAGCCGTCGGAATTTGTGAAAATCAGCTTTGTATTTTTTACAGCCGCCATGTTTTACCGGTCCACGGAATTTAAAAATGTGGTGGTAACGACGGTTGTGGCTGCCGCCCATGTGCTGATTCTGGCCCTTTCCAAAGACCTGGGAAGTGCGCTTATTTATTTTGTTTCCTATCTTATGATGCTGTTCGTGGCTACCTCCGGCTGGCTTTATCTGGGACTGGGAACGGGAAGCGGCGTTCTGGCAGCCATGGTTTCCTATAAACTTTTCGCCCATGTGAGACGGAGGGTAGAGGCCTGGCGGGATCCCTGGTCCGACGTGGCGGACAAGGGCTATCAGGTGGCCCAGGCGCTGTTTGCTGTGGGGACCGGAGGATGGTTTGGCATGGGGCTTTATCAGGGGATGCCGGAAAAAATTCCGGTGGTGGATAAAGACTTCATTTTTGCGGCAATTTCCGAGGAGCTGGGCGGAATTTATGCCCTGTGTATTCTTTTTATCTGCCTGGGCTGCTTTCTGCAGTTCATGCTGATTGCCGTTAAGATGCAGGCCATGTTTTATAAGCTGATTGCCTTTGGACTTGGAACCATGTACATTACTCAGGTGTTCCTAACCATAGGCGGCGTTACCAAGTTCATCCCTTCCACGGGAGTGACTCTGCCCTTTGTCAGCTATGGCGGAAGTTCTGCCCTGTCCACATTTCTTGTGTTCAATATCATCCAGGGACTTTATATCTTAAAACGGGGAGAGGAGGAAGAGGATGAAGAAGGGGAAGCCTAATCCGAAGGCCAATAGAAACATCCTCTGGTTTGCTTACGGAGTCGTGGGAATATTTCTCTGTATGAGTCTGTACTTTGCATATTTCATTTTTGCTGAAAGTGAGGATACCATAAATAATCCCTATAATGCCAGAATAAACGGGATGGAGAAACGGGTGGTCCGGGGAAAGATACTTGCCGATGACGGAGCCGTCCTGGCTGAAACTCTGGTGTCCGGGGACGGGACGGAGACCAGGAGCTATCCAAAGGAGCAGCAGTTTGCCCATGTGGTGGGATATTCTACTGTTGGAAAGACGGGAATTGAATCCCTGGCCAATTTCTATCTGGTGAACTCCCATGTGAACCTGATGGAAAAAGTCATAAATGAGCTTTCCGATAAGAAAAACATGGGAGATAATGTGGTGACCACCTTAAATAATGAGCTTCAGACCATCGCATATGAGGCCCTGGGAGACAGGCGGGGAGCGGTGATTGCCATGGAACCGGATACAGGGAAAGTGCTGGCCATGGTATCGAAGCCGGCCTTTGATCCCAATACGGTGGCATCCCGGTGGGAGGAGCTGGTGAGCGGGGACGGTTCCGAGGCCCTTCTTTTAAACAGGGCAACCCAGGGGCTTTATCCGCCCGGCTCCACCTTTAAGATCATCACAGCTCTGGAGTATATGAGAGAGAATCAGGGAACCTATCCTGACTACCGCTTTTCCTGCGATGGCATTTATGAATATGAATCCTTTAAAATCCAGTGTTATCATAAAACTGCCCATGGAGACCAGGATTTCGGACTGGCTTTTGCCAATTCCTGCAACGGAGCCTTCGCCTCTTTAGGACTTTCCCTGGATTTAAAGGAACTTAAGAACTTATCAGAACAGCTTTTATTTAACAGGGAGCTGCCGGTTTCTCTTCCGTATAACAAGAGTATTTATCAGATGGAGGAGGATGCGGGCACCTGGGAGATTTTTCAGACAGTCATAGGTCAGGGAGGGACCCTTGTGACGCCCATGCACAATCTTTTAGTGATGTCGGCCGTTGCCAACGGCGGGATTCTTATGACTCCCTATTTCATTGACCATGTGGAAAATACAGGCGGACAGACTGTAAAGAAGTTTATGCCTTCTGTTTACGGAGAACTGATGGTGGCTAATGAATCCGCAGCTCTCACGGCGCTTTTAAAACAGGTGGTGACCGAGGGGACAGGTTCGGCTCTTCTGACGGACGCTTACACGGCGGCAGGAAAAACAGGATCCGCGGAGTTTGAGACAGGAAGAGAGACTCATGGCTGGTTTGTGGGATTTGCTCCGGCAGAAAATCCCCGGATTGCCGTCTGCGTAATTGTGGAGGAGGGCGGATCCGGAGGGAAGGCCGCGGCTCCCATCGCAAGAAAACTCTTTGACGCATGGCTGACGCCGTAAAAGTTACGATTCACAGGGCGGGAAAAATATATAACCTCAGAAGAAAATCGTATTTTCTTTTGGACAGTACCGTGTTACAATAAAAGAGCTGAGAAAGCGCACACTTTTTATGGGAAAGAGAGGCAGGAATGATGAGAATTTTAGTTACCGGAGGTGCCGGATACATTGGAAGCCATACATGCCTGGAGCTTTTAAACCAGGGGCATGAGGTCGTTGTTTTTGATAATTTAAGCAACGCTTCTGAGGAGTCTTTAAACAGGGTAAAAAAACTTACCGGGAAGGATCTTGTTTTTTATAAGGCGGATATGCTGGACCGGGATGCCCTGGAGAAAATCTTTGAGAAGGAAAAAATTGATGCTGTGATTCACTTTGCAGGTTTAAAGGCCGTGGGTGAGTCCGTGGCCAAGCCTCTGGAATATTATTATAATAACATTACGGGAACCCTGGTTCTCTGTGATGTTATGAGAAAGCACGGAGTAAAGAAGATAATCTTCAGTTCTTCCGCCACTGTTTATGGAGATCCGGCCTTTGTTCCGATTACGGAGGAATGCCCCAAGGGACAGTGTACAAACCCATACGGGCAGACCAAGAGCATGCTGGAGCAGATTCTTACGGATATCCAGAAGGCAGATCCGGAGTGGAGTGTAATCCTTCTGCGTTACTTTAACCCGGTTGGCGCCCATGAAAGCGGCATGATCGGGGAAGACCCGGCGGGAATTCCCAATAACCTGACTCCTTATATTACGCAGGTTGCCGTAGGGAAGCTGAAGGAGGTGGGCGTATTCGGAAACGATTATGACACGCCTGACGGAACCGGAGTCCGCGACTATATCCATGTGATGGACCTGGCAGAGGGGCATGTGAAGGCATTAAAGAAATTTGAGGACACTCCGGCTGTATATATCTACAATCTGGGAACCGGACAGGGATACAGTGTCCTCGATATGATTCACGCTTTTTCCAGAGCCGTTGGAAAGGAAATTCCCTATGTGATTAAGCCGAGGCGTGCCGGTGATATTGCTGCCTGCTATGCGGACCCTGCAAAGGCTAAAAGAGAGCTGGGCTGGGAAGCTAAGAGGGGCATTGATGAGATGTGTGCCGACGGCTGGAGATGGCAGTCTCAGAATCCCAACGGTTACGGTTCGCAGAGCGGTGAAACCGGACGAAAACTGCCTTACAAGCAAGCCTGACGCCTGTTTTCGTTCGATTTTTCCTGTCCCGTGAACTGTTACAAGAGGTAAGTAACAGTTCAGCCTTGCATCTTCTTGCCCGCGTACCGCGGACAAGAAGCTCCGGGCGTCCGCCCTATGAAGATTCAGAGGTAATCAGAAGAGAGAAACGGTGGTTGCAATTATCCTTAAAAAGAAGTATACTGGTTTCAACGTATCATACACACCAAAAGGGCATGGATTTTGGATGCCCTTCATCAGGAGGAATTGCAATGATAGAAGCAACGAGCTGTGGCGGTGTGGTTATATTTCGAGGTAAAATTCTTGTACTTTATAAAAATTATAAAAATAAGTACGAAGGATGGGTTTTGCCGAAAGGAACTGTGGAATCAGGTGAGGAGTTTAAGGAAACCGCCTTAAGGGAAGTAAAGGAAGAAACCGGCGTTTCGGCTTCGATCATTAAATATATCGGAAAGAGCCAGTATTCCTTCAATACCCCTCAGGATACGGTAGAAAAAGACGTACACTGGTATCTGATGATGGCAGACAGTTATTACAGTAAACCACAACGGGAGGAATACTTTGTGGACTCCGGTTACTACAAATTTTATGAGGCCTACCATCTTCTGAAGTTTTCCAATGAAAAGCAGATTCTGGAAAAGGCCTATAACGAGTATCTGGATTTAAAGCGGAGCAACCTCTGGGGAAACCGTAAATATTTTTAAACAGCAATTAAAAACCCTTGGTAACAAGGGTTTTTATACTCATGGAGAATTATGAAAATCATTGATGCACATCTTCACTTTTGTCCGGAATATCCCCATTTTGATGCCCTGGCCAGACAGGCTGGCCATGAAAACACAGGGGAACACTTGAGAGAGCAGTATAAGGCTTTGGACATTGCCTGCGGAATCGTTATGGGAAACCGCAGCATGAAAGCCGAAGACCACATATATCCGGAATTTCTGCGCTACTGCATCGGCATAGACAGGACCTGTCTGCAGGACCTTGCCGTGGAGGATGCCTGCGGACTTCTGGAAGAAAATCTGAAACGCAGGGAATGTGTGGGAATTAAACTGTATCCGGGATACAACAAATACTATATTACGGATTCCGCCTATGAACCAGTATATGAACTGGCGGAAAAATATCAGAAGCCGGTGGCAGTGCATATGGGACAGACTGCCGGCTCCAGGGCCTATTTAAAATACAGCCATCCGCTTACCATGGATGAAGCGGCAGTACGTCACCCGGGGGTTCAGTTTGTCATGTGCCATTTTGGAAATCCCTGGCTTATGGACGCGGCAGCGGTGGTGGAGAAAAATGAAAATGTGGCGGCAGATCTTTCCGGGCTTCTGGAGGGAAAAGTGAACGTTCCGAATCTTTTAGAGAAACAGAGAGGCTACCTGGAGACTTTAAGAACCTGGATTTCTTATTGTGACTGCTATGAAAAATTCATGTTCGGCACCGACTGGCCTTTAGCCAATTACAGTGATTATATTGAGTTTACCAAATGGCTGATTCCGGAAGAACATTGGGAACATGTGTTCTGTAAAAACGCGGAAACCATATATAAACTGAACTTCTGACAGTTACAGTTTACGGGGGCAGGGAAAATCGAACGAAAGCAGGCGTCAGGCTTGCTTGTACGGCAGCTTTCGTCTGATGTGGAAAACTGTTATTTTGTGATAACCTGTACTTTAACGCGTTAAATTCATGTGTATTTAAAGTTATATAAGATTGACGCGGAAACTTTTTTGTAGTACAATGGGTTCGGAATCAAAAGACCTTTTGATTCCGGCATTATATCATTTCATTCAGAGGAGACAAGTACTATGAAAAAGAGCGGGAAATTATTATCTATCATTCTGGCAGGAGCTATGGCAGCATCCCTTGGGGGATGCTCTTCCAAACCGGCAGAGACAAATGCGGCAACAGAAGCGGCGGCCGCTGTAACAACAGCAGGCGAAACCACGGCGGAAGCGACAACCGCAGGTGAGACAGAAGGGACCAAAGAGGCCAAAACTGACGACAGAACCTATAAAATCGGTGTATTGCAGTTAGTGCAGCATACGGCTCTTGATGCCGCCAACGAAGGTTTCTTCGCGGCTCTTGATGCAGCAGGGCTTAATTATGAGGCGGACCAGCAGAATGCATCCGGCGAGCAGGCAAACTGTTTAACCATTGCGGAGAAACTGGTCAATGATGGGAACGATCTGATTCTTGCAATTGCAACCCCCGCAGCCCAGGCTGTTGCAGGAGTTACCACGGATATTCCGATTCTTTTAACGGCAGTTACAGATCCGGCAGAGTCCGGCCTTGTAAATGACAATGCCAAACCTGGTGTGAATGTATCCGGCACTTCTGATCTTACTCCTGTAAAAGAGCAGATTGAATTATTGCAGAAGATTCTTCCGGAAGCCAAAAACATCGGATTTCTTTACTGTTCTGCAGAAAGCAACTCTGAACTTCAGATCGCGCTGGCAAAGGAAGCCTGTGATGCGGCCGGACTTACTTATGAAGAGTATACGGTTCCAGGTTCCAACGAGATTCAGAGCGTGGTAGAGTCCATGGTAGGCAAGGTGGATGCCATCTATCTGCCCACCGATAACGTGATTGCAGCCGGTATGTCCACCGTTGCCATGATTGCCAATGATAATAAAATTCCCACCATCTGCGGCGAGGCCGGAATGGTAGAAGCCGGCGGGCTTGCCACCTACGGAATTGACTATTACCAGCTTGGCTATCTGGCAGGCGAACAGGCTATTGATATTCTGGTAAACGGCGCGGATATTGCATCCATGCCCATTGGATACCTTCCGGCAGAGAAATGTGAACTGACAGTTAATAAGACTGCGGCCGAGGTCCTTGGAATTGATATTTCCGGTCTTGAGGGAGCTGTAATTGTAGAATAAGCAAAGCGGCCAGGAAATCCATCCCCGCGGGAGACTTTCCTGGCTTTCTGAATGTATTGGAGGATAAAAAATGAGCGGTATTTTAGTGGCAATGCAGGGAGCCGTGGCACAGGGAATTTTATGGGGCGTCATGGTTCTGGGCGTGTATATCACATACCGTCTGTTGAATATTGCGGACCTTACGGTGGACGGCAGCTTCGCCCTTGGCGGATGTGTCTGTGCCATGCTGATTATAAGCCACGGGGTCAATCCCATCGTGGCTCTGTTTGCGGCTCTGGCTGCCGGAATGATGGCAGGAGCAGTCACAGGCGTACTGCATACGGTTTTGGAAATTCCGGCGATCCTGGCCGGAATTCTGACCCAGATTTCTTTGTGGTCGGTGAATTTAAGGATTATGAGCGGAAAGAGCAATCTGCCGCTGTTAAAGCTGGAAACTCTGATTTCCGGTGTCAGCGACAGCTTAAATGTGACCCAGGCCCAGGCTTCCATGGTTGTGGGTATCATCATCGCGGCGCTCCTTGTGATGGTTTTATACTGGTTTTTCGGAACGGAGCTGGGAAGCGCCTTAAGAGCGACCGGATACAATGAGGACATGATCCGTGCTCTTGGCGTTAATACGAAAAATATGAAACTTCTGGGTCTGATGGTAAGCAACGGCCTGGTGAGCCTTTCCGGCGCCCTGGTCTGCCAGCACCAGAAATATGCCGATATCAATATGGGCCGCGGCGCCATTGTAATTGGTCTTGCCGCCATTGTAATCGGTGAGGTGCTCATGGGACGGCTTACGAATTTTGCATGTAAGTTAAGCTCTGTGGTGATCGGTTCGGCTGTTTACTTCCTGATCCGCGCCATTGTTCTTCAGCTCGGCTTAAAGACCAACGATATGAACCTGTTTACAGCAGTTTTTGTGGCCCTGGCTTTGAGTATTCCGGTACTGATGGGAAAATGGAGGGCAAAGCAGGCATATTCTGAAACCGGGGAGGAGGATGCGTGATGCTTACAATCACAAATGTGAGAAAGACATTCAATAAAGGAACGGTCAATGAAAAAAAGGCCCTCTGCGGCATCAGCCTGCACCTATGTCCCGGCGATTTTGTGACGGTAATCGGCGGAAACGGGGCCGGAAAATCCACCATGCTCAATATGATTGCAGGCGTATACCCCATTGATTCCGGAAAGATTGAGATTGACGGCGTGAACATTTCCAGAGAGCCGGAACATAAGAGAGCCAGATATATCGGCCGTGTGTTCCAGGATCCCATGCGGGGAACCGCAGCGGGAATGGAAATTCAGGAAAACCTGGCTCTTGCCCTGCGGAGAGGACAGAGGCGCGGACTTTCCTGGGGCATTAAGTCCAATGAAAAGGATTTCTACCGGGAAGCCCTCACAAGGCTGGATCTGGGCCTCCAGACCAGAATGACCAGCAAGGTGGGCCTCTTATCCGGAGGACAGAGACAGGCTCTGACTCTTCTCATGGCAACCCTTGAAAAGCCGAAGCTTTTGCTTCTGGATGAGCACACGGCAGCCCTGGATCCCAAAACGGCCAGGAAGGTGTTGGAACTTACGGACGAGATCATACGGGAACGGGAGCTTACGGCCCTTATGGTCACCCATAACATGAAGGATGCCATCCAGTATGGAAACCGCCTGATTATGATGCACGAAGGCCGTATTATCTATGATGTGGCCGGGGAAGAGAAGAAAAAACTCCAGGTGGAAGACCTGCTTAAGAAGTTTGAGGAGGCCAGCGGCGAAGAATTTGCCAATGACAGGATGATGTTGGCAAAGTAAACAGGGCAGTATGGGCCGGAATGCGTCAGCTTCCGGCCCGTTTTCCGTGGAGCCTGTAAAACCAGTTGATTTCCGCTCCCAGAAACAGAATGCAGATACAAAAATACAGCCACAGCATCAGTAAAATTACAGCGGTCAGGCTTCCGTAGGTGACGGTGTAGTTTCCAAAATATTTAAAGTAGATGGAAAAGGCCATAGAAAATAAAGACCAGCCTAAAGAGGCGAACACAGCGCCCGGAAGCTGACTTTTTATGGTCTGCTTTTTCCATGGAAGCACGGTATAAATGGCCAGAAAGAAAATCAGCAGGAAAAAAAGAGGGATAATTTTCCTGGCCTGGGAAATCAGAAAATCAAAGTGTCCAAGGGCCGGAAGCAGCATAAGAATCCGCCTTTGGAGAATTCCTCCGAACACCAGAAGGGACAGGCAGAGCACGCACATGAGGGAAAAGAGGACGGTGTAGCCGCTGCACAGGATACGGCGGAGGATATAGCCTCTCCGGCCCGTATCACCGTGGATCCGGTTCAGTCCCCGCTCGATGCTCAGCATGCCCTTAGAAGAGGACCAGAGGGCCGTTACGGCCGTTACGGAGAGGATAGTCATGGGAGAATCAGAATAAAGATCCTCAATGATGTTAATGACAAGGCCGTCCAGGGCATCGGGCACCGCACGGACCATGGTTGCCAGGAGATCAGACTTATTAACATAGGGGGTTATCTGAATCAGGGCAAGCAGAAGCATAAAAAACGGAAATGCAGCCAGGATAATGAAAAAGGAAGCCTGGGCCGCATAGACGGACATTTCGTCCTCAGAATATTTATCCCCGATTTGTTTACATCCAAGCAGGAACCAGATCATAATATTCTCCTTTCCGGCAATTTGCCGGTTACAGTTCACGGGGGCGGGGAAAACCGGGTGAAAACAGACACCCGGCGTTTCTTGTCCGCGGTACGCGGGCAAGAAGATTTAAGGCTGAACTATTACAAAATATTACACAGCCGTTCCAATAATTCCTGAACTGTTACAATAGTATCATGGGTCGGAGAAAATAACAAGAAAAAAGTAACAGTTCACGGGGCAGGAGGATGCCCTCCGTGAATAGTGACTTACAGAAAGAGATAAGAAATACGCAGAAAGCTTTGTTTTTAAGCGGTCTGCGTTTTTTGTTGTCAAAATGAGAGTATATGCGTAGCAAACACATACGATTTGCAGAAAACCATATCGTTATGATATAGATTTAATAAAAAACCAATATTTTTATTATACTTCTAACTATGCTATGATGCTGCTAACAGGAACGATGCCCATAGAAACATAAGACAGAGAAAGGACGGAGTACATATGGAATTTCTGGAAATGGCAAAAAAGCGCTATTCTGTAAGAAGATTTGACGCCTCGCACAAAGTAGAGAAAGAAATCACAGACCGGATCCTGGAAGCCGCGCAGGCCGCCCCCAGTGCTCACAACTTCCAGAGCTGGCGGGTTCTGGTGATTGAAAAGGAGGCCGCTCTCTTAAAGCTTAGAACCTGCACTCCATGTCACTATCATGCACCCTTGGCATTCCTTGTAAGTTATGACAGCGAAGCCTGCTGGAAACGGGAAGCCGACGGAAAGCCGGCCGGTGAGGTGGATGCGGTGATTGCGGCGACCCACATGATGTTTGAAGCGTATGAACAGGGGATCGGCTGCTGCTTCGTTATGGGATTTGATGAAAAAGCCCTGAGGGAGAGCTTCCACCTGCCGGAAACGTTAAAGCCAACGGCAATTTTAGTCTGCGGCTATCCGTCCGCAGACTGCCGCCCGGGAAGCCGCCATGGCCAGAGAAAACCCCTGGATGTGCTGGCGGAATACAATGATTATGAAAAAGGGAGGGAGGATAATAACAATGAGTGATTTTGGATTTTCCATGCCGGGATATTTCCAGACCATGCCGGAGATCGGAAAGCCCATGGTGGAAGTAAAACCTGACAATGTTGAGGAATTAAAGCAGGTAGAAAAAGAAATTCATGAAGCGATTGAGGCGTCCACCCAGGCCGGAAAGCCGGACGATGCCGTAAGAGCCGCCGGACAGATGACGCCGATGGACAGAATTAATTATCTTGTGGACCCGGGAACCTGGTTCCCGTTCTGCAGCCTTTATAATCCGTATGATAATCCTGACGGAAGCACCTGTGTGCTGACAGGCCTTGCAAAGGTTCATGATAAATGGGCCATCGTGATTGCTTCCGACCATAAGAAATTAGCCGGCGTGTGGGTAGGAGGCCAGGCATACAAGCTGACCCAGGCATGTGACATGGCATTAAAGCTCCGCATTCCGTTAATTTACCTTTTAAACTGCTCCGGCATCAAATTAGATGAGCAGGACCGTGTATTTGCAGGCCGCGTGGGCGGCGGTACCCCGTTTTACCGTCACATGGAGCTGGCTCAGAATGGCATTCCGGTCATCGTCGGCGTATTCGGAACCAACCCGGCAGGCGGCGGATACCACTGTATCACACCGACCATCGTGGTCGCTCATGAGAAGGCAAACATGGCGGTCGGCGGCGCAGGAATCGTCGGGGGAATGAACCCCAAGGGACACGTCGACGAGGAAGCGGCCATGGCACTGATCAATGCCACAAAGAACTCCAAAAAGGGCCCGGTTCTCGGCGATGTGAAGACCCACTTCAATGAAACCGGATTATTCCGCGAGGTATACGGCCTTGAGGAAGGCGTAATTGACGCTTTAAAGAAATATGTGGATGCGAGCCCCCATTACAATGAGAACTACTTCCGGGTCGCACCGCCGGCAGAGCCGAAATATTCCGCCAAGGACTTATACAGCCTCCTTCCGATGAACCAGAGACGTCCTTATGACATGAAGGACATCCTTTCCCGGCTGACAGACGACAGCGCCTTTCGTGAGTTCAGGCCGGATTACGGCCCGGAGATTATCTGCGGACTTGCAAAGTTCAACGGCCTTCTTACGGGGGTGATCTGCAACTATCAGGGAATTTTGCCGAACTATCCGGAGTATATAGAGAACGGCATCGGCGTCGGCGGAAAGCTTTACCGGCAGGGCCTTTTAAAGATGAACGAGTTTGCGACTCTCTGTGACAGGGACCGGATCCCGCTTATCTGGTTCCAGGATACCACAGGGATTGACGTTGGACAGCCGGCCGAGGACGCAGAGCTTCTGGCTATGGGCGCGAGCGTAATGTATGCAGCCCAGAATGCGAGAATCCCGCAGATGGAGGTTACATTAAGAAAGGCAACAGGCGCTGCCCACTATGTGATGGGCGGGCCGATGTGTACAAAGAGAAACGTGTTAAGCGTCGGGACGGCCGCCACGGAGTATTATGTCATGCACAGTGAGACAGCGGCGGCAGCCATGTATGCACGCCGCCTGGTAAAGGACCATGACGCAGGAAAGGATCTTAAGCCGACCATGGACAAGATGAATGCGATCATTAAGGGTTACCATGACAAGTCCCGCCCGGCCTACTGTGCAAAGCAGGGCTGGCTGGATGAGATCGTGGACCTTGACAATTTAAGAAATTATATTTGCGCGTTCGTAGGAGCGGCATACCAGAATCCGGCCGGTGTCTGCCCGTTCTCCCAGATGCTGATCCCGCGTATGATCCGCGATATGGAGAATGCGAAGAACAGGTAACGGAGGTGGCAGGATGGGATTTTTTAGCAGACTGTTTTCTGGAAGTTCCAAAGAAGAGGCGGGGTCTGCACCGACCAGAACAACTTTCAAACCGGGGGACTGGACCATAGAAAGAGTCAGAAAGCAGGGAATTAACCCGGCTGTAAGAAACAGCGACGATGATTATTATGCAGTGGCAAATGTACACGCGGCAAATCCTCTTGCGAGAGACTGCCATTGATGAGATTTCAGATACCAGGAGGAAACTATGGGAAATCCGGTTTATACATTGGGAATCGATGTGGGTTCCACCACCTCCAAATGTGTGGTGATGAAAGACGGGAAGGAGTTAGCAGGAAAGGCTCTGGTGGAAGCCGGAACCGGTACAGACGGCCCAAAGCTGGTACTTAAGGCGCTGTTTGATTCCTGCGGTCAAAGGCACGAAGATATCCTCTACACTGTGGCCACCGGATACGGACGGCAGGCAGAGGGAATTGCCGATTCCGACATGAGCGAGTTAAGCTGCCATGCAAAGGGCGCACAGTTCCTTTTAAAAGGTGTAAAAACGGTCATTGATATCGGCGGGCAGGACATTAAGGTTTTAGGCATTGATAACGGTATGCTGGTATCTTTCCAGATGAATGATAAATGTGCGGCGGGAACCGGGCGGTTCTTAGAACTGATGGCAAAGGTCCTCCAGGTAAATGTGGACGACCTCTGCGGGCTGGCCATGCAGTCTGAAACTCCGGCTCAGATCAGCTCCACATGCACCGTATTTGCCGAGAGCGAGGTTATTTCCCAGCTCTCTAAGGGAACCTCTATAAATGACATTGCGGCAGGCGTTCACCGCTCCGTTGCCAGCAAGGTTACCGGACTGGTACACCGGGTGGGTCTTTTGGAACCAGTCTTAATGACCGGCGGCGTGAGTAAAAACCGCGATGTAGTGCGGGCAATTGAAGAACAGGTCAAATGCAAAATCCAGACCTCTGAGCTTTCCCAGTATGCGGGAGCCATCGGCGCTTCCCTCTATGCATACCAGAAGGCGAAAAAGATGAACGTATAAAATATAACAGTTCAACCTTACATCTTTCTGCCAACGCATTTTTTGTTCTGAATCTTCGCAAGGCTGAACAGTTACTAAAATTCTACAAATCATGAAAGGTGGGTATTTATTATGGCAGAGAATATGACTGCGGCTGCGGCTGCCGCAGAGGCGCTGGCAAAGCCGAAGAAAAAGGCAAGCCCGGCAGCTCAAAAACTGAAAGATATCGTAGCTCAGAGCTATGCTGACGCATGGGAAGCGAAAAAACGCGGAGAGCCGGTGGGCTGGTCCACTTCCAAATTCCCGTGTGAGATTTACGCGGCATTCGGATTAAGCGTAGTATATCCGGAGAACCTGGCAGCAGCGGTAGCGGCTCAACATGACGGTGAGCGTATGTGCGGCATCGCGGAGGATATGGGCTACGATGCGGACCTCTGTGCCTATGAGAGAATCAATCTTGCTCTTGCACACGGCCATGAGACGACCGCAAGCAAGCACTTTCCGCAGCCGGATTTCGTACTCTGCTGCAACAACGGATGCAACTGCTTCACAAAGTGGTATGAGACAGTTGCCCGTATCCGCAATGTACCGATTGTTATGCTGGACGTTCCATACCATAACCAGAAGGGTGCCAGCCCCGCACAGGTAAAATACATGCAGGCTCAGTTCTGGGATTGTATCCATCAGTTAGAAGAAATCACAGGAAAGAAATTCGACCAGAAAAAATTTGACGAGGCATGTGCCGTTGCCAATGAAAATTCCAGACTGTGGCACAAGGTCTGTGATTACTGCCAGTATGAGCCATCTCCCTTAAGCGGTTTCGACCTGTTCAACCACATGGCCGACATGATCTGCTGCCGCTGCAATCCGGAGGTAGGAGAGGCATTCAAGATGCTGATCGAAGAATATGAGGAGAACATTAAAAATGGAGAGTCCACGCTTCCGTTTAAGGAGAACTACCGCATTATGCTGGAAGGGATCCCATGCTGGCCGCATTTAAAAAATCTTTTTAAACCGTTAAAGGAAAACGGCGTAAACGTGACAGCGGTTGTCTATGCGCCGGCGTTCGGTTTCGAGTATAAGGACTTTGATGAGATGTGTCAGGTCTACTGCAAGACCGCAGGCGCTGTCTGCATCGAGGAAGGAACCGAGTGGAGAAAAGAACTGTGTGAAGACAATAAGGTAGACGGAATTCTGGTCCATTATAACAGAAGCTGCAAGGCATGGAGCGGATATATGCCGGAGATGCAGAGACGCTGGCAGAAGGAGTTAGGCGTTCCGGTGGCAACCTTTGACGGCGATCAGGCGGACCCGAGAAACTTTTCCATGGCAAACTATGAAACGCGGGCCCAGGGTCTTGTGGAGGCAATGGCAGAGAGAAAAGCGGCAAAAGAAGCCGGAAAGGAGGCGTAATCATGGCAATCGAAACAGCATTGAAGGAATTTGCGGCCGTTGCGGGAAATCCCGGCGGACAGTTAAAGAAATTTAAGGCAGAGGGCAAAAAGGTCATTGCCTGTATGCCGTATTATGTACCGGAAGAGCTGGTTTTTGCTGCCGGTATGGTGCCTGTGGGACTCTGGGGTTCCAACAAAAAGACCATCACCCGTGCAAAGGAATACTGTGCATCCTTCTACTGTTCCTTAGTGCAGCTTGCCGTTGAGATGGCACTGGATGGAACCCTGGATGAGGTAGACGGCGTGATCACACCGACCATGTGTGACACCCTTCGTCCCAATTCTCAGAACTTAAAGACGATTCTCGGGGAGAAGGCAATCTTTCTTGCACATCCGCAGAACCGTTTCAAGGAGTACGGAATTGAGTTCTGCATGGAAAATTACGGAGAGGTAAAGGAAAAGCTTGAAAAAATCGCAGGAAAAAGGATTGAAAACGATGCGATCCTTGAAGCTGTCAAGGTATATAACCGCTGCCGCGCAGCAAAGAGAGCGTTTGTAAAGCTGGCAGGCAGCCATCCGGCGGAGGTATCCGCTGTCGCAAGGGGCGCAGTTCTCAAGGCATCCTATTTTTCTGACAAGGCAGAGTATACGGAAAAGCTGGAGGCATTAAACGAAGAGCTGCGGGCGCTTCCGGCCAGTGATTCTGGGTACATAAAGGTAATCACCTCCGGCATTATCTGTGATAATCCACAGCTTTTAAAAATTTTCGATGAAAATAAGCTTGTGATCGTTGCGGATGATGTGGCTCATGAAAGCCGTTCCTTCCGCATGGACGCTCCGGAGGATGAAAAGGACGGTATGAGGGCACTTGCGGTACAGTTTGCAAACCAGAAGGAGGACTCTGTACTGTATGATAATACGCCGCATCAGCATGTCCGTTCCAGGCATCTGATTCGCATGGTGAAGAAGACCGGAGCAGAAGGACTTATCATGTTTGTGACCCAGTTCTGTGACCCGGAGGAGACGGATTATCCGTACATCAAACGCGACTTTGATACGGCGCAGATTCCGCTCATTCATCTGGTAATCGACATGCAGATGCGCGACTTCGGCCAGGTAAGCACTTCTCTTCAGGCTTTTGCAAGTATGATCGAGGAGGAAGACGCCTAAAGCTTTTTGTCCGCGGCACGCGGGTAAGAAGATGCAGGGCCAAACTGTTACAAACATTAATATCCCGTCCGGCCGCGGCACCGGCCGGATGACAACCGTTTAAAAAGGCTTGAATCAGCAGGAGGAGATAAAAACGATGGAAGTTACAATGAGAGAGAGACACGGCGCGCTGGAGAATATTACTGTCCTGGATCTTGGACGCGTAATCGCAGCTCCGTACTGTGCATCCATTCTTGCAGATATGGGAGCAAGAGTAATTAAGATCGAGCAGCCTGGCAAGGGAGACGATTCCCGCCAGTATGGCCCGTATGTGGACGGCGAGTCTGCGTATTTTGCAAACATGAACCGCAACAAAGAGGGAATCACCTTAAACTTCAAGGATCCGAAGGGCAAAGAGATCCTCATGGAGCTTGTAAAGAAAGCGGATGTTCTGATCGAAAATTTTCGTCCGGGTGTTATGAAGAAGCTTGGTCTTGATTACGATGTATTAAAAGAGATCAATCCGCAGTTAGTATATCTGGAAATTTCCGGTTTCGGCGGCTATGGGAGATATTCCCAGAGACCCGGCTACGACCTTCTTGCACAGGCCATGGGCGGTATGATGAGCGTGACCGGTCCCAAGGGAGGAAAGCCCACAAGAGCCGGCACAGCGGTTGGAGATCTGGTGGCAGGCATCAACGGCGCTCTCGGTATTCTTGCCGCCTTAAACGCACGCCAGGTCATCGGGCATGGCCAGAAAGTGGACGTGGCTCTTCTTGACACCATCGTCGGGCTGATGGAGAATTACATGATCCGTTACCGCTACTCCGGAAAAGTGTATGAGAGAAACGGAAACGCATACCCGGCAATCGCTCCTTACGACAGCTTCACCGCAAAGGACGGCGAGTATGTTCTGGCATGCGGGAACCAGAGTCTGTTCAACCGGTTCTGCGAAAAGGTTACCGGCCATACCGAGTGGCTCACAGATCCGAGATTTGAGAGCAATGTAATCCGTACTGAGAATGCAGAGGCTCTTAAGGTATTGATTGAAGAATGGTCCAGCCAGTATACCTGTGAGGAGATTGTCAATAAGTGCCTGGAGTCCGGTGTTCCGGCCGGCGTTGTATTCGATTTCAGCCAGATTGTAAAGGATCTGCACATCGTAGAAGACCGCAAGATGTTCCCGGAGGTGATTCATCCGGTTATCGGAAAACAGATTGTAAACGGAGATCCCATCAAGATGAGCGAGACCATGCCGACCATGTACCGCCATGCGCCGCTTCTTTCACAGGATACGGAAAGCGTACTGGGAGAGTTCTTAGGATACACAAAAGAGCAGGTGGCAGAGCTTCGCAAGAAACAAGTAGTTTAATTGTTTCAGAGTATAATCCGGCCGGGCATGCAAATGCCTGGCCGAAGGTTTAAGAGGAGAGAATTATGAATAAGGTAGTGATTGCAGGCGCATGCAGAACAGCCATCGGCACCATGGGCGGGGCTTTAAGCACCGTTCCTGCCGCGGAGCTTGGCGCCATTGTCTTAAAAGAGGCCATAAAGAGAGCCGGAATCAGACCGGAACAGGTAGAGGAAGTGTTCATGGGAAATGCCATTCAGGCGGGAAATCGTCCGAATCCGGCCCGTCAGGCGGCAATTTTTGCAGGACTTCCCGTTGAAGTTGCAGCGACAACCGTAAATGTCCTTTGCGGAAGCGGTCTTCACAGCATCAACCTTGGCGCCAAAATGATTGCCATGGGCGATAAGGATATCGTGGCGGCCGGCGGATTTGAAAACATGTCCCAGGCCCCGTATCTCATAAAAAACGGAAGATTCGGATACCGGATGGGCACCGGTAAGTTAGAGGATTCCATGCTTTACGATGCGTTAAACGATGCATTCTATGATTATCATATGGGGATTACAGCGGAGAACGTGGCACAAAAATGGGGAATTACAAGAGAGGAGCTGGATGAGTTTGCCGCATGGAGCCAGCAAAAATGCGAGAAGGCCCGGGCGGAAGGCAGGTTTAAGGATGAAATCGTTCCCGTGGAAGTAAAGACAAAAAAAGGAACGGTGGTTGTTTCGGAGGATGAGGGACCAAGAAAAGGCGTAACAAAAGAAAACATTTCCGGTCTTCGTCCTGCCTTCAAAAAGGATGGAGTTGTAACGGCAGCAAATTCTTCCGGAATCAATGACGGCGCGGCGGCTGTTGTGCTGATGAGTGAAGAGAAGGCAAAAGAGCTTGGAATTACGCCCATGGCCGTATGGGTTTCTGGCGACCTTGCAGGCGTCGATCCGCAGATTATGGGCATCGGACCGGTGGCTGCCACAAGACGTGTGCTTAAGAAGACAGGCATGAAGGTGGAAGATTTTGACCTGATCGAGGCCAACGAGGCATTTGCCGCCCAGTCCCTTGCAGTCGCGAGAGATTTACACTTTGATATGGCGAAGGTGAACGTGAACGGCGGCGCTATCGCCTTAGGACACCCGCTTGGCGGTTCCGGTGCAAGAATTTTTGTAACTCTGCTGTACGAAATGCAGAAACGCGGCGCCAAGACAGGACTGGCGACCCTTTGTATCGGCGGCGGAATGGGATGTGCGGCAATTGTCAGGAGAGGCTAATGCACTGTCGGCATTATGCTCTGCAGACAGAACGCCATGGGGCGCTGTTTGTGAACCGCCAGACTCCGGATGGATATCGGGCGGATGAGAAGGGACAGAGAAAGAAATTGAACAGGGAAAATGGAATCTCTCTTTTCTTTGCGGCTTGTTTTGTGTATAATGTGTGTAGAGACAGAGAGGAGGCGAGACTGGATGATGTATCCATATATGACGCTGGCGGATGAGACAGAAATTGTACATTCACAAATTGTTGAAGAAAATGGAAAGAAAAAGGTGATTGTAAATTTTGAGCGGCCGACGGAGGACGGATTTGATTCGGCAAGATGTGAACTGCCGGAATATCGTTGGCTGGAAAGAAGCGGATATTCGGATTCGGAGATACATTTCTTTGAACAACTGCTTCACAGCAATGCACATCTGATTTATCGGTACGCAGAAAACGGAGGGGTTCAGATTGCCTAGTTTATTTACTGTCAGCGGCTATAAAGTTTTTTTCTGGTCCAATGAAAAAGGTGAGCCAATCCATGTTCATGTCGGAAAAGGAAAGCCGACGTCGAATGCAACGAAAATCTGGCTGACGAAGTCAGGCGGATGTATATTGGCCGGCAATGGAAGTAAGATTCCCCCAAAGGAGTTAAATGAACTGATGGAGTTTATATCGGCACAGTTTTTCATGATATGTGCAGAATGGAAACGCTTCTTCGTGGAGGATGAGATTTGCTTTTACTGTTGATAATGACCAGCTCCCGATTCGGGAGCTGATGTACGTTATTTATGAATCTGCCTGCGGTAGTCATAGACGATGCCGCCCTCAATGGTCTGCCGGCAGAAATATTCAAAGCCGCTGGCTACAAATTTCTTACTGGGCCCGCTCTTCTTAGTAAGTACCTGACTCCGCTGATTGCACAGGTTTTAAGGTGCTCCAACTACATTCTGGCAGTTCTTGTAACCGTGGCTACCCTGGTAGGCGCGCAGGCAGCCAGAAGCTATGATATTGATGTGTGGATGGCATTCTTCTGCGGCATTATCGTTTTTTTAATGAAACGTCTGGATTTCAATATACCGGCGTTTACCATGGGTATGGTGCTTGCCGCTTTGATTGAAGAAAGGTTCCGCCGGGCGCTGCTTTATACAAACGGAAGCGCCTCCGTGTTTTTCACCCGGCCGGTCTGCCTGATCCTGTGGGTTGTGGTGTTCTGGATGGTATGGCGGATTATCAGAGGGGATAAGAAGAGTAAAAAGACAGAATAGAGTAAATGGCAATAGGGCCATGGAAACAGCCGGCGCCTCTGCCATTTTAAGGTCCGGGAATGGCAGCGGCGCCGGCTGACTGTGTATCTGGCGGCTTATTTTAATTTCTTTAAAGCTTCCTCCATCCGGTCCATGCCGGTAATCAGGCTTTCCATGGAGTTGGAGTAGGAGATTCTCAAATTATCAGGAGCTTCGAAGGCGCCGCCCGGAACGACGGCAATCCTTGCTTCTTCTAACAGGAAGTCTGCCAGGGCAAAGGAATCGGCAATGACCTTTCCGTTATAAGAACGCCCATAGAATGCGGTCACATTAGGCATCAGATAGAACGCGCCGTCTGCGTTGACACAGGTGATCCCTTCCATCTGATTGAGGCGGTTTACAAGGAATCGGCGGCGTTTATCAAATTCCTTCCGCATGATCTCCAGACTTTCCTGCGGGCCGCGAAGTGCTTCAAGCGCTGCATACTGGGCTATGGAGCAGGTGTTGGAGGTGGTGTGTCCCTGAAGAGAGGACATTCCCTTTATAAGGGCGGCATTTCCGGCGGCGTATCCGATTCTCCATCCGGTCATGGAATAGGCTTTTGAGAAGCCGTTGATAATAACACAGCGCTCTTTGACCTCGTCAGAGACGGAGGCAACGCAGAAATGGGCTTTTGACTCATAAATAAGCTTTTCATATACTTCATCGGAAATGATGTAAAAATCATGTTCACATGCAAGAGCGGCAAGGGCTCTCAAATCTTTTTCCGTATAAACGGCGCCGGTGGGATTGTTCGGCGTATTGATCATGATCGCTTTGGTCTTTGGCGTAATGGCTTTTTTGATTCCTTCGATATTCAGGGCAAAGCCGTCTTCCTCTCTGTTTCTTACAAGGACCGGATCGGCGCCGGAGAGTTTGACCATTTCCAGATAGCTGACCCAGCAGGGAGTGGGGACGATCACCTCATCGCCTTCTTCACAGAGGGCGAGAACCGCATCCACGAGAGGCTGCTTTGCGCCGGTTCCTACGCAGATCTGGTTTGGCGCGTATGTAACATGGTTGTCTTTTTGGAGCTTTTCACAGATCGCCTCGCGAAGCTCAGCGATACCGGGAACAGCCGTGTATTTTGTTTTCTGGGCGTCGATTGCCGCCTTTGCTGCATTGCAGATATTTTCCGGCGTTCCGAAATCCGGCTCGCCCAGGTTATAGGCAATCACGTCAATTCCCTGTCTCTTTAAGTCGGCGACCTTTCCGGTAAGCTCCAATGTCATAGACGGGGAGATGTTCTGAATTCTTTTTGTAAGCATAAATATTCCTCCGCTTATTTTGTCCGGACTGCGTTAATCGAGCGGTTCACAGTTTTCCCAGAGTTCTCTTAATTCCATAGATTCCATAAGTTTTCCTCCTCTTTCTGGCAGCAGTGCCTTTGTTGGTAAGAAGCTTCTTTGAAGTGGTTTGTTTTGCTATGGCCACACTATAACATGGAAAAGAATGATTGTAAAATGTTTATTTATTTGATATTATATTAATAAGTATTAACATTTTGGAGGGAAAGATCTTATGACATTTCTGGAAATCGAGGCGTTTTTAAGCATTGTACAGCATGGAAGCTTTTCGGCAGCGGCTGATAAGCTTTACATTACCCAGCCGGCCCTGGGAAGACGGATTCGCGCCCTGGAGGAGGAGCTGGGATATTCCCTGTTTGTGCGGAATAAGGGGGTGCGCCACGTACAGCTTACGAGGCAGGGGCAGGCTTTTATCGGTCTGGCCCACAGGTGGCAGGCGCTGTGGAATGAAACCCAGGAGGAAGCGCTTTTGGGGAGCGAAAAGAATTTCTATGTGGCCAGTGTGGGGAGTCTCCTGGCCTTCATGCTGCCGAACGTATTTCAGACCTTTATGAAAGAGAATCCCAAGTGTTGTCTTCATGTTACTACACTCCATTCCAGTGAGGCATATTCTTATGTGAGCAATAAAACTGTGGATATCGCATTTATTACAGACCCGATGTTTTCTTCCCAGGTAAAAACAAATATCCTGTTTGAGGAGGAACTCTGCCTTGTGGTTGGTAAAAACTTAAATCTGCCAAAAAAACTGACAATCAGCGAGCTGGATCCGCGGCTTGAGATACGGACTCAGTGGGACAGGAATTTTGATATGTGGCACAATTATTATTTCGGCAGCAAGACGGCGCCGCAGGTATATCTGGATGAGATGGGATTTTTGCAGTATTTTACCCAGAACGGAGATAACTGGGCTTTTTTGCCTGTCTCGATTGCACGAAGCATTTTAAAGGACGCGCCTGTTTCTATCCATGAGCTGGATGCCAGGCTTCCGCACCGTACCCTGTATTATCTGTATCGGGTACAGGACGCATCGCCCTACCAGGAGCGTCTCTTAACGCTTTGCCGGCAGAAACTGGCCCAGGAAGATGGGGTCGCGGTTAAGGAGGCCCAGGAAAACTATAACGAAATGTTATAATTGAAAAAGAAATATAATATTTTTATTTTCCTCATTCTTGAATTACAATGAACGCATCAAATTTGAACGAAAGAAGGAGGAAAAGGAAATGAAAGTCTTCTTAAATGACCCGATCGTGGATGAGGCTTATGCACGTCTTGCAGGCGCCGTGGATATCGTAACAAACTATGACCATCCGGAAGAGCTGGACGGAATCATGGTGCGGACGACAAAAGTGCCGCGTGAAATTATCGAGAACGCGCCGAAGCTTAAGGCAATCGTTATGCATGGCGTTGGGCTGGACTCCATTGATGTGGAGGCCGCCAGGGAGTATGGAGTTCCTGTATTCAATGTTCCGGGACAGAGCGCAGAAAGTGTGGCAGAGCTGGCGCTTTGCGGAATTATGGCCGCGGCGAGAAATATTAAGCAGGCCAATACAGGTATCTGTGAAAGCCGGTATCAGCATCACGGAAAAACGGACCTTCATGGCCATGAGATTTTTGGAAGAACTCTCGGGCTTGTGGGGGCAGGGCGGATCGCGCAGCGCCTTGCACAGATGATGACAGCGGCATTCCAGGTGAAAGTTGTTGCTTACGATCCATATGTGGACGCCAAAAAGCTTCAGACCATCGGCATGAAAAAAGCAGAGACCGTGGAAGAATTGTTTGCCGGGTCTGATTTTGTCAGTGTTCATGTCCCGCTGACTCCCGAAACAAAAGATCTGATCGGAAAGAGCGCTTTTGATGCAGCCAGGGAAAATCTGATCTTAGTCAGCACCGCAAGGGGCGGCGTGGTAAATGAAGAAGAGCTTTACAGGGCCTTAAAGGACAAAAGAGTGGCAGGCGCTTTCTTTGATGTATTTGCGAGCGAACCGCCGAAGGGAGATAACCCGTTGGTGCACCTTGAGAACTTTATAGCAACCCCCCATATCGGAGGAAACACAGCAGAATGCCTGGTCCGTGTGGGAAATGAAGCAGTTGATCATATGTTAAAGGCGCTGGGGTTAATGGAATAGGGCCGGCGTTTCTGACGGGTTCTCAAAGAAAGGGGTTCATTGATGAGTATTTTGGAACTGAATATGTACCAGACGGCTGCAGTGGCGGGGCTTGTCCTTTTATTGGGACGCTTTATTTCCAATAAATTTCCGGTTTTTAAGAGATACTGTATCCCGGATCCGGTTGTGGGAGGAGTGATATTTGCAGTTCTTCATTTAATTCTCAGAAGCGCGGGAATCGTCGAGATTTCACTGGATACTACGCTGCAGACCTTTTTTATGCTGATCTTTTACACCGGCGTAGGCTTTACTGCATCTTTTAAGCTCTTAAAGAGCGGAGGAAAAATGGTATTTGTATTTCTCATTCTTTCAATCGGCATGTGTATCCTGCAAAATCTCACCGGCGCAGGAATCGCGGCGGTGTTTGGGGTAGATCCGCGCGTCGGCGTGATGGCAGGATCTATCCCGATGGTGGGCGGACATGCAACAGCAGCTTCCTTTGCGCCTGTTTTTGAGGCAGAGGGAGTGACAGGGGCTGAGGCAGTGGGCATTGCATCTGCGACCTTTGGCCTTGTCATGGGCTGTATGATCGGCGGGCCGATCGCCACAAGAAGAATTAAACAGTACAGGCTGCATTCCAGCCTGTCGGCTGACGCGGCGGATACAAAAAAGGAGGAACATCATAATACGATTGATTCCACCCGTTTCCTCAATGCAATGTTGTTTCTGGTGATTGCAACAGGAATCGGAACCTATATTTGTAACTACCTCCAGGGTATGACAATCATGGGGAGGCCGTTCAGCTTCCCTCAGACCATTGGCGGCCTGATTGCAGGCGCAGTGATCCGAAATCTCTATGACGCCGTCAACAGGGATATTCCGATGGAGGAGGTCGATACCATCGGCGGCTATTCTCTGTCTCTGTTCTTAGGCGTTGCGATGATCAACTTAAAGCTCTGGCAGTTAGCGGAGCTGGCGCTTCCTATGGTAATGATCCTGGTCGGTCAGACAGTGTTAATGTTTGTTATCGCATACTTTATCGTTTTCAATGTCATGGGACGCTCTTACGATGCGGCTGTGATTACCACCGGCTTCTGCGGATTTGGCATGGGCGCATCCCCGAATGCGATGGCCAACATGCAGGCAGTTATTGTGAAATACGGCCCTGCGCCCACAGCGATTTTCGTTGTGTCCATGGTGGCCGCGCTGTTCATTGATTTCTTTAACAGCATTGTCATTACGGCATTTCTAAACGTCCTGTAATTCCATTAGACATACTTTATCAGCCACAATATATAAGTGTGTAATCCAGGGGCCAGAAGCCCAAAGGATGAAGAAGGGGAACCTGCGGCAGGTTTCCCTTTGTCATTGTGTGCCGGAAGCATCTATGGGAATCACAGCGGTTATATTGTTTATATGGATTTTCTTTTTAAAGAGCACGGGATTGATCTGATAAAATTATACTGTAAATTTATATCAAATAGACAAATATAATATTTTTATTATATGTTTGACTGATTTATAATCGATAATGTAAGAATTTCCGGAATTCATACTACAATTTCATACATCCTACAAAGGAAGGAGAGTCTTATGTTATTAAGCCTTATTAATTCATATGGAACTTATACACCCGCGGCAGAGGGTGTGACAGGCTCTTTCAAGTTCAGCTACTTTCCAACGCTGGCAATTGCAGCAATTGTCATTTTTCTGGGACGGTTTTTTGTCCGGCATAGTACGTTCTTAAGAAAATCGGCACTTCCGGCTCCTGTTGTTTCTGGGCTTCTGTTTTCTGTCATTGTCTCTTGCATAAAAGTAGCAGGGTTTCAGATCAGTTTTGAGACCACTACCCTGAAGGACCTTGCTCAGAATCTGTTTTTTGCCGGTGTCGGTTTTGCTTTTACTGCCGGAATGCTGAAAAAATCCGGTAAAAAGCTGGTAATTAATATTGCAATTGGAGCCGTTCTCCTTATTACTCTTCAAAACGCGATTGGTATTGGTGTGGGGTATCTGGTGGGACTGCATCCGCTGCTGGCACTGCAGTGTTCTTCCGCTTCCATGTCAGGCGGTGTTGCAACCGCCGCAGCCATGGGACCATTTTATGAGTCTCTTGGTGTTGCAGATGCAACTGTTGTGGGAATTGCCTGCGGTACGTTAGGAAATATTATGGCTTCTCTGATCGGCGGTCCGGTTGCAGTGGCACTGATCAAGCGTCATAATCTGAGTGCAGATCCCAATGACCAGCCTCATGTTACCAGGAAGGAAGTTCATGAGCTGAATGCGGAGAGATTAACAAAAGCATTTGCAATCACCCTGCTCTTGGCATTGCTGGCGGTACCGATTACCTGGCTGTTTGGCCTTATTAAGATTAATATGCCAATCTGTATTTCTTGTATTTTCGGAGGGGCGATTGTAAGGAGTCTCTGTGATTTAAAGAATGTGGAGCTTCCAACAGATGAGATCGAATCACTTGAGCATATGTGGCTTCAGCTGTATCTTGCACTGATCATGATGAGCACGGATTTCACAAAATTGGCGCCGCTCGCAGGGCAGGTGGCTATCGTTGTTCTCTGTCAGGCCATTTTCATCTGCATGTTTGGCTATTTTGTTTCCTTCAATCTTTTTGGACGGGATTATGGCGCAGCTGTCATGGCGGCAGGAAATATCGGATGGGGCTCAGGTTCTGCGACTAATTGTGTGGCCAACGAAAAGGCTGTTATGGACGAATATGGATGGCATTCCATTGCATGGGATCTTTATCCGGGCTGGTCAGTCATCTGTGATGACTTGTATAACCCTGCCATATTATCGATTTTAGGCACACTGCTGGCCTGATTCGGACGAAAAAACAGACATCAAAACCTGATGGAAAAGTCAGGTGCTGCTGTCTGTTTTATTTTACAGATTTGCACTGCCGCCCTGCATCCACTGTTCCATCATTGGGTGCCGGCGGCAGAACAGAAGGAAGGTTTCCGCGATGGAAGAAAGGCGGCGGTTCCGGTGGATGGCAAACATCCGCTGGGTCATAAGGCCCTCGGCGCCGATCGCACGCCAGCAGTATTCATCATCATCATAGGGAGCGGAGGCAGCCATGATGGACACAGTCCTTTTGTCGGCGGCCCAGAGCTGGGACGTGGAGCGGGATGCCGAAATATTCATATAATGCGGGGAAAAGCCTTCCTGCTCGCAGGCAGCAGTAAAGCCCTTTCGGAGTCCCTGGGAAATGCTGATGGGCAGGTCTTTGAGAGATCGGAGGGGGACCTGTTCCATGGACGGGGAAAGAGTTTCATGTTCCCGGTGGAAATAAGCCATCATTTTTTCCTGAATCGTCATGACCGGACGGATGTCCGGCGGCAGCATACGCGGCAGGGCACGAATCAGTCCCACTTCCACCATGCCGGACTGCAAAAATTCGATAATAATGTTGGAATTTCGCTCAAACATCTCAAAAGAAACCTCCGGGTATGCCTTGTGGTAATCTAAGAGAATCTGATAAAACAGGGGATCCGGGTTGGCCGGGGAACAGCCGATCCAAAGAGTTCCGCGGTTTCCGGCAATACAGGCGTCGATTTCCTTTTTGGCAGAGTCTTCAAGATAGCAGATGGATTTAATCTTGTCATACAGGATTTTTCCCGCATCGGTCAGCTCAATGTGGCGGGGCTTCCGGATGATTAACTGGGTTCCATAGGCATCCTCCAGGTTTTTGATTTGTTTGCTTAAAGCCGGCTGGGCGATCAAAAGCTCTTTGGAAGCTGCGGATATGGTACCGGCATCTACAATTGTGACGAAGTTTTTATAATGTTCAAAGTCCATATATTTGCCTCAATTCGTAACAGTTCAGCTTTGCATCTTCTTGCCCGCGTACCGCGGACAAGAAAATTGTAGCTTTTTTTAGAGGAAGCGTCAAGAAAAATAAAAGAACGGGGTGCAAAAATGGCGTTTTCTGTCGATGGATTTTTTTCGGGCTCAGTTCTATTTTTCCTTTTGCCGAATATATTTAATATAAGCCGGGCAAAACATCCGGCAGATCAATCTGGACTGATTATATCGAATAAAAAGGAGAAATACTATGTCAGAAAAAGTAATGGAAAACAACAAAGTAAGCGTTATCGGAACCATCGTTTCGGAATTTACATTCAGCCATGCGGTATTTGGGGAGGGCTTTTATCTGGTGGATCTGTCCGTAAACCGTTTAAGCGAACAGGCGGATGTGATTCCCTTAATGATCTCAGAGCGGCTCATTGATGTGACCAGAGATTATATCGGATGCACCATTGAAGCCATCGGGCAGTTCCGTTCCTATAACCGTCATGAAGGCGCCAAAAACCGCCTGGTGCTTTCTGTATTCGTGCGGGAAGTGAATTTTATGGAGGAATTCACTGACTATACCAAAACCAACCAGATTTTCCTGGACGGATACATATGTAAGGATCCCATTTACAGAAAAACTCCTCTGGGAAGGGAAATTGCGGATCTTCTGGTGGCCGTGAACCGTCCTTACGGGAAGTCTGATTACATTCCCTGTATTGCCTGGGGAAGAAACGCCAGGTTTGCCTCCGGCTTTCTGGTGGGAACCAGAGTTTTAATCTGGGGCCGTGTCCAGAGTCGGGAATATACAAAAAAACTCAATGAGACGGAGTGTGAAAAGAGGATCGCCTACGAGGTTTCTGTGAGCAAGTTAGAGTGTGCGGAATAGAAACCGGCGTAAAACTTGCAAAAAATGGAAAAGTATGTTAAGATATGCGCGTTTCGTACATCAAAGAGTACATATAAAACGAGGTGTGCAATATGGAAAATGGTACAATACGTGTGATCTGCGGTCCTGGAAACGGGAAAACGGCATCGGCAATCGGGTATGGAATTATCGGAGCTGCTGCGAAGAAAAGAGTTATCATGGTACAGTTTTTAAAGGGTGTGCTGGAAGAAAATAATGTGGAGATTTTAAAACGTCTTGAACCGGAGATGAAGGTGTTCCGCTTTGAACGGTCCAGAGGGCTGTTTGAGAATCTCACAGAGGAGCAGAAACAGGAAGAAATCATTAACCTGAAAAACGGTTTCCATTTTGCCAGAAAGGTTCTGGCCACCGGGGAATGTGATGTGCTGATTCTGGATGAGGTTTTGGGACTTCTGGATCAGAATGTGATTTCTGCCAGTGAGTTCAAAAAACTTCTGGAGTCCGGGAATGGAGAGACAGAGCTTGTGATTACAGGCCGGGTGTGCCCGGAAGAGATTCGGGAATGCGTGGACTATGTCTCATATGTGGAGAATATAAAAGTTGACAATCCGTGCAAATAATGTTACCATATGGGCATACGGAGAATATCCTTTGTGACTGTCATCTTAATATAAGATGGGGAGCTGTGGAACAGGGACTTTTGGGGGCTGACATCTTAGTGTATGTCAGCCCTGTTTGTTTCCGGAAAAGGAAACCGATACATGAAGGAGGAGAGAGTAATGGCTATTTTTGAAGGAGCAGGTGTGGCGTTAGTGACTCCCTTTAAGGAGAACGGTGATGTGAACTACGAGAAGCTGGAGGAACTGGTGGAGGAGCAGATTGAGAACCATACGGACTGCATCGTGGCCGCCGGAACCACCGGCGAGGCTTCCACAATGACCGAGGAAGAGCATATTGACACAATTCGCTTTATCTGCCAGGTGGTAAACGGAAGAGTTCCTGTAATCGCGGGTACCGGTTCCAACTGTACCAAAACAGCTTCACGTCTTTCTAAAGAGGCAGAGGAGGCCGGAGCAGACGGAGTTCTTGTGGTGTCTCCCTACTATAATAAGGCTACCCAGGGAGGGTTAAAGGCTCATTTTACACAGATTGCAAAATCCATTAAGATTCCGGTGGTGCTTTATAATATTCCCGGCAGGACAGGCGTAAACATTGAACCGGAGACCATAGTGGATCTTTGTAAGAATGTAGAAAATATTGTCGGTGTTAAAGAGGCCAGCGGAAACTTTTCCGCGGTGGCAACCATTATGCAGCTCTCCGGCGGATATGTGGATGTATATTCCGGCAATGATGATCAGATCGTGCCTGTTCTGGCACTGGGCGGAAAGGGTGTAATTTCCGTACTGTCCAACGTGGCGCCCAAAGAGACTCATGATATCTGCGAACGGTTTTTTAAGGGTGATCTGGAGGGCAGCAGAAGGCTTCAGTTAAAAGCCCTGCCCCTGATTCATGCGCTGTTTTCCGAAGTGAATCCGATTCCTGTAAAGGCGGCCATGAATCTGATGGGAAAAGCCGTGGGAGATCCAAGACTTCCCCTGACCGTGATGGAGCCGGAGCATCAGGAAATTTTAAAGAGAGAGCTGGAAAAATTCGGTATTCTGTAAAGAAGGAAATCGTAACAGTTCAGCCTTGCATCTTCTTGCCCGCGTACCGCGGACAAGAAGCTCCGGGCGTCCGCCCTATGAAGATTCAAAGTAAAAAACGTTTATGAAAACAAGTTTTCAACACGTTTTTTACTCTGAATCTTCGCACGGCTGAACTGTTACAGGAAATCAAAGGAGAAAGTAATGGTGAGAGCAATTTTAAACGGCTGCAATGGTGCCATGGGTCGTGTCATTACAGATATGATTTCGACGGACGATGAAATTGAAATTATTGCAGGCGTGGATATGAATACAAAAATTCGGGCAGATTATCCTGTATATCAGACACTTAAGGAGTGCCCGGCAGCCGATGTGGTCATTGACTTTTCTGTGGCTAAGGCCACGGACGGCGTAGTGGCATACTGTAAAGAAACAGGGACTCCGGTGGTTCTCTGTACCACGGGACTTTCAAAAGAGCAGCTTGCCCGTGTCCGGGAACTGTCAGAAACCACAGCCGTTTTAAGAAGTGCCAATATGTCTGTTGGTATCAATTTGCTGTTTAAGGTTCTGGCAGAAGTGGCTCCGGTTCTGAAAAATGCCGGTTTTGACATTGAAATTCTGGAAAAGCACCATAATCAGAAGATAGATGCACCAAGCGGTACGGCTCTGGCCCTGGCGGATGTCATCAATGAAAGTCTTAACAATTCCTGTCATTATAAATATGACAGAACCAAAGAACATGTAAAACGCGAAAAAACAGAGATCGGAATTCAGTCCATGCGCGGCGGCACTGTCGTTGGTGAACACGATATTATGTTTGCCGGACAGGATGAAGTGATTACATTTACCCATACCGCTTATTCAAAGGCAATTTTTGGAAAAGGCGCAGTGCAGGCTGCAAAATTTCTTGCAGGAAAAGAACCTGGAATGTATGATATGTCTGATGTGATCGGTTAAATAAAAGCAGTAACCATTCGCAAGGTTTAGCTGTTACTGGAAATATGAATATTCTCCTTTCAAACGCACATACTAGGGGCAGAAAGGAGAATATTTTTATGGAGAAAATCAAACGGTTTGCCTTTGGCGCCATGCTGATTGCCGTTATCAGTGTGGCCGCAGCATGTGGCAGAAATGACAATAACGGCACCAACCAAACCACAGCGGGAGCTACCTCATCTGCAGCCGGAGCTTCCGGCGAGACTTCCAGATATTCCAACGACGCTTCTTCTGCTGCCGGAACCAGCAAAGCAGGTGAAAGCGGCGGAGTACTGGAGGATATGGTGGATGATGTAAAGGACGGAGTGGACGACCTGGTCACAGGAACCACCAGCACCAATGAAACGAGCAAAAGCGGCACATCCGCTGGAAACAGTTCGGCGGCAGGCCAGTAAAAAAGAAAAACAGCCCCATGACCGCAAAGATTGTCATCGTTCGGCCCTGCATCTTCTTGCCCGCGTACCGCGGACAAGAAGCTTGCGGTGCCCGGCATGTTTTGTTCTGGATTTTTCTTTGGGAAGCATGTATAATGGCAGTAGACAAAGGCAGAAGGAACGAAAAAAAGAAAGGAGCGGTGGCAATTCAGTATGTATACAGGCCGTATCATCCGTGGCGGCATGGATACAAAAGAGAAAAAAGGAAAAAACGTTTTATGGCAGTGGTAAAGCTTTTGTTCGTACTGGAGCTTTTTTGGTTTTTTACGGCTTACATAAAGTCCCATACCGTAGAACAGGTAACCAGCCTTCCAGTGGAGGAATTCCCGTTTTCCGGAGAAGATGAGGTTTACGGAATCGGAATTGGAACAGGAGAGGGTTCGCTTTTCTGGTTTCACAGCCGTACAGAGGTTTTGGAGCCCGGGAAAGAATAGCAAGTTGTTCTTGATTTTCCATAGGGGATGCATTATAATTTTTCTGAAATTACAAACCATGATGAAAAGAAAAGGATGGGCTAAGGAATGAAAAAAGTTGATTTACTGTACGAAGGCAAGGCGAAAAAGGTTTTTACAACAGAAGATCCTGACATCTTAATCGTAGATTATAAAGATGATGCCACTGCATTCGACGGTCAGAAAAAGGGGACCATCGTCGGAAAGGGCGCCATCAATAACCGTATGACAAATCACGTATTCAGGCTCCTTGAGAAGGAGGGAATTCCCACCCACTATGTGGAAGAGCTCTCTGACAGAGAGACTGCCGTCAGGAAGGTGGAGATTGTTCCCCTTGAGGTGATTATCCGCAATATCACGGCCGGAAGTTTTGCAAAGAAAATGGGCGTGGAAGAGGGAATCGTACTGAAACGTCCTACTCTGGAATTCAGCTATAAAAACGACGAGCTCCATGATCCGTTCATCAATAAATACTATGCTCTTTCCCTGGAACTTGCCACGGAAGAGGAAATTGAGACAATTACCAGATACGCGTTCAAAGTCAATGAAGTGATGAAGAAATATTTTGACAGTCTGGGAATCGATCTGGTGGATTTTAAAATCGAATTTGGACGTTTTCATGGACAGATTATCCTGGCCGACGAAGTTTCTCCGGATACCTGCCGCCTCTGGGACAAGGAAACCCACGAAAAGCTGGACAAGGACCGTTTCAGAAGAGACCTTGGAAATGTGGAAGACGCTTATAACGAAGTATTCAGACGGCTGGGGATTGAGGATAGGAAATAAAAAATGGAAAAAACGCTTGCTTTTGACTTGGGAGAGGACAAGGCACATGAGGAATGCGGCGTATTCGGCATGTATGACCTGGACGGAAACGACGTGGCCTCAACGATTTACTATGGACTGTGTGCTCTGCAGCATCGGGGACAGGAAAGCTGCGGAATCGCAGTCAGCGATACATACGGACCTAAGGGAGTGGTGAACGCCCACAGAGGGATGGGGCTCTGCAATGAGGTATTCACACCGGAGATTCTTGATGGGCTGAAAGGAAACATTGGAGTCGGTCATGTCCGTTATTCCACTGCCGGCAGCAGCACCAGAGAAAATGCCCAGCCGCTGGTATTAAATTATGTGAAAGGAACGCTGGCACTGGCCCACAATGGAAATCTTGTCAATGCGCCAGAGCTTCGCAGGGAGCTTGCCTATGACGGTGCCATTTTCCAGACTACCATCGACACAGAAGTAATTGCCTACCACATTGCCAGGGAACGGGTAAAGGTAAAGACTGCCGAAGAGGCAGTGGCTAATGCCATGAGAAAGATAAAAGGCGCGTATTCGCTGGTCATTTCAAGCCCGAGAAAGCTCATGGGGGCCAGAGATCCCCAGGGCTTTAAGCCTCTCTGCATCGGAAAGCGGGACAATGCCTATATTCTTGCATCGGAGACCTGTGCCCTGGATACGATTGGGGCGCAGTTTGTCCGTGATGTGCTTCCCGGTGAGATTGTCACCATCACAAAGGACGGTATCGTCTCCAATATGATGCTCCGTGACGGAAAAGAAGCAAGGTGCGTATTTGAATATATTTACTTTGCAAGGCCTGACAGCGTATTTGATGGTGTGGGTGTTTATCATTCGAGAATTTACGCAGGCCAGTGTCTGGCCAAGGATTCTCCTGTGGATGCAGATATTGTGGTGGGCGTTCCAGAGTCCGGAAACGCCGCAGCCCTGGGATATTCTATGGAATCGGGGATTCCCTATTCCATGGCTTTTGTAAAGAATTCTTATGTGGGAAGGACCTTTATAAAGCCGAAACAGAGCAGCAGAGAATCGGCGGTACGGGTAAAATTAAATGTCCTTCGTGAGGCCGTGGATGGAAAGCGGGTCATTATGATTGACGATTCCATCGTCCGGGGAACCACCAGCAACCGGATTGTAACCATGCTGCGGGAGGCCGGGGCCAGAGAGGTCCATGTGAAGGTAAGTGCGCCGCCGTTTTTGCATCCCTGCTATTTTGGCACGGATATTCCTTCCAGTGATCAGCTGATCGCCTATGGAAGGACGGAGGATGAAATCTGCAGAATTATCGGGGCCGATTCCCTGTCCTATCTTAAGGTGGAACGGCTTAAGGAAATGGCCGGAAATCTTCCGATCTGTACGGCCTGCTTTACCGGAGACTATCCGGTGGACCCGCCCGGTGAGGATATCCGGGGAACTTATGAAAAATAATAGAAGTGAAACAGAAAAGAGGATTGTCATGTACGACAGATACCAGAGCCCGCTCTCCGAGAGATATGCAAGTAAGGAAATGCAGTACATTTTCTCCCCGGAAAAGAAATTCCGGACCTGGAGAAAGCTGTGGATTGCGCTGGCTGAAACTGAGAAAGAGCTTGGCCTTTCCATTACAGATGAACAGATTGAGGAGCTCAAGGCCAACCAGGACGACATCAACTTCGAGGAGGCCAAAGCCCGTGAGAAGCTGGTGCGCCACGATGTCATGTCCCATGTATACGCTTACGGCTTACAGTGCCCCAAAGCAAAGGGAATTATCCACCTGGGCGCTACCTCCTGCTATGTGGGCGACAATACGGATATTATTCTGATGACAGAGGCCCTGAAGCTGGTTCGGAAAAAACTGGTGAATGTGATTGCCGAACTGGCGGCTTTTGCCGATAAATATAAAAACCAGCCGACTCTGGCCTTTACCCATTTCCAGCCGGCCCAGCCTACTACGGTGGGAAAGCGCGCCACACTCTGGCTTATGGAGCTTAAGCTGGATTTGGACGATCTGGATTATGTGATTTCCACCATGAAGCTTTTAGGCTCCAAGGGAACCACGGGTACCCAGGCGAGCTTTCTGGAGCTTTTTGACGGGGACCATGAAAAGTGCCGGAAGGCGGACCAGATGATCGCTGACAAGATGGGCTTTTCCGGGTGCTACCCCGTTTCCGGACAGACCTATTCCAGAAAAATTGACAGCCGGGTTTTGAGCGTCCTTGCGGGAATTGCTCAGAGTGCCCACAAGTTCTCCAATGATATCCGCCTGCTTCAGCACTTAAAGGAGGTGGAAGAGCCTTTTGAAAAGAATCAGATCGGTTCCTCTGCCATGGCCTATAAGAGAAACCCCATGAGAAGTGAGAGGATTGCTTCTCTTGCCAATTATGTGATGTCTGATATGATAAATCCCATGCTGGTGGCTTCCACCCAGTGGTTTGAGCGTACTCTGGATGATTCCGCCAATAAACGTCTTTCCATTCCGGAGGGTTTTCTGGCCGTGGACGGCATTCTGGATTTATACCTTAACGTGGTGGACGGCCTTGTGGTATACCCGAAGGTGATTGAAAAACATCTCATGGCTGAGCTTCCGTTTATGGCTACAGAGAACATCATGATGGATGCCGTAAAGGCCGGAGGAGACCGGCAGGAGCTTCATGAGAGGATCCGTGAACTTTCCATGGAGGCAGGAAGGAATGTGAAGGAGGAAGGAAAGGACAACAATCTTCTGGAGCTGATTGCCGCGGATCCGTCCTTTAATCTTTCCCTGGAAGAGCTGCAAAGAACCATGGACCCGTCCAGGTATGTGGGCCGTGCACCGGAGCAGGTGGAGGAATTCCTGAATGAAGTGATTCGTCCGGTTCTTTCGGAAAACAGAGAGATTCTGGGTGTAAAGGCTGAAATCAACGTATAAGGATATTTGTGGAATACAGCAGTGTCAATAATCCAAAGGAGGATATTATCAATGGTTAGAGCAATCGTAGGTGCTAACTGGGGTGACGAGGGAAAAGGAAAAATCACGGACATGCTGGCGAAGGAGTCCGACATTATCATCCGTTTCCAGGGAGGAAGCAACGCAGGCCATACCATCATCAATAATTATGGAAAGTTTGCCCTTCATCTTCTTCCGTCCGGAGTTTTTTATAATCACACCACAAGCATCATCGGCAACGGCGTGGCATTAAATATTCCGTATTTAATCAAAGAACTGAATGATGTCACAAGTCAGGGCGTACCAACCCCGAAGATTCTGGTGTCCGACCGGGCCCAGATCATGATGCCGTATCATATTTTGTTTGATACTTATGAGGAGGCACGTCTTGCAGGGAAGTCCTTTGGCTCCACTAAGTCCGGGATTGCTCCGTTTTATTCTGATAAATTTGCAAAAATCGGCTTCCAGGTGAGTGAGCTGTTCGGCGATGAGAAGACGCTTATGGACAAGGTAGGGAACGTCTGTACCTTAAAAAATGTGATGCTGGAGCACTTGTATCACCAGCCGCTTCTGGATCCCGGTGAGGTTTTTGCAACCCTGATGGAATATAAAGAAATGATCGCTCCCTATGTGTGCGATGTGTCAAAATACCTTTATAATGCGATAAAAGAAGGAAAAAATATTTTACTGGAGGGGCAGCTTGGCTCCTTAAAGGATCCGGATCATGGAATTTACCCCATGGTAACCTCCTCTTCCACACTGGCGGCCTATGGCGCCATTGGCGCAGGCATTGCGCCGTATGAAATTAAAAATATTACGACTGTTGTAAAAGCATATTCCAGCGCTGTGGGCGCAGGCGCCTTTGTCAGTGAAATCTTTGGCGTAGAGGCGGATGAACTTAGAAAACGCGGAGGCGATGGCGGAGAATTCGGCGCAACCACAGGACGTCCGAGACGTATGGGATGGTTTGATGCCGTGGCTTCCAGGTACGGCTGCCGGATCCAGGGAACCACAGAGGTGGCGCTTACGGTTCTGGATGTTCTGGGATATCTGGATGAGCTTCCAATCTGCGTGGGATATGAGATTGACGGCAAAGTGACAAAGGACTTCCCGACAACGGCATATCTGGAAAAGGCAAAGCCTGTATACAGGAAATTACCAGGCTGGAAGTGCGACATCCGCGGAATAAAGAAATATGAAGAACTGCCGGAGAACTGCCGGAAATACATTGAAACCATCGAGGAGGAACTTGGCGTTCCGGTGACCATGGTTTCCAACGGACCGGGCAGGGACGATATTATTATGAGAAAGTAATACTGGCGGAAAGAAAAACGGCAGGCAAAAAGAGGCAAAGAGAGGAATCCATGGCGGATTTCCTCTTTTTGTGCAATGGGAAAGTGCACTTTATTGCATAAAAAGCACTCTGCCTGGAATTGTACTGCCGCAAAAAGGAAGACGCCGTCGATTCAAAGGAAACGAGGACAAAAAAACATATGCCAAAGCTCAGTGACAGAGTACAGACCTTTACAGATTCCGTAATACGGAGAATGACAAGAATCAGTGATATGACTCCGGGAAGCATCAACTTAAGTCAGGGGTTTCCGGATTTTGACCCGCCGAAGGCTATTTTGGAGGCTCTTTCCAGGGTTGCCATGGAAGGCCCCCACCAGTACTCCATTACCTTCGGAGCCGAAAATTTCAGGGAGGCCCTGGCCGATATGTACACAAAAAAGCTCGGGAGAACCATAGATCCGGATAAAGAGATTGTCGTGACCTGCGGCGGCACTGAGGCCATGATGTCCGCCATGATGACTATTTGTAATCCCGGAGATAAGGTCATTGTGTTCAGCCCGTTTTATGAAAATTACGGGGCTGATGCCATTCTCTCCGGCGCCGAACCGGTTTTTGTGCCGCTCATGCCTCCGGAATTTGGCTATGACAGCAAAGTGTTAAGGCAGGCCTTTGAACAGGGGGTAAAGGCCATCATTGTCTGTAATCCCTCCAACCCCTGCGGCAAGGTGTTTACGCGGGAAGAGCTTTTGGAAATTGCCGCCCTTGCAAAAGAATTTGATACTTTTGTGGTGACCGATGAGGTTTATGAGTATATTGTATATGAGCCTTACGAGCATGTGCCCATGGCTTCCCTTCCGGGAATGTTTGAGAGGACCATTACATGCAGTTCCCTGTCCAAGACTTACTCCATCACAGGCTGGCGGCTGGGATATCTGGTGGGGCCGGAGGAAGTGATGGAAGGAGCGAAAAAGGTCCATGATTTTCTTACTGTGGGCGCGGCGGCTCCTTTACAGGAGGCGGCCGTCACAGGGCTCCGGTTTGATGAAAGCTATTACAGGGAACTGAAGGCGCTGTATACAAAAAAGAGAGACTATTTCTGTCACAGGCTTGCGGCCATGGGACTTCCCCATACGGTGCCCCAGGGCAGCTATTTTGTCCTGGTGGATATCTCTGGTTTTCTGGCTCTTCCAAAGTTTTCCGGATGGGGAGATATGGAATTCTGTGAGTGGATGATAAAGGAATATAAAGTGGCCGCGGTTCCGGGCTCCAGCTTTTTCAGAGAGCCGGTAAACCACCTGATTCGTCTGCACTTTGCAAGAGGAGAGGAGACTTTAAAAGAGGCGGCGGACCGTCTGGAGAAGATGGCCGGGGACTGGCTTTCTTAAGAATTTCTGACAGGCATTGAAACGGCGGAGGAAAAATGGTATCATATGGACAGACGGAAAGCTATTGTTTTGGTCCTGTATGGTCTTCGTTTTCTCCGTCCTTTCGTCTGTCGAAAAGCATCAGCCCGTAAAACAGGACAGGGAGTATAATGAGGCAGACCAAAAGAGCCAGGATGGTTTCGGAAGAGGCTCCTGTGATGGTACAAACCATAAGGGCCAGTACGGCAGCAAAGATGGCGACAATGCCAAGGACGGCTGAAATTCGTTTCATATGGATAATCTCCTTGTGAACAAAATGAGGTGGGAAAACGACCTGCTGCAGGCGAAAAGGTCTGCGGATGGTCTTTCTCTTTATTATAATGCATATCCGTGAAAATGAAAAGGGAAGATAAAAACCCGGAGGGAGGAAAAAAATGAAGAAGAAATGGCTGGCTGCAGCAGCAGGCTTATGTATTTCCATGTATGCGGCAATGACTGCCTTCGGCGCAGACGGAACCTGGCTGCCGGTGAATGAAGGCTGGCAGTACAAACGGGCCGACGGTACCATGGCCAAAAATTCATGGGAAGATATTGATGGTGAATGGTATCACTTCGGAAGCGACGGGCTTATGGAGACCGGGTGGCATAAAATCAGCAATATCCGTTATTACTTTGAACCCAGCGGAATCCTGGCCGAGGGATGGAAGTGTTACAACGAGGGCGGCGAAGATCAGTGGTATTATTTTGACCGGGATGGGCAGGCCGTGATCCAGTGGCTTTACGACGATGGAAAGTGGTACTGGTTCAACGCCAATGGAGTGATGAATACCGAACCTTCCAGGACTATCGGCAATAAGAAATACTATTTCAATGAGGACGGAAGCGCCCAGGTTAATTTGTACCGTGGTTTTAAGTATTACGATGTGGACGGCCAGGCCGATTCGGACTATGATGTAAGAGCTGAGAACAGAAAGGGCAAAAAAATTTCCATTCCTGATGATGAGAAAGACGAGATTGCGGAAAAGCTCAATGCCCTTCCCAAGGGGTGGCTGAAAAAATTCGTGGATGATGGCTGGACCTTTGTTTACTGCCCGGATAAGGAGTATTATTCTTCCGCAAAGTTTGAGGACGGCAGTGAAAAGTACTATTTCTATTATAAGCTCAGCACCTCTGATAAAATAATCCGTTTCTGCGACAAGGAGGATATCTGGACAGCCTTCGGCGAATATATATACAGAAATGCAAAAGCGGATTTGAAGGAGTTAAATTATCCTACGGAGCTGAATTATAAGTTCAGCGAACTCAGCAGACTGAAAAATCTGCCGGATTCCCTGTATGAGGACCGTCAGACCCTCTTTGGGCTGCTTCTGTCAGAATATCTGGATGAAACCGGAAAAGAACGGATGGAAAATGAGATGGAGGATCTCTATTTCATCATGAATCAGATCGTCAACAGCCGGGACGGTGACGGAAAGCCCCTGGAGATGGAAAGTCCATGGGAAAATAATAAAAAATCTTAAAAATTTTTACGATTCCTCCTCATTTCTTGAGAAAGCCTGTGCAGATATGATATAGTAAAAGTACCATAAGCAGCACATGGAAATCTGAAGGAAACGGGGAGGAGTTTTTATGTTTGGAAAGCAAAAAGTGCTGGCCGGAATTCTGGGAATTACAGTCATGGCGGCCGGACTTTTCGGATGCCAGGCGCCCGGAGCGGAAGAATCGGAAAAAAACGGGTCCGTGAGCGCAGTGGCCCTGGCGGAGTATCCCAAAGAGCCTGTCTACAAAAACGATTCGGATCGGTATGAGAACAGGAAGGAAATCCCGGAGGATTTTCTGACAGCCTATAAGGGGTTTTTTATGGAAACCGGCTCCGCTCTTTTTAAGGACAGTAAGGAAAACATTATTTACTCACCTTTGAGCTTTTATTATGCTCTGGCCTTTGCCGCCGGGGGAGCTTCGGGGGATACAAGAGAAGAGCTGCTGCATACGCTTCGCTACTCATATGTTGAAGATTTGTCAGCGGACTGCAAAGCTGCTTTTGAGGCACTCTACCATGTTCCCAATGAAAAGAACGGAAAGGACAGGGATTCGGGAGAATATTTTCCGGAATCCAGATATTCCTTTACCATGGCAAGCTCGCTCTGGGCTGATGAAACCCTGGAGGTGAAAAAGGAGTTTGCAGATTATGGAGCGGCGTATTTTTACGGGGACACCTATTCGGTCGATTTTGGGGCGCCGGAAACGGGAAAGGCCATGGCGGAATGGGTCAAGGAACGAACCGGAGGAATTTTGGAGCCTGCTGCCGCGGTTCCGGAAAATATGGTCCTGTCCTTAAAAAATACCGTTTATTTTTATGATGAATGGATGGATAAATTTGAGAAAGATAATACCAGAGAGGACAGCTTTAAAAAGGCGGACGGCGAAACCGTGATCTGCGAATTCATGAACCGGACCATGAGTTCCCACGGCTTTAGAAAAGGTGAAACCTTCACCATGTCCTCCCTGGCCTTAAAAAATGGAACCATGGAATTTTATCTGCCGGATGAGGGAGTGGATGTTCACGAGTTTTTCAAGAACCCGGATACTCTGTATGAAGTGATGGAGGGCAGGGACGGCGCCGAAATGGGGGAGGTTGTCTGGAAGATACCGAAATTTTCCTATGGAAGCAGCCTGGAGTTTGCAACGCTCTTAAAAAATCTGGGAGTGGAAGGGGCCTTTCGGGAAGATGCAGATTTTACAGGGATTTCCGACAGCTCTCCGCTGTTTTTTTCGGCGGTGACCCAGGATGCCCATATTGGCATTGATGAGAATGGTGTAGAGGCTGCGGCTTATACGGAAATTTCCTGGGCCGGGGCGGCTATGCCTGTGGGAAGAGCGGATATGATCCTGGACCGGCCGTTCTTTTATGTGATTAAAAACCGCGGACAGGTGATTTTCATGGGAATCTGCGAGGATCCCCTGGGTTAAAGGGAATGTTTTTCCACTTGACGAATCTGGCTTTCACTGTTACCATATAAATATAACAAATGATACAAAGAAGGGCGGTGGAGGTGTGATACTGAAGATTGATTTTGACAGTGAGGAAGCCCTTTATGTGCAGCTTTGCAACCAGATTATCCGGGGAATTGCCACAGAAATGCTGCATGAAGGGGACAGTCTGCCATCGGTGCGGCAGCTGGCTGATGAAATCGGAATTAACATGCACACAGTCAACAAAGCATATGCTGTTTTAAGGCAGGAGGGGTTTTTAAGGCTGGACCGGAGACGGGGGGCCGTTATTGCCCTGGATATGGATAAACTCAGAGCTTTAAACGAAATGAAGGAGAGCCTGGCCCTGGTTGTGGCCAGAGGAATCTGCCGGGATGTGGGCCGGGAGGAGGTCCATGGCCTGATTGATGAGATTTTTGACGAATTCTGTGGACAGGAATAAAGGAGGAGACAGATGCTTTGTGAACACTGTAAAATGCGGGAAGCAACAGTGAAATATGTGGAAGTGATAAACGGGGTAAAGACGGAGCACAATCTCTGCGCGGCCTGTGCGGGCCGGGTGGATATTGGTCAGTATTCGGCGCTGTTTGAAGGGGAATTCCCACTGGGAAAGCTGCTTTCCGGGCTTTTGGGAATCCAGAACATGGACCAGAGTACAGTTCGCCTTCCAAACGTGGCCTGTCCTACCTGTGGGACTACTTATGAGGACTTTGTGACAGAGAGTAAATTCGGATGTCCGGACTGTTACAGTGTGTTCGACCCTTTGATTGGCGAAAATATCAGGCATCTCCAGGGAAGTGAGCGTCACGTGGGAAAGCGTCCGAACCATGTAAGTAATGGGGGCCCGGATGAAAAGGAGCTGAAGGAAAAAGCAGAGGGACTTCAGAGTACCCTGACAGGAGAAGAGAAGGTCCGGCTTTTGAAAGCCCGGTTAAAGGACGCCCTGCGGAGGGAAGATTATGAGGAGGCGGCTTCTCTGCGGGATGAGATTCATAAATATAAAGAGGAGAGAAAGCAGGATGGAGAAGTGGTATGAGGTTCCTGAAAAGGAAAGCTCCAATGTGATATACAGCCGGATCCGCCTTGTAAGAAACTGGAAGGAATATCCATTTCCGGGGAAAATGACCGGAGAACAGAATGAGGAAATGACCAGACGGCTCTGTGAAGGCCTGACAGGTCTTGGAACTCCGGTGTATTTAAACCGGATGTCTGAGCTGGAAAAGACAGCTCTTTTGGAGCGCCGGGCCATTAACCGGGGAGCTTCCAGAAAAAAAGAACCTTCCGCGCTGATTTTATCAGAGGATGAGCGGGCAGGCGTTGTGTTAAATGGGGATGACCACATACGGATCCAGATACTGGAAAAGGGGCTGTCTCTTGCATCCTGCTATGAAAAGGCAGACAAGACGGATGATTACATCGGAGAACGTTTTGAATATTCCTTTGATGAAAAGTACGGATATTTAACGCCTTTCCCCACCAATGTGGGAACAGGGCTCCGGGCATCCGTGGTGGTCCACCTGCCAATGCTGTCTAAAAAGAAAAATTTTAACAGTCTTGTGGCTGACATGGGCCGGTTCGGCACTTCTATTCGCGGTGTCTATGGGGAAGGCGGGGAAAATTTCGGTTCCCTCTACCAGATATCCAACCAGAAAACCCTGGGACAGACAGAAAAGGAAATCATGGATCTTGTGACAAAAGCGGCGGCGGAACTGGACGCACAGGAACGGCGCCTCAGAGAAGAGGCCTTAAAACAGAGGGCCCTGGTCCGCGCCGATGAAGCGTATAAGTCCTATGGTGTTCTGAAATATGCCAGAAGACTTACCAGAAAAGATGCCATGGAATTTTTATCCCAGATCATGGCAGGTGCGGCTGACGGGATTTTTACTCTTCGAAAGCCATGCTCCATTTATGGGCTGATGTTGGGAGTCCTGCCGGCAAATCTTTTGGGGCAGGCAAAAAAGCCCTTAAGCAGAGAGGAACTGGATGTGGTGCGGGCTGATTTTTTACGGGCCCGGCTGCCTGAAATAAATTGACAGGAGGAACTGACAGACAGATATGGAACGATATACAGAAAAAGCGAAGGAAGCTCTCGTACTGGCAAGGGAAACCGCTGAGGAACTTGGTTCCCGGACCGTTGGCACGGAACATATGCTGGTGGGCCTGATGGAGGAAGGAAGCGGAACGGCGGCCCTGGTGTTAAAAGCCAATGATGTGAAGCCGGAGCGGGTACTGGAGCTTTTGCAGAAGCTGGTTTCTTCCTACCAGAATACAAAGACCCGGGATCGGGAAGGATACACACCCAGTGCCGCACGGGTTCTGGAAAACAGCTACCGGGAGGCGGTACGGTTCCGTTCGCCTTTGATCGGAACAGAGCATATTTTAATGGCCATGCTGAAGGAATCTGACTGCGTGGCGATCCGGCTTTTAAATACACTGAACATTAATATTCAGAAGGTGTACATTGATCTTCTGGCCTCCATGGGAGAGGACACGGCAGTCGCCAGAGATGAATTGCTCCGCGGCCGCGGTGGGAAAAGCGGGAAAAACGGCACACCGACTCTGGATGAGTACAGCAGGGACTTAACCAGGCTTGCAGGGGATGGAAAGTTAGATCCGGTCATCGGCCGTGAAAAGGAAATCAACCGCGTGATTCAGATTTTAAGCAGAAGAACGAAAAATAATCCCTGTCTGATCGGTGAGCCCGGTGTCGGGAAGACGGCGGTGACGGAAGGACTGGCACAGCTTATTGTTTCCGGGGATGTGCCGGATACCATTAAAAACAAACGTGTGGTGATTTTGGATCTTTCCGGAATGGTGGCAGGTTCCAAATACCGGGGGGAATTTGAGGAGCGCATTAAAAATGTCTTAAGCGAAGTGCGGGACGCGGGAAATGTGCTTCTGTTTATTGATGAGATCCACACCATCATCGGGGCCGGAGGGGCCGAGGGAGCCCTGGACGCCTCCAATATTTTAAAGCCCTCCCTGGCCAGAGGGGAGATTCAGCTGATTGGCGCTACCACCATTGAGGAATACAGAAAGTACATCGAAAAAGATCCGGCTCTGGAACGGAGGTTCCAGCCTGTAACGGTGGAGGAGCCCACAGAGGAAGAAGCCATTGAAATTTTAAAGGGACTTCGTCCCCGGTATGAGGAACATCACAATGTGACCATTACAGATGCTGCCGTAAAGGCGGCTGTTAAGCTGTCCTCCCGCTATATCAATGACAGGTTCCTGCCGGATAAGGCCATTGACCTCATTGACGAGGCATCCTCCAAAGCACGGCTCACAGTTTATGTGGAGCCCAGAGGAATTAAGGAAACAGAAGAAGAAATCGTGGCGCTGGAAAAGGAAAAGGAGGAGGCCATCAAGGCTGAGGCCTACGAAGAAGCGGGAGAAATCAAAAAAAGGCAGGAGAAAAAGAGAGAAAAGATCGCAAAACTTAAGGAAAAGTGGGAAGAGGAAAAGACATCCAGAGTCCTTTCCGTGGACGAGGGAGAAATTGCAGATGTGGTGTCAGGCTGGACCAAGATTCCGGTGAGTAAGCTTAAGGAAGGGGAAACCGAGCGGCTCCTTAAGCTGGAATCCATCCTTCATGAGCGTGTTGTGGGCCAGGAAGAGGCGGTCACTGCCGTTTCCAGGGCAATCCGAAGGGGAAGAGTAGGCCTTAAGGACCCCAAACGCCCCATTGGCTCTTTCCTGTTTCTGGGCCCTACCGGTGTGGGAAAGACAGAGCTTTGCAAGGCTTTGGCGGAGGCCATGTTCGGAACAGAAAGCGCTCTGATTCGTGTGGATATGTCGGAATATATGGAAAAGCACAGCGTATCCAAGATGATAGGCTCCCCGCCAGGATATGTGGGATATGAGGGAGGCGGACAGCTCAGTGAGAAAGTACGGAGAAATCCCTATTCGGTGATTCTCTTCGACGAAGTGGAGAAAGCTCATCCGGATGTGTTCAACATTCTTCTTCAGGTGCTGGACGACGGCCATATTACAGATTCCCAGGGGCACAAAATTGATTTTAAGAATACCATTGTCATCATGACTTCCAATGCCGGAGCGGAAAACATTGTTGCGCCGAAGCATCTGGGTTTTGCATCACAGGAAGATGAAACGTCCAGATATAACCGTATGAAAAGCGGCGTTATGGACGAAGTGAAGCGGCTGTTTAAACCGGAATTTTTAAACAGAATTGATGAGATTATTGTTTTCCATCCTCTCAACAAGGACCATATGAAGGACATTGTATCCATTCTGCTTAATACAGTCGGTAAGAGGACAAAAGACCAGATGTCCATCCGCTTAAGCGCCGGGGATGACGTGAAAGAGTATCTGATTGAAAAGGGATACGATGAAAAATATGGCGCCAGGCCCTTAAAGCGCACCATCCAGAATCTGGTGGAGGATAAGCTGGCAGAGGCTGTGCTTGAGGGAAAAGTCAGAGAGGGTGATTCCGTGAAAATATCCGTGAAAGACGGGCAGCTTAAATTTTCCGCCAGACGCCCACAAACAACTAGAAAAAGTCAGGCGGTTATGATATAATGTCGCCAGACAGGAAAAAGCTTTACGAAACACAAAAGGAGACTAAGTATTATGTCAGTGATCAATGAATTAATCCGCACGGAAGAAAACGGAACCATCAGCTTTGGAAATTATACACTGGATAAAAAATCCAAGGTTGAGGACTTTGAACATGATGGCGACTTGTATAAAGTAAAAACTTTCCATGAAATTACCAAGCTGGAGAGAAACGGCATGTTTGTTTATGAGTCTGTGCCGGGAACTGCAGTCAGGGATTTTTCCGTAAAGGATGCGTCTGTGTCTTTTAAAGTGGAGGGAAATCAGGACGCGCAGATTACAATTCAGCTGGAAGATGATATGGAATATGAAGTGTTTGAGGACGGTGTGGCTGTCGGCGGCATGAAAACTAACATGAGCGGGAAATTAAGTCTTTCTGTGGAGCTTTCTGAGGGAAGGACTGTTGAGGTGAAAGTAGTCCGCAAATAAGAGCTGGAAAAGGTTTGTAAGAAAGGGATTTTATAGTGGCGAAGGCAAAGAATAGTACGGTATTTTTCTGTAAAGAATGCGGCTATGAATCCGGCAAATGGATGGGGCAGTGCCCGGCATGCAGGGAATGGAATTCCTTCGTGGAGGAGCCTGTGGTTTCCGAGAAGAAATCTCAGGCTGTCGAACGAATCCGGATTCCCGGCCGGGGCGCTGCCCCTGTTCATATTTCGGATATTTCCATAGAAGACCAGGACCGGACTGCCACCGGTTTTGAAGAGCTGGACCGGGTTCTGGGAAGCGGGATTGTACGGGGGAGCCTGGTTTTAGTGGGCGGAGATCCGGGAATCGGTAAATCCACCCTGCTTTTGCAGGTGTGCAGAAATCTTTCTCAGGCAGGAAAAAAGGTCCTCTACATTTCAGGCGAGGAGTCCTTAAAGCAGATTAAAATGAGAGCCAATCGAATCGGAGCCATAGAAGGAGAGCTCTTATTTCTCTGTGAAACAAATCTGGATGTGATTGCCGGGGCAGTGGAGCAGACAAAGCCTCAGGTGGTGATTATTGATTCTATTCAGACCATGTATCGGGAGGATATCACCTCTGCCCCCGGCAGTGTAAGCCAGGTCAGAGAGTCTACCCATCTTTTGATGCAGGTGGCAAAGGGGCTTGGAATTACTATCTTTATTGTGGGTCATGTGACCAAGGAAGGAGTGGTGGCAGGTCCCAGAGTACTGGAGCATATGGTGGATACCGTGCTTTATTTCGAAGGGGACAGAAATGACTCTTACCGAATTTTGAGAGCGGTAAAAAATCGTTTCGGTTCTACCAATGAAATCGGTGTATTTGAAATGCAGGAAGGCGGCCTTTCGGAGGTAAAGAACCCATCGGAAATGCTGATTTCCGGCCGCCCCAGGGAGGCATCAGGTGCGGTGGTGGCCTGTTCTCTGGAAGGAACCAGGCCGATTTTACTGGAGGTTCAGGCTCTGGTGACTGCTACCAGTTTCGGAATGGCCAGACGGACTGCCAACGGCGTGGACTATAACCGTATCAATATTCTTCTGGCCATTTTGGAAAAACGCTGTGGTTATGCCATGAGCCGGTATGACGCTTATGTGAATATCGCAGGCGGAATGAAGATGAATGAACCTGCCCTTGATCTGGCTGTGGTTATGGCTCTGGTGTCCAGCTTCAAAAACCGGGAAGTGGACCCGGGAATGCTGATTTTCGGAGAGGTGGGCCTTTCCGGAGAGGTCCGTGGAGTGTCCCAGGCAGCTCAGAGAGTGGCGGAGGCTGTGAAAATGGGATTTACTGCCTGTGTCCTTCCAAAAGCTAATCTGGCCAGAATGAAGGAGGAAAGCAGAATCCGGTTAATTGGTGTGGAGAATGTGAGAGAAGCCATCAGCCTGATATAGATACAGGCAGGAATCCATTGAAAGTAGCAAAAGTATTTTTTCAAAAATAGCAGTTGACATTTATGAATTCTTATGATACACTCTCTGAGTGTGAGAAGCACAGGGGAATAGTTCAATGGTAGAGCAGCGGTCTCCAAAACCGTAGATGGGGGTTCGAGCCCCTCTTCCCCTGCTGAGAGATGGTGGTATTTGATGATTTTTGGTCATTAAATATCACTTTTTTGTGG